>Ga0209254_10006861_pt1 | contig 10506 bp, 7 predicted proteins | sample FrelakmetDIP11DI_FD_187148 | JGI IMG/M metagenome (GOLD analysis project Ga0209254, IMG submission 187148) | Freshwater lake sediment microbial communities from the University of Notre Dame, USA, for methane emissions studies - DIP11 DI (SPAdes)... | ecosystem: Environmental > Aquatic >... | reverse complement strand
ACGGTAGCGGCGGTGGAAGTCCTCGATGTCGTCCTCTATATCCGCGCGTTCCGATGAATCTGCGGCCAGGGCCTGCAGGGCCTCGAGCTTGCTTGTGAGTTCCTCCGTCTCCGCCCCTATCCCCTCCAGGCGACGCCGGGCCGCGATGCGGGTCTCGACCAGGTCCGCCAACTCATCGCGCCGGTCCTGCCATCTCTGCATCTCCTCCTCGGCCTGGGCGATCGGACCCGGGTTCTTCGCGGGTCCGCGCGTGCCTCGCAGCAGTTCGGCCAGCTCGCGCCCCAGTGTGGTCAGGGCCTGGGTCGCTCCCGCGCCCACGTCGGAGCCGGTCACCGTGCGCTGCAGGCCCTCGCTCAGTTCCTTGTTCCCCGCCGAGATCGCCGCGACCTCGTCTTGCCGGATACCGGCAGTGGAACGGTAGGCGACCTCGGAGCCAACCCCCAGCCAATCCTTGATGCTCTCCTCTATCGCCGCCTGGTCGCAGGTCTCGGTATCGCCCCAGACCAGGGACGCGCTCTTTGCGGAAAAGTCCTTGACCAGGCGGAAGGGCAAACCTGAGGCCTCCCCCGCCACCTCGAGCGCGAAGCCGTCCTGCTCTCCCCAGGTGACGCTGTCCCGCACTTCCTTACGCGTGGCGTCTACCTTCCAGAAAAAGGCAGCCAGAAGGGCCTGGACCAGGGTGGACTTCCCCGACTCGTTGGGTCCCTTGATCACGTTTATCCCTTTGTCCAGCGAGATGCTCACCTGCCGGAAACGGCGGAACCTGCGCAGGGTCAGCTCGGTGATCTTCATCGCCTACGGCCTCCCCGAGAGATGGGCCAACCCCAGGCGTAGAGCTTCCTCGGCTACCAGGAGCTCCTCGCCCTCCCTGCCCGCCATCTCTTCCCGTGCGAGACGGATGAAGCGGCCGGTGACCGTCTTTTCCGCGTAGGCCTCCAGGTCGTGTTCGGAGAGCCCGGAAGGCGTGATGACCAATCTGAGGTGGAAGAAGAGCGAGGAGAGGTCTTCCTCCATCCTGTCCCAGTCGCAGACCACCCATTCCTCGCCCCACAAGCCCCTGATGCGGACCTCCAGGGCGAGCTCGCGATCGGCCATGCGCCGCAGATGGGCGTAGAGCTCGGCCGGACCGCCGATCTCGCCGGCATCCAATTCCAGGCGAGACATGCGCCGGTGGCCCACGGGAATGGGATTCACGCGCGCCGGGGCGCCTTCCTCCAGTTCCACCAGGATGACCTTGCCCTCCTCCCCCCTGCCCATTTCGAGTGGTTCCGGGGGACCGCAGAAGTAAGCCACCGTGTTTCCCTGGCTGTAATCGCCCTGGGAATGCCAGTGTCCCAGCGCGAGGTAATGCAGGTTACTGCCGCCCACGCTGCGCGCGGAGACGAGCATCTCGCCCTGCTCCACTTTGCCCGGCAGCACGAAGGACGCGTGCAGCATGCCTACGCGCCAGCGTGCGCTATCCCCGGCGCGAAACCCTGAAAGGACGTCCTTTCCCTCGCCGCTCACGGCCATGCCGTAGACGTCGAGGTCGAGCCCGGCCACGCAGAAGGGCGTCATCTCCCCATCCCTGAAGACGTGCAGGTGCTCGAGACGCGAGAACTCGAGGCCTTCGTACACGCCGCCCGGCTGCAACCTGTCGTGGGTCCCGGGGACGATAAAGGTCCAGATGCCCTCGCCGTCGAGGCGGCGCAGCTGATATATGACCTCCCCCACCAGGCTGGGCTGAGGATAGGCGGAATCGAAGAGGTCGCCCGCGATAAGCAGGGCGTCCACCTGGGACGTAAGGGCGAGATCGATCACCCGCGAGAAGGTGGCCTTGAGCTGGTCGCGCTGTTCCCTGCCGCGCCGTCCCAGGAAACCGAAGGGAGCGCCCAGGTGAACGTCGGCCGTTTGCAGGAGTCTCAGTCCAGCCATCTCTCCTCCTCTATCGCGATAAATCACAATCATTATAAGGCAGCATAGAGACTGACGCGCTATAAATCGCATACACGGCAGCGCAGACCGCCCGTGCCAGTTCTTCATAGGCCCGAGCCGGGGGGTAACGGTCCTCGCTCCGCACTCGCAGGCTGCAGACCCAGAGCGCAGCCTTCTTGCGGATCTACTGCTCGCGAAGGTCGCTTCAGACCGACCCCCGGTTCTCGGGCAAGAGGGTCTGGGGTATTGGGTCGGTGCTCTTCAGAAGCGGGCGGCGCTGTCGCTTTCGCGATGCAGGCTTCCGTGCTTTTATGGATTATCCATTGCTATAATCTCATTTATGGATGCTTGGGTTATTGTGGTCATCGTCGTCTCGGCTGTTTTGTTCCTTGCGGTGGTGCTGGTCTTCAACCGCATGATCAGGCTGCGCAACAAGACCAGAAGGGCGTGGAAGGACATCGACGTGCAGTTGAAGCTGCGCCACCAGTTGATCCCCCTCCTGGTCTCGACGGCGGAAGGCTACGCCCTGCACGAAAAACAGGTCCTGGAGAAGGTCACGCGCATGCGCGCCGAGGCCGCAGCGGCCACCAGCGTGGAGGAGAGGGGAACGAGGGAGTTGTCGCTTGCCGCGGCGCTGAGCGAGATATTCGTGCTCAGGGAGCACTATCCCGAACTCAAGGCCGACACGAACTTCGAACGCCTCTTTGCGGAACTGGTCACGGTGGAGGACCACCTGGCCGCCTCACGTAAGTACTACAACGGCTCAGTGCGTATCTATAACACCTTCATCCAGAGCTTCCCCCAACTGCTGATGGCGCGGCTTTTCCGCTTCCGTGCGGCGGAGTACTTTCAGCAGGAAGACGGTGAGGTCCCCTAGGGGGTCAGGTCTTGTTTTTTGCATTTTCAGCTTAGCTGATTAAATGTAAAAAGCCTGTTGAAAAGCTTGAATAATGTTATAATTTTCCTATACGTACCGGGGTATGCAAGAAACAAGACCTGACCCCTAGATGGGAGCCTTCTCGCTCTCGGAGCCCGTGGATATCATCAGCCTCAAGGCCTTGTTCACGTATTCCGCCACCTGGAACACGAACTCCCTGTCCTCCCTGGCGAGGTGCTCCACCTGCTGCGCCACTACCTCCGCTTGCTTGTCTCTCATCGCTTCCATCTTGCGTTTTCCGCCCGGGGAGAGCGCAACCACCACCTTGCGCCGGTCGTCCTTGTCGCGGGTGCTCTTAACCCAACCCTTCTTCTCCAGGGCATACACCATGCGGCTTACCGTGGAAGGATTGATGAAGAGCATCTTCGCCAGGTCGCCCTCGTTCAAAGCCCCGTTCATGTAGATGGTTATCAGGGTCACGTACTGCGTGTAGTTGATCTCGTTATCCTTGAGGATCGCCCCGAATTCTCCGTACCGCTCATGCATGAAGAGGAACACCGTCTCCACTGTGTCGGCGAAGATGTTCTTGACCGCTTCCCCGTCCGGTGATAAATTTGCATTCTTCATATTTTTCATGTCACAATTATTGTAAAGCCGTAGCCCCACGCAGGTCAACACTACGGCAGCCTCAGGATCAAATTGACCTCGCCGAGCTGGGGCGATAAAATATGACTATCAGTCATAATATCTGTGAGGGTATATGAGCAAGGAAAAGAACGCTCCAGCTCCCGTACGAGGGGTGCGTTTCGCCCAGGACCGCTCGCGCGAGACCCTGCGCCGTATCGTCGAGGCCGCAGGGGAAGTGTTTGCCGAAAACGGATACGACAAGGCCACCGTGGCCGAGATCATCTCCCTCGCCGGCATCGGGCACGGCACCTTCTGGCTCTACTTCCGCAACAAGGATGATCTCCTTGGCCATATGCTCCAGGACATGATCGGCCAATTCGAGTCGTTAGACTGGTACCGTGAAGACAGCATGGAAGGCCCCCCCGTGAGGACTCCTGAAGAAGTGGAGGAGATAATCCGGGGAGTCATGGGCATCTTCGCCCGCTACGCGAACATCCATCCCCTCATCGTGCGCGCCTCCCTGGAGAGCGAGGAATTCCGGCAGGTGCTGGAGGAGTTTAACCAGCCCTTCGTTTCCATCGTCGAGAAAAAGCTGCACGAGCACCTGGACAAGGGCTGGTGCCGGGACCTCGATCCCGGGGTCACCGCCCAGATAATCGTGACCATGCTCGAATACGCCAACCTGCAGTGGATCAACCGGGGACTATCGTCGGACCGCGATGACCTCATCCACAACCTGAGCGTGATCATCTACCATACCCTCAATCACTAGCCCCCGAAGGCCCCGGACCGAGAATTTCGATAGCTCGAGAAACATGCGTCGGTCGCAGCGAAGAAACGCGCATATTGGCAGCAAAATTGGAGGAGAGACCGATCCGGGTGTCGTCCATAAAAATACCCCCTGCCCGGGCTCGTCTGGGTAGGTCGTAGCGCATTCGTCTTCGCCGCCCCTCGCCCGAGAACCGGGGGTCGGTCTGAAGCGACATGGGCGAGCAGTATGTCCGAGAGCAGAACAAGTTGAGGATATGCAGTTCTGCGAGTGAGGAGCGAGGACCGTTACCCCAGGGCTCGGGTCGGAAAAGAACTGACGGAGCGAGACCATAACCCAGCGGTCCGGGCACATCATAATACCCACTGCCCGGGCTCGTCTGGGGTCGGTCGGAGCGGAGAAACGTGCATACCGTTGGCTGTAATCATGATACCGCCCGCGTGTCGTCCATATATAAACCCCTTCCCGGGATCCGGGAGTCGGTCTGAAGCGACATTGGCGAGCAGTATATCCGATAGTAGGATACGCCTTGGATATGCAATCCTGCGAGTGAGGAGCAAGGACCGAGCCCCCGGTCCCGGGAATGAAAGACCATTACCCAGCGGTCCGGGCACCACAACTCAACAGAGATCGGGGTGGCGGTCCCGGAAGGCATCAACGGCATCGCGGACGGTATGGAACATATTGTCCTCTCCGACTATCTCGATGATGCCGTCCCGCTGCATGAAAGACCTCACCGGCGCGTGCACGCGGGCGATGAGCAGCTCGACTCCTTCCTCCGCCATGGCGCCCTGGAGAGCGGTGAACTCGTCGCTGGCGGTGGTGTCCATCTCGTAGATCATCTCGCAGTCGATGATCACCACCCGCGGCCGCGGGTCCGCCTCGTCCACCAATCCCCTGATATCGTCAACGAACTCGTCGACGTTGGAGAAGATAAGGGGGGCGTCGAAACGGTAGATGAGCAGGTAGGGGGAGTAGGGCTTGCATTCGGGGCGCTCGGCCATGTCCCCGTGCTGAGTGCCGCTGTCGTCAACGCCGAGGACGGCGGAATGGGGCCTGCTCGTCCTGAGGATCAAACCCGCCAGGGAGAGGGCCACGCCGATGAGAATGCCCAACATCACTCCGAAGATGAGGACGCCGAAGAGCGCACCCAGAGCAAGCGCGTAGTCGTCCCTGCTGACCCGGGCATAGCGCACCAAAGGCCGGATGTTGATGAACCTGCTCACGGCGAAGATCACGATAGCCCCCAGGGCAGCCTGGGGAAGGTATTTCAAGATGGAGGTGAAGAAGAGGGTCGCGAAGACGAGCGCTGCACAGAAAACGGATGAAAGTTGCGTCTTGCCGCCGACCTGGTCGCTGATGGCCGTACGCGAGATACTGGCATCGACGGAGAAACCACCGAGAAGCCCCGATCCCAGGTTTGCCGCGCCCAGACCTATCATCTCCTGGTGGGCGTCGATCTCGCGGCTGCCCCGGGCCGCGAAAGACTTGGCGATGCCCAGGGACTCGGCAAAGGCCAGCAGGGCCAGGCCTATGGCTCCGGGCAGTAGACGGATGATGTCCTGCGCTCCCGTGCCAGCGAGCGACAGCCAGTTCGCCCCCTTTGGCACCTCTCCGACCAGCGCCACACCATGATCCCCGAGGTCGAAGAGGATGGACAGGATGCTCGCCGCTATCACCAACACCAAGGCGGCGGGCAGTTTGGGGACAGCTTTATGCATCACTACCAGAAACAGGAGGCAGCCGGCGCCAAAGGCGATGGTCGCCCAGGACCACGAAGCGGCCTGGCGGAAGATATCGGCGAACTCGGCGAAGGTGTTGCCTCCCGAAGTCTGGATACCGAAGATTTTGTGGGCCTGGCTCACTGCGATAAAAATGGCCGCCGCGGTGATGTAACCCTCCAGTACCGGCCTGGCCATGAACTTGGCGATAAACCCGGCCCGCGCCAGGCCGCCCAGGATGAGCAATACTCCGACCATCAGTGCAAGGGCGGTGCTCAAGGCTATGTATCTCTGCGGATCATTGCCGGCGAAAGAGGCGACTGTTGCCGCCGATACGGCTGCTATGGTCGCCGTAGGCCCGACGTTCATGATGCGAGAGGTGCCGAAAACAGCGTAGCCGATGAGGGAAAGGCATGCCGCGTACAACCCGTATTGCAACGGCACGCCCGCGATACCCGCGTAGGCCATGGCCATAGGCACTGTTGCCGCCCATACGGTAACCGCGGCCGTGATATCACCTGTCAGCCAGCGGTGCTGGTAGGAGGGCAACCACTCCAGGAGAGGGACGTAACGCTTCAACGACCTCTTCTCTTTCCCGGGGTTACTGTCCATTATCTTCCTCGATCGATAATCCGCATCAGGACCTGCCATCTTCTCATCCGAGCAGAGCGTTCCCCTGCTTTCAAAGTAACACAAGCAGGCGTGATATGTGTCCCCCGGAACTTGCCGGCCGCGCCCGACCTCCGAGGTGGTGGGTTTCGCTTCACCTGCCGTCGATTCGTTGTATGATAGAAGCCGTCCCGTGTTTGTATGAGCGGAGGCTTCACAGAGAGAGGCTTATGAGCAAGGGGGCAACGGACAGACCCGGCTTCTGGCACCGCCATATCCCTATAACCGCCTGGCTTCCTGCCTACGAGAAGAAGTGGTTGAGCGGCGACGTCGTGGCGGCCCTCACGGTGTGGGCACTGCTCATCCCGGAGGCGCTGGCCTACGCGGGTATCGCGGGCGTGCCGGTGCAATACGGTCTATACGCCGCACCCTTCGCGCTGCTCGCCTATGCCATCTTCGGTTCTTCGCGCCACATGGTCTTCGGGCCGAGCGCCGAGGGTGCGGCCGTATCCGCCGCTGTGGTGGCCCCCCTCGCGGCAAGCGGGGATCCGGATCGCTACCTGGCACTCACCATCACCCTGGCCTTGATGGTGGGGGTGATCATGATCGTGCTCGGCCTGGCCCGCATGGGTTTCCTGGCCAAGTTCTTCGCCGCTCCCGTCCTGGAAGGGTTTATCGTCGGCGCCGCCATCTTCATAGCCGTGGGCCAACTGGGCAAAGTGTTCGGCATCTCGGCCCAGGGAGACAACACCTTTTCGAAGTTCGCCGACGTGTTCCGCCAGGCCGCTTCGTGGTCCTGGGCCACCATCGCCGTGGGGGCCGCTTGCCTGCTGCTCCTTTTTCTTCTGCACAGGTTCGTTCCCAAGCTGCCGGCTGCCCTGACCATCCTGGTGCTCGCCATCATCCTCTCCTACGCCCTCGGCTTCTCCGACCACGGCGTCTCCATCGTGGGCGAAGTGCCAATGGGGCTTCCCGGCTGGTCGCTCGAGGGAGTGGGTTTAAGCGACATGGTGCAGCTGTTTCCGGGTGCCCTGGGACTGGTGGTCTTGTGCTTCGCCGAATCACTGGCGACGGCCAAGGTCTATTCCACCAAGTACGGCTATCGCCTGGACCCCAACCTGGAGATGATCTCTTACGGCGCGGCCAACGTGGGGGCCGGGCTCTTTCAGGGTTTCGCGGTCACCGGCAGCGTCTCCAAGACCGCCGCCAATGACGCGGCGGGGGGAAAGACCGAGCTGGCCATGGTCTTCTGTTCCGTACTGTCCCTGCTCACCGTCCTCTTCCTCGCCGGCCTCTTCGAATACCTGCCGGAAGCCACCCTGGCCGCCGTGGTCATCCATGCCGTCGCCAGGCTCATCCGCTTCAAGGAGTTGCGGCGCCTCTACCGTGCCAGAAGGGTGGATTTCCTGCTGGCGATCTCCGCCTTCCTGGGGGTGCTCTTGTTCGGTCTGCTGGAGGGCATCCTCATCGGCGTGCTGCTCTCCCTGGTCCTCTTCATCAAGAGCGCCAGCAGCCCTCACTGGGCGGTGCTGGGGGTGGACGAGAGTGGCACGCATTACGGCGACCTCAAGGAGCATCCTGATTACCGGACCATCGACCCCGAGCTCATCGCCTTCAGGTTCGACTCCCCTCTCATCTTCTCCAACGCGGACGAGTTCTCAGACGAGATCGTGCGCCTGGTGGACGAAGCGGACCCGCAGCCGCGGGCGGTGATCGTGGATGGCGAGGACATGTTCGATATCGATACCACCGCCGCGGACAAGTTGATCGAGTTGCAGGCGGGACTTGAGGCAAGAGGCATAGTGTTGTACCTGGCCAGGGTGCACGCCCCGACGCTGGAGTTCATGCGCCGTGAGGGCGTGGTGGAGGCGGTTGGCGAGAACAACATCTTCGCCAAGGTGGATGATGCCGTCCGGGCCTTCGAGGAGAGCGGCGCAAGCGATCCGGGAAGCGACATGAGGTGAGAGCGGCCGGGGGGTGGCCCGCCGCGTGCCCGACGGCCATACCGCTGGCACACGGCCACCCGTCGCCGCATGTTGACCCAGGCGAGAGCGATCGCGAAAGTGAGGTATGTGGACATGGTTTTGAAACATCCGAAGGGAACGGCGGGTCATGGCGGCGACCCGCTGGCGATGCACATATTCACCATGGAGGGGACCAGCATCCCCAGGAACGAGATCCCGCCAGGTGAGCTTCCCCCCGACGTGGCGTACCAGATAGTCCACGACGAACTGCTGTTGGACGGCAACGCGCGCTTCAACCTGGCCACTTTCGTCACCACCTGGATGGAGCCCCAGGCGGAGAGACTCATGACCGAGTGTCTCGACAAGAACATGATCGACAAGGACGAATACCCGCAGACGGCGGCGCTCGAGATGCGCTGCATCAACATGTTGAGCAGGCTGTGGCACGCGCCCGATCCTCACCTTGCCGCCGGATGTTCGACCACCGGTTCGAGCGAGGCGGCCATGCTGGGCGGACTGGCGCTGAAGCGCCGTTGGCAGCACAGGCGCGCGGCGGAGGGAGAACCCGCGGACCGGCCCAACCTGGTCATGGGCATCAACGTCCAGGTCTGCTGGGAGAAATTCGCCAACTATTGGGACGTCGAGATGCGCCTCGTGCCCATGGAGGGTGACCGTTTCCACCTCTCGGCGGAGGAGGCGGTGAAACTCTGTGACGAGAACACCATCGGCGTGGTGGCCATCCTGGGTTCGACCTTCGACGGCTCCTACGAGCCGGTGCGGAAGATAGCCTCGGCCCTCGACCGCCTGCAGGAGAAGACGGGCCACGATATCCCCATCCACGTCGACGGCGCCTCGGGCGCCATGATCGCCCCCTTCCTCGACCCCGATCTGGAGTGGGATTTCCGCCTGCCCCGGGTGGCATCGATCAACACTTCCGGACACAAGTACGGTCTCGTCTATCCGGGGGTGGGGTGGATAATATGGCGCGAGGCGGACGCGCTCCCCGAGGACCTCGTATTCTGGGTCAACTACCTCGGCGACGACATGCCTACCTTCGCGCTCAACTTCTCGCGGCCGGGAGCCCAGGTGGCGGCCCAGTACTACAACTTCCTGCGCCTCGGCTTCGATGGCTACCGCAAGGTGCAGGGGTACGCGCGCGAGGTGGCCACACGCCTGGCGCAGGAGATCGCCGGCCTCGGTCCGTTCGAGCTCATCACCAGGGGGGATGAACTGCCGGTGTTCGCCTTCAAACTGAAGGACAAGGTCCAGAACTATACAGTATTCGATGTGTCCCGGACCCTGCGCGAGCGCGGCTGGCTCGTACCTGCTTACGCCTTCCCCGCGAACCGCACCGACCTGGCCGCCCTGCGCATTGTCGTGAAGCGCGGGTTCACCCACGACCTGGCCGATCTGTTCATCGACGACCTCAAGCGGCAGTTGCCACACCTCGAGAAGCTGCCGGCATCCCTCAGCGAGCCGGGGGCTGCGACCGGCTTTCACCACTAGAGCGGCGGACAAGGGTAAACTACGCATACAGGCAGCGACCAGTTTCTTGACAGGGAGGGGAAAGACATGTCCGACTATATCTCCTATACCGACGGCGAACTCTTCCCGGGGGTCATCGGCCGCACCCAGGCTGACTCCGTGCCCGCGTGGCCGGTGCCGCCGCGGGCACCGCAGGGCGCGCCCAATATCCTCATGATCGTCCTCGATGACACCGGTTTCGCCCAGGTGGGTTGTTTCGGCGGCCTGGGCGGGCGCATCGAGACCCCCAACATCGACCGTCTGGCGGCGGGCGGGCTGCGCTACAACAACTTCCACACCACCGCCCTGTGCTCCCCCACCCGCGCCTGCCTGCTCACCGGGCGCAACCACCACAGCGTGGGTGCGGCGGTGGTCATGGAATTCCCCAACGGTTTCCCGGGATACCACGGTCACATCCCACGCGAGGCGGCCATGCTCCCCGCCGTCCTGGTGGAGCGGGGCTACAACACCATGTGCGTTGGCAAGTGGCATCTGGCTCCC
>Ga0209254_10006860_pt1 | contig 10507 bp, 8 predicted proteins | sample FrelakmetDIP11DI_FD_187148 | JGI IMG/M metagenome (GOLD analysis project Ga0209254, IMG submission 187148) | Freshwater lake sediment microbial communities from the University of Notre Dame, USA, for methane emissions studies - DIP11 DI (SPAdes)... | ecosystem: Environmental > Aquatic >... | reverse complement strand
CGGGGGTCGTGGCCAACCAGCCGGCCCACCTCGCGGGGGCCCTCGACATCGACTCCTCGGACAAGATCGCGCGCCACGTGCGCATCTGCGACGCGTTCAACGTCCCGGTGGTCACGTTCGTGGACACTCCCGGCTACCTGCCCGGGGTGGACCAGGAGCACTACGGCGTCATCCGGCACGGGGCCAAGGTCATCTACGCCTACTGCGAGGCCACGGTGCCGAAGATACAGGTCGTCACCCGCAAGGCCATGGGCGGCGCGTACCTCGCCATGAGCTCGAAGCAGATGCGCAGCGACCTGGCCTTCGCCTGGCCCACCGCGCAGATCGCGGTGATGGGTGCGGACGGCGCCGTGCGCGTCCTGCGTCGGCGCGAGCTCGCCGGCGCCAAGGACGCGGCGGCCCTCGAGCAGCGCTTCGTCGAGGAGTACCGCGAGGCCTTCATGAACCCATACCGCGCCGCGGACGTGGGCCAGATCGACGAGGTCATCGAGCCGCGCGAGACGCGGCCACGGCTCGTGCGGGCCCTCGAGGTCCTGCGCACCAAGGTGCAGCAGAACCCGCCCCGCAAGCACGGCCTCATGCCGGTCTAGCCATGGAGAACCTGCTCGTCGGCCTTCGGCTCACCGTCTACGGGATGGGGATCGTCTTCCTTCTCCTCGGGGTCCTCGCCGTGATCATCGGCGGCCTCGTGCGGCTCGACCGGCCGAGGGCGACCGGGGCCAGGGCGGAGAAGGTGCTTTCCGCCGCGGGGCCCGATCCCGCGCTCCTCGCCGCGATCATGATCGCGGTGCGCGCGCACATCCGCGTCCGCCGCAAGCAGGCCGCGCCCGCCATGCGCAGCCACCAGCCCGGCACGCTGCCCAGCCGCTGGGTGGCGAGCGGCCGTACCCGCCAGAACCGCAGCTGGGCCCCCGGGGGGAGATACGTATGAGGCGCTACACCGTGGAGGTCGGAGGAAAGTCCCACGTCATCGACGTGGAGGAGACCGCCCGCGACACCTTCGATGTCCACGTGGGCGGGAAGGACTACGAGGTGCGACTGGCCTCCGCCCACGACGTGGCGGAGGCCGTGATCAGCCCCGAGATGGCGCCCGCCGAGCCCGAGGAGGAGGCCTCTCCCACCGCCGCGCCCTACCGTCCCCCGGCCCCGGAGACGCTCCCGCCCCTCGTCCCCGCCCGCCTGCCGGCCCTCGCGTCCGAGCCCCACCTGCTCGAAGACGGCTTCCGCCCGGAGCTCGCGGCGCCGATGCCGGGCACCGTCGTCTCGGTGCACGTCGCGGCCGGGGACCGCGTGGCGACCGGGCAGCTCGTGGTGAAGCTCGAGGCCATGAAGATGACGAACGCCATCAAGGCCCCGCAGGACGGGGTGGTGGCGGAGGTGCGCGCGCAGGCCGGCCAGGCGGTCGGCTACGGCGACGTGCTCGTCGTCTTCAGGGAGGCCTGATTGAGCGGCGACACCCTCGCCCGGCTCCTCCAGGGCGTCCTGCACCTGACCCCGGGCGCCGTCCTCATGCTCGGTGTCGGCCTCCTCCTCGTGTACCTCGCCGTCGCGAGGGAGTACGAGCCGATGCTGCTCCTCCCGATCGGGGCCGGCTGCCTCTTCGCGAACCTGCCCCTCTCCCCGATGATCGCGGAGGGCGGGGCGCTCAGCGTCCTCTACCGGATGGGCATCGAGAACGAGATGTTCCCGCTCCTGATCTTCGTCGGGATCGGAGCGATGACCGACTTCGGCCCGCTCCTCGAGAACCCACGGATGATGATGCTGGGCGCGGCCGGTCAGTTCGGGATCTTCGGCACGCTGCTCCTCGCCCTCGCCCTCGGCTTCGAGCTGAACGAGGCGGCGTCCATCGGGATCATCGGCGCCATCGACGGGCCGACCTCGATCTACGTCTCGAACCTGCTCGCTCCCCACCTGCTGGGGCCGATCACGGTGTGCGCCTACAGCTACATGTCGCTCGTGCCGCTCATCCAGCCGCCGATCATGCGCTGGCTCACCACGCGGCGGGAGCGGCGGATCCGCATGCCCTACACCCAGCGGACGATCTCGCGGCGGACGCGCGTCCTCTTCCCCCTCGTGGTCACGCTGGTGGTGGGCATTCTCGTGCCGATGGCGATCCCCCTCATCGGGATGCTCATGCTCGGCAACCTGATGAAGGAGTCGGGCGTCGTCGAGCGGCTCACCGGCGCCTCCTCGAAGGAGCTCGCCAACGTGGTGACCCTCTTCCTCGGCCTTGCGGTGGGCTCGACGATGAGGGCGGACTCCTTCCTGCGCGTGACCACGCTGAAGATCCTCGTTCTCGGCATCCTCGCCTTCGCGCTCGACACCGCCGCCGGGATCCTCTTCGCCAAGGCGCTCAACGCCGCGAGCGGCGGCCGCTTCAACCCGCTGCTGGGTGCGGCGGGGATCAGCGCCTTCCCGATGGCGGCGCGCGTGGTCAACAAGGTGGGCCTCGAGGAGGACTTCGAGAACTTCCTCCTCATGCACGCAATGGGCGCCAACACCGCCGGCCAGGTGGCGAGCGTCGTGGCGGGGGGCGTGCTGCTGGCGCTCCTCGGCGCGGGGTAGGGCCGCCCGACGCCTGCCGTATACTCCCGCTGCCCCCGCGGAGAGCACATGAACCAGCCGGACCCGAACGGGCTCGATCGCTTCCTATCCCTGACGCTGCGCCTGTGGGCGGTGGCCACCGCGGCGTTCGTCGTCGCGAACGGGGTCTTGCTCCTCGCGAAGGGCCCCGAGGTGTTCTCCACTCTCGTCCAGGTGGGCCCGGTCTCGGGCCTGAAGCTGACCTACTCCGCGGTCGGGCTCGTCTGGCTCTCCAGCGGTGTCGTGCTCGCGCTGCTCCGCAGTCCCGCGTTCCGGACCCGCTTCGGCCTCGTCGCCACCTGCTCCTTCCTGACGCTTCTCCTGTACGCGAACGTGCTGCGCGAGCGCAGCGAGTACCCCGACGCCGGCGACTACATGCGGGCGGCCTTCGACCTCAGCGAGGGGCGGCCTCTGCACGAGCGCTACATCTACCCGCCGCTGCTGGCCGCCGCCTGCGAGCTCCTCGTGCCGTTCGGCCGGGGAGGAATGCGAACGGCCCTGTGGATCGGGAACGTGCTCGGGGTCGCCGCCTTCGCCGGGCTCCTGTCGCTGACCCTCGTGCGGTACGGCTTCGAAAGGCGCGTGTCCGCCGGCCTCGTCCTGGCCTTCATGGCGGTCAACGTGCCCGTCCTGCGCACGCTGATGTACGGGCAGGTCAACCTTCACGTGGCCAACCTGATCCTCCTGGCCCTGCTCGTCTACCCGCGCCTTCCCGTCGGGTCCGCGCTGGCGCTGGCGCTGGCCGTTCACCTCAAGTCGTCCCCCGTCGTATTGGTCCTGCCGTTCCTCACGGAACGGAACCGCCGGTGGACGGCCGCCTTCGTCGCCTCGGTGGGCGTGGTGGCGGCCGCGATCTACGCCCTCCACGGAGCCCAGCCCTTCCTGGATTTCCTCCACAACGCCCGCGGCGTCTACGCGTGGGCCGACCTGTGCTTCCGCGAGAACTCGATCGACTCGTTCCTCCGGAGCACGGCCGCGGTGCTGGGCGGCCCGTTCGGTATCGTGGGCCTGCCCCTGGTGAGGCTCCTGGTCAAGGCGGCGGTCCTGGCGACGGCGCTGGCGATCGCGGGAATCTCGATCCGGCGGGGCGCTTTCGTGTCCCCTCGAGGTCCCGGGAGCGACGTTCTCAACGCCTGGCCGGCCCTGGCCGTGCTCATGGTGCTGGCTTCGCCTCTCGTCTGGGAGCACCATCCGGTCTTCGTCGCGCTGCCGTTTCTCGTGATCACGCGGCGGCTGCAGGCGCCGGGAGAATGGGCGGCGTTCAGCTTCGCCTACCTCCTCGTCTTCCTGATGCCCACGTTCGACTTCTACCCCTGGTCGTTCGGGCGGCTGGCGGGCCTCCTGGCGCTGCTGGCCCTGCTCTACCGGACCTCGGGCCGCGACCGGAACGGCGACGCCTTCCGCTTCGTGCACGAGCGGCTGGGGACACGAGCGGCCTGACCTCGTTCAGCGCGGGGGAACGCGAGGCTCCTGACGACAGCCCTCGACCAGCGGGACGAGCGCACACTCCGCCTCCACGGCCAAGCCCCCGACCTGGGGCCCGCGGCAGAAGCCCTCGGCGAGAGAAGCCCCGTCGGCAGAGGCAGAAACCACGCGAAGCCTCGGCGCGTGCCGGGCGCGCTCCAGGCGCGCTTCGAAGACGACCGACTGCTGGTGGAACACGGGGTGCAGGTCGCCGAAGGACGAGACGGGCAGCCCACGCGGGAGCCGCTCGCCGAGACAACGCAGGAAGCGCAGCTCTTCGGGGGGCACCGTGGACGCCCGGGTGCCCTCGGCCCTCAGCAGGGCGGGCGCCTGGAGGCGAGCCCAGGGCGTGTACCCCTCGGCGCGGTGCAGGACGAAGAGCTGCGCCGCCCACGTCAAGGCGAGAAGCCCGACGGCCTTGACCATCGGGCGCCGACCGGCCGGGCTGGACGTGGGCAGGGCCAGCGCGAGACAGGCGACCGCGAGGGCCTGGAGCGCCGCGAGCCGATGGGGCCAGAGCATGTACCGGAAGCGATACGTGCCGGCCGCCACCAGGAGCACCGCCAGGAGAGGTGGAAACGACACGAGCAGGAGCGCCACGCCTCGGAAGAGCCGGCGTCCGAGGGGCAGGAGGCTCAGGACGCCCACCAGGCCGTAGCCGACGAGACCCCACAGAAGGCTCTCGCGCAGCACGCCTCGACCGGCCACGGCGTGGCCCACGTTCCGGAGGGAATCCACGACCCGAACCTCGGCCGTCTCCTGCGGCAGCGTGAGCACCCGGCCCATGACCCAGAGAAGGGCCATCCCCGCGGCGAACGCCAGGGTCGCAGCCAGCAGGCTCCGAGCCGCCGCCGTCGCGACCGGACGACGCTCCTCGGGTGCAGCGGCGCGCAGCGCCCAGAGGCGGGGTGCGAAGAAGGCGACGAGGACGCACGCACACAGAACAGCCCCGTCTTCCTTCACCAGCACCATCAGGGCCGCCACCAGGATCGCCCGGCGCGGTCTGCCCTCACGCAGGTCGAGGGCCAGGAGAAGCGCCAGCGGCGGATAGCACAGCTCGGGGTGGAAGCCGAAGACGGGGTTGTCGAACACGGCAAAGGCGATGGGGCTCAGGTACCCCCCCAGGAGCGCGACGCAACCGGGCAGGTCGAGGCTTGCGGCGAGCGCGACCCGCAAGACGGCGGCCACGTGGAGAAGGACGAGGCCCAGGATCAGCCCGAAGGCGCCGAGAGGGACGGTGAGGGGCGAGAACGCCAGGAGCAGGTAGAAGTTGTGGATGGCCGCGTGGTGACCGTAGACGTTGTCGCGGAGCAACTCTCCCGACGCGTACAGGCTCCGGCTCATCTCGAGAAACGAGAAGAAGTCCGTGTGGTAGTACTCGAGACCGTGGAAGAGAAGGGCCTTGCACAGGCCCGCGTAGAGGACCAGGAGCACGGCCACGGTGGCCAGCGCCCCCGTGGAGACCGAGGAGCGGGACGTCACGGGTTCGTGAGTCGTGGCAGGGAGGGCAAGGCCTTCCGCAAGGCGTCTTCCACCTCGGCGTAGTGGGGGCCCGGAACCACCACCGTGAGAGGGGTTCCGTCGGCGGTGGTGACGGCGTAGAGGATGTCGGTGCGCCGGGCCAGGTCCAGGACGTCCTGGCGGGGGCCGCGCAGGACCTGGAGCGTCAGGTGGTGCGCGGCCAGGTCCTCTCTGGCGTAGTCGAGCGAGGCGAAGCGCCGCACGTCGTCGCGCACGACGTGGTGCGGCGCGCCGGAGACGACGAGGCGGATGCCCGAGGCTCGCGCCGCCCGGTCCGCCCACTGGGCCCCCTGGAGCAGGCTGTTTCCCCAGTAGTCGAGCTCGTACCGGCCGAACGCGCCGCGGGGGCCGCCGGCGAGGGCGTTGAAGTAGACGGCCTGGTTCGGATGGTTGCGCCACTGGAACACCGCGGGCTCGAGGAGACCGAGTCCCAGCGCCACGGCGGCGAGGGTCTTCACCTTCCTCGATGGGCTCTCGAGGGATCCCCGCCAGCCGGCGGCGGCCAGCACGACGAAGGGTGGATAGGTGAAGAGCAGGTGCCGGACCCCGTCGTAGATCGTGGCCCCGCTCCACGCGATGTAGCAGCCGGGAAAGAGCGTCACGCCCCAAAGGGCGAGCACCCGCCACGGGAAAGCACCGGGAGTCCGCCGGCGGAGGAAGAGAAGGAGGGAGAGCGCCGCGCCCAGGAGCACGACCGGTGGTGTCGCAAGCAGCACCCACCGCGGAACGTAGTCCCAGGGCAGGGCGCTTGCCGGCACGTCGGCACCGTTGAAGAGCACCGGGAACGTCCACTGGAACCGGGAGAGCTTGAACAATCCCTGCACCGGGCGCGTGAGCGGCCGGACCTGGGCCCACGGCCAGAACACCGTCCCCAGCAGCAGGACGGCGACGGCAACGCCGGCCCCCCGCAAGAACGTGGCGCAAAGGCGCACGGGGGAGAACTCGCGCGTGGCCACCGTGAGGGCCGAGAGGGCGATCGCGAGGTAGGCCAGGAAGATGAGAGCGCCGGACCTCACGTTGACCGCCATCCCGATCGAAAGGGCCAGGGGGACGGCCAGCCGCCAGCCAAGGTACGGGTATCGCGGCTCCAGGCGCATGAGGTAGAAGAGCGCCGCGGCCAGCAGCGCGGCCAGCGGGAGGTCCTTGGGGTTGTTCATGGCGTCGGCGAAGTAGCGCGGCGACAGGGTGAGAAGGACCATGGCCAGGAGGCCCGTGCCCGGCCCGGACAGGAGCCGTCCCAATCGGCCGACGTACAGGATGCCGAGCCAGCCGAAGACGGCGTTGACGTAGTGACGGGTGACCCACGCGTCTCCCGGCAGCACATGCTGGACGGCTACGCACGTGGTGTCGAAGAGGCCGCCAACGAGGTACATGAAGATCTCCCCCCCGGGCCGGAACCAGTCGTCGTCCAGGCGCTCGGTCAGGAAGCGAAAGACCCTCTCCCCGTAAAGCTGGTGGGTCTTCTCGTCCCACGTGACACCGAAGTCCCTCGACAGGACGATCATGAGGGGGAGCAGCACCACCGGGAACAGGCGGTAGGCCCAGAGAATGGCGCGCTGCATGGGGAGAGCCTCCACCGCGACTGTATCGCAGGTTCGGCCGCCGGCCACGGCGGTCCGGCAGGCCTCGAGGCAGGCTCAGGACGGGGCCGCGGCCCCGTCCCTCTTCAACGACCAGAGGAGCAGGGGGGGCGTCGCCATGGTCGTGACCACGACCATGAACACCGCGGCGGCGTAGGTCTCGGGGCTGACCACCGCGTGCCCCTGGATCATCAGGCTCGCCCCGATGCCCGCGAAGATGAGGCCGACTTCACCGCGAGGCATCATGCCGAGCGCGACGGTCACGCGGGAGACGCCGCGGGGCGCGGCCAGGCCGCAGGCCCACTTGCCGATCATCGCGGCCACGGTGAGAAGGACGGCGAAGCCCATCACGCCCGGCTTCAGGAAGTTGTCCACGTGGACGAGCATGCCCATCCGGACGAAGAAGATGGGGACGAGGAGGGCGGTGATCGAGTGAAGGCTCTCGTGGAGCGGCTTCTCACCCCTCTTCACGTGGTCCTCGAAGTGCACGTCCTCGAGGACGAGGCCGGCCGCGAACGCCCCCACGATCCCGGCGAGGCCAGCCTGCATGGCGAGCCAGGCGAGGCCGAAGCACAGGCTCAAGGAGAGGGCCTGCACGACCCCGGTCGACCGGATGGCGAGGGCGTGGCGGAAGATGCGCGGGGAGAGGAAGGAGCCGATGGCGATCGCGCCGAAGAGGAAGGCGAAGGCCTTCACCATGATGGCCGCGATGCCCATCGCGTCGAGAGTCGTGCCCGCCGCGGCGGCCTTGATGACGCCGGCGATGATGGCGAGCACCACGAGGCCCAGCACGTCGTCGATGACCGCGGCGCCCAGGATGATCCGTGCGGAGGGGGTCTTGATCGCCTTCGCGCCCTGCAGCACGCGGGCGGTGATCCCGACCGAGGTCGCAGCGAGCATGGCGCCCACGAAGGCGTGGGCCATCCAGGAGTCCTGGCCGTGCATCAGCTGGTCGACCCCGTAGCCGAGGACCATCGGCGTCACCACCCCCACCACGGCCACCAGGGTCGCGGGGAGCCCGACCGCCATCATGTCCTTGGGGGTGGACTCGAGGCCGACCTCGAAGAGCAGCAGGATGGCGCCGAGCTCGGCCAGGATCGCGAAGGTCTCGCTGGCCTCGAGCGCGGCGAGGCTGGGCCCGCCGAGGAGGGCGAGGTTGCCGAGGAGGATCCCGAAGAGCAGCTCGCCGAGGACGGCGGGCTGCCCGAGCCTCTCGACCACGGCGCCGAAGAGCTTGGCCCCCACGAGGACGAAGGCGAAGGCCAGCAGGATGCGGGCGTGCTCGTCGTGCCCGGAGGCCGTGAGAAAGAGGGTTGTGATCACGGTCACTCAGTCTAGCAGCGGGGCGCCTCCGGGCGGGGGTGCGGGCCTATGCTCGAGGGAGCCTTCGGTCCGACCGTCACGCCTCCCTCTGAGCCCGCCGCCTGAGCCGAAGGCCTCGTGCCGTCCGCCCCCGTCCCGGGCGGAGGCTCCGGCGGAGGTGACGATGAGTGACTTCCACCAGTTCGGTCCGGTCACCGCCATTCCGCTGCTCGTGGCGCGGGACACGGACGACATGGAGCGGCGCATGGAGTCGCTGTCGACGCGGTTCCCGGTGTCACTCGTGATCCCGCTCGTGCCGTCCGAGATGGAGCGGCCCGCGCTTGGGGGGATCCTCGACGAGCTGTGCCGCGTCCGCTACCTCGACTCGCTCGTGCTCTCCCTCAACCACGCTTCCTTCGACGACTACCATCGCGCGCTCGCGTACTTCGAGCGCTACCCGGGGCGCAAGGTGGTGCTCTGGAACGAGTCGCCGGCGGTCGAGAGCTTCGTGGAGGAGATGGCCTCGGCGGGGCTACACACCGGCGAGCCGGGAAAGGGGCGCGCCTGCTGGCTGGCCATCGGCCAGGTGTTGGCCGAGGAGCGCGCCGCCTACATCGCCTTCCAGGACGCGGACGTCGTCAACTTCAGCCGCGCCATGCTCGCCCGGCTGGTCCTGCCGGCGGTCGAGCCCACCGTGGACTTCGACTTCGTCAAGGCCTACTACGCGCGCGTCTCCGACCGGCTCCACGGGCGGGTGACCCGCCTGCTGCTGACTCCTTTGCTGGCGGCGTTCACGCGGCTCATCGGGCAGGACCCCTACATCCGGTACCTCTCGTCCTTCCGTTACGCCCTCTCCGGCGAGTTCGCGATCAAGTCGGACCTCGCGGAACGCATGCGCCTGCCCTGCGACTGGGGGCTCGAGATCGTCACGCTCTTCGAGGCCCTGCGCCACCGCGCCACCGGCCGCATCTGCCAGGTGGAGATCGCCGAGCGCTACGACCACAAGCACCAGGCGCTCTCGGCAGAGGACCCCTCGCGCGGCCTGAACCGGATGGCGCGCGACGTGGTGAAGCACCTGCTGCGCACCCTTGCCGCTGCCGGCGTGAACCTCGCCCCGGGCGTCCTCATGAGCCTGCTCGCCGCCTACCAGCGCGAGGCCGAGGACGCGGTCGGCGACAGCCACGCGGTGGCCAACATCAACGGCATCGGCTTCGACCGTCACGCGGAGGAGCGCACCATCCAGGTCTTCACCCAGGCGCTGCGGGCCGCGACCGAGGAGTTCCTGGCCGACCCGCTGGGCCCGCCCCTCGTCCCGAACTGGTCACGGGTCTGGGCCGGAGTCCCCGACGCAGGAGCGAGGCTCCTGGCCGCGGTCGCGAAGGGCGACGCTTCGGCGCGGCGGGCCTGGCGATGAGCCGGGTCGGGCTCGTGGCGACCGATCTCGACGGGACCCTCCTCGACCGGGAGACCTACGACTTCGCCCCGGCCCGGCCGGCGCTCGACGCGCTGCGGGAGGCGCAGGTGCCGCTCGTCCTGTGCAGCAGCAAGACGCGGGCGGAGATGGAGCCACTCGCGGTCGCGATCGGCGTCCCCGGACCGCTCGTGGTGGAGAACGGCGGGGCGGTCGTCACCGGCAGCTCCGTGCTCGTGATGGGCACGCCGCGTGAGCAGCTCCTCGCCGAGCTCCCGGCGGTGGCGCGCGAGGCGGGCGTCCGGGTGAGGTCGTTCGCGCAGATGTCGGTCGGGGAGGTGGTGGCGCTGACCGGCCTCCCGCCCGACCACGCGGCGCTCGCGATGCGCCGCGAGTACGACGAGCCGTTCGTGGTCGAGGACCCGCCCGGGCGCGACCTCGAGGTGGACAGGCGCCTCGACCGCGCCGCCCGGGGGCGGGGGCTGCGCGTCACGCACGGTGGGCGCGTCCATCACCTCACCGGGCCGGCGGACAAGGGGCGGGCCGTACGGGCGCTGGTGCTCGGCTGGCCCGGAGGCGTTCAGGGCGAGGTCCTCGGCCTCGGCGACGCCGCCAACGACCTCCCGCTGCTCCTTGCCGTGACCCG
>Ga0209254_10006859_pt1 | contig 10507 bp, 9 predicted proteins | sample FrelakmetDIP11DI_FD_187148 | JGI IMG/M metagenome (GOLD analysis project Ga0209254, IMG submission 187148) | Freshwater lake sediment microbial communities from the University of Notre Dame, USA, for methane emissions studies - DIP11 DI (SPAdes)... | ecosystem: Environmental > Aquatic >... | reverse complement strand
TTCCGTAAAGTCTATGGTCTGCTTCAGCTCTTGCGCCTTCTTGTCACTCAAGGTGACCACCCCTACGCCCTGCCAGGCAATGCGGTCTCCTGCATTATCGACCAGGTCAACAAAGGCAGACACATCCTGGGTAACCGTAGTCCTTGACTCAGCAGCCATCCCTACCCCTGGACCATAGTAACGGCCATAGTACCCGCCCATCATGTAGGGCTCCGTGTAGGTGGTAACCCTGACCTTGGAATCAAACCGCGATGTCACGTTGATGAGCAAGTCCGGATCCTTTGCAAGTGTATAACCCCGGGATTCCATCTGCTGGCTGATGGCGGCACGGAATAATTCTCCGAAAATCGGGGAATTGTAGCCTTCTTCAATTCCCATGGGCTGAAAAAACCCATAGGTTTTGTAGCGAGTGAAATCAGCCGTTGGACTCACGTCAGAGCGGACCGTGACTCCCGAAGAACACGCGGCGAGAAATAACACAGCCACTAAACCTGCCAGGTACAGTGAAGTTTTCATCCGGCTTGCTTCGCGGCTATCGGGAATTGCGTGAAAATTTCTGCGACTGTCTTGATTACGGCGTCACGCACCTGTGCCTGCATTTTCTCGGTCAGCACAAATGTGGCAACACCCTGCCAGACCATCTTGTGCTGCTGGGCATCCACGAGATCAATGTAAACGTAAGCCTGGGTGTATTGGGTTACGGTAGTTTGAGTGCCGCCACCATAGTACATGGGGGCGCCCCAGTAGCCGCCGCGAGCTCCACCGTAGTGGCCACCATAGAGGTAGGGGTCCTGGTAGGTGTTCACGCGTATCTTGTCATCCTTTGAAACGGTTACGTTGACCTGCAGCTGGGGGGAATCCGACGTGCTGAATCCACGTGAATTCAGCTGTGCAGTTACCGCATCACGGAAATGCTGGCCTAGTAAACCGGCGTAGCCCTCCTGCTCCACGCCCAGTTTGCTAAAAAAGTTATACGTGCTGAACTGCGCGAGGTTTACATTCGGATCAGCATCGGATCGTACTTTGACGGTTGGCGCACAACCCAAAAGGAAGAGCCCGCAGATTATGCCTGGGAGCGAAGCCTTGATCTGCGTGTTAAGTCGTTTATACATGGTTCATCTCCTGGAGTGGGACGGATGAATGTTCCCGGTTTTCCTGCGCACTTTATGCGAGGGTCCCGTGTGATTCAAGACAATATCTGCCCGGGCGGCCAGTCGTGGCAAATTCGGGTGAACTAACTGACAAAACGATCCTGCAGGGCGGCAACTGCCGGCAGTGTCTTGCCTTCTATGAACTCCAGGAATGCTCCCCCGCCAGTGGAAATGTAGCTGATTTCATCACTGACACCAAATTGATCGATGGCCTCCAGCGTCTCCCCGCCGCCTGCAATGCTGAACGCCTTCGACCGTGCAATAGCTTCAGCGACCGCACGGGTGCCGGTGGCAAAATTGCTGAACTCAAAAACACCCAGCGGTCCGTTCCACACGATGGTCCCTGCAGCAGCGATGGCATGGGAGTACTCGATGATGGTCATCGGGCCGATGTCCAGGATCATTTCGTCCTTGCGGACTTCACCCACGTGGCGAATCACCGGCACTTCCTCCGCGGAAAATGATTTGGCTACTGCGACATCTTTGGGGATGGGAATGTTTCCGCCGTTTTCATGCGCCTGGCGGATCAGCCTTTGTGCTGCCGGCACCAGGTCAGCCTCGAACAGCGACTTGCCAACCTCAAAGCCCGCTGCCGCGATGAACGTGTTGGCAATTCCACCACCGACGATTAACTCGTCCACCTGGTTGAGCAGGTTTTCCAGTACCGTCAACTTGGTGGAGACTTTGGAACCACCCACGATGGCCAGCAGGGGGCGTGAAGGCTGCAGCATGGATTTCTGCAACGCATCCAGTTCCCTGGTCATTAGCAAGCCGGCACACGCCACGGGCGCCAGGCGAATAACTCCTTCCGTGGATGCCTGCGCCCTGTGCGCGGTGCCGAAAGCATCCATGACAAACACATCGCACAAAGCCGCCATTTTGCCGGCAAGGACCGCATCGTTCTTGTTCTCGCCTGGCGTAAAGCGCACATTCTCGCACAGCACAACCTCACCTGGTTTGATTTCCACTCCATCAAGCCAGTCAGTCTCCAGGCGGACCGTTAGTTGGAGCAGTTCACCGAGGCGACTGGCCACCGGTGCCAGGGAAAATTCTGCTGCAAAATTCCCCTCAACCGGTCGCCCGAGGTGCGACAGGATTATTACCGCCGCGCCTTGTTTGAGTGCGAACTGAATGGTCGGAACTGCTGCACGAATGCGCGCATCGGACATGACTTTTCCCGCCTTAACCGGCACGTTGAAGTCCTCGCGAATCAAAACCCGCTTGCCGGCGAGGGACAGGTCTTCCAATCGCAGGATATTCATCGAGCATTGCACTCCTCAGTCATAACTGCGTGACCTCAGGCTTGCATCAGGGCAGTCGTAGTGTCAAGCATGCGGTTGCTGAAACCCCACTCATTGTCGTACCAGGCGAGCACCTTGACCATGCGGCCCTCCATGACCCTGGTCAATGTTGCATCAAAAATACACGAGTGCGGGTCGTGGTTGAAATCAATGGATACCAGCGGTTGCGTGTTGTAGGCCAGCACTCCTTTGAGACTGCCCTCGGCGGCCGATCTCATCACTTGGTTGATTTCATCAACTGTAGTGGAGCGCCCGGCAGTGAAGGTGAAATCGACGACGGATACATTGATGGTTGGCACGCGCATGGAAAATCCATCCAGGCGTCCATTGAGTTCCGGCAGGACCAGGCCCACTGCTGCTGCTGCGCCGGTCTTGGTGGGAATCTGGCTCATGGTCGCGGAACGTGCGCGGCGCAGATCAGAGTGGTAAACATCCGTCAGCACCTGGTCGTTGGTGTACGCATGAATGGTTGTCATCAGGCCATGCTCGATGCCCACGGCCTCATGCAGGACCTTGGCCAGGGGTGCAAGGCAATTGGTCGTGCAGGAGGCGTTTGAAATTACCTGGTCGGAGGATTTGAGGCTTTTGTGATTGACGCCAAAAACCACCGTATTATCGACGTCCTGTCCTGGCGACGAGATGATGACCTTCTTTGCACCGGCAGTAATATGCCCGCCGGCTTTCGCCTTGCTGGCAAAAAGACCCGTACATTCATGTACCACATCGACCCCCAACTCAGCCCATGGCAGCTTGGCCGGGTCGCGTTCAGCGAAGACTTTGATGCGGTCGCCATTGATAATAAGGTCACCGTTTTCCACTTTAACCTCGAACGGAAACTTTCCGTGCGCGGTATCAAAGCGCGTCAGGTGAGCATTAGTTTCTGCACTACCCAGATCATTAATCGCTACGATTTGAATTTCGTCAGTGCGTGCGGATTCGTACAGGGCGCGCATGATATTTCGACCGATGCGGCCATAGCCGTTGATTGCTACCTTTATTGCCATGTAGAGACTCCTGAATAATGAAACCTTAAATCAATCAAGCCGACAGGGCTGCCGCCATGGTTTTTCTGGCGGCCGCGATGACACACTCTGCTGTCAGTCCGAAGTATTTGAATAAATCCTTGGCCGGCGCCGATGCTCCAAAACGATCCACGCCCACGATTTCGCCCTTGTCCCCGACAAACGGATACCAGTAATGCCTGACACCTGCCTCGACGGCAACCCGGGCCCGCTGCCCTGTGGGCAGGACCATCTCGCGATAGCTGGAATCCTGCTGCAGGAACAAGCCCGGATTAGGCATGGAAACAACTCTAACACCGATGCCTGCGGCCTGCAGTTCATCGGCAGACGCCATCACCAACCCCACCTCTGAACCGGTAGCAATGATTATGCAGTCAAGTTTTCCCTGCGCTTCCCGCAGGATGTAACCACCGCGGGCAATCGCATCGCACTGTGCCTGGTCACGAGCCTGGTGCGGCAAATTTTGCCGGGTAAATATCAGCACACTGGGCTTACCGCGGTTCTCAATCGCCATTTTCCACGCCATTGCGGATTCCACGGTATCGCAAGGCCGCCACACCTCCAACCCCGGTATCAACCGCAGGCTGGCTGCATGCTCAACGGGTTGATGCGTTGGCCCGTCTTCACCCAGGCCAATCGAGTCATGCGTGTACACATGGATATTGTGGGCGGGGATCAAGGCGGACATGCGAACCGCATTTCGCGCATAGTCCGAAAACACCAGGAAAGTCGCGTTGTACGGGACAAATCCGCCGTGCAGGGCGATGCCGTTACACATCGCGGCCATGCCAAATTCGCGCACACCAAAATGAACATAATTGCCCTTGCCGTCCGCCTTCCTGACATCCACACTTCCGGACCAAATGGTATTGTTTGACCCGGCCAGATCAGCCGAACCTCCGATGAGTTCCGGCAGCAAGGGCCCGAACGCTTCCAGAGCGAGCTGAGAAGAACGGCGGGTAGCAACGTCGCCCCCAGCCTGCTGCATGGCAGCGATCAGTTTGCGGCTCTGCGCTTCCCACTCCGCAGGCAAATCGCCGGACATACGACGGCTGTATTCAGCAGCAAGCTCGGGAAACTCATCCCGGTAGGCCGCAAATCGTTTGTGCCACTCCGTTTCAGCCAGCGCGCCTCTTTCCCGGGCATCCCAGCCGGCCTTGATGTCGCCGGGAATTTCAAAAGCCGGATAGTGCCAACCCAGGGCTTGCCTTGCTGCAGCCACTTCGTCTGCACCAAGCGGTGCGCCGTGTGTCGCTTCGGTGCCCTGCTTGTTGGGTGAGCCAAAGCCGATAATGGTTCGGCAACAGATCAGGCTGGGGCGCCCGGTCTCTGCCCGGGCCGTTTCGATGGCTTGCTGAATTTCCACCGGGTCGTGGCCATCCACGTCACGGATTACCTGCCAACCGTAAGCTTCAAATCGCGCGGGAGTGTCATCCGTGAACCATCCCTTCACTTCACCATCGATGGAAATGCCGTTGTCATCCCAGAACGCGACCAGTTTGCCCAGGGCCAGAGTTCCGGCGAGTGCGCAGGCTTCATGGGATACACCTTCCATCAAGCAGCCATCACCGAGGAATACCCAGGTCAGATGATCAACGACCCGGTGCCCCGGCCGATTGTAGCGCTCGGCCAATACTTTCTCCGCAAGCGCCATCCCAGCGGCGTTGGCAAGACCTTGTCCCAGCGGGCCTGTGGTCGTTTCCACGCCGGGGGCCTCGCCGTACTCCGGATGACCGGGAGTACTGGAGTGAAGTTGCCGGAAGTTTTTCAACTGGTCGATGGGCAGGTCGTAACCGGTCAGGTGCAATAAGGAATACAGCAACATGGAACCGTGACCATTGGACAGCACGAACCGATCGCGGTCCCACCAGCGCGGATTCGCCGGGTTATGTTTCAGATGGCCATTCCAAAGGGCTTCGGCAATGTCCGCCATGCCCATGGGCATGCCGGGGTGGCCGGAATTGGCTTTTTGCACTGCATCCATGGACAGCGCGCGGATAGCGTTGGCAAGTTCGCGACGAGTGGGCATTACGATTTCCTGATAGGTGTCTGGCGGCGAGCCAATTGGCCGGCACTCAAAGGCCTGGTGGTGGAGTCCTTTGCCGGGAATTAGGGTTGATTTTCGCCGATACGACTCGCAAAGGGCAAGCGATGAATTGCGGTATTTCTGCTCTTGCCAGGCTGTTGCAACACAATCCACGCACCTGTGAAGATCCCTGGCGGACGATCAGGCATCCCGCCATTTTATCGAACAACCCATGGACGGAACCTGGTCCTGCGGCCCTGAACCGGTTTCCGCAACCAGTTTCATGGCCAGGAATAAGTCCCTGCGGACGTCCAGCGTGTCCCGGTTGGGTCGGCTTTCGTCCATCCGGCCACGATACTGCAACTCCAGGCTAGCATTGTAGCCAAAGAAATCCGGGGTGCACACCGCACCGAAGGCACGGGCGACTTGCTGGGTTTCATCAATCAGGTAAGGGAAGGAGTAGTCCATTTGCACTGCTACCCGGCGCATATTGTCGAGGGAATCCTCCGGGTATTGGGTGACATCGTTCGACATGATCGCTACGCTGCCGACGCCCATGCCTTTCAACTCGGTGGTTTCCCGAACCAGTTTGTGATTGACCGCTTTAACATAGGGGCAGTGGTTGCAAATGAACATGACCAACAACCCGTTTGGTCCGAGGCAGTCCTGCAGCGACCAGTAACGCCCGTCAGTCCCCAAAAGATGAAAATTTGGGGCTTTTTCACCGAACTTGCATAGCGGTGTGTGTGTCAGAGTCAATGTGGCGCGCACACTGGGGGAAAATCGCAGTATAGCAGCCTAAACTGGGGAAGGGTTGCAGAGAAAATGCAGTGAAATCAGGAAAAGTTTGCTATGCTTGGGGTGATTCCTTTTGGTGCTGGTTTTTTGTTCATGTTCGAACCAGCCACCAATTCACAAATGGGATAACAGGATAAAGAATGAACCGCCAATTACATCAGCGTAAACCATGTGCAGCAACGCTTGCTGCCGCGGCTTCGCTGTACCTGATTTCCGGCCTGTTCCCCGGTTCCACTGCACAAGGTGGCCAGCCCGTATTGCTGAAAACCAGCCCGCAACTTACCGTCCACCCCGGAACTCCAATGGTTCTTGACCCCGTGTCCGGAGGCTTTGAGTTTGATCTGGGCGGGAGCGAAACTCCAAAGCTGCAGTTGCAACTCTCCCAGCCACTCCTGCTCGAAACCGGCAGTCATTTGCCGACCGTTTCGACAGACTCAAACATCCTGGGTCTGGATGCAACCTTACGTATGCCTGTGGGCGGCGGGCTGAGCCTGCACAGCGGCATGGAACAAAATGCGCAATTTCAATCGTTTGGTAGCATTCAGTGTTTGAACGGGACGCTGAAGCCGGATTCCTACTCCGCCTCGGGGTGCCGCTTCGTTACCGACCCGGGAGTGAAATTTGACCGCCGCACGCTGAATCTCGGAGCCAGCCAGGATCTTGGCAAGGTCAGGGGCTCAGTTAACTGGTTCACCACAACGACGGAATCTGGCCCAAATGGTGTGTATGCACTTAACCAATTTACGCAAGCGCCCCTCGTAGATAACCACTTGCTGATACCTACCGCAGGCACCGGCGTTCTTGCTGGTTCTAACCCTGCCGGCTACCTCGCCGGCGAAACGACTGGTATCGACCTGAATTTTCAGGTCGGGTTTACTACGGGCCAGGCAGGGAACATTCGACTTGGGCTGGCACTTACTCGTGTACTGGATGCAAATTACCAGGGAACTTACGGACAGAGTCCCGGTTTGCTGGATTGGAACCTGGCAGAGTCGTTCGACTCAGCTGCCCTGGGTGTCGAATGGACACACGGCTCGTTCAGTGGCGGCCTCTCTGGCTATTATCGCGAGCCGGTTACTTTCCTGGACCGCGAGCAACTGAATAGCTCCAGCACCTTCGATGTGCATTTCACCTGGCGCACACCGTGGAACGCCAATCTGAGCGTGGGCACCAGCAACGTCTTGGGTGCCGGTGTCGACGATGGCAGCAGCAACGACAAAAACGCCGACCGCTTTGAATCCATATACGGGCGCATACCTTACGTTCGTTACCAGCAGGATTTGTAGACTTACTCCAACCCGCGGGAAATAGTCCACGTGTCGTTTCCCGCGCCTGGCGTCTGTGTTTTTTGAGAAAACCGGAAAATGACGGACCTGGCGAATTACATCCGCACGTACGAAAATGCATTGCCGCGCGCATTTTGCGCAAGCGTAGTTGAGCTGTTCGAATCCGGAGATCAACACCCACAAAGAAACGGAGCCAGCGTTCGCCCAGGGCTGTCAGAGAGCAACTGGCTGGAGCTGGATCTGTCCAACTGCCAGCTTTTCAGCTTTCGCAACATCATCCTGAGCTGCTTGCGCCACTATAAATCCCAATACGAAAGAGATTGCATGATACGGCCGGAACTACCGGAGCCAAGCGCCTTTGCACCCTTCATCATGAAGCGCTACGACCCGGGTGGATCGGATCAGTTTCAACCCCATTACGACTCCATCTCCGAAGTAGCAAACAGATACATGGTTTTTTTGTGGTATCTCAACGATGTCGAACAGGGTGGCGAAACAGAATTTGTCGACCTGGGAATTTCAGTTCCACCCCAGGCGGGAAAGTTGTTGGTATTTCCACCGTACTGGATGTACCGTCACGCCGGGCGGCCACCACTTTCCAATCCCAAGTACATACTGAGCACATATACCCTGTGGTGATGGATGCCGGCTCTCCCATCAAGTGAATGAATCCCGGCGTCAACTGACTGCAGCTGCTGCACAGCTAATGGCTGCAGATGCCTTGGGCTGCCTGCAGATATGTAACCAATTGCTGCTTGGGCAACCCGGGTTGCTGGAAGCAGTCCACTTGCGTGGAATCGCCCACGCGCAACTTGGCCATACCGACCAGGCGATTACAGATCTCTCCCGGTTATGGCCAGCGCAAAAAAACAATTTGCATGCTGCGCTTGTCCTGGGCAGCCAGTTACGCAGTGCCGGCCAGCTCAATGCGGCAGTTGTACCTCTGACTGCGGCGAGCCTTGAGCCAAAGTTTGAAAGTGACGCACGTTATGAACTGGCTCGTGTATTTACCCGGCTAAGAAGAACCAACGAAGCCATGGACGAGTACCGGAAGGTGTTGTTGCGTAACCCACGGCACGCGGATGCAGCTGCGAACCTGGCGTTCCTGCTGGAACGCTCAAATCAGCTGGACCAGGCGCTGCAGCATGCCGAGCAGGCATTGGCCATAAATCCCGGTAATTTCATGGCAAGCCTGAGCAAGGCAACTATTGAGCGCAGGCAAGGCGACGTTAATTCGGGCCTGGCTCGATTGCGCGCGCTGCTGCAGGGCGACCTGTCAGCATTGAACCGAAGCATTGTTCTGAACCAGATGGGCCAGTGTTTTGAAAAAATCTTAGCCTGGGACGATGCGTTCGATTGCTTCAGCGAATCCAACAACACTCTGAGGAATCACCACCCGCACGGGAGCCCGGTTGATTCCGGCAGCTATGGCATGAATACCGTGAGGAATATCTGCCAGTGGCTTAAGTCCACCCCCCCGTCAGGCTGGTCCACAAACACAATCAGTACGGCGGCTGACCCCGTCTTTCTTGTTGGCTTCCCCCGATCAGGGACTACCCTGCTCGACCAGGCCCTCTCGGCGCATGCAGATATTGAAGTACTGGAGGAATACGAGTTTCTTGACGAAGCCCGGCGTAACTGGGTCGATGATGGTCGCCTCACTTCCATTGCGGCAATGAGTGACGCAGATATTGCATCAGCCAGGGATAGCTACCTGCAGGCTTTGGGCAGGCGCAGGCAACAACTGCAGCGCCCCGTCGTGGTGGACAAGCTGCCTTTAAACCTGGTTTACCTGTTCCTGGTTCACCGGCTTTTTCCGCGATCCAGGATAGTCCTGATGCTGCGTGACCCCAGGGATGCGTGTCTTTCCTGTTACTTCCAGGCGTTTGATTTGCAGGGGGCCATGCCCTATTTCCTGGATCTTGAGGACACCGTGCGTTACTACGACCTGGTCATGACCCTGGCAACAGAAACAACCAGGGTGATAAATAATCCGGTAATGACCGTGCGCTATGAAGACCTGGTAAGGGAATTTGAACCGACCATGCGCCGCTTGATCGAATATTTAGGCATGCACTGGGATCCGGAAATACTCAACTACCGCCAAAAGGCACAGCATCGTGCGATTGCAACTCCGAGTTACCAACACGTCATTCAACCGCTGTACACAGCCTCAATTGGGCGCTGGCACCACTATCGCAAACACGTGGAACCCGTGTTTCGGTCTTTGGATCGCTGGGTAGCAGACTTTGGGTATGCTATGCATCACCGCAGTGTTTGATAATATGAATTTCTTGACCGCGCTCCACGCTGCAAGTGTTGATCATGATAGACTTGCGCGGTTTTCGAGCTGGAAGCATTACCCATGAATAAGCTGTTCCTGACCATCGTGATACTTGCGCTGTCCTCTTCTGCATTTGGCCAGCAGGCTTTCTCCTCAGTGGAAGAGCAAATGACCGGCGCTGAGTACAAAGCCTCTGGGCTGGATAAGCTCACTCCCGAAGAGCTGGCTGCACTGAACAACTGGGTACGCGCCCACTCCCTGGCAACGCTGGACGCGCCCACGGCAGGGGTTGCCAGCGGCGGGGACTCCCGTGGTTTCGAATCCCAGAAAATCTCGGGCATGGAAAGAACCACGATCACCAGCAAGCTGGTGGGCAAGTTTAGCGGTTGGGACGGGCAAACCACTTTCAAGCTGGAAAATGGCATGATCTGGCAACAGACAGACAAGGATAAGTTTTATCTCAAGGAAGTTGAGAATCCGGTCATCATCATTGAACCGGGCGCCTTCGGCACGTGGAAACTGTCGACTGAAGGCTATTCATCCAAGTGCAAGGTTGAACGTATTCAATAGTTGCTGCACACGACGGTACAGCCGCGCTGCAGCCTTTTCCTGTCGGCGTCATTCATCAGCCGGACTTCG
>Ga0209254_10006858_pt1 | contig 10508 bp, 10 predicted proteins | sample FrelakmetDIP11DI_FD_187148 | JGI IMG/M metagenome (GOLD analysis project Ga0209254, IMG submission 187148) | Freshwater lake sediment microbial communities from the University of Notre Dame, USA, for methane emissions studies - DIP11 DI (SPAdes)... | ecosystem: Environmental > Aquatic >... | reverse complement strand
GATGGCCTCACGGGCGCTCCAGGGAGCAGCCGAGATCGCCTCGACGATCATGGCCGAGAACGGCGCTCGCTTCGGAGACGCGGAACGCGTCGCCAACCAGATCGTCGCGACTGCACGGTCACGAGACGTGCTGCCCGCCGGCGAACCGGGGGAGAGCAACTCCCGGTATCTCCGCAGCGTCAGAAACGCCGTTGCGTCCGCCCCCGACCTCGAGAGCGCGATGACTCATCTCGAGGGACTGGTCGGCCCACAGGACGCGCTCGTCTGCCTCGACAGGGCGCTCTGAACGGATCCGGCCTGGAGCGTCGTCGGCGGCGAACGCTTCGGCGCAGCTCCGCACCTCGTCGTCACCGGCGATCGCGACGTCGCGGACGAACGCCTCGAGCGGACGCGGATGCGCCCCGGAATGGTGACGCCTGCCGTCGTCGCCGCCTTCCGCTCGATCGGCTGGGGCTGGGGCGGCAGCTGGACCGGCAACACGAAGGACTACATGCACTTCTCCTGGAACGGGCACTAGCCGGCGCCCCGGTCCATGGGCGGGCTCAGTCCCCGGGCAGGACCTCCGGCCGGCGGGCCACGGCGACCCCCGCGGTCCACCCCGGCGCACGGCCACCGGCCGGTGGCCGGCGCGAGGCGGCGTCGAGACCGACGCGCTCGAGCAGCCACGCGATCAACGAGTTCGAGTTCCACATCTCCCCTGCGCGCAGCCCGTCGCGGCCCCAGACCGGCGTGGGCACGAACGGCATCAGGTCGAGCACGCGTCGCGCCACGTCGGGATCGTCCGCGAGCCGCTGCGGGCTGTCGACGGCCTCCTCGACGTCCGGGATGACGCCGTTGCGCCAGCAGCGCAGCTCGTAGCGAAAGATCCTCAGGCGGCCGGCGGCACGGGTGCCGACCGCGCCCGTGGAGACGACCCCCCGCTCCGCCCCGTCACCGCGGCGGACGGGTGCCGACTCGATCACGAACCGGCCTTCGGGCGCCGTGACGACGAGCGCCGAGTGGAAGAGGTCACGGCGCTCGCGGCGGTCGCGAAGCGCGACGAGGCCCTCGTACAGCTTCCCGTTGAGGCGCACGAACGAGCCGCCCGCGCCGAGCGGGAGCCAGTACAGCTGCACTCCGGGGTCTGCGTCGACGTCCACTCGCTCAGTCTGTTGTCTGGCTTACGCGCGAGCGAGGCCGGCCGAATCGCCCCCGTCTACCACAGGCCGAGAACCTGGCGGATCGCCGGCCTCCAGTCGATCGAGGGATCCTTCTCCTTGAGCGCCTTCTCGAGGATGTCGGCGCACCAGATGCCACCGCAGGTCTGACACGTCGTCGACCCGACGTACCCGGTATCGCACGGCGCGATCTCCTCGAGCAGCTTCCGCACGTCCGAACAGCGGTCGGCGACCTCGGCGGCGCTCATGCCCTCGTCTTGCTTCACGTGGGCGCCCGTTTCGAGTGGATACACCACGGTGGATGGCCTCCTTTCACAGACATTCGATCCTGGCCGCGCAGACCTTGTACTCGGCCGTACGCGTGACGTTGTCGAAGGCGTCGTTGGTCAGCAGGTTGGTCGAGGACTCCAGGTAGTGGAACGGCATCCACAGCGCACCCGGACGAACCTTGTCCGCCACGTGAGCGCACGCCTTGACCTCTCCGCGACGCGTTGCGACGCGGACCCTGTCGCCATCGCGGATGCCGAGCCGGGCGGCATCACGTTCGTGGATCTCGACGAAGTTCTCCGGCTGCTTCTGCTCGATGGCCGCGGTCTTTCGCGTCATGTTGCCGACGTTGTAGTTGTAGAGCGTCCTGCCCGTCGACAGGATCATCGGGTAGTCCTCATCCGGCTCCTCCGCGGGCGGACGGAAGTCGATCTCGTGGAACAGGCCCTTGCCGCGCGTGAAGCCCTCCCCGTGCAGAAACGGCGTCCCGGGATGATCGGCCGTCGGGCACGGCCACTGCAGCCCCTGTTCCTCGATCCGCTCGTAGGAGATCCCCGCGAGGATCGGCGCGCCCGACGCCAGCTCGTCCCAGATCTCGCCCGGATGCTCGTAGTGCATCGGATAGCCCATGGCCGTGGAGATGTCGGACATGATCTGCCAGTCGGCCCGCGCCTGTCCCGGCGGGTCCACCGCCTTGCGGACCCGCTGCACTCGCCGTTCGGTGTTGGTGAAGGTGCCGTCCTTCTCGGCGAAACAGGCGGCGGGAAGGATCACGTCTGCCAGCTTCGCCGTCTCGCTCATGAAGATGTCCTGACAGACGATGAAGTCGACCTGCTCGAGGTTCGCGATGACCTGCGTGGTGTTCGGCTCGCTGCGGACGGGATCCTCCCCGACGCAGTAGAAGGCCTTCAGCACGCCTTCGCCGGCACTCTCGACGAAGTCGGTCACCGTTCCGCCCTTGTTGCTGGGAAGCAGTGCGCCCCAGAGGCTCTCGAACTTCTCCCGCACCGCCGGGTCGACGATCTTCTGGTAGCCGGGCAGCGCATAGGCCATCGCGCCCATGTCGCACGCTCCCTGCACGTTGTTCTGGCCGCGGATCGGGTTGACGCCCGAGGACTCCTTCCCGATCTGGCCGCACAGCATCGCGAGGTTGGCGAGGTTCTGGACGTTCTCCGTGCCGCAGATGTGCTCGGTGATACCCAGCGTGTAGAAGATGGCCGACGGCGAGCCTGCCGCGTACATCTCGGCCGCCTGCCGGATCAGGTCGGCATCGACGTCGCAGATCTCGGCGGCCTCCTCGACGGAATCGCCCACGAGATGTGCGGCAAAGGCCTCGAAGTTCTCACCGCGCGCGCCGACGAACTCCTTGTCGTGCAGGTCGTTGGCGATGATGTGGCTCATCATCGCGTTGACGAGGCTGTTGTCCGTTCCCGGCCTGTGCTTGATGTGGATGTCGGCCCTCCTGGCCATCCACGTCTCGCGTGGATCGCAGACGATCAGACGGGCGCCCTTGCGGAGGGCCTTCTTCATCTCCAGCCCGACCACCGGGTGGGCCTCGGTGGGGTTCGCTCCGATCAGGAAGATCGTCTGGACGTTCTCGATCTCACCGATGGCGTTGGTCATCGCGCCGGAGCCGAAGGCCGAGGCGAGCCCGGCAACCGTCGGCGCGTGACAGGTCGTGGCGCACTGGTCCACGTTGTTCGTCTTGCCGGCCATGCGCGCGAGCTTCTGCATCAGGTAGTTCTCTTCGTTGGTGCAGCGGGCCGAGCTGAGGAACGCGATGCCCTCGGGCCCGTGCGTGTCGCGCGCCGCAGCCAGACCGTCGGCCGCAACCCGGATCGCTTCCTCCCAGGAGGCGTCCCGCAGGACACCGTTCTCGCGGATCTGCGGCGTCGTCAGACGCTCCGGGGCGTGGATGAAATCGAAGGCGTACTTGCCCTTGACGCACAGGTTGCCGTCGTTCGGCAGGCAACCCGGCTCGCTCGTGACCCGGACGACCCGGTTCAGCCTGCGGTTGACGTTGAGCTCGATCTGGCAGCCGACGCCGCAGTAGGCGCAGGTCGTGCGGACTTTCTCGAGGTCGTTGGGGCGCCCGAGACCCTGGGCGCCCCTGTCGTAGAGCGCTCCGGTGGGACAGATGTTCACGCAGCCGCCGCAGAGCTCGCACGTGGACGCGTCGAGCTCGACGTCGAAGCCGGTCGTGACCTCCACCTGGCCGCTTCGCCCACGCAGGGTCAGCGCTTCGGCCATCTGGATCTCGTCGCAGAACCTGATGCAGAGTTGGCAACGCACACACTTGGACGGGTCGTAGGCGATCGCACTGCTCCTCGAGGCGTAGTTGTCGCAGCCGGCCGGCAACGCGATGTTCGGCAGGCTCGTCTCGCTCGCCTGGTACTCGTAGGCGTAGTCCTGCAGCCGGCAGCCGCCGTCCATGTCGCAGGTGGTGCAGGCCACGCGGTGCTCGCTCAGCAGCATCTCCAGCGTTGCCTTCCGTGAGGCGTGGGTCGCTTCGGTGTCGGCGTGGATGACCATGCCGGGGGCGACCTGGCGCGTGCAGGCGGCCTGCAGGCCGTGCTCACCCTCGATCTCGACGACGCAGAGCCGACAGGCGCCGGTCGGGGCGAGGCGCGGATCCGAGCACAGATGCGGGATGCGCACGCCCGCCTGGTTGCCGGCGTCGAGCACGCTCGTGCCCGCGGGCGCGGTGACTTCCCGGTCGTCGATGGTGAACGTGACGAGCGACATGAGCTCCGTTTGCATTCGATTACTCCAGGTCGCAGCGCAGGCAGCGCTGAGCTTCGAGGCATGCGGTCGGTGCCGAATAGCCCTGCACGATCTCGTCGAAGGCCCCGTGCAACTGCTTCGGGGAGAGCACCGGCAACGGCTTGCGGGTGATCGCCATCACCGACTCGCCCGGCATCACGGCTGCTGCGAGAACCCGTTCTGCGGGCAGCTCACCTTCTCCGCCGAGGAACATGTCGATCGCCCGCGCGGCGCGTTGTCCCGCTCCGATCGCCTGGATGATCGTCGAGGGCCCGGTCACGACATCCCCGCCGACGAACACCGGGCTCTCGCCGGAGCGTTGCGTCACGGGGTTGGCCCGGAACAGGCGGCCGTCGACTTCGAGGCCCTCGTATCCCTCGGCCAGTCCCAGGTTCGCCTGCTGCCCGATCGCGATGATGACGCGATCGGCGGCGATCGAGCTCTCGCTGCCCGGCACCGGTAGCGGCCGGCGGCGGCCCTCCTCGTCGGCTTCCCCGAGCTGCATCTCCACGCAGCGGACCTGCGCAACCCGGCCGTTGCCCTCGATCGCGACCGGAGCCGACAGGAAGTGCATCTTGACCCCTTCCACGATGGCGTCCTCGACCTCTTCGTCGAGCGCCGGCATCTCCTCGCGGCTGCGGCGGTAGAGCACGGTGACGGACTCGGCCCCGAGCCGCTGGGCCATGCGCGCCGCGTCGATGGCCGCGTTGCCCCCTCCGACCACGACGACGTGGCCTTCGACCTGGGCCAACGTGCCGGAGTTGGCCTGCCGGAGAAATGCCAGCGTGTCCTCGACTCCCTTCAGGTGCTCACCCGGTATCGCGAGCTCTGCGCTCTCCTGCGCCCCGATCGCCACGAACACCGAGTCGAAGCCGGCGTCGAGCAGATCCTGGACGGAGTCGACCTGGCGAACCGTTTCGATCGTCACACCCGCGCGGCGGATGTACTCGATGTCGCGCGCCAGCACGTCACGTGGCAGGCGGAAGGCCGGGATGCCGGTGATGAGCGCGCCGCCGATCGTCTCTTCCTTTTCCAGGACGGTTACCTCGCGGCCCAGCAGGGACAGGAAGTACGCCGCAGTGAGCCCGGCCGGTCCCGCGCCGATCACCGCGACTCGTCCTTCGCGCGGCCCGTTCCAGACGGGCGGTGTGCCCACCTCCTTCACCTCGTCGCTCGCGAAGCGCTTCAGGTTGCGGATCGCGACTGCCTCGTCCAGGTCGGCGCGCCGGCAGAACGTCTCGCAGGGGTGGTCGCACGCGCGACCACAGACGGACGGGAACGGGTTTCGACGGCGAATCGTCTCCAGGGCCTCGGCGGGTCGGCCTTCCCCGATCAGGGCCACGTACTCGGGCACGTTGACATGGGCGGGACAGGCCGCGACGCAGCTCGTTCCCACCATCGTCTTGCAGGAGTTCGCGGCGCAGCGCTTCTCGACGATGTGTGCCACGTACTCGTGGCGGAAGTGGCGGATGGTCGACAGGACCGGGTTCGCCGCGGTCTGGCCGAGCCCGCACAGCGACCCTTCCCTGACGGCCTCGCCCAGCCTCTCGAGCCGGTCGATGTCCTCCAACTCTCCTTCGCCCTCGGTGATCCGGAGGAGGATGTCGTACATCTGCCTGGTGCCGATCCGGCACGGCGCGCACTTGCCGCAGGATTCGTCTTTCACGAACTCGGTGAAGAACCGTGCGATATCCACCATGCAGATCGACTCGTCCATCACGACCAGGCCGCCGGAGCCCATGATCGCGCCCGTTTCCTTGACCGAGTCGTAGTCGATCGGCAGGTCGAGGTACCGGGCCGGGACGCATCCGCCCGACGGTCCTCCCATCTGCACGGCCTTGAAGTGCCGCCCGTTCGGGATCCCGCCGCCGACCCCGTACACGATCTCGCGCAGGGTGGCTCCCATCGGAACCTCGACGAGGCCGGTGTTGTTCACCTTGCCGGCGAGCGTGAAGATCTTCGTCCCCGTGCAGCCCTCGGTGCCGATCCCGCGATACCAGTCGCTGCCCTTCAGGACGATGAGCGGGACGTTCGCCAGCGTCTCGACGTTGTTGATGTTCGTCGGCTTGCCCTGGTAGCCGCGCACGGCGGGGAAGGGCGGGCGCGGGCGCGGCATCCCACGGTGGCCCTCGAGCGATGCGATCAGGGCCGTTTCCTCACCGCAGACGAAGGCGCCGCTGCCCTGGTGGATGGAGATGTCGAAATCGAATCCGGCTCCGAGGATGTCCTTGCCCAGGAGCCCGGCCTCGCGCGCCTGCTCGACGGCGATCCCGGAGTGACGCACCGCCATCGGGTACTCGGCGCGGACGTAGATGATCCCGTGCGACGCGCCGATCGCGTACGCCGCGATGATCATGCCCTCGATGATGGCGTGCGGCGTCCCCTCCAGCAGGCTCCGGTCCATGAAGGCGCCCGGGTCGCCCTCGTCGGCGTTGCAGACGAGGTATTTCGGTGAGCCGTCAGCCGCGCGGCAGAGCCCCCACTTGACCCCGGTCAGGAAGCCCGCGCCGCCGCGCCCGCGCAGGCCGGCCTCGCGGATCTCGTCGATGACCTGTTCCGGGGTCATCTGCGCCAGGACCTTGGCCGCCGCCGCGTAGCCGTCGCGCGAGACGTAGTCCTCGAGGTCTATGGGGTCGAGGATCCCGTTGAGGCGGAACACGTGACGCTGCTGCCTGCTGTAGAACGACAGATCGTGGTCATGAGCGACCCTGGAACCGGTGACGGGATCCTCGTAGAGCAACCGCTCGACCGGCTCGCCGTTGAGCACGGTCTGCTCGAGGATCTCGGGGACGTCCTCGGATCGCACGCTGGGGCAGAACACCTGCTCGGGCAGCGTTACGACGACGGGCCCCTTCTCACAGAAACCATGACAGCCGGTGGTCTTCACCGACACCTGGCCCTGCAGGCCGCGCCGGTCGATCTCCTGCAGGAAGGACTCCCGGATCGCCTCGGCACCGAAGGCCCCGCAGCCGGTGCCGCCGCAGACGGTCACGACCTTCGCCTCGGGATCGAGCCGGGAGGCGAGCTCCCACTGCCATCGATAGAACGACTCGACAGACTCGATTCGCTGCATCGGTCAGGCCCCTATCCCGCCGACTCCGCGGCTTCGATCGATCGCAGCATCTGCTCGACACGCTCGGGTGTGACCTTTCCGGCGTACACGCCGTCGGCGACGACCACGGGCGACAAGGCGCAGGCGCCCAGACAGGCCGCGGTCTCGAAGGAGAACATGAAGTTCTCGCTCGTCTCCCCATCGGTGAGGCCCAGGTAGTTCTGCGCGGCCTGGATCACGCCCTGACCGCCGCGAACGTGGCAGGCCGTGCCCCGGCAAGCGCGAACCGTGTGCCGTCCGCGCTTCTCCAGATGGAAGAGGGAGTAGAAGGTGATCACCCCGTACATGCGACTCGTCGGGATGCCGGTCCGCTCGCTGACGTGCTCCAGCACGTCGGCAGGCAGGTACCCGTACTCGTCCTGGATCTGCTGGAGGAGCGGGAGAAGGTCATCCGCCCGGGCGGGCTGGAATCGCTCGAGGATCCCGTCCACGACCTGACGACCCTCGATGCCGTTGTCAGCGAGAGCACTACCCATATTGGACCCCAGACTGCGCCCGGAGCCCCCACAGCGCATCAGGGACTCCCCTGATTCCGCTCTAGCCCGAACTACCGAGCTCCCGCCGCCGGCAGTCCGGGCAGAAAACCTCACCGGGCTGAACCGCTTCGGGCTAGTCGGCGCCGCCGATGTCGCGGGTGTAGGCCTCCCAGACGAGGTCAGCCCCGAGTTGCCGGTGCTTGACGAGATGCCCGAGGAGATGCTGGATCTCGTCTCTTGCCTCGTCGACGGAGACGGCATCGCCGTCCCGCGCCGCCGTCAGGCGAGCCTTGAGGCTCGAGGTCGCCTCCTGCATCCGGGGATGCTCGTCGCGCAGCAGCTGGACCTTGAGGCTGAGCCTTGGCGCAGCCTCGATGATCTCCGCGTAGAGGCCGTCGTGACGCTCGGTGATCTCGATGTGATCGAGGATCTCGCCCTCGAGGTCGTCCAGCGCCTCGATCACGCCGGTCACCCACTCCTTCTCGCGGGCAACGGCAGGCCGACTGGCAGCCTGCTCCAACCCCAGGATCGCCTGATAGAGATCCGCTCGGCGCCGGGCAGCCTCCTCCAGCGTCGATGTCACTCCCTGATCCGAGGGGTTCGTCGAGTCGATCATCGATCTCCTTCCCCGGGTGCACCCGGGAGCGCCACAGCGCACCCGGGTGCTCCGTCGTTCGTGCGAATGGTCGGCCGGGCTCAGTCGCCGCTGTCGTACTTGAACGAGAGGCCGAGTCGTACGCGGTAGCTCGTGATCGCACCGTTCTCGATCGTGACGTCCTGCCGCATCACCTCGGCCACGCGCAGGTCTCTCACCGATCCGGCCGCCGTGGCGACCGCGTTGGCCGCGGCCGCCTCCCATGACTCACTGCTCGTTCCGATCACCTCGGTGACCCGATACACGCTGCCGGTCATCTGTACCTCCTCGAGAAGGTTCCGAAGACGACAGAATGACACGCACCGTCGCTCCTGTCACCCGATCGGTACGGAGGCTAGGCGGCGAGGGTCTCGGGCCTGAGCTTCAGGATCTCCCCGTCGAAGTCTTCGATCACACCGCTCTCCTCCAGCAAGCGGCCGTACCACTTGACGACCTCGGGGTGCAGTTGGAAGAGGGTCGAGAGCACGCTGGCGCGGTGCTCACCGTTGATGACGTTGCCCGGCCATTCCTTCGGATGCCGTGCGTCGAGCTCGAGGATGTTGGCGATGGTCTTGACGGCGAACTGGTGAAAGGCGTTGGACTGCTCGAAGTCGCCGGTGTCGGGGTCTCTCAGGGCGGCCAGGATCTCGCCCGTTCGATACGTGTGGTCGACGAAGGCCGCCCTTCTCTGGAGAGCGTGGAGGACGGCTCGACAGCCCAGGATGTGAGCGACGGATTCCTGCGGAGAGTTTCCCTCCACACCGGCGATGCAGTCGCAGATGATGTGGTAGGTGCTGAACCTCTCCCCCGATCGCGAGTCCTCACCTTCGTGGTGGACCCACGAAACCCGATGTGGCCCGCTTTCGACGTAGGTCATGACGGGGTTGATCGAGTCGCCGTAGCGACGCTCCGCATGTTCAGCCCACGAAGCGACACGGCCTTCGAAACGACTCGGCTGCAGTTCCAGTAGCTCGACGGGCTTGTGGATCAAGCAGAAGACTTCCTGCTCGTCGATGCTCACGGAATGGCGAAGAACCTCACCCGACGTCATCATCAGCCTCCCAGGAGACGTTGCCAGCACCCGCCCAACGGCAAACCGGACTATGTATCGGCATGAGGACGGAGCCTCGTGAGTCGGTGCCGCTGCCGGCAGCACGTGTGACTCTGACCCCGGCTACCGGATCGCGATCACCTCGACGCCGATATCGAGGGAAAGCCAGGCCCGGTCGGCTGTCACGGCCGGAACGCCGAGCCGCCCTGCCAAGGCGAGGCAGGCTCTGTCGGCAAGCGAGAGCCCTGCCTCCCGGGCGAGGCCTGCCAGTTCACCCGCGAGGCGTGCATCCTCAGCGTCGAAGGGCCAGATCTCGATCCCGGTCTCTGCGAACCCGTCTACGAGCGCGTCGCCGCCGACCCCGGCCTGCCGGAGCTTCCCGTAGGTCTCGCACCAGTTGACGGCGGAGATGGCCGCGGCGTCGAGATGCTCCTCGACCGCCTCCGCCCCGGGTTCCTGATTGAGGAACGCGAGGAGCGCAGAGGCGTCGATGACCCACGCGGGCCGCCCGGTCACGCGCCCCGCTCCCGTAGGGCCGCCGCCTTCCGCTCGGCGAGAAGCTCATCGACGAGGAGTGTCGTTGTGGGGACCGACGAGCGGACGAGAGCCTGGAGTCGCCCGATCGCTGCGCTTCGAGGCTCGAGGACGACGGAATTGCCCTCGATGCGAGCGAGCAACTCGACTCCCTCTTCCAGACCGAGTGCGCGACGGATGGGCGCCGGAAGCACGACGCGACCCTTGGCGCCAACGTGGACGGGTACCGGGTTCATCCACCAATTGTGACACAGAAAACTGGATGTGTCACTATGTCTGAAAGTGACACGTACGAACATCGCGTGGCCATGCTCCGCGCAAGCCACGAGCCGGCGCCCGGCGGAGCCTCCCGAGTGGGAACGTGGAACGAAGAAGACTTGACGGATCGCACGATCTCACAGGCCGACATCAGGACGGCCTGCCCAGGCAGGATGAGGCTGTGCGCCCTGCAGCAGGCTCCTCTGATTCGCCACCCTCGGGACTTCCCGGGGCGCGCGGTCGCCTCCGTGGCGCG
>Ga0209254_10006857_pt1 | contig 10508 bp, 8 predicted proteins | sample FrelakmetDIP11DI_FD_187148 | JGI IMG/M metagenome (GOLD analysis project Ga0209254, IMG submission 187148) | Freshwater lake sediment microbial communities from the University of Notre Dame, USA, for methane emissions studies - DIP11 DI (SPAdes)... | ecosystem: Environmental > Aquatic >... | reverse complement strand
AGAAAGGCCGCTTTATCGTCTTCACGGTCGAATTCCTGCGGAACATCGGGGAGAACCTGGGCCGGCCCCGGCGGGGACCGGGGATTTATTGAAAGAACCCCTTGACAAGAACCTGGATTCCCTCTAGAATAACGGTCGGTCGTTCTGTATATTTCAGATTATACCTCTGAAAAAAAGAACACATTTCGAGCTCGAGGAGAGAAGTTTTTCTTTTTTTCGTGTCTTTTTCTGTTTTCCCCCATATCAGCAGAGCAGGTTAGCGGCAAGACAGGTTGAGGGTACGCCAGCGTAGCTCAGCAGGTAGAGCGGCTGATTTGTAATCAGCGGGTCAGGGGTTCGAATCCCTTCGCTGGCTAAGACGGTCGATCGAGGGCGAGGATGATGCACCTTAGTGAGGGCAGGTTCCAGAGTGGCCAAATGGGACGGGCTGTAAACCCGTTGCGGAAACGCTTCGGAGGTTCGAATCCTTCCCTGCCCATATTCGCCTCCGCGGGAATAGCTCAGTTGGTAGAGCGTCAGCCTTCCAAGCTGAACGTCGCGGGTTCGAATCCCGTTTCCCGCTCTTTTTCGAGGATGCCGGGCCCAAGTAGCTCAGTTGGTAGAGCACGTCCTTGGTAAGGACGGGGTCACCAGTTCAATTCTGGTCTTGGGCTTTTTCCTGATTTAGACGCAGGCCCCCCGGGGCCGGGAAGGACCGACATGCGAGAGATCATCACGCTCCAGTGCGGCGAATGCAAGCGCCGCAACTACAGCACGACGCGCAACAAGAAGAAGCAGACCGAGAAGCTCGAGACGAGCAAGTACTGCCCCTTCTGCCGGAAACATACGGCCCACAAGGAATCTAAATAACGAGGCCAACAGGTGAGTAGCTCAATTGGTAGAGCAGCGGTCTCCAAAACCGCAGGTTGCGGGTTCGAGCCCTGCCTCACCTGCCAGATCCGCTCGCGGAGAGATCGGCCGCGGGCCTGTGGGTCCGGCCGCGGGCCCCGGAAAGAGAGAACGCCATGAACGACAAGATCCGCTGGTACAAGAAGCTGGGGAATTTCCTCAGGGACGTCAAGGCCGAGCTGAAGAAGGTCACCTGGCCCTCCAAGAACGAGGTCACCAACACGACCATCGTCGTCATCGCCGCGACGGTCTTCTTCGGCTTCTACCTGTTCTTCATGGACATCATCTTCTCCTGGGTCATCGTCCAGATCAAGAACCTCTTCGGATAAGCGCAAGGAACCGGACCATGGCCAAGAACTGGTTTGTCGTTCACACCTACTCGGGCTTCGAGAAGTTCGTCGCCGAGTCGATCAAGCAGAAGTCGATCGAGCTCCATCTCGAGGACCAGGTCGGGCAGATCATCATCCCGACCGAGGACGTCATCGAGATCCGGGGCGGCAAGAAGGTCGTCTCCACGAAGCGGTCGTACCCCGGCTACATTCTCGTCGAGATGGAGATGAACGACGAGAATTGGCTCATGATCCGCCAGGTCCCGAAGGTCACGGGCTTTGTCGGCTCCGGCCGGACCCCGACCCCGCTCAGCAAGAAAGAGGTCGGCCAGATCGTCGAGCACATGGAGACGACCTCCGAGAAGCCCAAGCCCAAGCATTCCTTCGAGAAGGGCGAGGCCGTCCGCATCATCGACGGGCCGTTCTTCAACTTCAACGGGATCGTCGAGGAGGTCCACCCCGAGCGGAACACGCTCAAGGTCCTGGTCACCATCTTCGGCCGGTCGACCCCGGTCGAGCTCGAGTTCCTGCAGGTCGAGAAGCTTTAGGAGGACAGGATGTCGAAAGAAGTCGTCGCCAAGATCAAGCTGGAGATCATCGCCGGGCAGGCCAGCCCCGCGCCCCCGGTCGGGCCGGCCCTGGGCCAGCACGGCGTCAACATCATGGGCTTCGTCCGGGAATTCAACGAGCGGACGAAGAAGATGGACGAGGGCACGGTCGTCCCCGTCCTCATCACCGTGTTCAAGGACAAATCGTTCAACTTCGTCGTCAAGACCCCTCCCGCCTCCTACCTCCTGAAGAAGGCCGCCGGGATCGCCAAGGGCTCCGGATCGCCGAACAAAGAGAAGGTCGGCAAGATCACGATGAAGCAGATCGAGGAGATCGCCCGGATCAAATTACCCGACCTCAACGCCTACGACGTCGAGGCGGCCAAGAAGATCATCGAAGGCACGGCCAAGAACATGGGATTGGAGATCATCAGTGAGTAAGCTAGGCAAGAACACCATCAAAGCCCGGGAGGTCAAGGGGACGGAGCCCCGGGAGTACTCCCTCGAGGAGGCCGTCAGCCTCCTCAAGCAGGCCCACTTCGCCAAGTTCGACGAGTCGGTCGACATGGACATCCGGCTGGGCGTCAATCCCAAGTACTCCGACCAGATGGTTCGCGGCACGGTCGTCCTGCCCCACGGCACGGGCAAGACCAAGAAGATCTGCGTCATCGCCGCGGGCGAGAAGATCAAGGAGGCCGAGGAGGCCGGGGCCGACTACTTCGGCGGTGACGAGATCATCGAGAAGATCTCCGGCGGCTGGGTCGATTTCGACATCGTCATCGCGACGCCCGATGTCATGCGCGGCGTCGGCAAGCTCGGCCGCATCCTGGGCACGAAGGGCCTCATGCCCAATCCCAAGTCCGGCACGGTCACCTTCGACGTCCGCAAGGCCGTCGAGGAGACCAAGGCCGGCAAGGTCGAATTCCGGGTGGACAAGACGAGCATCGTTCACTCGACGGTCGGCAAGGTCTCCTTCACCGAGGCCAAGCTGGTCGACAACCTGCGGACCTTCATCCAGGCCATCGCCCACGCCAAGCCGCCGGCGGCCAAGGGCAAATACATCCGGACGATGTTCGTGTCCTCGACGATGGGCCCATCCTTCCGGATTTCCGAGGACATCCTAGAGAGCTAGAGGAGAGCGCCGTGAAGAAGGAAGACAAGCAACCCATCGTCCAGACGCTCGAGCGCCTGTTCGAGACGAACGACACCTACTATCTGGTCGACTTCAAGCGGATGAAGGTCGCCCAGGCGGTCGAGCTGCGCAAGACCCTGCGCAAGAACGCCTTCGCCTACAAGGTCATCAAGAACCGGCTGGCCCTGCGGGCCCTCGGCGAGAAGTGCCCCGAGGCCCTGCGGCCGTTCTTCCAGAAGCCGACGGCCATCGCCTTCGGCGACAGGGACCCTGTCCGGCTGGCCAAGATCCTCAAGGACTTCTCCAACCAGGGGAAGATCCTGGCGGTCAAGGGCGGCCAGGTCGAGGGCCGGCTCATGCCGGCGGCGCGGTTCGACGAGGTCACCAAGCTCGGCTCCCGCAAGGAGCAGCTCGGCAAGATCGGCACCCTGATGGCCAGCCCGCTCCACCGGCTCATGCGGACCTTGCAGGCCCCCCTCGGCAACCTGGGGATCCTGCTCGGCGAGCTCAACAAGACGAAAAACACTTGAAATTCCATATTAATTAAGGAGACCGTGACATGGAAAAATTGACCAAGGAACAATTCTTCGCCCACCTCGACACCCTGACGATCCTGGAGCTCTCGGACTACATCAAAGAGTTCGAGTCCCGGTACGGCATCAGCGCCGCCGCGGCCGCGCCCGTGATGATGGCCGGCGCCGCCCCCGCCGCCGAAGCCGCCAAGGCCGAGGAGAAGACCGAGTTCACCGCCGTCCTGAAGACCATCGGCGACAAGAAGATCAACGTCATCAAGGTCGTCCGTGAAGTCACGAGCCTCGGGCTCAAGGAAGCCAAGGACCTCGTCGACGGCGCTCCCAAGCCGCTCAAGGAAGGCGTGACCAAGGAAGAGGGAGAGGCGATCAAGGCCAAGTTCGCCGAAGTCGGAGCCGTCATCGAGCTTCAGTGAGTGACCTGGTTGGCTGAGCGTCCGTCCGTCCGGTCCCGGAAACGAGAACACTCGATCTCTGTTTGAGAGTGAGACAACATGGTCAAAGAACCTAGAAAGCCATTCCGCGAGAGGGTCGACTTCTCGAAGATCAAGGCCGTCTTCCCCATGCCCAACCTCCTGGACATCCAGACGCAGTCCTATCGCGAGTTCCTGCAGATGGACCTCCTCCCGGAGGAGCGCAAGGACACCGGCCTCCAGGCCGCGCTGAAGGATGTCTTCCCCATCTCCGACTTCAAAGAGACGACGGAGTTGGAGTTCCTCAGCTATTCGATCGGGACCTGGGAATGCAAGTGCGCCCGGCTCAAGGGGGTCGAGAACTCCCGGGCCAAGTGCAACGCCTGCCAGACCCTCCTCCCCGCGGGCATGGAGCTCTCCGATAAGGAGGTCTGCCCGTTCTGCGGCGCGGCCCGGAAGATCGAGCTGCCGCTCTGCGAGCACTGCGGCGACCGGGTCGGTCTCCGGATCAAGTACACCTCGATGGAGTGCATCCAGAAGGGCTACACGTATTCCATCCCCCTGAAGCTCAAGGTCCAGCTCGTATCCTGGGAGAAGGACGCCACGACCAAGGCCAAGCGGCTCAAGCACATCAAGCAGCAGGAAGTCTATTTCGGCGACATTCCGCTCATGACCGAGAAGGGCACGTTCATCTTCAACGGCATCGAGCGGGTCGTCGTCAGCCAACTCCAGCGTTCGCCGGGCGTGTTCTTCCGCCAGGCCGAGACCAAAGGCTTCTTCATCGCCAAGATCATCCCGTACCGAGGCGCCTGGGTCGAGTTCGAGCACGACGCGAAGAACCTCCTCTGGGTCCGGCTCGACCGGAAGAAGAAGTTCCTGGCCACCGTCTTCCTCCGGGCCCTCGGCTTCGGCGCCGACGAGGATATCCTCAAGCTCTTCCATCATATCTCCAAGGTCGTCGTCGAGGACGGCAAGCTCTTCTGGGAGGTCGGGGACGGCCTGGTCGGCCGGACCGCGGCCGAGGAAGTCACGGACGCCCGGGGCCGGAAGGTCCTGGCCCCGGCTAAGAAGAAGATCACCCCGGCGGTCCTGGCCGCGCTCAAGGAGGCTGCCGTCACCCGGGTGCCGCTCCTCAAGAAAGAGCTCCTCGGGGCCTACTCCCTCGTCGCCATCAAGGGCAAGGTCCGGACCAACGAGCCCCTCGAGGACACCCAGCTCGACCTCCTCATCGCCCGGGCCGAGCCGTTCGAGGTCTTCTATCCCGAGGAGGACCGGGCCGGCGTCATCATCAGCACGACCCTCAAGAAAGACCTGCGTAAGGACCAACCCGCCGCCCTCGGCGAGATCTACCGCAAGTTGCGGCCGGGCGAGCCCCACACGCAGGAGAGCGCTCACAACCTCTTCAAGAGCCTGTTCTTCAATCCCCAGAAGTACAACTTCTCGCGCATCGGCCGCCTCAAGTTCAATATCAAGCTCGGCCTCAAGACGCCGCTCGAGGACAAGACGCTCTCGCCCGTGGACTACGTCCAGGTCCTCAAGTACCTCCTGGACCTGCGCTTCGGCGAGGGCTCGGTCGACGACATCGACCACCTCGGCAACCGCCGGGTCCGGTCCGTCGGCGAGCTCGTCGAGAACGCCTTCCGCATCGGCCTGACCCGCATGGAGCGGACGATCAAGGAGAAGATGACCATCACCGCCGACCTGGCGGCCGCCATGCCCCAGGATCTCATCAACTCCAAGCCCGTCATCGCCGCGCTCAAGGAGTTCTTCGGCAGCTCCCAGCTGTCGCAGTTCATGGACCAGATCAACGCGCTGGCCGAGATCACCCATAAGCGGCGCCTCTCGGCCCTCGGCCCCGGCGGCCTCAGCCGCGAGCGGGCCGGCTTCGAGGTCCGCGACATCCAGGCCTCTCACTACGGCCGCATCTGCCCCGTCGAGACGCCGGAAGGCCCGAACATCGGCCTGATCTCCTCGCTCAGCTGCTTCGCCCGGGTCAACGAGTACGGCTTCGTCGAGACGCCCTACCGGAAGGTCGAGAGCGGCCGGATCGTCGACTACGTCAAGGTCCTTCACCCCGGCAGCGGCGACTACAAGATCGGCGACATCGTCAAGAAGGACGAGATGGCCCGGGCCTGCGACAAGCTCAAGGACCAGAAGGCCCGCCAGGTGCCGGAGGTCGAGCCCTACTGCTACTACCTGACCGCCTGGGAGGAGGAAAAGCACAACATCGCCCAGGCCAACGCCAAAGTCGACGAGCGCGGCCGCTTCATGGACGATCTCGTGAGCGCCCGCGAGCGCGGCAACTTCAAGAATATCCCCCGCGAGCAGATCCACTACATCGACGTCTCGCCGAAGCAGCTCGTCTCGCTGTCCGCCGCCCTGATCCCGTTCCTCGAGCACGACGACGCCAACCGGGCCCTCATGGGCTCCAACATGCAGCGCCAGGCCGTGCCCCTCCTCCGGCCGGAGGCCCCCCTCATCGGGACCGGCATCGAGGGCCTCGTCGCCGCCGGCTCGGGCGACGTCATCGTCTGCCGCCGCAACGGCGTCGTCGAGTTCGTCGACGCTGAGCGGATCATCGTCCGCGTGGACGACAAGGAGTCCGGACGCAGCTACGACGTCGGGACCGACCTCTACACCCTGGTCAAGTTCCGCCGCACCAACCAGAACACCTCGACCAACCACCGGCCCATCGTCCGCAAGGGCGACAAGGTCGCCCGCGGCCAAGTCCTGGCCGACAGCTCCTGTACGGACAGCGGCGAGCTGGCCCTCGGCCGCAACGTCCTCGCGGCCTTCATGCCCTGGCGCGGCTACAACTTCGAGGACGCCATCATCGTCAGCGAGAAGCTCATCAAGGAGGACATCTTCACCTCCCTCCATATCGTCGAGGAGACGATCGAGGCCCGCGACACCAAGCTGGGCCCCGAGGAGATCACCCGGGACATCCCCAACGTCCCCGAGAACCTCCTCCGCAACCTGGACGAGAACGGGATCGTCCGCATCGGCGCGCACGTCAAGTCCGGCGACATCCTCGTCGGCAAGGTCGCGCCGAAAGGGGAGACCCAGCTGTCGCCGGAGGAGAAGCTGCTCAAAGCGATCTTCGGTGAGAAGGCCCTGGACGTCAAGGACGCCTCCCTCTACTGCTCGCCCGGCGTCGAGGGGACCATCATCAATGTCCGTATCTTCTCCCGCCGGGGCATCGAGAAGGGGCCCCGGGCCAAGGCCATCGAGAAGGACGAGATCGCCACGCTCAAGCGCAATCTCGACGATGAGATCGTCATCATGGAGACAGAAAAGTGGGAGAAGGTCCGGGCCCTGCTCAAGGGCTCAATCGTCGAGAAGACCCAGAAGGTCAGCGGCCAGGCCGTCGAGAAGGGCACCAAGCTGACCGAAAAGTTCCTCGAGACCCTCGACTTCGACGACGCCATGAAGCTCAAGCTCGATGACGACGAGGACCGCGACCACGAGATCAAGGACCTCGACAAAAAGGTCAAGCGCCAGATCGAGGCCCTCCGCTCCATCTTCAAGGAGAAGGTCGAAAACCTCAAGAAGGGCGACGAGCTCGCTCCCGGCGTCATCCAGTCCATCAAGGTCTTCATCGCCATGAAGCGGAAGCTGTCGGTGGGAGACAAGGTCTCCGGCCGCCACGGCAACAAGGGCATCGTCGCCAAGATCGTGCCTGAGGAGGACATGCCCCGGCTGCCCGACGGCCTGCCGGTCGAGATCGTCCTCAATCCTCTCGGCGTGCCTTCCCGCATGAACGTCGGCCAGATCCTCGAGACCCACGCCGGCTGGGCCGCCCGGACCCTCGATATCTGGATGGCCACGCCGGTCTTCGACGGGGCCAGCGAGAACGAGATCAAACAGCTCCTGAAGAAGGCCGGATTGCCGGAGAGCGGCAAGACCGTCCTCTTCGACGGTGTCGCCGGCGAGCTCTTCGACCAGGAAGTGACGGTCGGCTACATCTATATGATGAAGCTCTACCACCTCGTCGACGACAAGATCCACGCCCGCTCGACCGGCCCATACTCCCTGATCACCCAGCAGCCCCTCGGCGGCAAGGCCCAGTTCGGCGGCCAGCGCTTCGGCGAGATGGAGGTCTGGGCCCTCGAGGCCTACGGCGCCGCCTTCTGTCTCCAGGAGCTCCTGACCGTCAAGTCGGACGACGTCGAGGGCCGGGCCAAGATCTACGAGGCCATCGTCAAGGGCGACCTCGAATTCACGCCCGGTCTGCCCGAATCCGTCAACGTCCTCATCCGCGAGCTCCAGAGCCTGTGCCTGAACGTCGAGCTGGAAAAGGGCGACAAGGACGATGTCCTGCCCTGGGGCATCGCCGTGCCCCAGCCGGGTAAAGGAGAAGTTTAATGGACATCCGACCTCCGATCACCACAGCGCCCCGGCCGCGGCTCGAGTTCGACCGGGTCCGCATCAGCATCGCCTCGCCGGAAAAGATCAAGAGCTGGTCGTGGGGCGAGGTGACCAAGCCCGAGACCATCAACTACCGGACCTTCAAGCCGGAAAAGGACGGCCTGTTCTGCGCCAAGATCTTCGGCCCCATCAACGACTATGAATGCCTCTGCGGCAAGTACAAGCGGATGAAGTACCGGGGCATCATCTGCGAGCGCTGCGGCGTCGAGGTCACGAAGAGCAAGGTCCGCCGCGAGCGGATGGGCCATATTCAGCTGGCCTCGCCTGTCGCCCACATCTGGTTCTTCAAGAGCCCGCCGAGCCGGATCGGCCTGGTCCTCGATCTGTCCATCAAGGACCTGGAGAAGGTCCTCTACTTCGAGTCCTACATCGTCATCGACCCTGCCGACACGCCGCTCAAGGAGAAGCAGCTCCTCAACGAGGAGGAGTTCAAGGACGCCCAGGAGAAGTACGGCGACAAGTTCGAGGCGTCCATCGGGGCCGAGGCCATCAAGGTCCTCCTCGAGCAGATCAACATTCCGAAAGAGTCCGAGCATCTCCGCAAGCTGATGAAGAAGGAGACCTCCCAGCAGCGCAAGCTCCGCAACGCCAAGCGCCTGCGCGTTTTCAAGGCCCTCAAGCGCTCGGGCAACCGGCCGGGGTGGATGGTCCTCGACGTCGTCCCGGTCATCCCGCCCGACCTGCGTCCGCTCGTCCGCCTGGACGGCGGCCGCTTCGCCACGTCCGACCTCAACGACCTTTACCGCCGGGTCATCAACCGCAACAACCGGCTCAAGAAGCTCATCGAGCTCAAGGCCCCCGAGCTCATCATCCGCAACGAGAAGCGGATGCTCCAGGAGGCCGTCGACGCCCTGTTCGACAACGGCAAGCGCGGCCGCGTCCACCTGGGTGCCAACCGCCGGCCTCTCAAGTCCCTGAGCGAGGCCCTGCGCGGCAAGCAGGGGCGGTTCCGCCAGAACCTCCTCGGTAAGCGGGTCGACTACTCGGGGCGCTCCGTCATCGTCGTCGGGCCCGAGCTCAAGCTCAACCAGTGCGGCCTGCCCAAAAAGATGGCCCTCGAGCTCTTCAAGCCGTTCATTTTCAACAAGCTCGAGAAGGAAGGCCTCGTCCCGAGCGTCAAGGTCGCCCGGGAATGGCACGAGCAGGAGCGGCCCGAGGTCTGGGATTACCTCGAGGAGGTCGTCCGCGAGCACACCATCTTCCTCAACCGCGCGCCCACCCTGCACCGGCTCGGCATCCAGGCATTCCAGCCGCTGCTCATCGAGGGCAAGGCCATCCAGATCCATCCGCTCGTCTGCGCCGCGTTCAACGCGGACTTCGACGGCGACCAGATGGCCGTTCACGTTCCGCTCTCGGTCGAGGCCCAGATCGAGGCCCAGACCCTGATGCTGTCGACCAACAACATCCTGTCGCCCGCCCACGGCCGGCCCCTGACCATTCCCAGCCAGGACATGGTCCTCGGCTGCTACTACCTGACCCTCGAGAAGAAAGGGCTGAAAGGGGAGGGGCGCATTTTCGGGACGCCCGAGGCAACCCTCCTGGCCTTGGAGAGCGGCGACGTCTCTCTCCAGAGCATCATCAAGCTGCGCTTCAACGGGCCGTTCATGAACCTGGCCACCTTCTACGACGACCAAGGCGTTATGGCCTGCCCGGTCCAGGAATTCAAGAACGAGCTGGTCGAGACGACCCCCGGCCGGATCATCTTCAACCGCGTCCTGGCCAAGGACTTCCCCTACGTCAACGGGGTGTTCCGCAAGAAGGGCATGGAGAACCTCGTCTTCTACACCTACCTCAAGGTCGGGATCCAGGAGACGGTCCGAATCCTCGACGCTTTGAAGGAGCTCGGCTTCACCTACGCCACCAAGGCCGGCTTCTCCCTGGGCATCGACGACTTCGTCATCCCCGCCGAGAAGAAAGCGCTCATCGAAAAGGCCGAGAAGGAGGTCCATGCGGTTGAAGGCCTCTACCGCGACGGCACCATCTCCTCCGGCGAGCGGTTCAACCGCGTCATCGAGGTCTGGGGGTCCACCACGGACAAGGTCTCGAGCGCCATGATCGAAGAGATGAAGCGCCGGAGCCTCGAGGGCAAGGAGCTCAATCCCCTCTACATCATGTCGGACTCCGGCTCGCGCGGCAACAAGCAGCAGATCCGCCAGCTGGCCGGCATGCGCGGCCTGATGTCGAAGCCGTCGGGCGAGATCTTGGAGACGCCCATCATCTCCAACCTTCGCGAGGGCCTG
>Ga0209254_10006856_pt1 | contig 10511 bp, 12 predicted proteins | sample FrelakmetDIP11DI_FD_187148 | JGI IMG/M metagenome (GOLD analysis project Ga0209254, IMG submission 187148) | Freshwater lake sediment microbial communities from the University of Notre Dame, USA, for methane emissions studies - DIP11 DI (SPAdes)... | ecosystem: Environmental > Aquatic >... | reverse complement strand
ATATGTGTTAGAGGATTTGACTGACGGATCGTCTGAATATATTTTTGCGGTATAATTAACACCCGGTTCAGAAATAAAAAACTTATGTTGAGGGTTCTTCCCTGCTCTCCATTTGTCCCTCTGATAAACCATTCTCTGCCTTTTCTTCTGGCAATCATTCCATAGTTCACCTATTAAATAAACAGGGATGGCTGAATTGAAAAATTCAAGCCGATTCCCATATCAAATGAGATAGAACTATAGTTAGCCTTTTTATCACTGAAAATACTATAAAAAAATATTATACCCCATTACAAAGGGGGTATAACACTGAAAAAGTATATATTAAATGGTCAAGGCCCATTAATAAATAAGGTATATTATATAAAAACAGTATAAATTATGACAAATACCCTAAAAATATTAGGGGAAAGTCAAAATGATATTTATATTTGCCGTCGAAAGTTGTTTTTTACTGAAGAAATATTATTATGAAAAGAAAAAATGCATTGCTTACTGGGCTGATAATCACACTGGTATTTTCAACTTATGTATCTGCCTTTTCCCAGGAAGGTTCTGGTTCAAAATTCAGCATTGGTTCTGATTTTTATAGCAGCTACATCTGGAGAGGTTCAAAATTAGGGACGGGCCCTGCAATTCAGCCATCAATGAAATATTCCGCAAAGTGGTTAACCATAGGTGCGTGGGGATCATTTGACTTTTCAGGTTACCAGGAGGCTGATCTCTACCTCTCTTTTACACTTCCTGCAGGAATAAATTTGGGTATTACAGATTATTATTTCCCAACATTAGAATATACAGACTACACTCTTGCTACAGGAAGTCATGCTTTTGAAATTAACGCGGGATTTACTGCAGGGGGGTTCAACCTGACCGCCAATTACATTATTAATGAGGCGGGAGGAATCGGATCATCAGGTGGTGATAAGTATTTTCAGGCAGGATATTCTTTTAAATTCTTTAATATTTTCCTGGGAGCAGGCGATGGATGGCATACTTATGATCCGGAATCGGGCGAAGACAAATTTGCAGTTTGTAATCTTGGAATCGGGACTTCCAGAATCATTAAAGTAACAGATACTTTCAACATTCCGGTAGCCGGACAGCTTATTTTTAATCCTGATAAAAAACAGATGTTCCTTGTCGTCGGATTTACTCTTTAATTCAATAAATGAGTTGGGTATTTCCAGATGCTGTCAGGTAATTATTAATAGTATTTAATATTTATGATTTCTAAACTTTATGCTATGAAAAAAAGATTGAAAAAGAGCCTGTTGATCCTTGGTTTATTGTTTGTCAGTATAACAGGATTAATAGCTTCAGACGGAACTGAGATTGACACCGGAGCTACAGCCTGGATGCTGACCTCAACTGCGCTGGTTTTGCTTATGATCCCCGGGCTGGCAATGTTTTATGGCGGGCTGGTACGTTCCAAGAATGTTCTTGGTACAGTAATGCACAGTTTTGTTGCGATGGGTATTATTACCCTATTGTGGGTTATTATTGGATATAGCATGTGTTTTGGACAAAACATCCTGGGAGGGTGGTTTGGATGGAATTGGGACTATTTTTTCCTTAAGGGGATTGATACAAACATCATGGAGGCTAAAGTTCCCGAATATGTTTTCTCAATGTTCCAGCTCAAATTTGCTATTATTACTCCGGCATTGATAGCAGGTGCCTTTGCCGAACGTGTCAATTTTAAGGCTTACTGCTTCTTCATCGCATTATGGAGTCTTTTTGTCTACAATCCTCTCTGCCATTGGGTATGGGCATCCGACGGCTTCCTATTTAATCTGGGTGCCAGAGGAGCAATCGATTTTGCCGGAGGTACGGTAGTTCACATTTCTGCCGGGGTAAGTGGCCTGATTGCTGCATTATTCCTGGGTTCACGCCGTGGTTACCCATACCAGGTCATACGCCCTAATAACCTGGTAATCACAATGCTTGGAGCCGGATTGCTATGGGTAGGCTGGTTTGGATTTAATGCCGGAAGCTCTGTCTCAAGCGGGCTAAGTACTGCTCAGGCATTAACAGCAACTCAAATAGCAGCAGCTGCGGGAGCTCTGACCTGGATATTAATAGAAAGCTTTAACCAGGGTAAAGCAACGGCACTGGGCTTTGCCAGCGGAATCCTTGCAGGTCTGGTTGCTGTAACTCCTGCCGCCGGTGTTGTTCAGCCATACGGGGCTATGATACTTGGAATTCTGGCTTCCTCAGTATGTTATATGGCTATTCAGGCTAAAAACAAACTAGGTTACGACGACAGTCTTGATGCTTTTGGCATTCATGGCATAGGAGGTATTACCGGAGCCCTGTTCCTGACTTTTTTCATACGCCCTTCCTGGATGGAGGAAGCAGCAGCAGCACATGGCGGATCATGGACAATATGGAATCAATTTGGTGTTCAGACTCTGGCTGTTGTTGTTGCAATAGGTTTCTCAGCTGTTATGACTTTTATAATAATATTTTTACTGAATAAGTTCATCAGGTTTAAATCAACAGAAGATGACGAAATGGCCGGTCTCGACAGATCTTACCATGGGGAAAGAGGATATGGAATGCTGAATCCGAGTTAATCAGAATTTAAAAACAAATCAAAATGAAACTTATAACTGCAATAATACGTGAAGTACAGCTGGACAAGGTCCGGGAGGCGCTTATCGCAGCTGAAATTACCAGAATTACTGTAAGCCGGGTGTCAGGACATGGCCAGCAGAGAATAGAAGAGATGTACCGCGGGCAACGGATCATTCCGGACCTGATACCGAAAATTAAGATCGAAATAGGAGTAAATGAAGCATTTGTTGATATTACTGTCGATGCCATACTTAAATCGGCCAGGACAGCCGACGGGGAAGAGGGAAATGTTGGCGACGGGAAGATCTTCATAACACCTCTTGAAGAATGCATACGGATACGTACAGGCGAGAGGGGAGGGTTGGCTATATAAATGGTAGGGGCGTTGCATGCAACGCCCCTACTGTTTATAGAATTTATTTGCAGAAATATACCCTGTATTCCCCTTCAGATTTTCTATCGAGCCAGTGTTTATACCCAAGGCTCAGTGTTTTATCAAGCAGAGGTGCCGGTATAAATGGCGCAATTATTTCCAGGATCTCATTTTCATTTAGCTTTTTGATAGCCGCCAGAACTTCATGAACCGGTTGTTCACCATTGTTAAGCATTTCACGTATATCGATTGCGTGAGCGACAGCTTCTTTTCTGAACCATCCGGGGCATTCGGTAACATATTTTGTTCCGCTGTCATCAAATTGCTCCAGGGTATTTTGTCCGACCTTTTCCCTGAGCCTGTTTACAAGTTCTTCCACATTGATTCCACCTATTGTGGCAGCTTGTCCTATATTTGTGATGCGGGTGATAGTTTTTCGCAAAACAGGATTCTTTAGCTTTTTAAATTCAGGAGCAGAGTCGATGAGAGTATCTTCCAATTCGGGAAAAGCTTCAAGCAGGTCGTATATTTTTGTTTTTGGTGTTATTATCAGTTTTTCCATAGGTTATTCGTTTTTATCGGCATAAGACAAAATCCTTTTTTCGCCTTCGAGTTTCCTTACAGTGGTAAGATCCTGGGAAACTTCAAGAGTTCCTAAATATTCCCCGTTCACGTCACGAAGCGCAAAATATTGGATATGGATAAACTTGCCCTGCATCTGTATCCAGAAGGGTGCAATGGATGCTTTGCCTGATTTGAAATCGTCAAGTATTTTCTCGATAATATGAACACTTCCGGGAGGATGGCAAAGCCTTACATCCCGGTTGATAATGGAACGGTTTCGTGCAAAAATACGCTCCCTGCCCTGAGTAAAATATTTTACCTTATCATCCTTGTCAACAAATGTCATATCAACAGGCACAGTATTTAATATTGCCATAATTTCCTTAGCGGATAGGCTTCCGGATGGAAGTTGTATCAGCCCGTTTTCATTCAGCACACCTTCATTTTCATAATCTTCAGAAGTCATACCCTCAGGTTTCCAGTCAACTTTCGGATCGTAAAGGGTAAATCCAAATTCGAGAGTCTGCCTGTGTATTTGCCACCAGTCTTCGGTTGTAAGTACATCCATGGCCATAGGGAAAAGTATATCCTCTTCCTTTTTAGTCATATCGGCCATTGCTTTCAGAACAGGCGAAAAAAGTATTTCTGTTGAGTCCTCAAGATCGGATTTCTTAAGACCGTCAGTCCGGAGTATCTCTATACAACCCTTCAACTGATCACGGATCTCATCATGCTTGCCCCACATTACTTTTGGAGGCCCGGTTATTTCTTTCTTCTCGAGAAATGGAAATAAGAGGTACTCCTTGCGCTTGTAGTGCTTATCGACATCCATAAGGTCATTGAAACATGATTGTAATTTTAGTGCATGTTCCCTGAAATCAGCTTCAGATACAGAGTAAAGGGTACCTAAAAACATTTGGGACTTTTCAATTACCTTGATCAGTTCTTTGTTTTCCTGTTTAAAGACATCAGCAGGATGTCCTTCGGGTATCACTTTTGCACCGGTTTGGTCTATATGTCCGTCGAGTACTTCGCCGTGAACATCACAAAGCTTAAGTATCTCTGATTCCGGTAATCCTTCCCCGATCAGTTCCTGTTCAACTTCTACAACCTCACCATAAGGTATCTGCCGGAGAGTGCTGACCAGTTCAGCACGCACCTGCTTCGGATTCTCTCCCTGATGCAGTTTAAGAATAAGCTCTTTCAGCTTTTCCTTCCTGAATTTTGAATTATTAATTAACTCGCTCATTATAGTAAATGTTCATAATCCTACTTTACCGGAATCAGATCTTCGGTTTTGATCTTTGCAGGGGTGAATATTCCCAATACTCCTTTCAGACCAACACTCATCACGATGTTATAGAAAAATGCGAGGAATCCGATCAGGATCAGAGTGCCTGAAACTGCAGCCAGTATCATGTACAGGTTAAACTCACCGTTTACGTATAAGGATCTCCGAAGCATTCCGTTAAGTCCTGCCATACCCATAAATGCACCCATTCCTATACCACCGATAAGATGACACCAGAAATGAATATTCACAAGTTTCTGGCTATACATTTTTGCACCATTAGTAAGAATAGGGAAAAGAATATAAATAGCTGAATAGAGCGTCATTGTAAGGCCGACCAGGATTGCAACATGTACATGCGGACCCACAACCCATTGAGTATTATGCAGGATTCTGTTCAAACCAACATCAGCCTGCATAATTCCGGCCGGAACAGCGAGTGCAAATCCGAGTAATCCGCCAAGCAGGAATTTTAATGGATTTGTCATCTTAAGGGGACGTGCACTCCAGAGTGTTGCAAGAGTAATAAAGAAAGCAAGTCCCTGAGTTATCAGTTCAAAAGCTGTTACCATTTCACCGGATAGTACTTTAAGTATTCCAGGCTGGGACTGGTCGGACAGGAGGTGATGTGACCAGACTGTCCATGATACAACCAGTTCCACAAGCAGGGCGGCTCTTGCTATATTTTGCATGAAAAGAGGTTTGTTTGTTATCATCATTGCCAGAAGATACCATGTGCCTGCAACGAAAATCAGAACCAGCCCGTCAGCAATCAGGTCAAGTCCCCACCAGAACCAGTTTTTATAAAGCAGGGCATCAATAGCTGTCTCCTTAAGATCGTATCCAAGTATTGAGCCAACCATATAAACGAGTATAAGTACCCCCGTAAAAAGGATTGTGAGGGTATTCAGTGCCATGTCGACACTCCCCCTTGCAACTGCTGCCACAGGCAGTGGTACCAGGTGTTCTTTTTTATTTTTTCTGAAAAGATTATTAAAACCTGTAACCCCAAGGGCAGATGAAAGAAGCGCACCTGAGGGCTGCTTCTCCCATCCTTTTGGAGTATAGGCGATTGTTTTGAAAATATTGATTATGAATAGCGCTGTGCCGACCATAACAATTGCTATCCCGACAATAAAGAATGTTCCTCCCCAGACGCTGAATTGAGAGAAATCTGCAGGAAGAGGCCAGTAAAGTGTATAAAGAGGAGAATAATGACTGACAAACCCTGCAAACCAGAAAACAAATGTTCCGGCAGCTATCAGGATGAAAGTCCAGTTTCCCATCTTAATGCTCCAGAGAGGCTTCTTCATCAGGAACGGGACAAGAAATAAAAAAGCCCCGCATACAATAGAATATGTCGATCCGAATATTCCAACAAGAGGATGAGCGGTAAGGATTGCAAAGAACTGGGGTTCAGTTATAAAGGCAAGAGGTTTGACTTCGTAAAGCCTCATCAGCATTCCTTCGATGACGACAAAGCCGAAATATATGAGACCTACAACAACAAAACGCAGCGTCAGCTTTTGCATGGGAGTAAGGCTGTCAGACTTAAAAAGTCCTTCCTCACCATTAATTAATGTTTTTGAGAAATTCATACTGTTAGTGTTTTAAGTTTTCTGATTTGGTTAGTTTGCTGCTGTTTCCGGTACAACTTCAACTGCATCCTTTACGATCATGAATACTCCTTTCGGACCTGAATATTCAGTTGAACGGATTGTAAAAACACCCGGCCGGTCAAAATGCCAGATAACATCATTACGGTGTCCGGGTACAACCTGCATCTGGAACAGCATGCTGTTATCTTCCCTGAAAAGGCCAAAACCATATGTCAGATCTTCAGATTTGACATCGAACATGACCATGTCGTTAACATTTATTACCATTTTTTCGGATGGCAGAATGAACTGATGATCCTTTACAGAAATATTAAATGTTTTATCGGGGGTGTAATCCGGTCTGTTCAGGTCGACTTTTGTCCAGGGTATCGTGTTGAAGGTTATAATATGCAATGAAACACCCAGAACAGTAAGGAAACCAACAAATGAATAGAATAGAGCAGGCTTAACCCCTTTTCCCGTGCCTTTCCCTGTTACTTTCCAGGCGAACCAGGCAACAAGCAGGATAATTACTATACAATAAAATGTATAGGCAATTGTCTGACCATTAAGTACCATCCGTGAATCGACCATAAGACCTCCTTTTTTAAGTATTATTTGTTTTGGTTTGAAATATCTTTATTGCCAGGCAGTAAATCAGCCAGCGATGTTTGCTTAAGTACATTAAGAATTTCAGTTCTCATCCTTATCCAGATGGGATGCATGTAACAGCTATAATTGAACGGGCATTCATCAAATCCCATAACGCATTTGTTAAAGCTTTCAAGACCTTCTGTAACTTCAACTATATCAGCCAGAAATATTGTGGACTTGTCCCTACTGAGTCTGAACCCGCCATTTCGGCCATTAACACCTTTTATTAAGTTGTTCTTTGAAAGGTCTCCCAGGACTGTACGAAGGTATGAGTAAGGTATATTGAGTTTGCTGTGAAGATAACTGGCTGACATCCTGATGTTTTCATGCTCAGCCATATAGCTTAATACGTTTAAAGAATAGGAAGTGGTTTTTGTGAAATTCATTATTGATACCTGAAGGTAGCAATTTAGAAAAAGTATTTAATTCTGCAAAAAAAACTTAAGTATTTTTTAATCTGAGAGGATGAGAAACGATTCTTTTTAACTTTAAGATTCAAATGTCAGGAAATGACCGATAGGAAATCACATCTTTATCTTCTCCTTTCTGTTTTTTTTGTTGGCAATGCGTTTCTTGCCGAGCTTACAGGGGCAAAAATTTTCAGTGCGGGGGATTTGCTGATTCATGGGGATGGTTTAAAAGCACCACAATGGCTTGCATCGCTGAATATGAGTGTTGGAGTCCTGATATGGCCCCTGGTTTTCATAACATCCGACCTAATGAATGAGTATTTCGGAAGGGAGGGAGTAAGGAAAATCAGCTTCATAACTGCCATACTAATCACCTATGCCCTGTTGTTTCTTATGGCAGCCAATGCTCTGCCACCTGCTTCTTTCTGGCTGGAGAATAACCGGAGCCTGCCTGATGGGACAAGTTTTGATATAAATTATGCTTATAAGACAGTGCTGGGGCAGAGTGCCAACATCATAATAGGGTCCATAACGGCATTTCTTTTAAGCCAGCTGGTCGATGCCTATACATTTCAGTATATCAAAAAGATAACACAGCACCGGTACCTGTGGCTCAGGGCTACCGGGTCGACGGTGATCTCGCAGGTGATAGACAGTTTTCTGATAATATTTGTAGCCTTCTATCTTCTGGGGAACTGGTCAGTTTCCGAGGTAATACAGGTGGCATCTATTCAATACGCCTACAAGGTAGGGCTTGCCATTCTCCTCACACCGGTTATTTATGGCATGCACTGGATCATTGATAAATATCTGGAAAAATCCCCGGACAGTTTCCACATAATGAGTTGAATTTTCCGGGGGCTTGTAATTGAGTCGGAAGCAGAGCCGAAATATCAATGGCCATAACCATTTTTACACGGGAGCATAAATTCTTCACACTATAAATTTACAGAAATACGATTATTCGCCGATTTTGTTACAGGGTAAACTTTTTTGTAATTGATGTGAGAATGTTAACAGAATCATTTTAAATTGCATTTTCTTATAGTCACTGACATGAAAATCAACAGAAGGGAATTTGTCACAACAACAGTAACCCTGATGGGAGGAATTCCTTTTACTGGAATCAGTTCAGCAAAAGGGAAGTTTGAACCAATAAAATTCGGGATAATTACTGATATTCATCATGCTGAAAGGGAAACTCCGTCTGGTTCAACCAGGTATTACAATGAATCGGTTGCCAAATTATCGGAATGCGTTGATCTGATGAATGAGCAAAATGTTGACTTCCTTATCGAGCTGGGAGATTTTAAGGATCAGGGAGCCTTGCCCGAAGAGGAAGAAACCCTTAAATTTCTTAATACTGTTGAAACTGAATTCAGCCGTTTTAAAGGTCCCTGCTATCATGTTCTTGGCAACCACGATCATGACACTATTTCAAAGCAGCAATTCCTGAATGGAATATCCAATGAAGGATTTAAAAAGGCTTCCGGTTATTACTCATTTAACAGGAGTTCTTTTCATTTTATAATCCTCGATGCCAACTATACTTCAACAGGTGCGGAATATGATCATGACAATTTTGACTGGAACGATGCATACATTCCTGAAAGTCAGCTGGAGTGGCTTAAAAATGATTTGCAACTTAATAAAATGCCGGCTGTCATTTTTATCCACCACCGCCTTGATACTCCTCCCGCAGACCGTCAATATTGTCCCGGCAATGCGGATACCGTGAGAAAAATACTTGAAGATAGCGGTAATGTTATGATTGTTTTTCAGGGGCACTATCATGAAGGTGATCTATGCAAGCTTAAAAACATATATTATTATACCCTCAAAGCCGTCGTTGAAGGCTCTGGCCCGGAAAATAATAATTATGCGATTGTTGAAATAGACAGTGGTTTGTCGATCCGGATCAAAGGTTACCGTAAAACAGCTTCAGCTGATCTTGACAAAGTCTGAGAGTGCCATCTGTCTTCTGTCTACAACACGGTTCAATATATTTGGAAAGGATTTTAAAAAATAAGAAATAAAAGTGTAGAAAATGAAAAGACAATTCATTTACATCATCGCTCTGATCTTAATAATAACTGGATGCGGTGAAGCCCCGAAGCCCATCAGGGAAGACCTGGACATGCGGTTTTTAAAATACGATATTGTGAAAGTTAAAAAAGACAGTTCTGTATATGATTCAGTAATGAAGATTCTGAATCATATTGAAAATGCAATAACTGAAATGGAGCATGTAAAATTTGAATATAGTCAGGCATATTTGAATATACCGTTAAGAGATGATAAAACTATTTATAAAGTTAAAGATCGGGAACTTGCACTTTATGATAGTTTAGTTACAGTTTTGGATACACTTTATTCTAAAATTCACTCGGCTAATGGTGCCCGCAATGAACCATGTTACTATGTAAAATACACGGTATTGAATGGTCAGGTTACGGACGAATACGAGGAATACTGGTTTTTGATTAATAAGAAATTAAAACATCGGCCTGTCAATTTTGAAGAATTTCTCAATGAAACCAACTACCAGAACCTTAATGACAGACTTCAGGAACTCCACCGTCATCTCGGCAGCTTCAGAAATAAGCATTTACTGAGGGTGAAGTAACCTATCAATGAGAACAAAGATAGGTTGATGATTAGAGGTTGCTGTTTTAAAAAGCCCTGACAGCGCGCACATTGGGTGTATTATTGTCCTTGCTCCACCAGTTTGCCTGTTCACCGCTATCATCCAGATAGATAATAAATCCACCTCCGTAGGCTTCCCTGACCCCCTCTCAAAAGAGGGGCAGGCTCTTTAAAGGGGGAATTATATGATAACTTTTGTCTTTTTCCTTTTGTCTTTTGTCTTTATTATTCTATATTTGATACTGTGTTTCGCTCATCGTGCAAGTAATATATTATTATGTTAGTAAGGACATTTGCCAGTGCTGTTGCTGGTATTGATGCCGTAACAGTCACAATTGAAGTCAATGTTTCGCGTGGTGTCCGCTTTTTTCTTGTCGGACTTCCCGATTCTGCAG
>Ga0209254_10006855_pt1 | contig 10511 bp, 5 predicted proteins | sample FrelakmetDIP11DI_FD_187148 | JGI IMG/M metagenome (GOLD analysis project Ga0209254, IMG submission 187148) | Freshwater lake sediment microbial communities from the University of Notre Dame, USA, for methane emissions studies - DIP11 DI (SPAdes)... | ecosystem: Environmental > Aquatic >... | reverse complement strand
TACCGCCGGCTGCGTCCGGAAAAAGACGGCTTATTCTGCGAAGCCATTTTTGGCCCTACCCGAGATTATCAGTGTTACTGTGGTAAATATAAAAACCCCAGGTATAAAGGTATTGTCTGCGATAAATGCGGAGTTGAGGTTACCCGGTCGTCAGTCCGGCGAGAAAGAATGGGACATATCGAGTTGGCTACCCCGGTGGCACACATCTGGTACACCCGCCGCATTCCCTCCTACCTTGGTCTTCTCCTTGATATTTCCCGCAGGAACCTTGACCGGGTACTATATTTTGCGCAATATATTGTCACCTTCGTCGATGAGGAAGCGCGAACAAAAGCAATCAAACGGATCGATGATGAGATTTCCAGCCACAATGACGAAATGGCTGGAAAAAGCAACAACCAGATCCTTGAGATCAAAAAGAACCGCGACCATAGAATCGCTGAACTGAACCAGCGGAAGAAAGACCTGGAAACTAATTCCGAAGAATTAATAGCGAAGAAACTTGAACCCGAAATTCAGGCCGGGCAGTCATTAGAAAAAACCCTGCAAGAAAAAATGGGAACGGTAACTCGAAAAGCACTTCTGTTTGAATCCACCAAAGAGGTTGTTGTCGAAGCTGGCGAAACGATCGATCAGAAGCATATTTCAAAAGTCCAGCAAATTGTCAAAGCCCATTTGGATGAAATTGAAAAAGTTAATAACGAACAACTGAACCGTGACCTTGAACAGATCAAGATGGATCTCAATAAAGAGAAAGCGGAAGCTGACCTGAAAATGGAAGAACTCCGCAATCAGCTTGAGGACCAGACGAATGATTCCAATGATCTAACGGTCCATCAAAAAGATGAAATCCTGACCCTACGACCTTTCAATTTCCTGAGTGAATCCAAATACCGTGAACTGAAGTCGAAATACGGCCAGGTCTTTCGCGCGGATATGGGTGCGGAAGCTTTCTATGATATTCTGCATCGGCTTGACCTTGAAAAACTAGCGGATGATCTCTGGCGAGAGGTCAGAACCTCCAAGAGTAAACAAAAACGCAAAAAAGCGACTACGCGCTTGAAAGTGGTGGAAGCTTTCCGACGCTCGGGTAACCGACCTGAGTGGATGATACTCACCATGCTTCCGGTTATCCCACCTGATTTACGCCCCATGGTCCAGCTTGATGGCGGCCGCTTTGCCACATCCGACTTGAATGACCTTTACCGAAGGGTGATCAATCGTAACAACCGATTGAAACGACTTCTCGAGCTAGGTGCACCGGATGTTATCGTCCGGAATGAAAAGCGTATGCTCCAAGAAGCGGTTGACTCCCTTGTGGATAATTCGCAGCGGGGAAAAGCCTTATCCCGGAGAGGACGCCGTGAGTTGAAATCCTTAAGCGATATGCTAAAGGGGAAGAAAGGTCGATTCCGCCGCAACCTGCTGGGCAAGCGCGTTGATTATTCTGGCCGATCCGTAATCGTAGTCGGTCCAAATCTCAAACTAAATCAATGTGGTCTACCCAAAACGATGGCGCTGGAATTGTTCCGTCCCTTCGTCATTTCACGTCTGGTGAGCCACAACTACACCGGTAATGTAAAAGGTGCCCGCCGATTGATCGAACGCAATAAAGCGGAGATCTGGGAAGTTCTCGACGAGGTGATCAAGGAACGCCCTGTCCTTTTAAACCGCGCCCCGACCCTGCATCGGTTAGGGATCCAGGCATTTGAGCCCATCCTGATCGAAGGAAGCGCCATCCAACTGCACCCGTTAGTTACAACCGCATTCAATGCAGATTTTGACGGCGATCAGATGGCAGTGCATGTACCCCTTTCAGAAAAAGCCGTCCTCGAAGCTCGGAAACTTATGCTTGCTTCAAAGAATTTGCTGAAACCAGCGGATGGGGAACCCATCATCAGTCCCTCCAAAGATATGGTTCTTGGGGTTTACTATCTAACTCACATGGATAATCGCAAGCATAAAGGCGACGGACAGATTTTCTCCGATATGGATGAAGTTGAACTTGCGATGGCACTAGGTCTCGTCGATATTCAGTCATCGATAAAAATTCGGGTTGATTCCTGTTTGGATGATCACAACGACCGCCTTCCGGAAATGGAAACCCGGATGATAGATACTACTGTTGGACGGGTTATCTTCAACCGTATTCTGCCGAAAGAAGTCCAATTCGTGAACGATGAACTTGATAAAGGTGGGGTCAAGGATCTTATTGCCCAGGTATACGAAATATGCGGTGCCGATGTCACAACAGATGTCGCTGACCGGATCAAGGATATCGGTTTCGAATATGCGATGAAATCCGGTGCGACAATAGCAGTTGATGATATTACCGTGCCTGCAGAAAAAGAAAAGATCCTTGCTGAAGCCCAATCTGAAGTTGAACTCCTTCAGCGGGATTACCGCCGAGGGCTTTTAACCGAACAGGAAAGAAACGAGCGGGTCATCGAGATCTGGCAGAATACCACCAAAATCGTATCGGATGCAGTCAAAAAATCCATGGATCCTGATGGGAACCTGGCAGTCATGGCGAACTCGGGTGCCACGAAAGGTGGTTTCGGTCCAATTTCCCAGCTTGCAGGCATGCGCGGCCTAATGGCAGATCCCGCTGGGCGTATCATCCGACTGCCGATCCAATCCAACTTCCGCGAAGGACTGACTGCGCTGGAGTACTTCATCTCCACACATGGTGCCCGGAAAGGGCTTGCGGATACCGCACTGCGTACAGCGGACGCCGGTTACTTAACCAGAAGGCTTGTGGATATCGCTCAGGACTTGATTATCAATGAACCGGACTGCGGTACCCATGAGGGAATTTATCTCCGCCGTGATGAAGATGTGGCTGGACAATCATTTAAAGAACGCCTTTATGGACGAACAGTTTGTGAACGTGTGGTAGATCCTTCAACAGGCGAAATCCTGGTGGAAGACAAGGAGCTTTTAGATAATAACCGCATCCGGAAGATCGAAGACGCAAAAGTTAATATCGTGAAAGTCCGATCTCCTTTAACCTGTGAGCTGATTCACGGCATTTGCGCGGGTTGCTATGGTATGGATCTCGGCCGCGGGAAACTGGTTGAATTAGGTGCGGCAGTCGGGACTGTCGCTGCTGAATCGATTGGTGAACCTGGCACGCAGCTCACCCTGCGGACATTCCACACCGGCGGTGTTGCTGCCGGAGGGGATATCACCACAGGCCTCCCTCGCGTGGAAGAGCTGTTTGAAGCCAGGCGGATGCCAAAAGGCGAAGCTGTAATCAGTGGAATTAAGGGAACAGCTAAAATCATCAATTCAGAGCGTGGCAATGAAATGCGCTCCGTCCTGGTTGAACATAGCCAAATGGTAAGCGATGAATACGAGATTCCCGAAGAATGGAATATCGTCACCAAGGATGAATCAACAGTAACAGTGGGCGAATTGCTCGCCGATATGGGCGAAGCAAAGATAACCGCCCAGCATCCCGGTCGGGTTCGCATCGAGGGGAGAAAGGTTCTCGTTTCCTACGAGCAGAAGGAATCCGAAGAATACAGTATCCCAACCACATCCCGACTGATCATCCGCGATGGACAGGAAGTTGAAGCTGGACAACAGATAACTGAAGGCTCAATCAACCCTCACCAGATCCTGAAGATCAAAGGACGGGAAGAATGCCAGATGTACCTGATGACGGAGATCCAAAAGGTCTACCGCGCCCAAGGTCAAAATATCAATGACAAACATTTTGAGGTGATTATCCGAAAGATGCTTGGAAAAGTTCAGGTGATTCGACCGGGTGATTCGAAATACCTCCCGAGTGATGTTCTGGACAGGCTTGAGATTCGTAGAGTTAATGAGCAGTTAGTATCGGAGGGGAAGCAGCCGGCACGCTTCGCCGAATTGTTGCTTGGTGTGACCAAGGCTTCCCTCAGCACCGATTCATTCCTATCGGCATCCTCCTTTCAACACACGATTAAAGTTTTAGCAGGTGCTGCGATCGCTTCCAGCCTGGATCCGCTATACGGTTTGAAGGAGAATGTGATTATTGGTAAGCTTATTCCTGCAGGAACAGGATTTGTCTACGGGAGATTTTCTGAAGAAGAGAATCTTGAAAAAGAGACACCAGTTGCAGAGATCGAACCGGAAGCGGAAATTAAGGTCGATACCGAAGCTGAATAAGAACCTCAACCAAGTTATGGGAGGGCTTTGAAAAAAGCCCTCCCATTTTTTAAGTTGACGTGCCCCTTCTTTATTCGTAAGATAGACTGGTCTGAATGGATTTTACCGGAGGGTTTATGGACATGGGTTTGATTCGCAAGGTAAACATAGATAGCGAAATGCAGCAGTCCTATCTCGATTACGCCATGAGCGTAATCGTTTCGAGAGCTCTTCCCGATGCCCGAGATGGGTTAAAACCGGTTCAAAGGCGAATTCTTTTTTCCATGTTTGATATGGGACTGAGGGCGGATACAGGATTTAAAAAATCAGCCCGAATTGTAGGCGAAGTTTTAGGGAAATATCACCCCCACGGAGATATGGCAGTGTATGAAGCCATGGCACGTCTCGCCCAGGACTTCTCAATGCGGTATCCCCTGGTGGACGGTCAGGGAAATTTTGGCAGCGTGGATGGTGATCCTCCTGCAGCCATGCGCTATACAGAGGCGCGATTGACGCCATTCGCCATTGAGCTGCTGACTCAGATCGAACGGGACACTGTGGATTTCAGCCGGAATTTCGATGATACCTTGGATGAACCGATACTTATACCGGCGGCAGCACCTAATCTACTAGTCAATGGAGCCAGCGGGATCGCTGTCGGAATGGCTACCAATATTCCTCCTCACAATTTGGGAGAAGTTGTGGATGCATTGATCCACATGCTCCACGCCTGGGAATCCCTGGATAATGTTCATGTCGAGAACTTGATGAAATATATCAAAGGTCCGGATTTTCCGACTGGAGGAATCATTCTTCAGGAGAGTGATGAAAATCAGTTGCTGACTTCTTACGCGACCGGTAAAGGCCGGGTGGTAATTAGGGGAAGCGTGCATAAGGAAGAGATGACAAGGAGCCGAATCAGGTTGATCATTTCAGAACTGCCATATACTGTGAACAAATCCTCATTGATAGAACGAATCGCTGAGCTTGTTCGGGATGGTAGATTGGAGGGCATTGCTGACCTTCGGGATGAATCGGACCGGCACGGGATGCGGGTGGTTGTGGAGTTGAAACAGGGGGTAGATGATGAGAAAATTCTTAGAGACCTTTACCAACATACCCCGATGCAGATCACCATTGGGATGAACCTGCTGGCACTGGTAAATGGCGAACCCAGACTTCTGACTTTAAAACAAGCCCTGAAAGTCTACCTGGAGCACAGATTCCTGGTCGTCCGCAGACGAAGCGAGTTTGATCTCAAACAGGCAAAAGCCAGGGCACATATCCTCGAGGGGTTAAGGATCGCTCTGAAGAATTTAGATGAGATCATTACCCTGATCCGTAACTCAGCTGATCCAGACCAGGCCAGAATCAAATTATGCAAGAAATATAAACTGACTGAAATCCAGGCAAATGCGATTCTGGATATGGCATTAAAGCGGCTGGCAGCCCTGGAACGAAAAAAAATTGAAGAGGAATACAAATCTCTAATCATAAGGATTAGGGAATTTGAAGGCCTTTTAAAATCATCCCGGAAAATGAGGGAGGTCGTGGGGGAAGACCTGCTCCGGATAAAGAATCAGTACGGAGACAGACGTAGAACCCAGATTGTTTCTCTAAATAAAGGGGAGGGCAGCCATCAAAAACTGACTTCTGCAGACCTGGCCATAGTTGCTGAAACGTGGGTACAGGTTTCAAGTGAAGGATTGATATCAAAAACGATCGCCCCCGCGACCCCAAAATATACCGGGAGAGAAATTCCTGCGCTTGTCTTGAAAGCGGACACCGACCAAACCCTTTACCTTATCGGTAAGGATGGTCTTGCAACTGCTACCGCAATTCATACTCTCCCCGAGGCCGAGATGATCACCGGGGGAAATCCCCTGGATAAAACCACACCCTTCCGTGATCGGGACAAGCTGGTGGCGGGATTTGTCAAACCCCGAAAGAATCAGGAAGAAGAAAACAAATATTTTCTCGCGATTTCTAAAAAAGGGATGGTAAAAAAGAGCCTGATAGAGGATCTACCTGGTCCCTCCTCCCAAATGTTTGCAGTTGCAAAGGTCAACCCGGGGGATGAACTGATTCATGTTTTTTCAACCTCTGGCAGCGATGAAATATTCCTTGCCACCCGACATGGTGCTGCGATCCGGTTTTCTGAAGAGGAAGTTCGGCCAATGGGGTTGACTACTGCGGGAGTGAATGGGTTAAAACTGCAGGGTGATGACGAAGTTGTTGGATCGGGAAAATTGACTGGTAAAAGCGAAATCTTACTACTGGACTCAACTGGAAACGGTTGGCGGCTTCCAACAGATGATTTCCCTCTCCAGGGACGATACGGGCGCGGAGTAGCTGCAGCAAAGTTGGGGAAGGGTGTAGATCTCATTTCAGGTTTCACTGATAATCAAAACAGATGTGGCTTGGTGCAATTGACAAAAGGTACTTCCCAGACATTCAAGATGGATGATATCCCCCTGGGGAAACGGATAAAAATTGGACAGATCCTGGTGAAGATAAAACCCGGTGATTCCATCCAAAAACTAATTACCTACCCATTGACCAAAAAATTATCAACGCCGCGCTTTAAGGCCGGCAAGAATATTAGCGGGAAGTCTAGAGAATGTTTAAAACCATCCATTCAAACGAAACCCCGCGGTTCTAGAAAAGCTACCGATGGTGATACAAAACCGCCATCAAAGAAAAGCATAACTTCTCTCAGGGTGAGTTCATCACCTTTTGGTGGAACCGCAAAAACCAGAAAACCAAAGACCACAGGGAAGTAAAAAAACGTAATCCGAAAATACTAATATATATTCAGAATTACTTTAAATCGGTGTTCCATCCGGGTTCAGATTTCCACTCAATCCCAGCTCGGGGGCGATAACCCGCATCGCAAGGATCATATTTTCTGTGTGTTTCCATAATTCAACCCCGAATTCCCCGGCTCCCAGTTCCATTTCCTCCCTATTTGCACCGGCAGCAAAAGCTCTATCCTTCCATTTCTTTTTAACCGATGATGCTTCCAGATCGTAAAGAGACCGGGATGGACGTACCAAGGCTACCGCGGTGATCATCCCGGTGATCTCGTCACAGGCGAATAAACCCTTTTCTAAAAGGGATTGGCGCGGATACTCTTCCAGATCGGAATGGCTCAAGATTGCGCGAACGATCTCTTCCGGGACACCTTTTTCACGAAGTAACGGTGCCCCTTTCAGAGGGTGATCCGGTAGATTTGGGTGAATTTCCCAATCGAAGTCATGCAACAGTCCTGTCACCTGCCAGGTATCCAAATCCTGTGATAATTCCATGGCGTAATAGGTCATCCCGGATTCAACTGCAAGCATATGGTTTACCAGGTTCAGGTTCTTTACGAATTCTTTCACAATCGCGAGCGCATCAGTTCGGTTCATCTTTTTTTTCCTGGATAAAGGATTAGAAGATAGGTTCTTTTTCACCTAGAATTGGTTCAGGTTTACTCACATACAATTCCCAAAGGGCAACGAGTGTCGCTGGCAACTCACGCATGGTCCAATACCCCAAGGAGATCTTTCGGTAAGGATAATTATCAGCATAAACTCCTGAACCTCCAAGTCCAAGCATGTTGCAGGTGAAAACCGCCCTCGGGAGGTGATAGGGTTGTGTGACGAGGAGTGCATTATCAAGTCCAAAAATTGCTTTGGCCCGGTAACAGGTATCATAGGTCCGGCGACCCGCAAAATCCAGAACAATATCACTTTGAGGGATACCCATCTGGAGTGCATATTCCTTCATTGCTCCAGGTTCGTTGTAATCCAATTGACTGTTATCCCCGCTGAAGAGCAACTTACTAACTTTTCCCTGTTTATAAAGGGCAACTGCAGTTTCAACCCTGTCCCGGAGTATGGTTGTAGGTGTACCGTCCCGTCGTAGCCCTGCGCCAAATACGATTGCAGCCCTTTCTGACTCCACATCACTGACGGAAAATATGCGTGAATTTGAGTAAATCCCCGTAATTAAACGTGGAATACCCAGCAGGAGGATGGCGATTAATAGAGCGATAAGTAAAAAAAGGAAAAGCATTTTAAATACTTTTTTCAATAAGACTCCTAAATGGTTTATTATGCTTCAAAATTGGGTGAATTTTACCAGCCAACCAGGTTTTGGAGGTCAACCCCTGAGGCATCCAGGATTATCCGAAGGCGGTTAAACACAGAATCATCAACCTTCTGCAAGTCCTGGATCTCATAATCCAATGCACTCGAAATTGTTTGCCTTTTTAATTCATCCCCCATCTGGGCGATGAAAAATGCATCCAGGGTTTTGCGCATTTCTTGAGGGATATTTTCTGCGTATGCCAGGCTTAGATTGGGGATTATGGCATCAGTCTGATAGATCACCGGGATCTGTTCCAATGCATCCGTGAGATCAGCCTGGACGGCTGAAGCTGTTCTTGGATCACCAAGGTGGGCGAAAGTGACCCCAAAATCACAGATGCCGCGGATATAAAGAGCACGGACCACAGCCGGGTGATTCTGCAAAAAGGCTCCCGAAAGAACAGGTATTTCATTTTCATTCAATAATCCAAGCGGAACATAGTAACCGGAGAGAGAATCTGTTCCAACCCAACAAGGTCTTTTATCTTTGAATAGAGAAAGCGCTTGTTTTGTTTTCTGGTTATTTATTCCAGTGATTGGATTAAAAGAAGGTGTAAATCCGCTGACTTTATTTGCAAGGAATTGTGTGCCGTAAAAATACACTCCAAAATGGTTGGAAAGCAAGGAAACATCCACCATGCCCTTTTCGTGCGTGTATAGATACGTCGCCGGAGGCAGCCAGACGATTTGTGTTTTCCCATTCTTTAGATCATCAACAAGAGTTCGGTAATCCGGATAGAATTTTGGTTGGGTCGAGAGTGTCAAATATGCAGCCAACTCCTGGCTAAGCTTAGTACCTGAATCAATAATCATTTGATCGTTTTCAGGGTTGATGAACCCGAGAATCAGCGGGTTGTCGGGATCCCCCAACGGGGCAGGGGTGGGAGTGGAAAATGTTAGCTGTGATGCCGTTGGTGTTGGAAGATCTCTACTATTTATCAATCCACATGCAGATAAGAAAAACATGAACCCTAGAATAAGGGTAAAAAAGAAAAAACGTCTTCTTGAAAGGAGGGTACGATTAATCACAATTTCCAGGATTCAAAAATCAAAGGATTCTATATTCGTTTATTCCAGTTATCATTCCCGTATTTTTCGGCGACAAGTTGAGTCACGCGCTCCAATTCCCTCGGATTGATCTCAGATGGAATGAAATTAATTTTGAGCGTCTCTCGGAATCCGCCAATGAATTCGTTCTTTGCCTGCTCCCAGGATCTCGTGTGACCATCAGTTTGTTCAAGTGTCATCGCGTGATTTAATAATCTCACATTCGCCCAATCCCGATCCTGAAGGGTTGGATACTTTATCACCTCGGTGATTCTTTCCAGGCGACCTGTGAGGGGCAGTGAACCATGTTGAAGGAATCCACCAGATCTTCGGGCTTGAGCGCTGCCAATCAATTTTTTACCGTCGAAAGTGATCTCATAATTTGAAGCGACTTCAAAACAAACAACTTCATGAGCGCCACGTGTATCTCTTGAACGCGGGGTTTCATTCATATCTGCACTGACCCCCAGATTTTTCAGAGAACTCATGAGGGCAACGGAGATCCTGCGGTAACTTTCAAGGATTGAGCCTTTGAAAAGGGGATAATCCAGAGGGCCCGTTACCGAATATGTAATTTCATCAGTATGCAGGATTGCACGGCCTCCAGTCGGACGGCGAACAAAATACCAGCCTCTTTTATTCAGCTCGGTTTCATCCGCTTCCTGAAAATTCTGCGCATACCCCATGCTCAGGCAGGGAGGACTCCAGGCATAAAGGCGGAGGGTAGGGGATTCGCCGTGATGAACGGACGATTCCATCAGAGCCTCATCTACTGCCATATTCCAGGCTCCCGAAGCGGGTGGTGAAATCACCAGACGCCAGAAATCTCCTGATTCCTTTAGAATTTTTAAATTTGACATTGAATGAATTATAGCTTGCTATGTTTTGTAATTTGAAAAGAATTCGTTATTGAAAATTAAATCCTTATTCAACTCAAATGAAAAAAGTAGCAAAAGCATGTTACATTTGTTATAATTTGAAAGGGTCATATAATAGTTTTACCGATCCGAGATCTCATTTTTTTAATAGCGGTTTATAGGGGAGAAAGTGGAGGTGATTAGCTGGATAGAGGATGTTCAGATATTTCATCGCGATTTCACTGCGAAAGCTAATTTAAATATTTTACAAGGAGAAATCGAAATGCATAAGAAGTTGTTACCTGTAATTAGCATACTGATGATCGCTGCGTTCATTCTT
>Ga0209254_10006853_pt1 | contig 10513 bp, 10 predicted proteins | sample FrelakmetDIP11DI_FD_187148 | JGI IMG/M metagenome (GOLD analysis project Ga0209254, IMG submission 187148) | Freshwater lake sediment microbial communities from the University of Notre Dame, USA, for methane emissions studies - DIP11 DI (SPAdes)... | ecosystem: Environmental > Aquatic >... | reverse complement strand
AGCCCTGCATCGCCGCGCTCAGAGCACCTCGGCTGCGTGGTCCGCCAGCCGGGAGCGTTCGCCGCGGGTGAGCGTGATGTGCCCGCTGTGCCCCCATCCCTTGAACCGGTCCACCACGTAGGTGAGGCCGGACGAGCCTTCGGTGAGGTAGGGCGTGTCGATCTGCGCGATGTTGCCCAGGCAAACCACCTTCGTGCCCGGGCCGGCGCGCGTGATGAGCGTCTTCATCTGCTTCGGGGTCAGGTTCTGCGCCTCGTCGATGATGAGGTACTTGTTGATGAACGTGCGCCCGCGCATGAAGTTGAGGCTCTTGATCTTGATGCGGGAACGGATGAGGTCCGCGGTCGCCGCCCGGCCCCAGTCGCCGGCCTCGTCGTCCGTCTTCATGAGCACGTCGAGGTTGTCCTCGAGGGCGCCCATCCAGGGGGTCATCTTCTCCTCTTCGGTGCCGGGGAGGAATCCGATGTCCTCGCCCACCGGGACGGTGACCCGCGTCATGATGATCTCGCTGTAGACCTTGTACTCGAGCGTCTGCATGAGGCCCGCGGCGAGCGTGAGAAGCGTCTTGCCCGTGCCGGCCTGCCCCAAGAGCGTGACGAAGTCGACGTCGGGGTCCATCAGGAGGTTCAGGGCGAAGTTCTGCTCGCGGTTCCTCGAGGTGATGCCCCAGACGTTGTTCTTGTGGTGCGAGTAGTCCTTGAGGGTCTGGAGGGTGGCCGTGCGGCCCTTCACGTCCTTCACGATCGCGTAGAACGGCCGGTCGCCTTCGTGGAAGGCGAACTCGTTCACGAGGAGCGTGGGGCAAAGCGGACCCTTCACGCGGTACAGGGTGCGACCGTGGTCCTGCCAGCTCTCGACATCCTTGCCGTGCTTGTCCCAGAAGTCCGCGGGCAGGGCCAGCATGCCTGTGTAGAGGAGGTCGCTGTCCTCGAGCACCTTGTCGTTGAAGTAGTCCTCGGCGGCGATCCCGATCGCATGCGCCTTGATGCGCATGTTGATGTCCTTGGACACCAGCACGACCTGGCGCTTGGCGTAGCGCTGCTTCAGGTGCATCGCCACGCCCAGGATCACGTTGTCGGCCTTCTGGGAGGCGACCGAGTCCGGGATCTCGACGGTGACCGAGTGTGTCTGCAGGAACAGGCGCCCCAGCGCCTCGCCGTGGCTCTTCCCCTTGAGCGAGTAGCCGGTCTCGATGTCCCCCTCGCCGTGGGAGACGATCTCGTCGAGGAAACGGCTCGCCTGGCGGGCGTTCCTCGCCACCTCGCTCATGCCCTTCTTGTTGTCGTCCAGTTCCTCGAGCGTGACCATCGGCAGGTACACGTCGTGCTCCTCGAACCGGAAGAGGCTCGTGGGGTCGTGCATGAGCACGTTCGTGTCGAGCACGAAGAGCTTCACGGAAGCGGCATGGCGGGAGGCCCGGCCTTCGCCGTGGCCATCGCGCTTCTTCGGCATGGGGGTCTCCACGGAATTCGAGGCGTGGGAGGACGCCTCGCCGCCCTCGGAGGACGGCGAGTCACGCAGGTTGTCGTTGGGCATCAGGTCGGGGCGCCAGGGATGGAAAGGCTTGTCGCAGGCTCAGGCGGACTTCGCGAAGTCGAGCACGTCGCTCGCATGGCCGGGCACCTTCACGCCGCGCCACTCGCGGGCGATCCGGCCTTCCCGGTCGATGGCGAAGGTGCTGCGCTCGATGCCGCGCACCGGCTTGCCGTACATGTTCTTCATCTTCATCACCCCGAAGATCGCGCAGGCCGTCTCGTCGGGATCGGAGATGAGCTCGAAGGGGAAGCCGAACTTTTCCTTGAACCGCTCGTGGGAGGCGACCGAGTCGCGCGACAGGCCGAAGACGGCCCAGCCCGACTTCACGAATTCCGCGTGCAACTCGCGGAACTGGAGGCTCTCGTCGGTGCAGCCGGGGGTGTTGTCCTTCGGGTAGAAGTAGAGAACGAACGGATGGCCCTTGAAGGCCGAGAGGCGAAAACGCTGGTTGCCGGTGGCGGGTAGCTCGAAATCGGGAACTGCCTGGCGGTCGCTCATCCAGTGGGTCTCGAGGGGTTTCCTACCACCCATGGTGGCGAATATCCTTGAGAAACGCAAGCTATGGGGTTGATGGGCAAGGCAGAAAGGCGGGTCCCTGAAGCGCCAGGGTGCCGCTCCTGCCCGGAATCTCGCCATCGCGGACCGCGTGCAGGGGGAGCGCCTGGGGCTCGAGCGTTTCGAACAGGTCGCGCATCGCGACAAGCCGGTAGCCCTGGTCCTTCCATCCTTCGAGGAGGCGCTCGAAGGCCGGGGCGAGCTTCATGCCTTCCAGCTCGGCGTGCAGCGTGAAGACGTGGTTTCGCGGCTCCTTCGTGCGTTCGAGGAGCGCCTCGGCGACGCTCGCCTCGGTCACGCCGTCCAGGCCGATCAGTTCGTCGAGCGTCGGCAGCGTCGTGGGCAGTTGCGGGCACGACACGATTTCCGCGCGATGCACCGGCATGAAGGGATGCGTGCCGCGCGTGTCGGAGGCGTAGGCGAAGCCGTGGCGTTGCGTGCGGCGGTAAGCGTGCACGTTCATCTGCCAGCCCGCCGCCCCATGCACCTGGGGCTCCTGCGCGAACACCTCCCGGAAGCGCTCGCGCGCCAGGCTCATCTGCCGCTCCGTCCAGGCCTCGTCGGCCGTGGCGACCCCGTCCTGCCACTTCACGTGGTCCCAGGTGTGGATGCCTACCTCGAAGCCGGCATCGCGCACGCTGCGCAGGATCGGCGCGCAGCGCTTGCCGATCTCCGGGCCGGGCAGGAGCGTCCCGTAGAGCAAGGTGCGGATACCGTAGTGCGACAGGACCGAGGTGCGCCCCACCTTGCCCAGGAAGCCGGGCCGGAAGACGCGCTTGATGGCGCGCCCCGTGTGGTCGGGCCCCAGGCTGAAGAGGAAAGTCGCGCCGGCCCCGTGCCTGCGCAGCAGTTCCACCAGCCGGGGTACGCCTTCGCGGGTGCCACGGTAGGTGTCGACGTCGATCTTGAGGGCGAGCTTCACGGCAAGGGCAGGAGGCGAAACGGCGCGGATGCTAGCATACGCGCCCTTCGCGACCCCCTCGCCCCGCCCAGCTCGCGGCGACCTCCGCACCATGAGTGAAACCGCCTCCCCGCCAGGACCCACGCCCTACGAACTGATGGGCGGCGAGGGTGGCGTGCGTTCCCTCATTGACCGCTTCTACGACCTCATGGACCTCGAGCCCGCCTACGCGGGAATCCGCTCGATGCATCCTCCGGCGCTCGAGGGTTCGCGCGACAAGCTCTTCTGGTTCCTCTCGGGTTGGCTCGGCGGCCCGCCCCTCTACGCCGAGAAGATCGGCCACCCGATGCTGCGCGCCCGCCACCTGCCATTCCCCATCGGCGTCGCGGAGCGCGACCAGTGGCTCAAGTGCATGAGCCAGGCCATGGACGAGGAAGGTGTCGATCCCGCCCTGCAACGCCGGCTCGCCGAGGCGTTCTTCGGCACGGCCGACTGGATGCGCAACAAGGGCGGGTAGCCTGATATCGCGCTGCAACAATCATCATGCTAAAATACTGAATTTCCTGCGATATTTGTCGTTCGCAGCTGCCCCCGAGGAATCCCATGTCGCGCCCGCTTCGCAATATCGCCATCATCGCCCACGTCGACCACGGCAAGACCACGCTCGTCGACAAGCTCCTGCAACAGGCCGGCACCTTTGCCGCGCACCAGCACATCATCGAACGGGTGATGGACTCGGGCGACATCGAGAAGGAACGGGGCATCACGATCCTCGCCAAGAACACAGCCGTGGATTACGAGGGCGTGCACATCAACATCGTCGACACGCCCGGCCACGCGGACTTCGGCGGCGAGGTCGAGCGCGTGCTGTCGATGGTCGATGGCGTCGTCCTGCTGGTGGACGCGGTCGAAGGCCCGATGCCGCAGACGCGGTTCGTGACGCGCAAGGCGCTCGCGCTGGGTCTCAAGCCCATCGTCGTCGTGAACAAGATCGACCGCGAGAGCGCGCGGCCGGACTGGGTGGTGAACCAGACGTTCGACCTCATGGACAAGCTCGGCGCGACCGAAGACCAGCTCGACTTCCCGGTTGTCTACGCCTCGGCGCTCAACGGCTGGGCCTCGCTGGACATGAGGACGAAGGGCGAGAACATGCGCCCGCTCTTCGACACCATCCTCAAGTCCGTGCCCGAGCCGGTGGGCGACCCCGCGGGCCCGCTGCAGCTGCAGATCAGCGCCGTCGACTATTCGAGCTTCCTGGGCCGCATCGCCGTGGGCCGCATCCGCCGCGGGACGCTCAAGCGCGCCCAGGAAGTGATGATCCTCGCGGGCGACCACCCGCCGCGCAAGGCGAGGATCGGCCTCGTGCGCGCCTTCCAGGGGCTCGAGAAGGTGGAGATGGACTCGGCCTCCGCCGGCGAGATCGTCTCGGTCACCGGCATCGAGGACTTCACCATCGGCGCGACCTTCGCCGACGTCGAGAATCCCGAGGCGTTGCCTTTCCTGGGCGTCGACGAGCCGACGCTCATCATGAACTTCCAGGTGAACACGTCCCCCTTCGCCGGGCAGGAAGGCAAGTACGTCACCAGCCGCCAGATCCGCGACCGCCTCACGAAGGAACTCATGGCGAACGTGGCCTTGCGCGTCGAGGACACCGGGGACGCCGACATCTTCCGCGTGTCGGGCCGGGGCGAGCTGCACCTCACGATCCTCATCGAGAACATGCGCCGCGAAGGCTACGAGGTCGCGGTCGGCAAGCCCCGCGTCGTGGTGAAGGAGGTCGACGGCGTGAAGCTCGAGCCTTGGGAGATCCTCACGGTCGACGTCGACCAGGACAACCAGGGCAAGGTCATGGAGGAGCTGGGACGCCGCGGCGGCGAGCTCCAGGACATGGTGCCGGACGGCAAGGGCCGGGTGAGGCTCGACTACCGCATCGCCTCGCGCGGCCTCATCGGCTTCCACATGGAGTTCATGACGCTCACCCGAGGCACGGGCATCAAGAGCCACGTGTTCGACGAGTACGCGCCGGCCAAGGGCGAGGCGCCCTCGCGCCGGAACGGCGTGCTCATTTCCTCCGAGCAGGGCGAAGCCGTCGCGTTCGCGCTCTGGAACCTCGAGGAGCGCGGCCGGATGTTCGTCTCGCCCGGCGAGCGCGTTTACGAGGGCATGGTGATCGGCATCCACAGCCGCGACAACGACCTCATCGTGAACCCGGTGAAGGGCAAGAAGCTCACCAACGTCCGCGCTTCCGGCAAGGACGAGCACGTGACCCTTACCCCGCCCATCCAGCTCACGCTCGAGGGGGCCGTCGAGTTCATCGACGACGACGAGCTCGTGGAAGTGACCCCGAAGAACATCCGCCTGCGCAAGCGCCACCTGCTCGAGCACGATCGCAAGCGGGCCGCGCGCGAGGAAGCCGCGGCCTAAAGGATCGCGTTGGACGTCGCGGTCCTCCTTCTCGTCCTCGTCGCCGCGATCGCGGCCGTTGCCGCGCTCGCGGTGGCCCTTCGCCTCGCGAAGCGCGTCGAGACGCTGCCCGGGGCGGTGGCGGGCGACCGCGAGTCGCACCACCGGGCCGTCCTCACGGACCTTCGCAGCGGCCTCGCCGATTCCGCCGACCGCATCGCCTCGCGCCAGAGCGAGGAGGGCGACCGCCTGCGCCGCGCGGTGGGCGACGAGCTCGCCCGCAATCGCGAGCAGATGCAGGCCTTCGAGCGGACGCTGCAGGAGAAGGTCGACGCGCGCCTGGCGGAGATCGGCGGCAAGGTGAACGAGCGGCTCGACGAGGGCTTCAAGCGCACCAACGAGACCTTCGTGAGCGTGATGACGCGCCTGCAGACGATCGACGACGCGCAGAAGAAGATCGAGACCCTCACCGGCAGCGTCGTGTCGCTGCAGAATCTCCTGGGCAGCAAGAGCTCCCGCGGCGCGCTCGGCGAGCGCCAGCTCGAGGACATCGTGAAGAACGTGCTCCCGGAGGCGGCCTACGAGTTCCAGTACACGTTCCAGACGGCCCGCAACGTGCGCGCCGACTGCGTGCTCAAGCTCCCCGAGCCCACGGGCCTCATCGCGGTGGACTCCAAGTTTCCGCTCGAGAACTACGAGCGGATGATCTCCGACGGACCGGACCGGATCACGCCGGCCCTCTTCAAGGCCGACGTGCGCCGCCACGTCGACGACATCGCCTCCAAGTACATCATCCCCGGCGAGACGGCCGACGGGGCGGTGATGTTCGTGCCCGCCGAGAGCGTCTTCGCCGAGATCCACGCGCACCACCGCGACCTCGTGGAATACGCCGGCCATCGCCATGTGTGGATCGTCTCGCCGACCACGCTCATGGCCGTGCTCAACACGGCCCGCGCCGTGCTGAAGGACGTGGAGACCCGCAAGCAGGTCCACATCATCAAGGACGAGCTGGGCAAGCTCGGCCGCGAGTTCGGCCGCTTCGACGAGCGCATGAAGAAGCTCGCCGACCACATCCGCCAGGCCGGCAAGGACGTGGACGAGGTCTCGATCACGAGCCGCAAGATCACCGAGAAGTTCGCCGCCATCGAGCGCGCGGAATTGCCCGGCGTTGCCACGCCGGAACCGGAGGCCGGCGCGACGGCGCTTCCCGGGGCGGCTGCGCCCACGCTTCCCGACGCCTCCTAGCGCCCCTCGCTTCGGCGCACTGCTACACTTCCTCCACGCCCCCAATCGCCCCCGCAAGAGGCCCGTTGGCGTAACCCGAGAACAAGTCTTTCGAGGAGCCCCTTCCATGCCCCGCATCCCCGTTTTCGCCGTTTCCGCCGCCGCGACCGTGCTCAGCCTCGCCGCGCTCGCCGCCATCGACAAGCCCGAGTGCATCGTGGGCGCCAAGCCCGGAGGCGGCTTCGACCTCACCTGCAAGCTGGCCCAGCAGGCGCTCCAGGACCTCAAGATCATGAAGGAGCCGATGCGGGCCACGTACATGCCCGGCGGCATCGGCGCGGTCGCGATGAACACGGTGGTCGCCCAGCGCGCGGCCGATCCCAATGTCATCGTCGCCTTTTCGGGCGGCTCGCTCCTCAACATCGCCCAGGGCAAGTTCGGCAAGTGGACGGAGAACGACGTGCGCTGGATCGCGGCCGTCGGCGCGGACTACGGCTCCATCTCGGTGGGCAAGGCCTCGCCCTACAAGAACCTCGCCGAGCTCGCGGCCGCCATCAAGGCCGACCCGGCCAAGGTGCCGATGGGTGGGGGCGGCACGGTGGGCAGCCAGGACTGGACCAAGGCGGCGATCTTCGCCAAGCAGATCGGCGTCGACCCCAAGGCCATGCGCTGGGTCTCCTTCGAAGGCAACGGCGAGGCGACGACCGCGCTCATGGGCGGCCACATCGCCGTGATGTTCGGCGACGTCTCGGCCGACGAGTCGCAGCTCGAGGCGGGCAACATCCGCATGATCGCGGTGCTGGCCGACAAGCGCCTGGTCGGCAAGACCGCCGGCGTGGCGACGGCGAAGGAGCAGGGCTTCGACATCCAGTGGCCCATCATCCGCGGCTTCTACACCGGCCCCAAGGTCGCCGATGCCGACTACAAGACCTGGCAGGACGCCTTCCGCAAGATGCAGGGCACGAAGGAATTCGCGGATCTGCGTGCGCAGCGCGGCCTGCAGCCCTTCGACCTCACCGGCCCGGACCTCGACGCGTTCGTGAAGAAGCAGGTGGGCGAGTACCGCAAGCAGGCCGAGGAATTCGGCCTGGTCAAGAAGTAGGGCAGGGCGCCACCGACCCCGACCCGGGTCCTTGCCTGCCTCGCAGGGACCGGTGACACCGATGAGCGATCGCATCTTTGCCGGCCTCTGGCTCGCGTTCTGCGCGGCCGTGGCCGCCATCGCGTGGAAGATCGAGGCCCCCTTCAGCTACGAGCCCATCGGTCCGCGGGCCTATCCGATCCTCGTCACCGGCATGATGGCCGCCTCGGCCGCATGGCTCCTCGTCAAGCCGGATCCCGAGCCCGACTGGCCGCGCGGGACGCTCGCCCGGCGCTGCGCGGTGCTCTTCGGCGCCTTTCTCGGCTACGCGGTGCTCTTCGAGACGCTCGGCTTTCCGGTCTCGACCGCGCTCGCGACGATGTTCATCGGTCGGATCTTCGGCGGCGGCTGGAAGGGCGTCACGGTCGCCGGCGCCGTGCTCGGAACCGGCCTCTGGTTCTTCTTCGACAAGCTGCTCGACGTGACGCTGCCGCTCGGCCGCCTCTGGGCAGGCGCCTGATGGACTCCCTCGACCACCTCGCCCAGGGCTTCGTCGTCGCGGCGAAGCCGATCAACCTGCTCGTCGCGTTCCTCGGCTCCTTCATCGGCACGGTCGTGGGGCTGCTGCCGGGCCTGGGTCCCATCAACGGCGTGGCGATCCTCCTGCCGATCGCCTTCGCGATGAAGCTGCCGCCGGAGACGGCGCTCATTCTCCTCGCCTCGGTCTACATCGGCTGCGAGTACGGCGGGCGCATCTCGTCGATCCTGCTCAACATTCCGGGCGACGCCGGCGCGCTCATGACGGCCCTCGACGGCTATCCGATGGCCAAGAAGGGCCTGGCGGGCGTGGCGCTCTCGATCTCGGCCTGGAGCTCGTTCGTCGGCAGCATCGTCGCCACGATCGGCCTCGCGCTCTTCGCGCCGATCCTCGCCCGATGGGCGCTCGCGTTCGGGCCGGCGGAGTACTTCGTGCTGATGGTCTTCGCGATCTGCTGCCTCGCGGGCATGGTGGGCGAGCGGCCCGTGAAGACGTTTCTCTCGGCGCTCATCGGCCTCATCCTGGCGACGGTCGGCATCGACTCGGGCTCGGGCGTCTACCGCTTCACCTTCGACGACGTGCACCTCTCGGATGGCATCCAGTTCATCGTCGTCGTGATCGGCCTCTTCAGCGTGAGCGAGATGCTGGTGATGCTCGAACAAAGCCACGCCGGCCAGGTGGTCATCAGGAACACCGGGCGGGCGATGTTCAACATGAAGGAGATGGCCGAGACCTGGTGGGGCACGGTCCGCTCGTCCGTGATCGGATTCGTGATCGGCGTGCTGCCGGGGGCGGGGGCCACCATCGCGAGCGCGATCACGTACATGATCGAGAAGAACCTGACCGATACGAAAGGCACGTTCGGCACGGGCGACGTGCGCGGCGTCGCGGCGCCGGAGGCGGCCAACAACGCGGCCGCGGGCGGGGCCTTCGTTCCCATGCTCACGCTGGGCGTTCCGGGCAGCGGCACGACCGCGGTCATGATCGGCGCGCTCACCCTGTACAACATCACGCCGGGGCCGATGCTCTTCGAGCAGCAGCCGGACCTCGTGTGGGGCCTCATCGCCTCGATGTTCATCGGCAACGTGATGCTCCTCGTCATGAACATCCCGATGGTCGGCCTCTTCGCGCGCCTGCTTTACGTGCCCAACTGGATCCTCGTGCCGGCCATCGCGGCGGTGAGCTTCGTGGGCGTCTACGCCGTGCACGCCACCACGTTCGACCTCGTGCTGATGGTGGCCCTGGGCATCTTCGGATGGGGCCTTCGCAAGCTGGGATTTCCGATGGCGCCGCTCATCCTGGGCTTCGTGCTGGGCGACATGATGGAGCAGAACCTGCGCCGCGCCCTGTCGATCTCCGACGGCCATCCGGCGATCCTCTTCCAGAGCACCGTCTCCCTGATCCTCTGGGCCCTCGCGGCGCTGGTGCTTCTGGTCCCCTTCCTCCTCAGGCGCCGGAAGAAGTCCTAGGGAGCCGTCCTTTCGCGGGGCATGGGCTATCATTCCGCCTCGGCTCCAACGCACGAACCCATGAAAGTCCTCGGCATCGCCGGCTACAGCGGCAGCGGCAAGACGACCCTGATCGAGAAACTGGTGCCCCTGCTCGTCCGGGAGGGCCTTCGCATCAGCCTCGTGAAGCATGCCCACCACGACTTCGACGTCGACCAGCCGGGCAAGGATTCCTGGCGGCACCGGCAAGCGGGCTGTACGCAGGTGCTGGTCACCTCCTCGAAGCGCTGGGCGCTCATGCACGAGCTGCGGGGCGAAACGGAGCCCGGCCTCACCGAGCAGCTTCGCTGCCTTTCGCCCTGCGATCTCGTGCTGGTCGAAGGCTACAAGTTCGATCCCATTCCCCGCATCGAGGTCCACCGCAAGGCCGGCGGGCAGCCGCTGCTCTTTCCCGGCGACCCCCACGTCGTCGCCGTGGCCACCGACGAACCCCTGGACACCCGCTTGCCTTGCCTGCCTCTGGACGACGCGCCGGCGGTGGCACGATTCATCCTGGACTTCGCGAGGACCCCTTCATGAAGCTGACGCTCCTGTACTTCGCCAGCCTGCGCGAGCGCCTCGAATGCCCGATGGAACGCGTGGAGATGCCCGACACGACCGGCAACGTCGCCGCCGTGGTGGCGCAACTGCGCGACCGAGGCGGCAAATGGGACGAGGCCTTTTCGCCGGGCCGGTCGTGGCGCATCTCCGTGAACCAGCGCGTGGGCGCGCTCGACTCGCCGGTCGCGGAAGGCGACGAGATCGCCTTCTTTCCGCCGGTGACCGGG
>Ga0209254_10006852_pt1 | contig 10513 bp, 6 predicted proteins | sample FrelakmetDIP11DI_FD_187148 | JGI IMG/M metagenome (GOLD analysis project Ga0209254, IMG submission 187148) | Freshwater lake sediment microbial communities from the University of Notre Dame, USA, for methane emissions studies - DIP11 DI (SPAdes)... | ecosystem: Environmental > Aquatic >... | reverse complement strand
CTTATAAATGCACCAGTTGTGAGCAGTGCAGAACCGCCTGTGTGATGACGCCCTCTGCAGTCAAATGCACAAATGCTTTCCCTATGTGCGGTTATTGTGATTTCTGCCCTGGTTTTTTAAGGCAGGGGGCAAAAACCTATGATACAGCAGCCGAAAACCAGTTATGTCCGACAGGAGCAATAGTCAGAAAGTTTGTTGAGGAGCCTTATTTTGAATACACAATCGATGAAAAACTTTGTGACGGGTGCTCCAAATGTGTAAAAGCATGTGCTGATTTCGGAAACGGCTCGCTCTACCTGCAGATAATGCATAATTTATGTGTCAATTGTAACCAGTGCAGGATAGCAAGGGTATGTCCTTCGGATGCAGTGATAAGAGTACCTGCAACTGAACCTTATATGCGTAAGGAGTTGAAAAGTACAATAAGCTGAAAATGTTGAAAAAGTTTAAAATATATCTGCCATATCTGGTCCTTTTCACCCTTTTTGTCTGGCATTCGGTTCTGTCTGCACAGCAGCAAAGGTTTCCACGTCCTGAATTTGAGGGTGGCTACACCTTCCCTACCCATCAGTTTCTGAATCAACGGGGACCAATGTGGGAATATATGGATGTTGCGGTCCTGATTGGAGCATTACTGGTCACCTCATGGGTTGTTCTGAAAAAAAGATCGCGCCAGGGATTGATATGGATTTCTCTGTTTTCTCTTGCGTATTTTGGCTTTTACCGGCAGGGATGCATTTGTGCCATTGGGTCTGTACAGAATATGTCACTGGCACTTTTCAATGGCAGCTATGCCATTCCATTGTCAGCACTTCTTTTCTTTACAATACCATTGATCTTCGCTTTGCTGTTCGGACGTGTTTTCTGTGCGGGAGTCTGCCCGCTTGGAGCCATACAGGAACTCACTGGTTTTAAACAGATAAGAGTGCCACGAAGCGTTGAAAAGGTGCTCGCCACAATACCATTCGTTTATCTTGGTCTGGCAGTCCTGTTTGCCGCCACTGAAAGCCAGTTCCTCATTTGCCGTTACGATCCGTTTGTTGGTATCTTCAGGATTGATGCCCCTTATACAATGGTAATTTTTGGCGCACTCCTTCTTGTTGTCGGGATTTTTGTAAACAGGCCTTATTGCAGGTATCTGTGTCCCTATGGTGTGCTTCAGAATATTTTCTCCCGTTTTTCTCTCAAACACGCTACAATCTCACCTGCTGAATGCATGGTATGCCGCTTATGTGAATCTGGCTGTCCTTATGATGCTATTCTCCAGTCGGATCCTGAACCTCATGAAGAAAGAACTGAGAAATCTGCAAAGGGGTCCCTGATATACTTTCTTATGATACCAGTTCTGGCAGCAGCTTTTGCAGTAATCCTTTACAACCTTGCCCCTGCTCTCTCAGCTGTCAATGATAATGTAAAACTTGCGCGGGAAGTAAGGCTCGAAAAGGAGAAAGGCGTTAAAGCCGTTTCAAAGGCAGCCGTTGCCTTCTTTGAATCGGGCAAAACTGAAAATGAATTATTTCAAGAGGAGCAACATATTATCGGAAGATTCAAAAAAGGAGCACCATGGGTGGGAATATTCCTGGGATTATCTCTCGGAATTGGTTTCTTCCGGTTAACTGTAAGGGAAATAAGGCCATTTTATGAAATAGACCGCGGTCGGTGTTACAGCTGTGCCAAGTGCTTTAAATTTTGTCCTGTTAAGATAAAAAAATAAAAAATGAAATTTTCGGAAAGAGATATCAGAATTTTTAAAGGTATCAGCCTGGTGTCAGGTGTTTTTACTACTGTAATTGCCATTACAATATTATTCAGTCTGATTCAGCTCAAAACACTCGATCCTGTTAACAGTCCTTCACTTCAGGCGATAAAAGACCAGTTTGACAGGGATACTGACAGCCGTGATAAAGCTGAACAGGTCAGGGCTATTGACCTGATGGCGCGAAAAGCCTATTTTTCCTCCAGGTGGCAGGTTGAGACCGGTTCGTACCTTCTGCTGGCAGGAGCAATTATCTTTTTCTTTTTCCAGAGACTTGTTGCCGGAAGTGAAAAACCTCCCCGAAACTTACTGACTGACAAACCCGATATCGTGTCCGAAAAGACCAATAACCGGCGTTATCTTTTGATATCGGCCGGTGCTGTTACTGTTCTTGCCATTATTTCATCATTTGTTCTCCGAACTGAACTGCCTGCACCCGGAAGGTCAGTTGCTGTAACGGAAAATACAGAACCATCCGTAGTCATTGCTGAAGCAAATCTGCCTGATGAAATAAATTATCCATTTTTCAGAGGCGAAGGAAGCCGTGCGCTAGCCGGAGGGACAGAATACCCGACTGAATGGAATGGGACCGAGGGAACGAATATCAAGTGGAAAATTCCCAATCCCAAACCCGGACAAAATTCACCAGTTATCTGGGGAGATAAACTCTTCATCACAGGTGCAGAAAATGGTGTTTGTGAAGTCATCTGCATTAATAAAAAAACAGGCGAAATCCTCTGGACTGGTTCAGCTTCGGACTTTCCGGGATCCTCAAAAGAAGAACCTGAATCGGACGCTGATGCCGGGCTGGCTGTGCCAACAGCAGCTGTAAGCGAAAATGAAGTCTGTGCAATTTTCGGAAATGGCAATCTTGTCTGTTTCGATCATGAAGGTAAATTTAAATGGGGCAAAAATGTTGGTATCCCTCAAAGCACATATGGATATTCAGGTTCACTACTGATATTCAACAAAATATTGCTTATTCAGTACGACAGTCAGGAAAAAATATCGCTTTCAGGATTTGATACGGATACAGGTGAACTCAAATGGGAAACTATCAGAACAGGACGTCCCGTGAATTCATCTCCGGTACTTGCGACTTTTGACGGACAGCCACAAGTGCTGATAAACGGCAATCCTGATGTCTCATCCTATGATCCCATATCGGGTAAAGAACTATGGAGCCTTCCTGGAGTATCAGGAGATGTTGCTCCATCACTTGCGGTGAACAGCAAAATGGTTTATGCAACAACTGATTATTACAAACTTATTGCCATGAAACCCGGAAAAGGAGGATCAACAATCTGGGAGGATAATATGTTCACACCCGATGTTTCAAGTCCGGCAGCAAACGAGCAATTCCTTTTCTTAGCGACAGGCAGCGGAGATGTTGCCTGCTATAATGCAGAAAAAGGTGATACTCTGTGGACACATTACTTTGAAGAACCCTTTTATGCCTCTCCGATTATAGCAGACGGGCATGTTTATTTTCTTGACAGGATGGGTGTTATGCACATCGTGAAAGCCGAACCTGAATTTCAGCATGTTTCAGATTCGCCAATCGGTGACAGAACTGACTGTACACCTGCCTTTTCAGAAAAATCAATATTTATCCGAACAAAAAGCAATCTTTATTGTATATCTAATAATTGAAGAGTTATCCACTATATATAATATTGATTGTTCTGACATGCTTTCCTTCGGTGGCACAGGTAAACGAGAAAGAATGGCCTTTATTCCGGGGATCAGCCGATCTGTCGGGACAATCTGCTTTCGAATTTCCTGCTTCACCGGCATTATTATGGATGCTGCCTACCGGAGCAAAGACAAAATCATCGCCTGTAGTCAGTGAAGATCTGGTCTTTTTCGGGAATGATAAAGGAACTCTTGTAGCAGTTACTTCGAAAGGTAAAATAAAATGGAAATTTGAGACAGGAAGTACGATTGAAGCTTCGCCTCTTGTTTACTCTGACAAAGTAATTGTAGGATCATCAGATGGCATTCTGCGTGCTGTTAATAAATTAACAGGTAAGCTTGTCTGGTCGTACAAAACAGAAAACCAGATTCTGGGTTCTGCAAACATGTGGACATCCGGGAAAAGGTCTGGATTGGTATTTGGAAGTTATGACTATTACCTTCATTGTGTTGATCCTGTTACTGGCAAATTCCTTTGGAGACTTGAAACCGGCAATTATGTGAACGGTACTCCGGCAATTGCTGATAATACTATAATTTTCGGAGGATGTGACGGGATAATAAGGTTAACTGATCCGTTATCGGGAAGAGAAAAAGACACTATCGAGGTTGGCGTTTACATGGCCGCCTCCCCTGCCCTTTCAAACGGAAAAGCATATATAGGGGATTATGATGGCAATTTCTATTCTCTCGATATTAATAAGGGCAAAATATTATGGGAAATCCCGGCAAATGAAGGATCAGGTGCATTTATTGCGACTCCGGCTACGGGAAATAACAGGGTCGTGATCGGTAATGAGGATAAATTTCTTTATTGCTATGATATTTTAACAGGGAAAGAGGTATGGAAGTACAGGACTAACGGAGGCGTTACCGGTTCAGCTGTTATAAGTCCATCCAGGGTTATTTTCGGCAGTAACGACGGTTATATTTATATGCTTAACCTGAAGGATGGAAAGAAACTGTGGAGCTTTAATGCAGGATCTCCAGTCAGCAGCACTCCTGCAGTTATTAAGGAAAGGTTTTATGTTCTTGCTGAGGATGGCAGATTAATGGCTTTTGGCATTAAATAAAGATTATATGAAAATTGTATATCTCATTACAGGATCCGGAGGATCATTCTATTGCGGGAACTGCTACCGCGACATGCTATATGTCAGAGCTATACGTAAAGTCCCGGGTATAACGGCGAGCGCAATACCCCTCTACCTCCCCCCCGACAAGACCACAATTGAAGAAAGTGGCTTTGACAGGAATGTATTCTTCGGAGCGATCTCCATGTTTCTGAGGGAAAAGGTGGGATTTCTCAGGAATATGCCTGCAGTTTTTGATAAATTCCTCGACTCACCACTTTTCCTTAAGTTTGCTGCAAAGCAGGCAGGGACTACCAGCACAGATGGATATGAGGAGCTTACAATCAGCATGATCGAAGGGGATAACGCTTTCAGGAAAGCTGAAGTTGAAAGGCTTATCAGGTACATAATAAAGGACGGGAAACCCGACATCATCCACCTTTCAAATGCCCTTATACTGGGTATTGCACGCCAATTGAAAAAAAGGATAGACGTGAAAATAGTCTGCTCTCTCCTTAATGAGGATGATTGGATCGACGACATGGCAGAGCCATACCAGTTGAGGGCCTGGGAAATGATAGCAAAGGAAGCCGGACATGTTGATGTTTTTGTGACCCCCAGCAAGTATTACAAAGATCTGTTTATGAGTAAAACAGGATTGAAGGGGAATAATGTCATGGTTGTTCCGCTCGGATTTGATCCGGAAAAGGAAGCTGCACCAAGGATCGACAGAAAACCATCGGCAATAGGGTATTTCAGCCGTATAAGCCAGCACAATGGATTCGATAAGCTTGTGGATGCTTTTATTGAAATGAAGAAAAAGGATCTGATTCCAGGTCTTACTCTGAATGTTTGTGGCGGTTTTACAGGTGTCGACAGGCAATTTCTGTCTGAGCAGATAAGAAAGATCAGGGAAGAAAAGCTTGAAGGATCGGTAAAAATATACCCTGAGTTTCAGGGAGACAAAAAAACAGAGTTCTTCAGCGATGTTGACGTGATTAGTGTGCCGGTCCGCAAGTACGACGGCTATGGCCTCTATCTTCTTGAAGCAAACGGCGCAGGTATTCCTGTGGTACAGCCGGCAACCGGGGCTTTCCCTGAGATTATAGAAAGGACTGGAGGCGGTATCGTATATTCCCCTGATACAGTTTCAGAACTTGCTTTGAGCCTTTACAAACTTTTAAAAGATAAGGAATTGATAACAGGGCTCGGTGATAAGGGAATGAAAATGGTTAAACAGGAGTTTTCGCTCAGCAAAATGTCGGAAGGACTATCTGAAGTTTATAATAAAGCAATCAATAATGCTAAAAATAAATGATGTTTCAAAATCCTTTCACCAGAGAGGAGTAGTTCTGAAAAATCTAAACTTGAATGTTAATGAAGGGGATTCTGTTTCCATTTCCGGTCCCTCCGGTTCAGGTAAAACAACACTGCTTAATATTATCGGATTACTCGACAGGCCTGATAGTGGCGAAGTACTTTTCAAAGGAACGCCCGTACTTAACTATAATCATAAAGAATCTGCTGTTTACAGGAACAAAAATATCGGGTTTGTTTTCCAGGATCATCTGCTCCTTCCCTATCTTACCATAAAGGAAAACATAATTTTACCATTGCTTGCTTCAAAAGTGGCCGATGCAGAGTATAAGAAAAAGGTCGATGAATCCTGGACTATGATGGAAAGAACAGGTATTACAGATCTTGCTGATAAGTATCCGTACCAGATTTCAGGTGGCGAAGCACAGAGAGTTACCCTTGTGAGAGCCCTTGTAAACAAGCCTTCACTCCTGCTGGCCGACGAACCTACGGGATCGCTCGACAGGAACAATGCCCGCAACCTTGGTGAACTTCTTTTACAAATGAACAGCGATTATGGCATTACTCTGATACTTGCCACACACTCCAGTGAACTGGCTGAAAAAATGAAAACACAGTTAGTCCTTTCTGAAGGGAAACTTATATCAGTAAAATGAAACTGAATTATTTCCATTTAGCCAGGAGGTCAATTTTTTACAATCTCAAAGGTACTCTATACCTTGTTGCGATAATAATTTTACTTACAGCTGTTATAACCGGTTCATTAATGACAGGAAAATCGGTCAGAAACAGTCTTAAGGAAACTGCTCTTGAAAAACTTGGGAACACAGGTATCCTTATAAGTACCGGAATCCGCTATTTTGATCCGTCTCTCGTAAACAGAATTTCCGAAAAAACAGGTGCTCAATGCACGGGAATTCTTGAAATTGATGGCTATTGCCAGCACTTCAATACCGGACAAACAGCCCCGAAGGTAAAAATATATGCAGTCGATGATGGTTTCTTTTCATTTCATGGCAATGCTGATATCCAGGTTGGAAATGGAGAAGTGGCAATCAATGAGAGGCTCGCTGACTATCTTCAGGTGAAACAGGGTGATGAACTGATAATCCGTTTTAACAATATCAGCGATATCCCTTCTGATGCTCCCTTCTCCCCTGGCAAGGATGAGACCGGTTCAATAGTGCTGAAAACAATAAAGATCCTGAAGTCAGGTGAATCAGGCAATTTTTCATTAGGCATCAGCCAGATAACTCCGATGAATCTCTTTATAAACCGTTCAGATATTGTTGACAGTGAAGAGCAAAAACCTAAAATTAACAGGCTGCTGATTGAGAACAGTCAAAATATTTCGGTCCGGGAAGCTACCGATGCCCTTAATGAAATCCTGAAGCCCGAGGATACAGGTCTGTCAATAAGGTTTATTCCTCAAACAGGCGGGTATGAACTTATATCTGACAGGATATTTATCGATGAGCTGCAGGTTGCGGAAATAAGAAACTTGTCATCAAAAGCTTATCCTTCAATAACTTATCTGGCCAACAGCATCACAAAAGGGAACAGATTCACCCCCTATTCATTTATATCCGCTCTTGACAGGTCTTTGTACAGCGAAATTCCGGAAGGGAATGGGATAGTCATAAATAACTGGATGGCGGATGATCTGGATGCAAAAGTGGGTGATACTATCGTTGTTGCATGGTATTCACCGGATCCCATGAATCGTCTTACGGAAGAAAAGACTGATTTTGTTGTCAGGAAGGTGGCAGAAATGGAGGGGATATGGTCCGATTCATTATTAATGCCTGAATTCCCGGGAATTGCCGGAAGCGAATCATGTACCGACTGGGATGCGGGTGTGTCGATTAACACTGATCTTATCCGCAACAAAGATGAAGAATACTGGAATAAATTCAGGGGAACCCCGAAAGCTTTTATAAGTTATGAAAAAGGCAGGGAGCTCTGGGGAAATAATTTCGGGCCTGCAACCTCAATCCGGTTCGAAAATGTAATGAGCGAAAACGAGATAAGGAAGCAATTTGAGAGTTCCCTGGATCCTTCCAAATCTGGTTTTTTTATTTCCGATCTTCCACGCGAATCGATGGAGGCAGCTGATGAAAGCGTCGATTTCAGTACTCTTTTCCTGAGTCTGGGATTCTTTATCATTCTGTCGGCCCTGATACTGCTGATTCTCGTTATTTCAACATTTTATGAATCAAAGAAACAACAGGTTACGGCTCTTTTCTCGATTGGATTTTCAAACCAGGATATTGAAAAGCTCATGTTGCTTGAAACAGGGATAACTGCACTTGCAGGCGCCTTTGCAGGTGTCTTTGCCGGGGGTTTATTTAATAGCTTAATCATCAAATCCCTGAATTCGGTATGGCAGGGTGCGGTTCAGACAAATACTCTGCAATCAGGTTATGATCCCGGGTCAATGATAATTGGCTTCATTACTGCAATACTGATAATTTTTGTAATTCTTAAAGTAAAATCATCAGGGTTCCTGAAATTCCTTAACGAACCTGAAACCGGCAGGACGAAAAAGCCTTCGGAGCGAAAAAGCCTTTTGTTCTCCATTCTTTTTGTCGCTTGCTCAGTAATTCTGTTCCTTATGTCAGTTCTTATGACTGATTATTCCACAATGCTCTCATTTTCGGCAGGAATTATGGTTTTTGCTTCGCTTATCTTATTAGTCCGTCATTATTATATCGTCAGCCGTAAAACCGGAGTTTATAGTTTCAAAACGAAGAATCAGATCTCATCTTCATATTTCTCATTCAATAATTCCCGTGCTATTGCACCTGTTATTTTTCTTGCCGCCGGGCTATTCGCAGTCATAATAACGGGCGTTAACAGAATGAACATCAACGGAGATATGCTGAAACCTGCAGGTGGTACGGGCGGGTATCTTCTGTGGGGAGAATCGTCCGTGCCGGTGAAGGGCAGCCTTAACAGTTTATCAGGCAGAAAAGCATATGGTTTGGATGAGCCTGAGTTCGCCGGACTTTCCCTGATTCAGGCAAAACAAACATCAGGTAACGATGCCAGTTGCCTGAACCTGAATCATATTGCCTCTCCCCCGCTTCTTGGAATTGATCCTTCGGAATTCATTAAAAAAGGATCATTTTCATTTGCTGTCAGTATGAAAGACCTCAGGAAGTCAAATCCCTGGTCTTCATTGAATATTCCTTCCGATAATTCAACAATTTATGGAATTGCAGACCAGACTGTCATGCAGTATGGTCTTAAAATAAAAGCAGGTGACACACTCAAAATAAGATCAGAAAACGGACAGGTTCTAAACGTAATAATAGCGGCCGGGTTAAAATCTTCGGTTTTCCAGGGATATGTCCTGATAGGTCATGAGAATTTCAGCAGGTATTTTCCTTCAATTTCAGGAAGCCAGGTTTTTCTTGTTGACGGAGATCCGGGATCAATGGAATTATATAAAGATATTCTCACGGAACGGTTGTCAGAATTCGGGATTCATTTTGAATCGGCCGGTGAAAAGCTCTCCTCATTCTTTGTGGTTACAAATACCTATTTATCTGTTTTTACGGTACTCGGGGGTATAGGGATGATATTGGGAGTTGTTGGACTGGGTTTTATGCTTCTAAGCAATTTCAACCGGAGGAAACGCGATTTCGGATTAATGATGGCAGCAGGGTTTTCTGTAAGCAGCATAAGAAAGATCCTTTTTGCAGAACAGGCATTAATCCTGCTTGCAGGAACAGTTACAGGTTTTATTTCAGCTCTTGTTGCAACGAGACCATCACTGGTACAGAATTCTGATGTGCCCTGGAAAACTATCCTGGTCATGGTATTGCTCATAATAATTTCGGGATTAACGGCACTGGCAATTGCAGTAAGAAGCATCAGAAAGGATACTCTGATAGCAAGAATACGAAGGGAATAACCTGATGCAAAACTACTTTTTCCCGACAGCGTAAAGGTTGTACTGGGTCCTGAAAAAAATCATACCATCTGTAATTGCCGGTGCAGTCATGCAAATCTCATTCATTGGTATTTCAGCGAGTAATTCAAAGGTATCGCCATCCTTTATTATATACACAGTACCCTCTTCATCAACTATATAGATCCTGCCGTCGGATGCTACCGGCGATGCAATAAAGCTCTTCGACTTTCCAAGTTTTGCATTGTATATTTCTTTCCCGGTAGCCGGATCGAGACACATTATTGTGCCATTCCAGTTCATATTGTACAGGCGGTTCCTGTAAAGCAGCATGGTATGTATATATGATCCGCCCCTGGGTATGCTCCATTGAACACCCTGATTTGAGGTCTCGCCTTCTTTCAGGGTAATATCACCTGATGCACTGGTTTTGACTGCAATAATGGGGAATGATGATCCATGTGCACTGTTAAAATAAATAAGTCCGTTTCCAATTATTGGTGTCGGGATCTGAATATCCCCTCCTCCCGACATTTTCCATATCTCTTTGCCGGTCAAAAAGTCATAGCCTCCACGGTGTTTGAACCCATTGACAGCCACAATGGCCTTGCCTGCATTGGTGTAAATGTTAGGGGTGCACCATCCGGGGTATTCGTCACGCTGGGCTTTCCAAAGCTCATTTCCTGTTTTTATATCATAAGCCGCAACGAATGAATTTTCGAGAACATCACATTGAACTATCAGAACTCCTTTGTA
>Ga0209254_10006851_pt1 | contig 10514 bp, 7 predicted proteins | sample FrelakmetDIP11DI_FD_187148 | JGI IMG/M metagenome (GOLD analysis project Ga0209254, IMG submission 187148) | Freshwater lake sediment microbial communities from the University of Notre Dame, USA, for methane emissions studies - DIP11 DI (SPAdes)... | ecosystem: Environmental > Aquatic >... | reverse complement strand
CATCCTGCTCGAAGGGCTGCGACGTTTGGAATACCGCGGCTATGACTCGGCCGGTATGGTCGTGCTCGACGCCGCCGGCAAACTTGCGCGCCTGCGCGCCACCGGCAAGGTGAGTGAGTTGAGCGCGCTGCAGCAACAAGACCCGCTGCCAGGTTATCTGGGCGTTGCACACACCCGCTGGGCGACGCATGGCAAACCCACTGTCGCCAATGCGCATCCGCATATCTGCCGTGATACCGTGGCAGTCGTGCATAACGGCATTATCGAGAATCACGAAGCGCTGCGTACGCGCCAGCGCGAGCAGGGATTTGCCTTCACCTCGGAGACCGATACCGAGGTAATCGTGCATCAGGTCTATCACCATCTGGAGCAAGGCAAAGACCTGCTTGCTGCAGTGCAGGCAGCCGTCGAAGAATTGCACGGCGCTTACGCATTGGGTGTGGTGTCCAAGACCGAGCCGGGACGTTTGGTGGTGGCGCGCCGCGGCAGTCCGTTGGTGATTGGTCTTGGTATTGGAGAAAACTTCATTGCCTCGGATGTTGCGGCACTGCTGCCGGTCACGCAACGCTTCATGTTCCTGGAAGACGGTGATGTCGCTGTTTTGACGACGGGTGGCTGCCAGATCTTCGATCGCAGCGGCGCGCCTGCGAAGCGCATTGAACGACTGTCGGAGTTGACTGCGGATGCGGTCGAGCGCGGCGATTATCGGCATTACATGCTCAAAGAAATTTTCGAGCAGCCGCGCGCCATCGGCGATTGCCTCGAAGGCCGCATTGCCGACAATCGGGTGCTGGAGCAGAGCTTCGGTCCGGATGCCGCTCTAATCTTCGACAAGGTGCAGGGCGTGCACATCATCGCCTGCGGTACCAGTTATCACGCCGGTATGATCGGCCGGTACTGGTTGGAATCGATTGCTGGAATTCCGTGCAACGTCGAGGTCGCGAGCGAGTTTCGTTATCGTCGACCGGTGGTGCGCAAGAATTCGCTGATCGTGACGCTGTCGCAATCGGGCGAGACCGCGGACACGCTGGCCGGCTTGCAAGAGGCCAAGCGCCTGGGTTTCGGGCATTCACTGGCGATCTGTAATGTGCCGGAGAGTTCGCTGGTGCGCGAATCGGAGCTGGTGTTGATGACGCGCGCCGGCCCCGAAATTGGCGTGGCCTCGACCAAGGCCTTTACCACGCAACTCGTTTCATTATTGCTGCTGGTGATCGTGTTGGGCCGTCGTCACGGTATGAGTGAAGAGCAGGAGACCAAACTGGTTCAACAACTGATTTCGTTGCCGGGTAAGGTTGAGCACGCATTGCAATTGAACCCACAGATCCGTGAGTTGGCGGAGCGGTTCGCCGATAAACATCATGCCTTGTTCCTTGGGCGCGGGCCGCAATATCCGGTGGCGATGGAAGGTGCGCTCAAGCTCAAGGAAATTTCTTATATCCACGCCGAGGCGTATCCGGCGGGAGAACTCAAGCATGGACCTCTGGCGCTGGTCGATGCGGATATGCCGGTAATCGTCGTGGCACCGAATAATGATTTGCTGGAGAAATTGAAATCCAATCTCCAGGAAGTCAGCGCGCGCGGTGGTGAACTGTTTGTATTCGCCGATGCCGAAGCAGGCATGATCGCATCGGATGGCGTAACCGTATTGCCGGTCGCGCCGACGGACGACTGCATTGCGCCGATTGTATTCACCGTGCCGCTGCAGTTGCTGGCGTATCACGTTGCGGTGTTGCGCGGCACCGATGTCGACCAGCCGCGCAATTTGGCAAAATCGGTGACAGTTGAATAGGCCAAGGAAAAGGCGGGCAATGCGATGCGTGTGGATCAAGGGATACTTGTTGTAAGTGTATTGAGCATGATGCTCGTCGATGCGGCGCAGGCGCGGGTGTTTCGCTGCACGGATGCGGATGGCAAGGTGGGTTATTCGCAGGTGCCCTGTCCGGCTGAGCAGCAGGCAGATCAAATGCGCGGTATAGGCGGCGGCAAACAGCAGGATCGGAGTCTGTGTGGTGATGCGCGTGATCTTGCGGCCCAGGCGTTCGGTGACATGGGTAGTCGTGTGGAGCCAGGCGAGGTGATCGAGCAGTACGGCGGCATTAATAACATCAATGCCGCGACGTTGGGTGTCATTAACTTCGCTGCGAGCTTGCGTTTTAACACTGACATAACGCCACAGCGGGCGGGTGCACTGGCTTTCTCGCGCTGTCTCGGCGGCGGCTTTGGCGAACTGCATCCTGGCGATCTGCCCAAGATCGAGGAAGAGCAGGCAGATCAGCCGGATGTGAGCGCAAAACCGAGCGCGCAAATTGAATAGTGGCCAGACCATCAGGACCGCGCAACGAATTTTTCAATGACTTTGGGAGAGATCAACCATGACAAAAGATATGATGTTTTTCTGTATACCCCAGCAGGCCTATATGGCGACCTCCAACTGCACGACATTGCGCAGGCGCCCGGTGGGTAACAAGGTGCCGGCGGGCAGCCAGCCGAAGTTGCGTGCCTGCGAGACCTGTAGCATGTATCCGCTGGTCGACAAACAGAAGGTGCCGATGGTGACGTTGTCCGCCTATCTGGGTGGTTCGCGACCCATTGAGGTCAACCTGAAGTCGGCGGGTATGCGCAAAATCATCGATGACAACCTTGAGCGCCAAGCCGTATAACTAGGCCGGTTTGATATGTTGATTAACTACGCTTTAGGACTCGACAAGACCGTCCGTATAGCGTTATATCGTCACTATCGATCATGGTTTCGCATTGAGCGGACCGATCGACTAATTGTCCGAATCGCGTCAAGAACTTGAGGTTATGGTGTGTTATGAATCTGTGGTTACAAGAGCTTGCCCAGACTTTCGAGCAACTGAACTCGCGCGCGAGTCTGCTTGAGGCGTTGGATATCATCGAAGATCAATCTCAGGCGCTTGATGAGGCAGAGCGGGAAGCCGCCGGGCGGCTTGTCGCGGAGCTCAATCGGCGCTTGGATGCCTTGCCGGGATAATTCCTGACATCATTTGTTGTAGCTGCTGGATTTTTTGCAGCTCCTCGGGAGGTGGCAACATATGGCACGACTCATGACGCTCTCGCGTGCCGCGCGTTTGGTGGGTGTCAAACGCACAACACTCCAGAAACAGATACAGGCAGGCGAGCTATCCACATTTGAGGGGCAATTAGACCTCACTGAACTCTTGCGCGTTTATCCGCAGACAAAAATCGAAGACAGCGCAATGATTGAGCGCGCCGATCAGATCATCGAGCGCGCCTTGAGTCGTGTGGTGCGCGATCAGGAAGGCTTGCCCGATGCGGAGGTGCTCGCGACACGCATCGCCGCGCTCAGTCATGAGTTGGGTGCAGCCAATTACCGCATGCGGCGCTATGATATCTTTTTGCAGCAGTTGCATGAATATCTGCATAAGTTGGCAGCCGCATCTGCTGCGCCTGCGCATACCGATATCAGCGCCCTGAGTGATTGGCTGGATGCAGGCGTGGCACAACTGCATGCGAGCGGCGATGAAGAAGGCGAGTTATACGCGACCGATATGCTGCTACGGGTGATGGCGGCGCAGGTGCATCTTGAACCCAGCGGCCATGAATTTTTTGTGCAGGGAAAAGATAGCCTGCTCGATTCTGGTCTGCGCGCGGGGTTGACGTTGAATTATGGTTGTAGCGACGGCTCCTGTGGTCGCTGTGTCGCAAAGCTCAAAAGCGGCGTCGTCAAACTGGTACGCAAACCGCGCTATCGATTTAGCGAGAACGAGCGCGCCCAGGGCAGCACGCTGATGTGTTGCCACACGGCCGTGACTGATGTGACCCTGGAGGTGGATGAAGCGCCGCGTGCAGCAGAACTCCAGACGCAACGGATGCTGACGCGCGTTGGTTCGGTGCAGCGTGTTGCCGATGATATCGCCGTGTTGTCCCTGCGGCCCGCGGAAGGGGCGCGACTGCGCTTCCTTGCCGGCCAATCGGTGTGTCTGGAAAGTGGCGAGCAAAGCGCTGACTACACCATTGCCAGTTGTCCATGCGATGAACATCAGCTCGAATTTCATATCCAGATGCGTGACGGAGATGCCTTTGCGAAAAAATTATTTGCGGGGATCGGATTGAATCAGCAGATCGAGGTCGTAGGGCCGGTTGGTGATTTCATACTCGACGTGCAATCACAGCATCCAGTTATTTTCGTGGCGTTCGACACAGGCTTTGCACCTATTAAAAGCCTCATCGAACATGCCATGGCGCTCGATGTAGCGGAGAACCTTTATCTGTTCTGGGTGCACACGCAGGGAGAATTTCCGTACATGCACAATCGCTGCCGTGCCTGGGCCGACGCATTGGAAAATTTCCATTACACGCCCTTGCCCGCTGAGCCCGCCATCTACTTGGATACCCCTGAAGCCCATGAGATGTTGGCGACGGCGCTGGCGGCGATCGCTGAGCCGCACTTTGATGTTGCGGCGTTTGATTTCTACATCGCCGGGCCAGAAAACATGTTGGCCCAATCTGAACGCTATTTTGCGGCGCGCGGCGTGCCTGCAGCGCAACTGCATAGATTCGCTACACCGCTCTAAACTCGACGGCGGTTAGCGCCCGTGCAGGGACGAGAGGCGCCGCGGAGGGTTTCAAGCCGGCCTCTCATCCCGCTTATGACGAGCATCTATAACTTGCAAATATGTTTTGTTATGCCATTATATTGTCGTCATGCATTCAGATAGACCACTAATATAATGTTTTTAAACGACATTCTATTTTAAAAGACATACGCCATCAACGCACTGGGGACTCAGGGATCAGGGTCGGGTGAGACATGACCGGTAACGATCTCCAACACTTACGCCATCGATTCACGCTCTGGATTGCGGCGGGCTTTGCACTGACGCCACTGGTCGGTCTGGGTAGCGCCTGGTTATTCGGGCTGGTCGATTTCCACGGTTTGAGCAATACCTTCCGAGCCGGAATTCTGCCCGCGGTGCTGGTGTTGTTACTGGGCTGGAATTGGCTGAAATTCCGCGCCTATCTGCAGCCCTTCATGCAATGGTTGGCCCACCATCCCCAGGGCGGCAATGCACCGGGACATCTGCATCAGCGGCTGGGGCGTTTTAGCCGTGAATACTGGGGCATGTTTTTGCTGTATGCGCTGGTAACGCCGCTGCTGCTCTTGGCCAGTGAGGCGGGCGGGTTCGGCACGATCCCGCCGATGCGTCTCATCAATGTGTTGTTACTTCAAATCGCTGTCTCGGTATTGGTCGGCTTGCCAACGTACCTGATCGCGCTGGATCAATTAGGCGAACTGGTCTCCCACCTCGGCTTGCAGCAGGTCCAGGTCAGTCTCAAATCCAGAATCATGCTGCTCGGTGGCTTTTTGCCGCTGCTCTCATACTCGGTACTGATGCATTTCCATTGGGTCAGCCGCGGTGAACTCGTGCCGGAGTTGATGGTGCTGTGGGGCGCATTGGCACTGGTGACCAGCACCGTCACAGCATTATCGATAAAAAGCATAGTGCAGTCGCTGCGTCCAGTGCAGGACGTACTGTCCCGTAGCGGTGCCTCTACGCACGCCGATTTGGCGCGACTGCGCCCGCAATCGACTGATGAGATTGGTTATCTGACCCAGACTTTGGGCAAACTGTTTCGTCGTCTGGGTGATCAGGAGTCAACCATGCGCGCAGTTGTGGATAACGCGGCTGAAGGCATTATCGTCGTTAACGAGCGCGGCCAGATCGACACCTTCAATGCCGCGGCCGAAAAACTCTTTGGTTTTCTCGCTGCCGAGATTCGTGGCAAGCCCCTGAGTTGGTTGTTGCCGGCATTGGTCGATGCCAAGAATGTACCGCCGGTGGCTGGTGGTGAGCAGGAAACTGCTGCCCTGCATCGTAATGGTCAGCCGATTCAAGTGTCTGTGCGCGCCAGCGAGATGCATATCAGTGGTGAACCGATGTACACCTGTCTGGTGGCCGACATCACCCAGCGCAAGCAGGCGGAAGAAAAAATGCTCAAGGCCGAGGCGCGCTACCGCGACCTGGTGGAAACTGCCCATGATCTGGTCTGGAGTGCCGATCCTGCCGGGCACTGGACCTATCTGAATAGCGCGTGCCAGGGTATCTACGGTTTCAGTCCACAAGAAATGATCGGCCGACATCTCCAGGATTTTCGTGCACCGAGTCATGCGGATAAAGATGTACAGGCATTCCAGGCGATTCTTGACGGCCAAGAGCTGGTGCAATACGAAACCGTGCATGTCGATCGTCAGGGTAACCATCATCACCTGAGTTTCAATGCTAAGGGTCATATGGACAGTAACGGGCACATCGTACATATCAGTGGCACGGCCCGCGATATCACCGAACAAAAGGCCTTCCAGAAACAGCTCGCCTATCAGGCTGAGCACGATTCGTTGACGGGGCTATTCAATCGCAACTATTTTCAGCAGGAACTGGAGCGCACAGTAGCGCGCGTCGCGCGCAGCGGTGCTGATTGCGCCGTGTTCTACATCGACCTCGATCAGTTCAAATACATCAACGATACCTTGGGTCATGCCGCCGGCGATCAGCTGCTCATCGAGATCACCCATATGGTGTCCGCGCATGTGCGCGAAGGCGATCTGTTGGCGCGTTTTGGCGGCGACGAATTCACGCTGCTGGTCTATAACATCAAAGCGTTGGACGTACTCAAGGTCGCGGAACACTTCCGTGCCCTGTTTGAGAACTACAAATTCCATTACGAAGGCAAAAATTTCAACGTCACCTCAAGCATCGGTGCTTCTTTGATCGATGCAGGCGTGGTCTCGGCCGACGAAGCCATGTCGCATGCGGATCTGGCCTGTAACATGGCCAAGGCGCAAGGCCGCAATCGTGTGCATCTCTACAATCCCGACGACCGCGACAAGGCCGGCATGGCCGAGGATATGGGTTGGGCAGCGCGCGTACGCGAGATGCTGGAGCATGATCGCTTCCTGTTGGTCTATCAGCCGATCATGTCAGTCAGCAGCGGCGACGTGCAGGATTATGAGGTCTTAGTGCGCATGGTCTGCGCCGATGGCGAAATCATCCTACCGGGCGGATTTATGCCGGCGGCGGAACGCTTCGGCCTGATCCACAATGTGGACCGATGGATTGTGGCACGCGCCATTCGTCAGCTTGCCAATCTGCGCGAACATGGCAACGAGATGCGTTTCTCGATTAACCTCTCGGGCAAGGCCTTCGAAGACAGCATTCTGTTGCCGACTATTCAAACGCTGCTCAAGGAAACCGGCCTGGATCCCTCATTGCTGACCTTCGAAATTACGGAGACTGCGGCTATCGCCAATTTGAGTGCCGCGACCCGATTCATCGGCGCGCTCAAAGATATCGGTTGCCAGTTCGCGCTCGATGATTTTGGTTCAGGCTTCAGTTCGTTCACCTACCTGAAGCATTTGCCGGTTGACAAGCTGAAGATCGACGGATCTTTCGTGCAGAGCATGGCGCAGTCAACGGTCGACCAGGCGATGGTGCAGTCCATGAATCAAGTTGCACATGCGCTCGGCAAACAGACGATTGCCGAGTATGTCGAAAGTGCCGAGACGCTGCGGCTGCTCGAGGAATATGGCGTCGACTTCGCGCAGGGTAATTTCATTGGCAAGCCGCGCGAATCGCTTCTTAATCTGACACCAAACGTTGCGACATTGTCACGCCACGACTCGGGCAATCTGGTTGTCCTGAAGACCGAGCATAAAATACGCGGTGAAAAACAGTAATAGCAAGAGCATGTGTAATAGGTAATTCATAGTTAAAACGAAAGGAGGCAACATGAAGATGAATGTGATTTCAGGTGTGGTGGGCGTAGGTTTGTTTGCCATGGGGATATGCGCTGTGCAGGCCGAAAGCGGTCCCTATGTGGGCGCGAATTTTGGGCAGTCCTCAATCGATTTATGTAGTGGATTGGCGGTGACCGGCTGCGATGACGACGATACTGGTTGGAAAGCCTATGGCGGCTATGACATCAATCCGTATATCGCCGTTGAAGCGGGCTATGCGGATCTTGGTGATTTCTCGGTGGCGGTTCCCGGTATAACTGTTACTGGCGAATATGATGGTATGTTCATCGATGCGAAAGGCGCGCTGCCGATCGGCGATGCCTTCAGTGTTTTCGCCAAGTTGGGCGTATTGTTCTGGGATGTGGAAGGTGCAAACGCAGCGGTTGGATACAGCGAGGATGGCAGCGATTTGAGTTACGGACTTGGCGCTGAATATATGTTCACCAGTCAGTTCGGTGGGCGTGCCGAGTGGCAGCAATTCCAAGATGTCGATGGTGATGATGTGACGCTCTGGACGGGCGGCGCTGTTATGAAATTCTGATCAGTATCACTTGGTTATAAAGGACGTCAGTCACAAGGCAACTAATGTGTTTGTGATCCTTCTTGGGGGGCTATTTTGTGACGGAATTTCTACAGTTGTGCGTTGTGCGGCAAGCAAAATGCCGCTAAAATTATAACGATGTGTATACAGGGCTGTACAAAACATTAGTGCAGTCTCGGATGAACGATATAAAGGAGCATTCTGATGAATACGACAAAGGTGATCGGTGCATTACTGTTGAGTATGGGTCTGGCCGGCAACGTTGCGGCTGAGAATGGTTTTTATGCAGGTGCAAGTGTCGGTCAATCTACTGTCGAGCTTTGTGGCGACGCAGGTGCTTTGGGTTTGACCGATTGCGACGACAGCGATACCGGTTGGAAGATCTTTGGCGGTTACGATTTCTCGGACAACCTCGCCGTTGAGGGAGCTTGGACTGACCTCGGCGAGATGACTGCCTCGAATAGTGTCGTTTCTGCGGGCGTCGAAGCCAGCGGTTTCATTGTCGATGCCAAGGGTACACTGCCGCTGAATGAGCAGTTCGGCGTATTCGCCAAGCTCGGTTTCATGATGTGGGATGCCGATGGCACAGCTGCTCTAAATGGGCTTGATGACGACGGTACCGATCTTCACTATGGAATTGGTGCCCAGTACATGTTTACCGACCAGTTCGGCATCGTTGGCGAATGGGAAGCTGTCGACTTTGATGACGAAAACGTTGACCTGTTGTCTGTTGGTGCGATGATGAAGTTCTAAACATCTGCTGAAGCCGTGAACCAAGAATGCCCCGCTTAAGGGGCATTCTGTTTTTTGCCGCCTCAGTTCTGCTCCATTGACCTGACAGGTATCCTGTTTCACACCGTCTCCAGATTCGCATACGCCAGCACCAGCCACTTGGCGCCAGCGTGTTTGAAGTTCACTTGCACACGTGCGTGTGAGCCTTGGCCTTCATAGTTTAAAACGACACCTTCGCCAAATTTTCCGTGATGCACTCGCTGGCCTAATTGCAACGTTCCGGCCGGCTCTGCGCTGGCGATCGATGCGGGCGCGCGGCCGCGTGGATCGGAGCTGTGCAGCGGGCGTGACACCTGTACCTGCGGGCGCACTTCCTCGATCAGTTGCTTGGGAATCTCGCGCAGAAACCGCGACGGCAGCGCGTAAGATTCCGTGCCGTGCAGACGGCGGCGTTCGGCGCAGCTCATCACCAGATCGCGACGCGCGCGGGTGATGCCGACGTAGCACAGGCGACGCTCTTCCTCCAAGCGTCCAGGTTCGTCGATGGACATTTTGTGCGGGAACAGCCCTTCTTCGAGACCCACCAAAAACACCAGCGGAAATTCCAGACCCTTGGCCGAGTGCAGCGTCATCAGCTGTACGCAATCTTCCCAGATATCAGCCTGGCCTTCGCCGGCTTCTAGGGCCGCATGGGTAAGGAACGCAGACAGCGGATCCATCTCGACCTCAGTGTCCTGCTCGGCCGGTTCATATTGACGCGCGGCGTTGATCAGTTCCTCCAAGTTCTCGATGCGCGCCTGACCGCGTTCACCCTTTTCTTTTTTGTAGTGTTCGATGAGTCCGCCGGATTGAACCGCTTGCTCGACTTGTTCGTGCAGTTCCAGGCCAGTCAGTCCCGCCGCGAGCGTTTCTATGAGCGAGATGAATTCAGCGAGTGCGCCGATCGCGCGTGCCGGTAAGGCCTTCTCATTAACGACGCGCTGTGCGGCCTCGCTCATGGGGATGGCGAATTGCTTGGCGTACTCGCGCACGGTGGCCACGGTGCGTTCGCCGATACCGCGCGGTGGTTGATTTATAATGCGCTCGAATGAGGCATCGTCATTACGGTTCGCTGCCAGACGAAGATAGCCGAGCGCGTCTTTGATTTCGGCGCGCTCGAAGAAACGCAGGCCGCCATAGACGCGATAGGGAATGCCGCGCTGCATGAATTGTTCTTCAAAGACGCGCGACTGCGCATTGGAGCGGTACAAAACGGCACAGTCCGAGCGCGCGTTGCCGCGTTCGGTATGTTGCGCGATACGATCGACGACAAAACGCGCCTCGTCATATTCGTTGTAGGCTGTATAGAGCTGGATAGGTGTGCCGCCCTCGCCCTCGGTCCATAGGTTCTTGCCCATGCGCCCCTGATTGTTTTCGATCAGCGCATTGGCGGCAGCGAGGATGGTGGCGGTAGAACGGTAG
>Ga0209254_10006850_pt1 | contig 10514 bp, 8 predicted proteins | sample FrelakmetDIP11DI_FD_187148 | JGI IMG/M metagenome (GOLD analysis project Ga0209254, IMG submission 187148) | Freshwater lake sediment microbial communities from the University of Notre Dame, USA, for methane emissions studies - DIP11 DI (SPAdes)... | ecosystem: Environmental > Aquatic >... | reverse complement strand
CAAAAGCCCGGTCACCCATTCGTCTGGAGATCCGCCATGCAGAGGTACGGAGAAGACCACACTGGTCAGATCGCCACCCGTCACTGAAGGGTTACGGGGGGCTCCCGACTCCAGAAATACCGTTCACCAGGAACACAAAAAAGTGTGTCATGGGATCAAATAAGAGCCATCGTGGGGACGGGGCTCATAGGCATTCCGAGAGTGTAATTTTTGATGTTGACAAAAGTGCACTTTCAATCTATTGTGTCTTCGGTTTCAAATAGAGTCCAACAGAAGGAGGAAGTGGAGCCATGAACTTCGCGCGATTTTGTTGGTTGAATGCGAGCAAGTTTCCTAACAGAGAATTCATCATCGAAAGTACCCCTTCGAAAGGGCTAAGAAGGGCCGTGACCTGGAAAGAGCTGAATGATCAGACGAACAAATTGGCCAATTTCATGACGAAGGAATGTGGCGTCAAGAAGGGTGACATTGTCGTCCATCTGATGTTGAACAGCATCGAATGGTACGTTGCCTACATGGCGGTTCTGAAGACAGGGGCAACGGTTACGCCGCTCAATTTTCGTTTTGCGAGTTCTGACATCAAGTATGCAGCGGATGTAACCCAATGCAAGGTGTTTATCCTCGGCGACGGTTTTATTCCAAAGGTTCAACCCATCATGCCCGAGATGAGCCATGTGAAAAAATATATCTGTGTCGGCGAAACGGTGCCGTCCAACATGAAGTCCTACAAGGAAATCATGGAGAAAGGTGACCCGACGAATGTCCTTGTGGAGACGGGCGACGACGAGATGGCAGAACTCATGTTTACTTCGGGAACCACAGGAGCCCCAAAACCTGTCTGCCACACCCATCAAACCCTTTTCTACATTGGTATCGGAAATGCCCTGACTTACAACGATGGCTACAACAGTGTCTATCTTGCTCCCCATCCGTTCTATCACAGTGGCACGCTGTTTCTCTCCTTCCCCTGTTACATTGCGGCAGGAAAGATCCTGATGCCCATGGAACTTCAACCCAAATTCTACCTGAGAGCCCTCGCCGATGAAAAATGCACGGGAGGCTGGAATACGGTGCCCGTGTGGACGGACGTCGTGAATGCCGTCCTGTCTGGAGAGATCCATCTGAAGGACTACGATCTGTCTGCGTTAAAACGGATTGAGATTGGTGCCCAGCCAGTCCCTTACATCTTGCTCCAGAATTCGAAAAAGGTCTTTCCTAATATTCCCGTGGCGAATATTTATGGGATCACCGAAGGGGGAGGCGGAGGGCTCACCAACTGTTATGACGAAGACATCATGAGAAAACCGGGCTCCATTGGCAAGGCCACGGTGTTCATGGAAGCCAAGGTGGTCGATGACAAGGGAAACGAGTGTGCCCCGAATGGGGTCGGAGAACTCATGCTCAAAGGTCCAAGGCTTATGAAAGAGTACGCCTACAATCCAGGGTTGACGGCCAGAACCATTGAAGGGGGATGGTTGCATACGGGGGACCTCTCGTACAAAGATGAGGAGGGATATTTCTTCTTTGTAGACCGAGCGAAGGATCTCATCATCCGAGGCGGAGAGAATATCTTCCCAGTGGAGATCGAGGGGTTCTTGCTCAAGCATCCGAAGATCCAGGATGTGGCGGTCATGGGGTTTCCCCATCCGAGATTCGTCGAGATTGTTCTGGCGGTGATTCAGACGAGGCCCGGAGAAAAACTGACCGATGAAGAGGTACTGAAGTTCTGCGAAGAGAAAGGGCTTGCAAAATTCAAATGGCCGGAGAAGATGATCTACACGAACATCCCACGAAACCCAGCCGGCAAGATCGAGAAGCCAAAACTCCGAGACATGTATGTGAAGCCCGCCAAAGAGGCCATGGAGAAGGAATTCAAGAAGGCCTGAGCGCTCTTGCCCGTGGGGCTCCATTTTTTGTGCGGATTCGAAGAGAGGTCTGACGTGAGCTCCCAGGAATACAGATCAGGCCTCTTCATCTCCAAAGGTATTTTTGTATGTGAGCTTTGCAAACAGGGTAAGATGACCTAAGTCGTAGGTCGTTGCCTTCTCGACCTCTTCCCACACACCCACGGATAAGTGCGAATCCCCTGCGGCGAGGTTTTCCTTCAACTGCTCCACGGTCTTCACTCCGATGATCACGGAGGTAATTCGTTTGTCATGAAGGAGCCAGGAGACGCTGAGCTGAACGGCCGGGATCCCAGTTTTTTTTGAGATCTCAACCACTTTGTCAGCCGTCTCAAAGGCTCTCGGAATCCAAAAGCTTGGACCCTCAATCTCGGAGCGATAGAAAAGACGGGTGCCTTGAGGGGGGATTTCCGCCTTCTGATATTTTCCCAAGAGGATGCCTCCCGCTAAGGGGCTCCAACAAGTAAACCCCATGCCCTGATCTTGACAAGCAGGGAGGAGCTCCCGCTCGGCCTCGCGGTAAATCAAATTGTATAGATATTGGCCGCACACGAGCTTCTCAAGATTCAAGAGGGCACTGATGCCATTTGCTTTAAGAATCTGCCAAGCAAAGAGATTGCTACACCCGAGGTACCGAACCTTCCCCTGGCGAACGAGATCATTCAATGTTCTCATCGTCTCTTCGATGGGCGTAAAGGGGTCCGGCCCATGCATGGTGTAGAGGTCAATGTAATCGGTCTGCAGTCGTCGAAGACTGGCTTCGCAGGCATCCATGATATGCTTCCGGGACAGTCCCTTGGCGGTGGCTGCCTTCCCTGTGCGAAAGAGGCACTTGGTGGCAATGACAACATCCCCCCGCTTCTGACCCTTAACGGCCTCACCCACGATCTCCTCAGAAACACCCCCCGCATAGACATCAGCGGTATCGATGAAATTGCCTCCTGCTTCCAAATAGCGGTGGATCATCTCAGTTGACGTGTTGCGATCACATCCCCAATCTTTGGCTCCAAAGGTCATCGTTCCTAAAGAGATGCGGGAGACTAAAAGTCCCGTCTTCCCCAGGTAGCGGTATTTCATATTTCCCTCCCCACGGTCTGTGGCTCAGTCTTCAATTCGGTTGTTCATTCTAATTCTATTTCCAATGAAAAACAATAAGACCCGAATGGTCTCAACTATCGCTAGTGAACGAGCCGCCTGTTTATCCTCACGGATAAAAAAAGATCAAATCCGTTACGCTCAGAAACATCCTTTTCGAAAATTGACAATGGGCCAAACATATAGTATTTTTAATAACCTATGGTGCTCATTGGGAGGGGAAGGTTTCCCTCTTCGTCTTTTAGAAACCACGTTGCATCACCTTCCAGCAAAGGATGTTTAGTTGAAAAAACTTCTTCCTCTCGCTTCAAAACCAGTCCGCTATCTGGGCCGGGAAGTCAATGCCGTAAGAAAAGATCATGGCCGGGCAACCCTCAGATTCTGTCTCGCCTTTCCCGATGTTTATGAAGTAGGAATGTCCCATCTCGGAATTCAAATCCTGTATCACATTCTAAACGGAAGAGAAGGAGTGTCCTGTGAAAGGGTCTTCACCCCCTGGAGTGACATGGAAAAAATCCTGAGAGAGAAAGAGGTCTTATTATCTTCCCTCGAGTCCTCCACTCCCCTTCGTGACTTTGACATTCTGGGTTTTTCGCTTCAGTATGAGCTCTGCTTTAGCAATGTTCTCACCATGCTGGAACTTTCCCGCATTCCCTTCTTTTCAAAGGACAGAGATGACCGATTCCCCCTCGTGATTGCAGGAGGGCCGAACACCTTCAATCCAGCGCCGGTGGCTGATTTCTTTGACGCTTTCGTGATCGGAGACGGCGAGGAAGTCGTCATCGAAATGTGTGATCTTGCTTTGCGAACGAAAGAGGGCGGAGGGAGGAAAGAAGATCTTCTCAAATCATTGAACCAGTTGGAAGGGGTTTATGTTCCGGCATACCCTCCAGAGGGGAGAAAGGTTCGCAAGAGAATGGTGTCCAACCTAGATCGCGCCCCTTATCCCACCTGTCCGATTGTTCCCTACATGAAAGTCATTCATGACCGCCTCAGCATCGAGATCGCTCGAGGTTGTAAGCGAGGGTGTCGTTTCTGCGAGGCGGGGTTTATTCACAGACCTTATCGAGAACGGAGTTCCAGCACGATCGAGGACCTCGTGAAAGCGTCACTCAAGAGCACGGGATACGAGGAATTCTCGCTTCTCTCTCTAAGTGCTGGAGACTACTCCTCCATCGGCTTGCTCCTCTCTACCCTTATGGACGACAATGAATCGAGACGGGTGGCTGCCTCTTTCCCTTCGTTGCGGATCGAGAGTATCGTAGGCACTCTTGCAGAGCAGGTGAAGAGGGTCCGAAAGACGGGTTTTACGATTGCCCCGGAAGCAGGGACAGAACGGCTACGAAAAGTGATTAACAAAGAGCTTGATGAAAACGTTCTCTTCGAGGGAGGGGCAGAACTGTTTTCGAAGGGTTGGAGAAATATCAAACTCTACTTCATGATGGGACTCCCCACGGAGAAAGAAGAGGATCTGAGAGGGATCATCGAACTCTCCAAGAGACTTTCCAGGGTCAACGAACAGAAAAAGATTACCCCCACGGTGAATGTGAGTATCTCCACTTTTGTGCCTAAGCCCCACACGCCGTTTCAATGGGAAGCTCAAATCCCACTCGATGACATGAAGGAGAAGCTTAGCTTCCTCAAGCATCAGGCCCGGGAAAATCGCCTCCACCTTAAATGGCAGGATCCTCATCTGAGTTATCTGGAAGGTATTTTTTCGACGGGAGGGAGGGATCTTTCCCAGGTCCTCGTAGAAGCCCATCGGCTCGGTTGCCGATTCGATGGCTGGAGTGACCAGTTTCGGTACGGGTCTTGGGAAAAGGCTTTTGAGAAAGTGGGAGTTGAAATGGATCGGCACACCCGAAGAAGAAGCCTTGAAGACCCTCTGCCCTGGTCCTTTGTGGAGACCGGAGTGACGACCCCATTTCTCTGGAAAGAGTACCAGAAAGGACTGCAAGGCGAGGTGAGTCCTCCGTGTCAGGAAGGACCGTGTCACCGATGCGGTGTGTGTGACGGGGAAAAAATCACCTTGAGGCAATTCCCCGCAACCGAGAGCCCCTCCTCGGGAAGCAGAGGTCAGCTACAGGCTCGCAAGAAACCTACTCGGAGAAAGGTTCGATTGAGATTCAAGAAGGAAGGAGATCTTCGTTTCATCAGTCACCTCGAACTGGCCTCTCTGTTCCACCGAGCTTCCAAGCGGGCTGACCTTTCTCTGGGGTACTCCGAAGGCTTCCATCCCATGCCGAGAATCGTTTTCGCGTCAGCCCTTCCCGTTGGGGTTGAGAGTCTCGCTGAAATCGTGGAGTTGGAGCTGGAAGGGACGTTTTCGGCCTCTGACGTGAAGAAGAGATTGAATCAGGGTTTCCCCTCTGGGATTGAGATTATTGAAGCTCAAGAAGTACCGCTTGCATCCCCCATCACTCCACTGATCCATCGATCCATCTATTGGATTCGGTTGGATCAGGCCTTAACGAGAGAGGAGGCTGAAAAAAGGATTAAGAAAGCTCTCAGCGTGAAAGACCTTTTCATTCATCAGGAACGAAAAGGGAAAAAACGAGAAGTGGACATCCTACCGTTGATCGAAGGGATCCGGGTGGTTTCAAAAAACGATCGTGACAGGCCTGTTTCAGGACCCCAAGGATCAAGGGAGCACGAGGAATGGGGAGTGGAATTAGTTCTTCAAAGGAGTCAAGGAAAAACAGCGAAGCCCACGGAGATCATGGAAAGCTTGCTCCAATTGGGAAAAGAATCGATGGCTGGATGCAAAGTGGTAAAAATCGAATGACGGCGGGTTGACGCAAGGATGAGGAGATGAGTCTATGGCAAGTGAATTGATCATTAATGTGACGTCCTATGAGACAAGAGTCGCCCTCCTCGAGGACCGGGTGCTTGCAGAGCTTTACATCGAGCGGACGAAGGATCGCGGGATCGTTGGCAATATTTACAAGGGCAAAGTCGTGAAGGTTCTGCCGGGCATGCAAGCTGCCTTTGTCGACATCGGGTTGGAGAGGGCTGCATTTCTGTATGTCTCGGATGTTTATGGGAAAGTCGAAGAGTATGAGGAGATGGGATTCCCGAGTGAAGAGATGCCCATTTATCTTAGTCCGTCCCTCCCGATTGAAGACCTCCTCTCGGAGGGCCAAGAGATCACGGTTCAGGTCTCGAAGGAACCTCTCGGCACAAAGGGAACCCGGATTACGTCCCACCTTACTCTTCCGGGTCGGTACCTCGTGTATATGCCCACGGTGGACCATGTGGGCGTGTCAAGAAGGATCAAGGATGAAAGGGAGCGGCGGAGGCTGAGGGAGATTGTCCAAGCCCTCAAAACCAACTCCGGGGGGTTCATCGTGCGGACAGCGAGTGAAGGCGCCGAGGCCGAGGAAATCCGGAATGACATGGAATTTCTCCTCCATGTTTCGGAGAATATTCAGCGGAAGAAAGAGAATGTATCCGCGCCTTCTCTCATTCACAGCGATCTCACGATGGTCCTCCGGGTCATCCGCGATATTCTGTCTCCTCACGTCAACCGAATCCTCATCGACTCCAAAGAGGAATACGAAAATATCATTTCCTTCATCAACACCTACATGCCCAAGCAGAAGTACGAGATCACCCTCTACGAGGAGAAAGAACCCATCTTCGATGCCCACGGGATTGAGATGGAGATTGACAAGATTTCCGGTCGAAAGGTCTGGCTCAAGTCCGGCGGATATATCGTGATTGATATGGCGGAAGCTCTGGTGGCCATCGATGTCAACACGGGACGCTATGTGGGGAAAAGAAACCTGGCCGACACGATATTGAAAACAAACCTGGAGGCAGCCAAGGAGATCGCTTATCAGTTAAGGCTCCGCAACATCGGCGGCATCATTATCATTGACTTCATTGACATGGAGAGGGAGGGAGATCGAGAAAAGGTTCATCAGGTCCTGGAGGAGGCCATCAAAAAGGATCGACAGAAGATGAACATTTTCAAAATCTCGGACCTAGGGCTTGTGGAAATGACGCGAAAGAGGACGCGGGAAAACGTCACCCGAATCCTCAGTGAGACGTGCCCCTACTGCGAAGGTTCGGGATTCATCAAATCGAAGACGACGATTTGCTACGACATTTTCAGACAGATCGAGAGGACCTCGTCCGAACTGGGGGGGCACAATATCATGGTGGAGGTCAATCCGGAAATTGCCAGCCTTCTCTACGAAGAGGAGAGAACAGGGGTGGAGGAATTGGAACAAAAGCTGAAGAAGAAAATCGTGATCAAGGGCAAGGCAGGGTTCCATCAAGAACAGTTCAACATCATCGAGACTTAGCTAGGCTCCATTCCGGCAACAGGTAACTCCCCGACACTAACTGGGAGGGGGAACGCGCGATCGTGTGGCCGGAATGTCGCCCCACGTGGGCATTGGACAAGATACCAGGCCTGCCTGCGGTAGGCAGGGGCTTAGCCCGTGGGGCTCCATGTGAGGTGGATGCGTCCCTTGTAAGTGATAAATTTTAAAAGGTTTTCTCGTGCCTTTGCGAAGCCGTTGACATTGACAACCCAATGAAAATCAATTACTATATTCTTTCAATTTTTCTTCTGGAGGCGTCTTATGTACGCAGTCGTAAAGACCGGTGGCAAAGAGTATAAGGTCTCGAAGGGAGACATCATCCGAGTGGAGAAGTTAGATGGGAGCGTGGGAGACCGGGTGGCACTGAAAGACGTTCTGATGGTGTCCAAAGAAGGAGAAATTCACGTCGGGACACCTCAGCTCCCCCAGGTCGTCGTGACCGGGGAGATCATTCAGCAGGTCAAGGGGAAGAAGGTGCTCGTCTTCAAGATGAAGCGAAGAAAGAACTACCGTCGTTTGAGAGGGCACCGACAGACGTACACGTATCTAAAGGTGGATGATATTTCCGTTGCGTAACAAAAGGGATCAGAGTGGAAAAGTGGATTTGTGGAATAATGGAATAACGGGGTGCCGCAGAGAAAGATGACTTTGACCCAATAGTCCAGTTTAACGTCCTGGGAGGAACACTATGGCGCACAAGAAAGCAGGGGGTAGCTCTCGGAATGGTCGAGACAGCGCTGGGCAACGCCTCGGCGTGAAGAAGTATAGCGGCCAGTTCGTTCAAGCAGGAAATATTTTGGTTCGACAGAAAGGAACACGTATCTTTCCTGGTGAAAACGTGGGCATGGGAAAAGACTTCACCCTGTTTGCCAAGATCGATGGGGTCGTTCAATACGAAAAGAAGGCGAAGGACAAGAAGCAGGTGAGTATCACCACTCAGGCTGCTTAATGATCCTCCCATCGGCCTGCAATGAGCGACGATGAAATTTGTGGATGAAGTTAGAATCCATGTCAAGGCGGGCGATGGCGGAAACGGGTGTGTCAGTTTTCGAAGGGAACGCTTCATCCCCAAGGGAGGTCCTAACGGTGGTGACGGGGGAAAAGGTGGGGATGTGATTTTCGAGGCAAATGCTCAACTCTCTACTCTTCTCGATCTAAGCTACCCACAACAGTTTCGAGCCCCCAAAGGATCCCACGGTAAAGGAAAAGATCAAACAGGAAGAAACGGAGAGGACCTCGTCATTTCGGTTCCCACAGGGACCCTTGTCCGGGACGGCGAAACAGGAGACGTCCTCCAGGACTTGGTCATGGAAGGCCAGCGCTATATGGCCTCCCAGGGAGGTCGAGGGGGCAGGGGAAATGCCCGGTTTGCCACATCCACTCAGCGGGCTCCTCGGATCGCTGAAAAAGGGGAAGAGGGGCAAGACCGTTGGCTCCGGCTCGAATTGAAACTCCTGGCAGATGTGGGCCTCATTGGGTATCCCAACGTTGGAAAGTCAACGCTCCTTTCCAAGATCTCCTCAGCAAAACCTAAGATTGCCAGTTATCCCTTCACGACCCTTTCTCCCAATTTAGGAGTAGTCGCGAGAGCAGATCACGAACCGTTTGTGGTGGCAGATATCCCTGGACTGATTGAGGGGGCTTCCAAGGGGTTAGGTTTGGGACTCCGTTTCCTTCGGCATATTGAACGAACTCATCTTCTCGTCCATCTTTTGGATATTACGGAAGGGCGACCTCAAGACCCCCTGGAAGACTTCCGTACCTTGAAAAGTGAGCTGGAAGCTTATCAGCCTGATCTTTCGCACAAGCAACAGATCGTCGCCGTCAACAAGATCGACGTCCCTGGAGTGCGGGCAAAAGCATCCCATTTCATCGAACCCTTTAGGAAGCTGGGTTACCGACTCTACCTGATTTCAGCGAACACCGGAGAGGGGTTGGATGAACTCGTCAAGGCGATTTCAGAAACCTTGAAGTCAAACCCCAGTGCTCGGGGTGGACGGCAAGCATCTTAGGAAGCACGTCATTCTTTCGAACCCTTCGAGACGAGGGCTTTCACGGGCAAGTGAAGCTCAACGCCCTAAAGGGCGTGGCTTACGGGGCACTTGCCGGCCGGCTGGAAATCCTTCCCTGCCTGCGGGGAGCTTCACATCGGATGGGTCGTAAAGGCAACCGTGGTTCAGAAAAAGAGAAAAATAGGTCTTTTCGGTGGAACATTTAACCCCATTCACTTGGGTCATCTCAGAGGAGCCGAGGAAGTCCGAGAGTTGTGTGGTCTTGATGAAATCATCTTCATCCCCGCAGCCATCCCTCCTCACAAGGAGGCAGAAGAGGTCATCGAAGCGACTCATAGACTGGAAATGCTCAGGCTGGCGATAAAAACAAACCCCCGATTCTCCGTCTCCACAGTCGAAATGGAGCGACGCGGGACATCTTACTCCATCGACACCATCCGATTTTTTCTTGAAAAGGATCAGGGAACTCTTTCGTTCGTTTTGGGAAGGGATGCTTTCGTAGAGATTGAGACCTGGAGAGAGTACCCAACCCTTTTTTCTCTCTGCAGCTTTATTGTTATGGACCGCTCCGGGGTGGGAGACCTTTCGCGGACTGAACAGTTACCGAAGGCGATCTCTTCTGCATTCCAATACGACGAAGGAGCAAAGTGCTGGATTCATCATTCCGGTCAGACCGTGCGATTCCAGGACATTACGTTCTTGGACATATCGTCTACCCAAGTTCGAGAACTGATGGAAAAAAGGCAGTCAGCGAAGTATTTGATTCCTCCGGAAGTCGAGGCTTACATCCAGGACCACGGGCTTTATCGACAGAGGAGCTGAATGTCCTTCTGCTGTCGGATCGCCGAGGGTTTTCTCACGGGAAAACCAGGCATGACGGGGGAAAATAATGCGTCAGTGACTGGGTCACGCAGTCGACCACGGGGGTCGACCTGCTCCATCCTCGCGGTGCACCATGCAAATATCACTGTACTTGGAAGAACGCTTGACTCGAATGATTACCGTCATGGAGATTGTCAAGCTTAGTTCCATTTTCGAGGTACACCGCTCGCATTTCAGAGGCGGAACTTCACAGGTGAGCCTAATTCCGGCAGCAGGAAACCCCCCGATACTCATCGGGAGGAGAAATGGGCCATTGTGTGACCGGAATGTCGCCCCACATGGGTTTTGCA
>Ga0209254_10006849_pt1 | contig 10515 bp, 4 predicted proteins | sample FrelakmetDIP11DI_FD_187148 | JGI IMG/M metagenome (GOLD analysis project Ga0209254, IMG submission 187148) | Freshwater lake sediment microbial communities from the University of Notre Dame, USA, for methane emissions studies - DIP11 DI (SPAdes)... | ecosystem: Environmental > Aquatic >... | reverse complement strand
GAAGCTCCCGCACAAATGCCCCCGACCGGAGAACCGACCACTCCACCAGAACCGGTCGCCACTGAGGAATCCGTCCCACCCCCAGAACCAGCTGAAACTTTGGAACCATTCAAGTTAAAAGTCCTGGTACTACCATACCAGGCATATGCCCCCTTCTTCATCGCTAAAGAAGAAGGTTATTATGCAGAACAAGGTTTAGACGTTGAGTTTGTCCGGATGGAGAAATCCGGTGAATTCACCCCTGCCCTTGCGCAAGGCCAGCTGGATGTCGCGGCAGATTTACTTAATGTCGGCACGCTTAACGCCATTGCAAAGGGAAGCCAGATTAAATACGTCGCTGATAAGGGTTTCTTCGATCCTGAGAGTTGTACTTATACTGCGTGGATGGCTCGGAAAGACTTATTGGAAAGCGGTGTCCTGGATGACCTTAAGAACCTTGCCGGTATGAAGATTGCGGCCAGCTCTGCTACCACCATAGAATATTTCTTCGATACTATGGTAAAAGATGTGGGTCTGAGCAGTGCAGATGCTGAATTCATGAACCTGCCTCCAGCAGACAGGTTGGAAGCCCTGAAGACTGGAGCAATCGATATTACCAATGTAGCAGAACCCTGGATCCTTCGCATCAAGAATGCTGGGGCAGGGGATGTCTGGCGTCCGATCGAAAAGGAATTTCCTAATTTCGCCTTCTCGATCTTGATGTTTGGCCCCAATTTACTGGAGAAGAATCCCGAAGTTGGAAAACGCTTCATGATCGCCTACCTTAAGGCAATTCAGAAATACAACGAAGGGAAAACCGATCGAAACATAGAAATCATTTCCAAATACACAGAACAGACACCGGAAGAGCTCATGCAAATGTGCTGGCAATCCATAGTACCCGATGGGAAATTGAACCTTCAAAGCGTGCTCGATTTCCAGGAGTGGGCTGTAGCTAAAGGCTACGTGGATGCAGCACTCACGGAAGAGCAGCTTTGGGATCCAAGCTTCATTGAATACGCCAATGAAGCCCTGAAGTAAACTTCTTCGTGCTAATTAGTTCTATTTACTCCTGGTGTAAATCTTAACCATCCTTATGATTTACACCAGGAAGAATTATTCAATCCTACAACTGGATCTATTTATTCTTAGATAAGAGAATGGCTTCCCCAGATACCAGACAGGAAATTGTTCCTCCAAAAGACTTCATACCATTTGACAAAGAGGCAGTTGACGACTCCATCGTACATCGATTTGAGTCTATTTGCTTGGCTTACCCAGAGAAGATTGCCATTAGATCCGAAGGGGAATCAATCACATATAAGCAGCTGAATGAAAGAGCGAATCGCCTCGCCCAAGCGGTCATTGAACGAAGCGGAAGGACACCACACCCAGTACCTTTCCTGCTTGAGCATGGGATTTCTGCCATCGTCGCCCTTATGGGAATATTGAAAACCGGAAAATCTTACGTTGCCCTCGATCCAACTTTTCCAGAGGAAAGGTTGATGGCGATCATTAGAAGTACTGGTTCCGATTTGCTCGTAACCAATCACAATAACCTTCCCGTGGTCGATAACCTCATCTCCGATTGTGCCAATATCGAAGTATTAAACCTGGATCTTATCAATAATACGAATTTCGTGGGGAATCTAGATTTGCCCATTTCCCCCGATGCTATCGCGTATATCGTATTCACCTCCGGCTCGACTGGCATACCCAAGGGGGTTATTAGAACGCATCGGAACACCCTTTTTGAAATCTATCGCCAAACGAACAGTCAGAAAATCTCTCCCAGCGATCGATACGCTCTCTTTCTATCAATCAGTTACGAAGCTTCTCGCGCCGCTTATCAAGGCACTCTCTTGAATGGCGCTACTTTGTTCTTATTTAACTCTAGAAAATATGGATTGCATCTACTACCAGATTGGCTAGAGACTGAACAGGTCACAATCTTACTGACCACTCCTTCTGCTTTTCATCACCTATTCGATAGCGTTCCAAAGAACCACAAATTCCAAGGAGTTCGCTTTGTAAGCCTGGCAGGCGAGCCTTCCACCAATCGAGAGGCGCAAGTATTCCTGCGTCATTTTTCTAAGCAATGCTCGCTCTTGAACACTCTAGGGAGTTCAGAAGGAGGAGTACTTACTAGATATGTGTTTGAACGAAATGTTCCTCTCCAAAGCCATTTCATTCCAGTAGGTTATCCCGTACCAGGTAAGGAAGTTTTTATAGTAACTGAGCAGGGAGAGATAATTGAAGATGACCAGGTAGGTGAGATCGTAGTAAAGAGCCAGTATTTGTCACCTGGCTACTGGAATCAACCCTCCCTCACCCAGGAAAAATTCTTCCCTGATCCAGAAAATGATACTCTTAGGATCTATCATACCGGCGACCTGGGCTGTTGGCGATCGGACGGTTGTATGATATTCATTGGACGTAAAGACTCCCAGCTAAAGATACGTGGTTATCGCGTCGAGATAGAGGAAATAGAAGCCGCACTGTACCAACATCCTTCTGTCCAAGAGGCTTGTGTGACAGCCTGGGCTGAAAAGGACTCTTCGGAGGAGAAATCACTGGTTGCCTATATAGTTCCAGATCATTCACAGCTCTCAGATCCGAGGTCCATCCGGGCTTATTTAAACACGAAATTGCCGGATTACATGGTGCCTGGGAAATTCATATTTATAGATAAGCTTCCCCTCACACCAGCAGGAAAAGTAGATCGCACAGCCCTTCCTCCTCCAAGAGAAACGTCATTTGTACGAGAGCGATCTTATGTTGAGCCAAGAGATGATATTGAAACCCAAGTGGTTAGAATCTGGGAGAAAGTGTTAGAAATCACACCAATCGGGATTCAAGACGATTTTTTTGAATTAGGTGGAAGTTCTCTCCAGGCAGCTCAGATTTTCACAGAAATAGAAAAAACCTTTGGAAAGAGGATTCCTCTTGCCACCCTATACCAAGCCACCTGCATCAGCCAACAAACCGACTTCATCCGTAGGGATGATTGGATTCCAGATTGGTCTTCATTGGTCACATTACAATCTGGAAATGCAAAACCACCACTATTCCTCGCCGCACCAATAGGCGGAAATGTGATAGCTTATCGCAACTTGATACTGCACCTCGGTTCTGACCAACCCTGTTATGGATTGCAAGCTGTGGGGCTAGACGGAATTCAAGCTCCAATGAGGAGCGTTTCCCAAATTGCTAAGCACTTTATTAAACAAATCAAAACCGTGCATCCGGATGGTCCTTATTATCTTTCCGGTACTTCCTTCGGTGGATTAGTAGCTTATGAGATGGCACAACAACTCCACGACCAGGGAAAATCTATCGCCCTGGTGGTCATGTTCGATACATATGGACCCAACTACCCCAAGCCTTCATCCAGCACTCCCCTTCTCCTCCGTAAGATCTCGAAATACTTGAAGCGTTTCGATACTCATATTCATAATTTAATATACACAGATTGGAAAGGACGTTGGATTTACCTCAAGGTAAGGATACTTAGACTATACAATCGGTTTTTTCAAAGGGACTGGAGAAAACCAGAGCAAGTTCTCGATCCAGTTCCCCAAAAGGAGCAAAAAGTTCGTATGGCTCAAACGAAGGCAGCCAGGAGAACTAGACGAAATATGCATGACAAACGCCGCTTCGATGGGCGTTTGGTACTCTTTCGTGCTGAGAATCAACCTTCGGGTATCTATCCCGACCCAAAACTCGGTTGGGGAGAAGTAGTGGGAGACGAGATCGAAATCTATGAAATCCCTGGTGGTCATGGTTTCATAAAGAATGAAACGAGTGCAGGTGTTGTCGCAGAGAAACTCAAGCAAATATTGGCTGAAGTTCAGGATGCTCAATCGTCCATTTAAGGAAAGCTAATATATTCAGCCCCAACCAACATCCGATGTCCGGAAAATGAAGATTAGCGACATTCTTTTAAGATACTTAATAAGGCACATGTAATTAGGGGCAGATTAACTACCTGCATAGCTCAGATCCAAGTAATTCTGACTATGCCAGCGAGGTTTCCAGTCGGTTTTGTTCAATTATGTCGTATAATTCAGAGCCTGAATTAATCGTAAGGCGGATAGCGGTTTACGCCAGAGTAGATTCTTCAGTCTCATATCCAGGTTTATTAAGAGAGAATAATGGTTCGATCAGATACTAAACAAGAAATTGTCCCTCCGAAGGACTTCATACCTTTTGTTAAAGAAGTCGTAAACAACTCAATCGTTCATCGCTTTGAGTCCATTTGCATTGCTCACCCAGATAGGATCGCTTTAAAATCTGAAGATGAGGTGATAACCTACAATCAGCTGAACGAGATGGCTAACCTTTTAGCCCGGGCGATCATTGATCGTTGCGGTACAACTCCCCAACCTATCCCGTTCATGATCGAGCATGGACCCTCATCGATCATCACCCTTCTGGGGATATTGAAAGCCGGACATTCCTATGTCGCCCTGGATCCCACCTATCCTATTGAAAGGTTAGAGGCAATCATCAATAGTATTAACTCCGGGTTGGTGATAACCAATAATAGAAACCTAACATTTTTCGATAACCAATTAACCAAGCTTACTGGAATTGATGTATTAAACCTGGATTCTATAGACAAAAAGAATTCAGTCGATAACCTTGAGCTATCAATTTCACCCGATGCGATTGCTTATATAGTATTTACCTCCGGCTCAACTGGAACACCCAAAGGCGTCATGAGAACCCATCGGAACGCCCTACATGATACCTACCATCAAACTAACAGCCAAAAAATCTCTCCTAGCGATCGATATGCGCTCTTTCTGTCGGTCAGTTATGAAGCTTCTCGTTCCGCTCTCATGGGTTCACTCTTAAACGGTGCTGCCTTATACCTTTTTGATCCAAGAAGATATGGGTTGCATCTACTACCAGATTGGCTCGAAAGAGAACAGATTTCAATCTTACTTTCCACTCCTTCTGCTTTTCGCCACTTGTTTGATGGAGTTCCGGGAAGTAAGATATTTCAAAAAGTGCGTTTGGTCAGCCTGGGAGGCGAGCCATCTACCAGTCGAGACGCCCAGGTATTCCAGCAGCATTTTTCTAAAAAATGTTACCTGCTGAACAGCCTGGGGAGCTCTGAAGCAGGTGTACTTTCGAGGTATGTATTCACTAAAGATATCCCTCTCAATAGCCACATTATCCCCGTTGGTTATCCTGTACCGGATAAAACTATTCTGCTGGTGAATGAGGATGGAAAAAACATCGAGGATAACCAGGTTGGCGAGATCCTGGTGAAGAGTCATTATTTATCACCTGGTTATTGGAACCAACCCTCCCTCACTCAGGAGAAATTCTCTTCCGATCTAGAAAACAAAGACCTACGCATCTATCACACGGGCGATTTAGGTCGTTGGCAATCGAATGGATGCCTGGAATACTTAGGGAGAATAGATTCTCAGGTGAAGATCAGGGGATACCGGGTAGAGATCGAGGAAATCGAAGCGGTCCTAAACCAACACCCTGCTGTAAGAGATGCGTGTTTAATAGCCTGGACCGAAAAAGACTCTCCAGAAGAAAAGACGCTGGTCGCTTATGTAGTCCCTGATAAATCACAACCTCTAGATAAGAGAGCATTACGAACTCATTTGGGAAAGAAATTACCGGATTACATGGTGCCAGGTAAATTTATCTTCCTGGATAAGCTACCCCTTACACTCACTGGCAAGATAAACCACTTAGCTCTTCCTCCTCCAGAGAAAGCAGAATCGATAAAAGAACGGCTTTATATTGCACCAAGAGATAATATTGAATCAAAGCTGGTTGGAATCTGGGAGCGTGTGCTGAAAATAAAACCAGTTGGCATTCAAGATGATTTCTTCGAATTAGGAGGAAACTCGCTCCTGGCTGCCCAGATTTTCACCCAGATCGAAAAAACCTTCGGTAAGAGGATTCCTCTCGCCACCCTGTTTCAAGCTGCCTCCGTCGAACAACAAGCCAACTTCATCCGCCAGGAAGATTGGGTTCCGGATTGGTCTTCACTGGTCGCATTACGTCCAGGCGATTCAAAACCGCCATTATTCTTTGCTGCTCCGGTGGGTGGAAACGTGCTTTCATACCGCGACCTGATGATGCGCCTTGATTATGACCAGCCTTGTTATGGATTACAAGCTGTGGGTCTGGATGGCGTCCAGACACCGATGCGGAGCGTTCCAGAAGTCGCTGAACACTATATCAAAGAAATCCTGACCGTCCAACCTGAAGGTCCATATTATCTCTCGGGTTCTTCCTTCGGAGGATTGGTTGCCTACGAGATGGCCCAGCGACTCTTTGATATGGGAAAATCTATCGCCCTGGTGGTCATGTTCGACGCCTATGGCCCCAATTATCCCAAGCGTTTACCCAGCACCTCACGTCTTCGACGAAGAATCTTCAAATACCTGCGGCGTGCTGACACCCACGTCAGCAATTTCTTGTATACAGATTGGAAGGGACGGTGGATTTACCTTACCGTAAAAGTACCAAAACTTTACCTTCGAATATCTCGAAACCTACGAAATAAAATAGATAGAATCATCCATCCAGTCCCCCAAAAGTTGAGAAAAGTTCGCTCGGCTCAAATGGGCGCTGCCAGGCGTGAGAAACGGTATATGCGTGAAATGCGTCGCTTCAGCGGTCGTTTGGTGCTCTTTCGCGCCGAGAAACAACCACTGGGCATCTATCCCGATCTCAAGCTAGGTTGGGGGGCAGTGGTGGGGGATGACATCGAAATCTATGAAATTCCTGGTCATCATACTTCGATTATTTATGAGCCAAGGGTAGATGTTCTGGCAGAGATATTCAACCAAGTACTGGCTGAAGTTCAAGATTCACAATCCACCATTAAAAAGTAGTCACTTTATGCAATGCAGCTAAAATACAGAAGAAGGAGATAATCAATGATCAACCATATCCAAAGATTCCTAATCTTGGTCCTGTTACTCGGCGCTGTATTGACTGCCTGCGCACCAGGAGCAACGGTACAGGATTCTACCGAGCCTCCCATAGCCTCTACTTCGACTTTGCCTGACGCAACATCGCAAAGTATCGTGACCGAAGAACCAACTGTCCTACCACCTTCTGAACCGATCAAGCTGAAAGTGCTGGTGTTGCCTTATTTATCCTATGCTCCTTTCTTCATAGCCCAAGAAGAAGGCCTCTTCGAAGAACAAGGTCTAGACGTGGAATTCCTCCGAATCGATGATTCCGGTGAATTCACCCCTGCCCTGGCTCAAGGACAGCTAGATGTTGCTGCAGACATGCTCAGCGTTGGTACATTAAACGCTATTGCGCAGGGCAGCAAGATTAAGTATGTAGCCGACAAAGGCTACCTTGATCCGGCTGGTTGCACTTACACCGGTTGGGCAATACGGAAGGATTTATTAGAAAGTGGGGTTCTCAATGATTTAAAGAATCTGGCCGGTATGAAAGTGTCAACCAGTGCGACAACCTCTGGTGAGTTCTTGTTAGACATGGTTCTTAAAGATGTGGGCTTGAGCAGTGAAGATGTCGAAATAATCGATCTTCCCCCACCAGCCAGGTTAGAAGCCCTTAAAACTGGCGCGATCGATATTGCCTCGGTGGCAGAACCATGGAACACACGTATTATGAATGAAGGTGCTGGGGATATCTGGAAAGGATGGGAAGATATTTTCCCCAATTTCGAGTTATCGATGATCATTTTTGGACCTACGCTGTTGGAGAAGAATCCAGAAGCTGGAAAACGCTTCATGGTGGCATACCTAAAGGCTGTGGATCTTTATAATCAAGGAAAGACAGATCGCAATGTAGAGATCATCTCCAAATATACTGAATTACCTCCGGAAACAGTCAAACAGGCTTGTTGGCAGACCATCAAGGCAGATGGTTCAATAAACAGCCAGAGCATACTCGATTTCCAGGACTGGGCGATCGCTAAAGGTTATCAGGACAGTGCACTCAACCTTGAAGAGCTCTGGGATTCCACGTATATTAATTATGCTAACCAGGTATTGAAATAGTAATATATATATTGAAGGAGTAAATCTAGCCAAACTACCAGATTAGTTAGAATTCTCCTTTCACTCAATCACAACGTTTTGTATTTACAAAACATTGGAAACGTAGTATACTGATCCGATGTTCTTGAAGAATTTGCTTCGTAGAAAAGTCCGTACCCTCCTTACCGTGATCGGTATAGGCATCGGCGTCGCTGCCATCGTCGCCCTGGGGGCGCTGGCCAACGCTCTAGAATTCGGGTATGGCAACATGCTACGGGGGAGCAAAGCAGACCTTATCCTGAGCCAACCCAACACCTTCGACATCAGTTACAGCCAAGTGGACGAAGAACTTGGCGCCCAGCTTGCTGCTGCTCCGGAGGTAACCCAAGTAAGCGGGATGCTGCAGGGTTTCTCGCAGACCGAGGGCGAGCCGTTCTTCTTTGTGTTTGGTCACCCGGAAGATAGTTTCGTTCTAAAGCGCTTTCAAATCATCGAGGGTGTTGGCTTATACTCCCATGAAGCACATAAAGCGCGTGGAAAACCCGTCTTACTCGGCTCAGCTGCTTCTGAAATCCTGGATGTCTCCGTCGGCGATGCGCTTCGCCTGACCAGTAACGTCTTTCGCGTGGTTGGTATCTACCAGACCGGAGATGCCTTTGAAGATGGAGGCGCGATGCTCTCCCTCAAAGATGCCCAGGAGCTTCTAGGCAAACCCCACCAAGTGAGCATTTTCTATGTCCGTCTAAGAGATCCTGCACTGCGTGATCGATTTATGACCCGCACTGAACGCTTATGGCCTGACCTTTCCCTCAGCGGTGTTCAGGAATTTGCCGATAATCAAACCATGAAAGATATGCTTCGGGCCTATGTGTGGGTGATTGGCGGTCTGGCGATCCTCATCGGGGGCGTGGGGATGATGAACTCCCAACTTATGTCGGTCATGGAGCGCACGAGAGAAATCGGGGTACTGCGCGCCGTTGGTTGGAGCAAGGGGCGCGTTCTATGGATGATACTAGCCGAGGCGCTTTCCGTAAGTCTGTTGGGTGGAATACTAGGTCTGGCACTGGGATGGGTGATAATTTCTGCCTTGTCTCAATCTACAGTTGTGGTGGGAGTCAATACTTCCAACATAGAAACCAATTTGATCAGTCAGGCATTCATTGTGGTCATTTTCCTGGGTCTAGTTGGCGGTCTTTACCCGGCGTGGAAGGCTTCTCGCATGCAACCCGTGGAAGCCTTACGTTACGAAGGTGGCAGCAGTGGTGAGAAAATCCGCCGGCTACCCATTGGTGGTATGGCAGTGCAGAGCCTGTGGCAACGGTCGACCCGCACCTTCCTGACCTTGAGCGTTATCGGACTGTCCGTGGGCGCTATGCTAGCCCTGGAAAGCGTGGTTCGGGGCATGTTCGAATCTATGACCGACATGTTCTTGGAAACCGAAGCTGAGATCATGATCCGCCAGGCTGACATCGCTGACACCAGCTTGAGCACCATCGATGAGAGGATCAGCGCGAAAATAGCGGCAATGCCCGAAGTACAAAATACCAGTGGGATTATGTTCACTGCAGTGATGTTACCCGAGTCGGGTAGCTTCTTCATAATACAGGGATATTCACCTAAAGACTTTGCCATCCAACGGTTGCGAATCATCGAAGGTGAACAACTTTCTAGCAACCACCAGGTTGTCATCGGCCAAAACATCGCCGAATCCTTGAATAAAAGGGTAGGAAACACCATCGAGCTGAGTGGAATCCGGTTTCGCATCGTCGGTATATATGAGTCGAAAGTAAGCTGGGAAGAAATGGGGGGAATCATCACCTTGCACGACGCACAGGCTTTGATGGGTAAGCCTCGGAAATTGACTATGTTGATGGTGAAAATGAAAGATCCTCAGCAGGCTGAAGCCCTGGTCGAGAAACTCAACCTGGAGTTTCCGGGTATCCTTGCCACATTGACCGGTGATTTTGCTGCCCAAATGCCGGACATGAAGAACTCCCAAGGGATGATCGATGGTATTTCATTCCTCGCCATTTTGATCGGCGGAGTTGGGGTCTTGAACACCATGCTCATGGCAGTCTTCGAACGCACCCGAGAGATTGGCGTGCTGCGAGCGCTTGGCTGGCGGAGGAGAGCAGTCCTGGGTATGATCTTGCGCGAAGCACTCCTGTTAGGCTTGTTAGGAGGCGTGGCGGGTATCGGACTTGCGATTCTATTAGCCAATTCATTGCGATTGATGCCCATGATCGGTACAGCCGTGCAGCCCATTTGGGGAGTGGACATTCTTGCGCGTGCTTTCTTGGTTGCCCTTTTGCTTGGGATCTTAGGTGGATTGTACCCGGCCTTTCGAGCCACCCAATTGCAGCCGATAGAGGCATTGAGGTATGAATAATGTCTCAAGCAATTTTGTAATCAGAAGTTACAATGGAGTTAAGAATGCGAATTTTTAGAGCAGTATTAGCGATTTCGATCCTGGTAATCCTCTTATCAGGATTATTGATTACCTCAGGATGCTCTGGATCGAGCCAGGCGACCCCCA
>Ga0209254_10006848_pt1 | contig 10516 bp, 9 predicted proteins | sample FrelakmetDIP11DI_FD_187148 | JGI IMG/M metagenome (GOLD analysis project Ga0209254, IMG submission 187148) | Freshwater lake sediment microbial communities from the University of Notre Dame, USA, for methane emissions studies - DIP11 DI (SPAdes)... | ecosystem: Environmental > Aquatic >... | reverse complement strand
GCCACACGAGGTAGGCGGCGCCGAGCCACTGCACTGCCGTGAAGAAGTCGCCGAGCGACCTGGCCGCAGCGGCCATGCCGGCTGCCGCCAGCGCGAAGAACAAGAGGTCGCCGGTGACGACGCCGGCGTTGATCGCCAGCGCGGGCCGCACGCCGTCCGTGATGGCCCGGGCGACGATGGCCGTGACGGCAGGGCCGGGCGTGAGGGCCGCGACGCCGATCGTCGCCGTCAGGGCAAGGTAAGCGCCCGGCGTCATCGGCAGCGGCAGGGCAGGGCTACAGCCAGCCCTTGCGGCGGAAATAGATGTACGGCAGCACGGCGGAGACCGCCATGGCCACCAGTGCCAGCGGATAGCCCCAATGCTTGTCGAGTTCCGGCATGTGGTGGAAGTTCATGCCGTAGATGCTCGCCACCAGGGTCGGCGGCAGGAACATCACCGCGGCGACCGAGAAGATCTTGATGATGTTGTTCTGCTCGAGGTTGATCAGGCCGAGCACCGCGTCGAGCAGGAACTGGATCTTGCTGCCGAGGAACGACGCGTGGTCGGAGAGCGACTGCACGTCGCGCAGCGTGGACTTGAAGCGGTTGCGCTGGTCCTGCGACAGCGTGAGGTTCGGTGTCTGCTGCACGTACATCAGCACGCGCTGGAAGCTGATGAGGCTTTCCCGCGCCTTCGAGACCAGGTCGCCGTCCGCGCCGATCTGGCGGATCAGCGCGTGCAGGTCGGCGCTGCTCGGCGAATTCGCGCCGCCGCGCGGGAAGATCGCGAACGAGACCGCGTCGAGTTCGGTCTGCACTCGCTCGAGCAGGTCGGCGATTCGTTCGACGAAGCCCTCGAGCAGCCCCGCGAACAGCGTGGGCGCCGACGTGCATGCTGCGGGCGAGCGCTCGACGAACTGCATGAAACGCTGGACGGGCGTCGGATCGACGTACCGGTTGGTGATCATCCGTCCGTTGGCGAGGATGAACGTGATCGCGCTGCTTTCGGGGCGTTCACTGTCGAGCTTGCTGCCGACGGTTGCAGTCATGTAGACGGCGCCGCCTTCCTCGTAGAGGCGGTTGGAGGTCTCGATCTCCTTCATTTCGTCGCGCGTGGGCACGTCGACGGTGAGCAGCGCTTCGACCGCGCGCTCTTCCTCCGCGGTCGGCTCGAACAGGTCCGCCCAGAGGAACTCGTCCGGGAACGGCGCCGGTGGCACGTGCTCGACCCAGGTGTAACCGCCACCCGTTGGAATCAATAGACGCAGCATCAGGAGGATCCGCCCTGAACCCCGGCCGTCCTTGTAACACAGGCCGTAACGAAAAACCCCCGCGCAGCGGGGGTCGTTCTTCGGGGCCCGGTCAGCGCTGTGGCTTTTCCCTGGCCACCAGCGCGTTGATCACCTCGAACAGCCTTTCTTCGCTGCCCGCCATGCCGACGTCGGTGACGTACTTGCCGTTCACGACCACGGCGGGCGTGCCGGTGATCTTGTAGCGGCGGTTCAGGTCTTCTGCCTTCATGATCTTGGAGTCGACGGCGAAGCCCGCGAAAGCCCGCTGGAAATCGGCCTTGCTGACGCCGCGCGACGTGAAGAAGGCCTCGATCGCCGCGGGAGTGTCGAGGCGGTTGCCCTTGAGGTTGATCTCACGCCAGATTTCCGGGTTGAGGTTCTGCTTGCCGAGCAGTTCCATCGTGTAATAGAGCCGCGCGTGGGTCTTGAGCGTGTTGTTCCAGGTGGCCGGGAGGCGCACGAGCTCCCCGGCTGCCGGGCGGCCGCTGCGGTCCCAGGCTTCGAGCTTCGGTTCGAGCAGGTAGCAGTGCCCGCACGCGTACCAGAACACCTCGACCACTTCGACTTTGCCCGGCGCGACGCTGGTCGGCTGTGCGGGGGTGAGCAGCTTGTAGTGGACACCCTGCTGTGGCTCGAACGCGGCCGCAGCCGCCGTGCCGGCGGCCAGCAACAATACGCCGGCGACGAACGCCTGCCGGGCCCGGGAAACGATGTCATGGATGTTCGTCATGGTGACGTCTGACCAGCGGCTGGCGCCGAGGTTCAACGCATGCCCTGCAGGTACGAAGCGACGGCGTCGATTTCATCGTCGGTGAGCCTGGCGGCGATCGTGCGCATCATCTGGCTGGGGTCCGTGGCCCGTGCAGCCGACTTGTAGGCACGGAGCTGGTTGGAGGCATACAACGCGTGCTGTCCGCCGATCTGCGGGAACGCGGCGCCCGGGATGCCGCGGCCGCTCGGGCCATGGCAGCCGGCGCACGAAGGCACGCCCTTCGCGGCGATGCCGGCGCGGTAGATCTGCTGGCCCAGCTTGAGCTTCGAGGGCTCGGTCTCGCCGCTGGGCCGCAGCGTCTGTGACGAGAAGTAGGCCGCCAGGTCTTCCATGTCCTGGTCGGACAGGATCATGGCCATCGGGCTCATCAGCGCGTTCTGCCGCTCGCCAGCCTTGAAGTGCTTGAGCTGCTTGACGATGTACGACGAATGCTGGCCCGCGAGGGACGGCCATTCGGGGTTGGCGCTGTTGCCGTCCATGCCATGGCAGGCCATGCAGGTAGCCGATTTGGCCTGGCCGGCCTCGACGGTGCCGGCGGCGTGGGCGGAGCCGGTCCAGCCGAGCACGGCGGCCAGCGTCAGGGCGGCGAACTTCGCGGTCATGTCTGAAACCACTCCAAGAAAACCAACGGGCGCCGGGCGCAGAAAGGCCGGGGACTGCTGTTCTACGGCCTGCCGGGCAAGCCGCAAATTGTACACTAAGGTTTTCGCGCATCGTGGGGGCGCACCCACCGGCAGGCATCATGGCGGCTTATCCACAGGTCCGGTTCCTCACCAGCGCGAACAAGCTCGGGCAGCTGCCGCCGGACGCGGGCGTCGAGGTGGCTGTTGCCGGTCGCTCCAACGCCGGCAAGTCGAGCGCGATCAACGCGATCACCCAGCGCAAGGGCCTGGCCCGGACCAGCAAGAGCCCAGGCGCAACTCGCCTGCTCAATTTCTTCGAGCTGGAAGAGGGTCGGCGCCTCGTGGATCTGCCCGGCTATGGGTTCGCGAAGGTCGCCGGGTCGATGCGGGCGCACTGGGGCAGCCTGCTCGAGGGCTATTTCGCGCAGCGCGCCGCCTTGAGGGGCACGATCGTGGTCATGGACGTGAGGCATCCCATGACCGATCACGACCAGGACATGCTTGCCCTGGCCTCGTCACGCGGGTTGCCGGTCCACATCCTGCTGACCAAGTCCGACAAGCTGGGGCGTGGCGCGGGCGGCAATGCCCTGCAGGCCGTGCGCCGCAAGCTGCCGCCGGGCGGCCTGGTGACGGTGCAATTGTTCTCGGCCCATGCCGGTGACGGCGTGCAGGAGGCACGAGGCGCGCTCGAAAAGCTGCTCGACGGCAAGCCGATAAAAGAAACCCCGGCAGGATCAGCGGATCCGGCCGGGGTTAATCAACCCGGTAATGGGGGATGACCGGGCAGACGCCGGACCCAGGGAGGTAGGCCGGCGCCAAGCGTCAAGGACGCTCAATCAAGTTGGAGCCGGTCGGCACCGAAAAGTTCCGGCAGTCCATGGCGGCAGATCATCATCCGCCCAGGTCGCCAGTAATCTTTTATAGATCAGGTAGTTAGGTCACAGGAAGGTCCAGGTCACGCCGATCGAGAACATGTCCGTGTCGGCATTCGAGATGTCGAAGATCTCGTACTCGCCGCGGATGCTCAGGCTCCAGACGCGGAACTGCGCGCCGATGCCGTAGGTCAGGTCCGTGCCGTCGTCACTGGCACTCCCACCGAGCCCCGGTGAGTCGAGGTCGGCATCCCAGTTGATGGCGCCCACGCGCGCGAACAGGTCGACCGGGCCGAGCGGCACGAAGCCGACTGCCGACAGCGAGATGCCGCTGACGTCGGACTCGACCTTCTCCCCGAGCACCCTGTCGTCGCCCGAACCGAGGTCGATGTAGTTGCCTTCGACCGCCACCCAGTCGAGGAAGCGCCATCCGGCGATCACCTTGAAGCCGGTCGCGCTGGCGTCGAAATTCAGATTCTGGCCCTCGAACGACTCATCGTACTGGACGCTGCTCTGCCCGAGGCTGCCGCCGAGGTAAATGCCGTTGTCGGCCGCTTGCGCCGCAAACGAGAGCATTCCGAATGATGCTGCCGCGACGGCAACGAGGGTTTTGCGCATGGTTTTCTCTCCTTGGGAGGGCGGGACCCGCCCTGGTACACGAATTTTACGGCCATTCGAGCGACGGCCGCGCGGCGAAGTTCAGTGCGCTTCGTCCCAGTTCCGGCCGACGCCCATCTCGACCTTGAGCGGCACGCGCAAGTCCGCCGCCGCGGTCATGTGTCCGCGCAGTTCGTGCAGCACCGCATCGACGCGATCCTCAGCCACTTCGAGCACGAGTTCGTCGTGCACCTGCATCATGAGCCGCGCGTGCGGCTGGCCGAGCAGCCAGCGATGCACCTCGATCATCGCGCGCTTGATGATGTCCGCGGCCGTGCCCTGCATCGGCGCGTTGATCGCGCTGCGCTCGGCGTACTGGCGCAACTGCGCGTTTCGTGAGCGGATCTCAGGCAGGTACAGCCGCCGCCCGAACACCGTCTCGACGAAGCCCTGCTCGCGCGCCATTGCGCGCGTCTCGTCCATGTACTGCTTCACGCCCGGATAGCGCTGGAAGTACAGCTCCACGTACTTCTGCGCCGCGCCGCGCTCGATGCCGAGCTGGCGGGCGAGACCGAACGCCGACATGCCGTAGATCAGCCCGAAGTTGATCGCCTTCGCGGCGCGACGCTGCTCCGGCGTCACCGCATCCGGCGACGGCGCACCGAAGACTTCGGCGGCGGTCGCCTGGTGAATGTCGCGATCCTGTGCGAACGCCTCGAGCAGGCCGGCGTCGCCCGACAGGTGCGCCATGATCCGCAACTCGATCTGCGAATAGTCCGCCGCGATGAGCGCGTGTCCCGGCGGCGCGATGAACGCCTGGCGGATGCGACGGCCTTCTGCCGTGCGGATCGGGATGTTCTGCAGGTTCGGGTCGGTCGACGAGAGGCGGCCGGTCGCGGCGACAGCCTGGTGATATGAGGTGTGCACGCGGCCGGTGCGCGGATTGATCTGCTCCGGCAGCTTGTCCGTGTAGGTGGAGCGCAGCTTCGCCAGGCCGCGGTACTCCATGATGATGCGCGGCAGCTCGAACTCGTCGGCAAGTTCCTCGAGCACGTCTTCCGCCGTGGACGGCTGCCCGGTCGGGGTCTTGCGCTTGACCGGCAGGCCGAGCTTGCCGAACAGGACTTCCTGCAGCTGCTTCGGCGACTCGACGTTGAAGGGTTGCCCCGCGGCGGCGTGCGCCTGCTTTTCGAGCTCGACGAGACCGCGCGAGAGTTCCTGGCTCTGCCGCTTGAGCATCTGCGCGTCGACGAGCACTCCGCAGTGCTCCATGTCGAGCAGCACGGGCACCAGCGGCTGCTCGACCTGCAGGTACAGGCGGGCGAGTGCAGGCACCGCTTCGAGCCGCGGCCAGAGCGTGCGGTGCAGGCGCAGCGCAACGTCGGAATCCTCCGCGGAATACTCGGCCGCCCGCTCGACCGGGACGTCGTTGAACGCAAGCTGCTTCGCGCCCTTGCCCGCGACGTCCTGGTAATGGATCGTCTCGACGCCGAGGTACAGCTGCGCCGTCGAATCGAGGTCGTGGCGCGTCGCGGTGCTGTTCAGCACGTAGGATTCGAGCATCGAGTCGAAGCGCATGCCGCGCAGCTCGATGCCGTGGTTGCGCAGCACGTGTGCGTCGTACTTGAGGTGATGGCCGAGCTTGCCGCGCTTGTCGTCCTCCAGCAGCGGCCGCAGCAGCTGCAGCACGTGCTCGCGGTGCAGTTGCTCTGGGGCGCCCGGATAGGTGTGCGCGATCGGCACGTAGGCCGCGTGGCCGGGTTCGACCGCGAACGACACGCCGACGATCTCGGCCTGCATGTAGTCGAGCGACGTCGTTTCCGTGTCGAACGCAAACAGGTCCGCGGCGCGCAACGAGTCGAGCCAGCGGTCCAGGTGGTCCTGGGTAAGGACCAGTTCGTAGTTGCGGCCCGGCGCCCAGCCATCCGGCTTTACCTCTCCCGCGCCAGCGGGAGAGGTCGGCCCTTGGCCGGGTGAGGGCTCTGCTCCGGAATCCCCACCCGCACTGCGTGCGACCTCCAACGCTGGCGCGGGCGAGGCGGGATCCCCGAGCGACTTCAGCAGCGACCGCAATTCGAGCCGCGTGTACAGCTCGCGCAGCTTCGCGGTGTCCGGTTCGTGCTTGCGCAGCTGCTCGGGTCCCACGTCCAGTTCGAGGTCGCAACGGATCCTGGCCAGTTCGCGCGACAACTCGAGGTCGGCGGTGGAGGCACGCAGGCTTTCGCCGACCTTGCCCTCGACGCGGTCCTGGTTGGCCAGCAGGTTGTCGAGCGTGCCGTACTCGTTGAGCCACTTGGCCGCCGTCTTGGGCCCGACCTTCGGTACGCCCGGTATGTTGTCCGAGCTGTCGCCGACGAGCGCCAGGTAGTCGACGATCTGTTCCGGGTAGACGTCGAACTTCACCTTGACGCCGCCGCGGTCGAGCGACGAGTTCGTCATCGTGTTGACGAGCGTGATCTGCTCGTTGACGAGCTGCGCCATGTCCTTGTCGCCGGTGGAAATCAGCACGTGCAGCCCTGCCGCCGTCGCGCGTTGCGCCAGCGTGCCGATGACGTCGTCGGCCTCGACGCCGGAAATGCGCAGCAGCGGCAGGCCGAGCGCCTGCACGGCATCGACCAGCGGCTCGACCTGCGCCCGCAGGTCGTCGGGCATCGGCGGCCGGTGCGCCTTGTATTCGGCGAAGAGCTCGTCGCGGAAGGTCTTGCCCGGCGCGTCGAAGACGACGGCGACGAGCTCGGGATTCTGCTCGCGTTGCATGCGCAGCAGCATGTTGAGCACGCCGAGCACCGCGCCCGTCGGCTCGCCGCGCGAGTTGGTCAGCGGCGGCAGCGCGTGGAAGGCCCGGTACAGGTACGACGAGCCATCGACCAGGACCAGTGTGCGCGCGTCAACCACCGCGCGCGGTGCCTGGGTTGCCGCCTGGCAGCGGCGGCGGCGGAATGCGCTCGTCTTTCGGTTTGGCCGGGGCCCGCGGGGCCTTTTCCGTGTCCTCGGCGGGTGCGGGGACGGTCGTCGTCTGGCCTTCCGCCGGGCCTGCCTGGTCCGTCGCGGCCTGGCCTGGCGTGCGGATCACCACCTCGTCGGACTTCGGCGGCAGGGTCAGCGGGCCCTTCAGGCCGCATCCGCTCGCCGCCATGGCGGCCAGCAGTATCGTTGCCAGGGCTCCTGCGGCGGGGAGGCGGGTCATGATTGCTCCGGCGGGACGAGGGTCATGCCCTTGCCGGGCGCTTCAACCACGGCCATGGTCAGGCGTGAAACGCACGTCAGGCGGCCCGCTTCGTCCTCGAGCCGGATGTCCCAGACCTGCGAGCGGCTGCCGAGGTGGACCGGGCGCGCGGTTCCGGTCACCCGCCCGAAACGCGCCGAACGGAGGTGATTGGCGCTGATTTCCTGCCCAACTGCGTAGAAATTGCTGGTATCGAGGCAAAGATTGCTGGCAGTGCTGCCCAGCGTTTCCGCCAGCACGACGCTGGCGCCGCCGTGCAGCAGCCCGAACGGCTGGCGCGTGCGCTCGTCCACCGGCATCGTGCCGCGCAGGTAGTCCTCGCCGAGTTCGGTCAGGCGGATGTCCAGATGTGAAGACATGTCGCGAATGCCGCCGAACATGGCCTGGACCTGCTCCAGGGTCGTGGGTCGAAACCAGATGCTCATCCGAACCTCGCGCGCGAAGGCCTCGATTGTACTCGTGGCGGTGGCGTCGGCATGGCATGCGCCCGCCGGGCAGGGCAAAATGAATTGTTGCACAGCACAAATGAACGTCGGAGCCGACCATGCCTGATTACAGCGCCCCCCTGCAGCAGATGAGCTTCACGATCGAGCACCTCGCCGACTTCACGGACGTGGTCGCGTTGCAATCGTATGCCACCGTCGATCAGGACACCGTGGGGTCGGTGCTCGAAGAAGCGGGTCGCTTTGCCAGCGGCGTGCTTGCGCCGACCAACTGGCTGGGCGATCGCAAGGCCGTGCAGGTGGTCGACAAGGCCGTGCAGGTGCCCGCGGAGTTCACCGACGCCTACGGCAGGTTCCGCGAAGGCGGCTGGCCCGGCATCGCGGCGAACCCGGACTTCGGTGGCCAGGGCCTGCCAAAGATCATCTCGGTTGCCTGTGACGAGATGTGGGCCGCCGCCAACGTCGCGTTCGCGCTGTGCCCGGAGTTGTCGCAGGGCGCGATCCTCGCACTCGATCGCCACGGTTCCGCGGCGCTGAAAGCGCAGTTCCTCGAGAAGCTCGTCTCGGGCGAGTGGACCGGCACGATGTGCCTGACCGAGCCGCAGGCAGGTTCTGATCTCGCGGCGCTCACGACGCGCGCGGAGCCGCAGGCGGATGGCAGCTTCCTGCTGACCGGCCGCAAGATCTACATCACGTGGGGCGACCACCCCATGACCACGAACATCGTGCACCTCGTGCTCGCGCGGTTGCCCGGCGCACCGCAGGGCACCAAGGGCATCTCGCTGTTCCTGGTGCCGAAGTACCGGCTCAATGCCGACGGCACGCCCGGCGAGCGCAACGACGTGTTTCCCGTCTCGGTCGAGCACAAGCTGGGCATCCACGCGAGCCCGACGTGCGTCATGGCCTTCGGCGACAGCGGCGGCGCGCAGGGATACCTCGTCGGCGTCGAGAACGAAGGCCTCGCCGCGATGTTCACGATGATGAACTACATGCGGCTCGGCGTGGGCGCGCAGGGCGTGGGCCTCGCTGACCGCTCGTACCAGGCGGCGGTCAAGTACGCGCGCGATCGCGTGCAGGGCCGCGCGCCAGGCGAGAAGGGCCGCGTGCCGATCATCCGGCACCCCGACATCCGCCGCACTCTGCTGCTGATGCGTTCGCTCACCCAGGCCTGCCGCGCGATCTGCTACTACACCGCCTCGTGCCTCGATCGCGGCAACCACGGTGACGACGCGGAAAAATCGGCGGTGTGGCTCGCGCGCGGCGACCTCATGACGCCGATCGCCAAGGCCTTCTCGTCGGAGATCGGCCAGGACGTGACGGCGCTCGGCATCCAGGTGCATGGCGGGATGGGGTACGTCGAGGAGACCGGCGTCGCGCAGTACTACCGCGACGCGCGCATTGCCTCGATCTACGAGGGCACCAATGGCATCCAGGCGATCGACCTGGTCGGTCGCAAGCTCATGCGCGACGGCGGCGCGACGGTCTCTTCATTCGTGTCCGAGATGCGCATGGTCGATGCGCCGCTCGCCAATGCGGGCGAGCACATGGCGAGCGTCCGCCTCTGGCTCGCCAAGGGCCTCGACGAACTGGTGCTGTGCTCGTCGCACCTGCTCGCCGGCGAGCGCAAGGACCCCGAACTGGTGAGTTCCGCAGCCTTCAACTACCTGATGCTGATGGGCACGGTGGTCGGCGGCTGGCAGCTTGCGCGTGGCGCGCTGGTCGCGGCCGCGAAGCTCGAGACGGACGGGGCGGACCCGGTCTTCCTGCGCACGCAGGTGCTGCTGGCCAGGTTCTATGCCGAGCACGTGCTGCCCCGCGCGCTGGCGTACGGCGTCGCGGTGCGCGCCGGCAGCAGCAACATCATGGCGCTCACCGCCGACCAGTTCTGAGTCACGATGTCCGGAGCGCCTGCGCACTGGTCGCCACTCGCCGCCGTTGCGGCGCGCGCGCCGCACGAGTTGCTGTCCTGGCTGGCCGAGCCTGGGCTGCTCACGGCACGAGTGCGCGCGCTTTGCGGACCGGCCATGGGGTTCCGGCGGCTGGGCGTGCTGCGTGAAGCGCCGTTGTCGTCCGCGCTGCGCGAACGCCTGCGAGTGGACGATGCCGATTGCCTGCTGCGCGACGTCGAGTTCTGCGTAAGCGGCGCGCGCGTCGTGTTCGCACAGACGGTGCTGCCGGCATCGACGCTGGACCGGTATCCGTGGCTCCGCGAGCTTGGCGATTCGCCGCTCGGCGAGGCGTTGCGCGAGGTCGACGAGCCGCTGGAGCGTGAACCGCTCGAGTATGCTGAACTCCCGGCCGGGCACTCGCTGGCGGCGGCGGCCCGTGACAGCGCCGACGGCGGCTTGCTGTGGGCCCGACGAGCGGTCTACCGGCTCGGCGGTTTCCCGATACTGGTGCAGGAAGTCTTCCTGCCGGAGTTGTTGCGGGCGCAGGCCGCTGCCCGCTTGCATCACGAGGACCACACCATGACGGCCGATACGCTTCCCTTTGCCGTGCCGCGGCCCACCGTCGGCATCACCGGCAGCGCAGCACGCTTTCCCGTGCATCGCATCTACTGCGTTGGCCGCAACTACGCGGCGCACGCGCGGGAGATGGGTTCGGATCCGACACGCGAGCCGCCGTGCTTCTTCACCAAGCCGGCAGATGCCGTCGTTGCCAACGGCGCAGCCGTCCGCTATCCGCCGCGCACGTCGAACCTGCACCACGAGG
>Ga0209254_10006847_pt1 | contig 10516 bp, 7 predicted proteins | sample FrelakmetDIP11DI_FD_187148 | JGI IMG/M metagenome (GOLD analysis project Ga0209254, IMG submission 187148) | Freshwater lake sediment microbial communities from the University of Notre Dame, USA, for methane emissions studies - DIP11 DI (SPAdes)... | ecosystem: Environmental > Aquatic >... | reverse complement strand
GACGGGCGGGAGATCGAACAGCGTGTCATCCATGCCCCGAGCGTAGCTGCGCCGGACCCGTTTGGGAATCCCCTGGGCGGGATTGCTTCACAGGCTCCTCGGTCACCAAAGGTCTCCGTTCCGTGCCCTCGGTGGCCGTTTCGGGACCTGACGATGACTCTGGGGCAGCGATGAGCGGCCCAGAGGGCGCCACGGTCCGCCGATGGTGACAATTGGTGACCGCTGGTCATGTCCGCAGGCGCTCGAATCCAGCTAACCGCGCATTGTTCGGGTCGGAATGCTGGACTCGGAGTCATGGAGGCTGGCGGGGGAACCCCCAGGCCAGCCGCGTCAGCCGGCGGGGGCGGCGGCCGGGCGGGGCGGCCGGGCAGGCAGAGGGGCGGTCCTCCGCCGTCGCGCAACCCCAACGCAGACTCCGGTACAACCACTTGACACTGGCCGGGACGCTGGCTAATCTCACCTAAACCGGTTTGCTAAACCGGTTTGCATACCACCGTACGGCACCCGTGCCGGGCACGCGGTCCGGCCCCAGACGCCGGAACGCGGGAACGCCCAGGAGCGCACGGACAGCCGGCAGCGAGGAGACCGTGGAGGAGCGGACCCCGCGACGACCGCGGATCGCCGATGTCGCCCGCGAGGCGGGCGTGTCGAAGACCGCCGTGTCGTTCGCCTTCAACAGCCCGGATCGGCTGGCGCCGGAAACGGCGAGCCGGATCCGCGATGTTGCGGATTCGCTCGGCTACCGGCCGCATCCGGTGGCGAGGATGCTCACCCAGCGCTCCACCCACACCCTGGGCGTGCTCACACCGCAGGCCCTGTCGGTGATCTTCTCGAACCCGTTCTTCGGGGCCTTCTCGGAGGGCGTGGCGCTGGCCGCCGAGCAGGCGGGCTACGCGCTCCACTTCATCTCCCCGCTCCACGGCTCGCTGGCCCGCGCGATGAGCCGCGCCACGGTGGACGGCGTCGTGGCGATCGGCCTGTCGGCCAACCACCCCGAGGTGGAGCAGATCCGCGCAGCCGGGGTTCCGCTCGTGATGGTGGACTCCAGCGCCCTGCCGGACCAGCCCGGCATCGAGATCGATGACGAGGGCGGCGCCCGCGCCGCGGCCGAGCATCTCCTGGGCCTCCGGCACACGGAGTTCCTGATCGCCGGGGTGGAGCCGCCGACGCCCGGCGGCCAGCTGGAGCCGGATGGGGTCATGGGCCGTCGCCTGCGCGGGTACCTCGGGGCGCTCGACGCGAGGGGTATCGAGCTCCCGCCCCACGCGATCTGCGTCGGGCCGGCCAGCATCGAGGGCGGCATGGCCGTGATGCGCCGCGCCTGGGAGGACGGCTTGCGTCCGACCGCGGTGCTGGCCATGTCGGACGCCATGGCGATCGGCGTGCTGCGCGCCGCGCGGGAGCTCGGCCTGCGGGTGCCGGAGGACATCTCGGTCGTCGGCTTCGACGACATCGACATCAGCCAGCACACGAACCCTCCACTCACGACGGTGCACCAGCCGATCCGCCGGAAGGGCGAGAGCGCGGTGCGCCTTCTCCTGTCCGTCGTCGAAGGGCGCGATCCGCGCCCCGAACACCTCCGGCTCGAGACGCGACTCATCGTCCGCGGCTCGACCGGCCCCGCGCCGCGAACACGACGAGCGCGGGACCCCGTGCAGCCCCAACGCGAGTCCAGGATGGACCCACACGACGACGAGCGGCCGCTGGCGAAGCCGGCGAGCGGCGTGGGTCGCTTCGGGAACCCTGTGACATGACCGGGCAGCGGCTGAGCGCAGGGCGCCAATTCACCAGGGGTGCGGGAGGCGGGTTCCGCCTCCACGGCACGCCCACCTAGAGGAGAAGACCGGGCCGGGCCGGCAACCACCTCATGCCGGCAGGCGAGATCACGGAGGAGTCGATGCAACAATGGTGACCCGCGGTCACAGAGTCCAACTACACGGAGGAGAACACGCATGATCAAGCGATTCAGTGCCCTGCTGGCCCTGGTGGCGATCGTCATCAGCGCCTGCAGCAGCGGGGGCGGGGCAGCCACGACGGCGCCGTCCGCCGCCGCGACCAGCGCTCCCTCGGCGGCGGCCACGATGGCGCCGTCCGAGGCCGCGAGCCAGCCCGCAGCCGGCGGCGCGAGCCTCGTGATCTGGGCCGACGAGAAGCGCGCCGCGGCGATCAAGCCGCTCGCGCAGCAGTGGGCGACCGACAACGGCGTCACGGTCACCGTCGAGTCCATCGCATCGGACATCCAGACCAAGTTCAAGACCGCGAGCCAGGGCGGGACCGGGCCGGACATCGTCGTCTGGGCGCATGACGTCATCGGCGACTTCGTCCGGAACGGGGCCATCGACCCCATCCAGATGTCGGACACGTCGATGTTCGACCCGATCGCGGTCAAGGGCATGACGTTCAACGGGCAGCTGTACGGGATCCCGTACTCCGTCGAGAACATCGCCCTGATCCGCAACACCGACCTGACCACGGAATGCCCGGCGACCATGGAAGACCTGGTCAAGACCGGCCAGCAGCTGATCACAGACGGCAAGGCCAGCCAGATCATGGCGCTCCAGGTCGGCCAGAAGGGTGATGCCTACCACATCTACCCGCTGTTCACCTCCGGCGGCGGGTCGTACTTCGCGACCACCGCCACCGGCGACCCGGATCCCAAGACCGTGACCGTCGACTCCCCCGAGTCGATCGCCGCCGGCCAGAAGCTCTTCGAGCTGGGTGAGAAGGGCGTCGGCGCCCTGAAGCGCTCCATCGACGACAAGACCTCGATCCCGACCTTCACCGGCGCGAAGACCCCGTTCCTCGTCTCCGGCCCGTGGTCGATCGCGGACATCACGAAGGCCAAGGTCAACTACGACATCTGCACGATCCCGCCCTTCGCCGACGGGCAGAAGGCCTCGCCGTTCATCGGCGTCAACGGTTTCTACCTCGCCAGCAAGGGCAAGAACAAGCCCCTCGCGGAGGAGTTCCTGACGACCCTCGTTCCCACGACCGAGTTCCAGGTGGGCCTCTACGAGGCGGAGCCGCGACGGCCCGCCGCGACGGCCGCCGTGGACCAGGTCAAGTCGACCGACCCCAACATCCCGAAGTTTGCTGCGGCCGGCGTGGACGGCACCATCCTGCCTGCGATCCCCGAGATGGGCCAGGTCTGGGGCCCGTTCGGCAATGCCGAGGCCGCGATCGTCGGAGGCGCCGACCCGGCCACGGCCCTGCAGGCCGCCGCCAAGGCGATCCGCGACGGCATCGCCGCGATGAAGTAAGCCCCGCACCAGCGTGTGGCGGCCGGTCAAACGGGCCCTTGGGCCCGCCCCGGCCGCCTCACGCGACCGTACACTGACAGCCGAATCCTGCGACAGCCGAATCCTGCGGGCGGCGCATGCACGACCGATCCGCGTGAGGGAGGAGCGAGCCGGTGGTGTCCGCATCCACATCGGAGCCCAGACGAGGCTGGGGCTTGTCCGGGGGGAGCACCCGCGGGCTTGTTGCGAAGATCGCCCTCCTCGGGTTCGTCGCCGCCATCGCCGTCGCGATGGCCATCCCGCTCATCGCGGCCGAGGAATGGGTGTTGCTCGGCATCGTGGTTCTGTCCACGATCGCCATCTTCATCGTCTATCTCCAGCCTCGCCACATCCCGATCAAGTACATCGTGCCCGGCACGATCTTCCTCATCGCCTTCCAGGTGATCCCGGTCGTCGCGACCATCGCCGTCTCGTTCACGAACTTCGGCGACGGGCATCGCGGGTCGAAGCAGGACGCGATCACGGCCATCGAGACCTCGTCGGTCCAGCAGGTCCCCGGATCGACGGAGTACGTGCTCACGATCGCCACGACCGGCGACCCGGCGACCGGGCCGATCACCTTCCTGCTGTACGACCCGGAGACCAAGGCGGTCCAGAAGGGTGACGCCACCGGCCTGACCCCCTGCACCGACTGCACGACGAGCTCTGTCGGCAAGGTGACGGCGGCCCCGGGGCTCACGACGCTCAACCTCGCGCAGGCGGCAACCCGATCGGCCGACGTCACCGCGATGAGCGTCCCGACCGAGGGCGGCGCGATCAAGGCCTCGGGCCTCAGCAAGGCCTACGAGGGCAGAGCGACAAGCACGTACGACGCCGGGTGCGACTGCATCACGGACTCGTCCACGGGCACGGTGTACACCGCCGACGACGAGCAGGGCCTGTTCGTCAACACCCAGTCGGACACCGTCCTGGCGCAGGGCTGGATGGTCACGGTGGGCCTGGCCAACTATGCCCGGTCGTTCACGGACACGTCCGTCTCGGGCGCGTTCCTCGGGATCCTCGGCTGGAACTTCGCGTTCGCGATCCTGTCCGTGCTCACGACGTTCTTCGCCGGCCTGCTCGTGGCCATCGCTCTCAACTCGCCGCGGCTCAAGGCGCTTCGCTTCTACCGCGTCCTGATCATCCTGCCGTACGCCATGCCGTCGTTCGCGATGCTGCTGGTGTGGCGCGACATGTTCAACGCGGACTTCGGGCTCGTCAACACCCTGACCGGCCAGAGCATCAACTGGTTCGGAGGCGTCTGGACGGCGCGGTTCGCGATCCTGCTGGTCCAGTTCTGGCTCGGCTACCCGTACATGTTCCTGATCTGCCTCGGGGCGCTCCAGTCCATCCCGAAGGACATGACGGAGGCCGCCGCCGTTGACGGGGCGAGGCCGTTCCAGGCCTTCCGGGCGGTCGTCTTCCCGCTGCTGCTGATCGCCGTCGCCCCGCTCCTGATCTCGTCGTTCGCCTTCAACTTCAACAACTTCAACGTGATCCAGTTCACGACCGCCGGCGCCCCGTTCCCGCCCGACAACCCGAAGGCGGGTGGCACCGACCTCCTGGTCAGCTACGTGTACCGTCTCGCGTTTGCCGAGGGTGGAGCCCAGTACGGCTTCGCGGCCGCGGTGTCGGTGCTGATCTTCCTGATCGTGGCAACCGTCTCTCTTATCGGCTTCCGGCGCACGGCGGCACTCGAGGAGATCAACCGATGACAGGCCAGAGCTGGTTCCGGGCGGTCGGCTGGCGCCACCTGGTGGCGATCGTCGCGATCGTGTTCGCCCTGATCCCGATCCTGTTCGTCGCGTCCGCGGCCTTCAACCCGCTGGGCTCGCTGAGCTCCACAACCCTGATCCCGAAGGACTTCGGGCTGCAGAACTTCGAGAACCTGCTGACCACGACGGCCTTCCCGTGGTGGTTCTGGAACTCGATCCTCATCTCCGGGGTCTCGACGTTCGCCGCGCTGGCGCTGTCGACCTTCGCGGCCTACGCCTTCTCGCGCTACCGGTTCACGGGACGGCGGCCGGGCCTGATGTTCCTGCTCATCGTCCAGATGTTCCCGGCGTTCCTGGCCGTCGTCGTCATCTACCTGATGTTCGTGAAGGTCACCGACCTGTACCCGATGGTTGGCTTCAACACCCCGTGGAGCCTGATCCTCCTCTACATGGGTGGTGCGCTGGGCGTCAACACGTGGCTGATCAAGGGCTTCTTCGACACCGTGCCCATTGAGCTGGACGAGTCGGCCAAGGTGGACGGCGCGTCGCACACGACGACCTTCTTCTCGATCATCCTGCCCCTGGTGACGCCGATCCTGGTGGTCGTTGGGCTGCTCGGGTTCATCGGCGCCATCAACGAGTACCTCATGGCCAGCGTGTTCCTGACCCAGGACGAGTCGAAGACGTTGGCCGTGGGCATGTTCGGACTCGTCGCGGGCGAGCGCAACGCGAACTTCGGCATGTTCTCCGCCGGGACCCTCCTGACGGCCATCCCGACGGTCATCCTGTTCTACTCGCTGCAGAAGTACATCGCGGGCGGCCTGACGGCCGGCGCCGTCAAGGGCTGACCCACAGGCAAGATCCTCCGCGTGAGGCTTCACGTCGTGCGGGCGGGGCTCCGGCCGGGCCCGCACGACGCTCCAGCGCCGCCCGGCTCGAGCGTCAGGCGACGCGTCCCGGATGGAGGCTGACTCGATCGACCCGATCAATCCTCGGCTGGCCTCCGTCCACCACGACGGGTCGCCCCGGTACGTGGTGCCGATCGGAGGTGCCACGCGGGGTGCGCTCCGGATCGGTGACGAGATCCGCCTGCGTGTCAGATCGGGCATGGACGGCGAGATCGAACGCATCTTCGTGCGCACGACGCCGGACGGCGAGCAGGCGTTCGCCGAGCTGCACGAGGCGGAGCCCGGACCGGCCGGCCGGTGGTGGGAGGTCACGCTCCGGCTCCTGATGCCCGTGACGGGGTACCGGTTCCTCCTGCTCACCCAGGCCGGTCACAGGTGGCTGAACGGGTCGGGCATCCATCGTGCGACCCCCACGGACCACGAGGACTTCCGCCTCGTTGCCGGCCACGACCCGCCCGGCTGGCTCGCCGACCGCGTCTTCTACCAGGTCTTCCCCGACCGTTTCGCCAACGGCGACCCGTCGAACGATGTCCGAGACGGCGCCTGGACGTATCGCGGCCACGCGGCCCGGGCGAGGGCCTGGGACGAGCCGCCCTCAAGAGGCCCCGGCGGGATGGTGGAGTTCTTCGGCGGCGACCTCGCCGGCATCGAAGCGCATCTCGATCACCTGGCGGACCTCGGCGTCAACGCGATCTACCTCAACCCGATCTTCGCGACCCGCTCCAACCATGGCTACGACACCGTCGACTACGGGCGCGTCGCCGACCATCTCGGCGGCGACGCCGCGCTGGCCGCCCTGCGGCAGGCGACGCGCGCACGCGACATCCGCCTGATGCTCGACATCGCACCGAACCACGTCGGGTCCGAGCACCCGTGGTTCCTCGACGCGCAGGCCGATCCGGGCGCCGCGACGGCCGGGCACTTCGTCTTCCGGCGCCGGCCGGACGACTACGTGTCGTGGCTGGGCGTCGGATCGCTGCCGAAGCTGGACTACCGGGATCCGGCGCTGCGGGAGGCGATGTACGCGGGGCCGGACGCGGTCCTCCGCCGCTGGCTGCGCCCGCCCTTCTCGATCGACGGGTGGCGGATCGACGTCGCGAACATGCTCGGCAGGCTGGGGCCCGACCAGCTGGGCGCGGAGGTGGCCCGCGGGATGCGTGCGGCGGTCAAGCAGGAGAACCCCGACGCCTACCTGATGGGCGAGCACTCGTTCGACGCGACCGACCAGCTGGCCGGCGACCAGTGGGACGGCGTGATGAACTACGCGGGCTTCATGACCCCGGTGCTGGAATGGCTCCACGGCGTCGACTACGGGAGCCACGCCACGGGGACGATCCTTCGCAGCGGGCGATCCTCGACGGCTTCCCTTGTCCGGACGCTGACGGCATTCCTGGCGGCGGTGCCATGGTCGGTTGCCGCCCAGCAGTACAACCTGGTCGCCAGCCACGACACCGCCAGGATCCGGACCGCCGTGGCCGGGGATGTCGGTCACCTGCGCGCCGCCTTCGGTCTCCTGCTCACCTTCGTGGGGGTCCCGTCGATCCTCTACGGGGACGAGATCGGCCTGGAGGGCGAGGACGGGGCACGGACTCGACGGACGATGCCCTGGGACCCGGCAGCATGGGACCACGAGCACCTTGCCTTCATGCGATCTCTCGTCCGCCACCGGGTGCGTTCGCGAGCGCTGCAGGTCGGGGGTCTCCAGTTCCTCGAGCTGGCCGAGGACAGCCTCGCCTACGTGCGGGACCTCGATGACGAGCAGGCCGTGGTCGTGGTGGCCCGGGGGCCCGGGGGGCGCCCGCAGGGCCCGCTGTGTGTCGCCGCCGCCGCGATCGCGGATGGGACGGTGCTCGTCGAGGTGCTCACCGGCGAGCGCGGGACCGTGGATCGGGGGCACCTGCTGCTGCCGGAGACGCCACCGGGCGTCGCGATCTGGTCCTCGGTGCCGGAGGGATGATGTCATGAGTGACGAGGGACCCCACCCGATCGGGGAGATGCCGGCGTCGGGCGCGGTTTCGTCCGACTTCGTGTTCGGGACGCTGGCGACGGACGACCTCCGGGTCGCCCAGCTTCGCCTCGGGCTGGCCGGAGTCCATCACGGTCACGACCTCAGCCCGGCCGACCCGCGCCCCGGCGATGAGATCCGCATCGGCGTCACCGTCGGGCCGCCGGCCCGCGCCGATCGCGTGACCTGCTACTTCACGACAGACGGCGGCGAACCGGCCGGCAGTCGCGGCCGCGCGACGGTAGGCGTGGCGCTCGAGCTCGTTCGGACGAGCGTGCGCTGGGAGACGCTCACGTGGTCATACGGGGAGGCCTGGACCTCGACGCTCCCGCCGCAGCCGGCCGGCACGCTCGTCCGCTACCGGATCGAGGCCTGGTCGGAGCGGGACGAGGACAGCTGGTGGGCGACCGAGATGGCCGGCGTCGTGGCCGGTGAACGGCCGCCGGGCGTGTCCGAGGCGGATGCCATCCTGTTGCCGGGCGCGACGGAGCCGCTGTGGCCGGTCCCGAGGCGCGGCAGCTACGCGGTCCACGTCGACGAGGAACGGGTTCCCGACTGGCTGCGGGACGCGGTGATCTACCAGGTGTTCATCGACCGTTTCGCGACGACCGGCGACCGGCCGTTCGCCCGGCCCGCGACCCCGGGCGGCTTCTACGGCGGAACCCTGCGCGGCGTCACCGAGCACCTCGACCACATCGAGGGGCTCGGTGCGACGTGCATCTGGCTGTCGCCGGTGTTCCCGAGCCCCTCGCACCACGGGTACGACGCGACGGACTACCGGTCGGTCGAGCCGCGCCTGGGCACCGAGGAGGACTTGCGCGAGCTGGTCGCCGACGCCCACGGCCGGGGGATCCGGGTGATCCTCGACCTCGCCGTCAACCACGTGTCGTCCGCCCACCCCGCATTCCGGCGAGCCGTTGCGGATCGCGACAGCCCCGAGGCCGGCTGGTTCACCTTCACGCACTGGCCGGACCAGTACCTTTCGTTCTTCGGCGTGCGCGACCACCCGCAGGTCGACAGCGACGATCCAGGGGCCCGCGAGCACATGATCGAGAGCGCACGCCGCTGGCTGGACCTCGGGGTGGACGGCTTCCGATGCGACTACGCCAATGGCCCGTCGCACGCCTTCTGGAGCCAGTTCCGTGCGGCGACGCGTCTCGCCAGAGCCGACAGCGTCACCCTTGGGGAGGTGGTGGAGACCCCCTCTCTCCAGCGAACCTACCGGGGCCGCCTCGACGGCTGCCTCGACTTCGTCCTGCTCCAGGCGCTCCGCCGCTTCTTCGCGTTCGGCGACCTGTCCGTTGGCGAGCTCGACGCGTTCCTGCGCCGGCACCTGGAGTTCTTCGCCGGCGACTTCGTCCTGCCGTCGTTCCTCGACAACCACGACATGAACCGGTTCCTGTGGATCGTGGGAGGGGACGTCCGGCGCCTGAAGCTGGCGGCGCTGTGCCAGTTCACCCTGCCGCATCCGCCGATCGTCTACTACGGAACAGAGGTCGGCGTCTCGCAGCGACGCGATGTGCGCTACGCGGACGGCTCCGGGCATCCCGAGGAATCGCGGCTGCCGATGTCCTGGGGTGCCGACCAGGATCGGGACCTGCTCGCCTTCTATCGAGGCCTGGTCAGGCTGCGGCGCGAGCACGTCCGCATCTGGCGTGGGGTGCGCCAGACGGTCGCCCTCGCCGACCCGGGGTTCTACGCCTATCGCTGCGCGGACGGCGCCGACGAAGCGGTCGTGGCCCTGAACAACGGCCTTCGTCCACGGCGCTTCGCTCCCGACCCATCGGGTTCCTGGCGCGTCGCCTTCGCGACCGACCCCGGCATCGAGCTGGACGGGACCGGGTTGACGCTCGGGCCGCTCACGGGCGCCGTGCTGGTTCGGGCGCGGGACGCCCTCGGGGGCCAGCCCTGATCCAGGCCAGTGGGCATGACCGGGGACGGCCACGGCAGGGACCGCTCGGGCCGGTCGGCCGGCTCGGGCGCGACAGGCAGCACGAGCCTTCGACGGAGCAGCGCAGTAGACTCGGCCCAGATGACAGGTGGTGGCGACATGATCGAACGCTTGATCCTTCTGATGATGGCGGCGCTGTTCGTCCGCCTCGGGCTCCTTCTCGTGGACCTCGCGCTGACGCCCGCCAGGGAGCTCAAGCTCGGCCTGTTCCGGCCGTGGCGCGGGGATCCCTGGCCGATCGGAGTGCAGGAGGATGACGACCTCCGCTTCCGCTGGCGCGCGGCCCTGGCGCAGGTGGCGGGAGCGGCTCCACTGCCCGCGACGATCGCCGACCGTGTGGCCCGCCGAACGCCGCCGGAGGCGTCCGTGGCCGCCGGGGCGACCACGATCGAGGATCTGCCGGTCGGGACGGTGGCAACGCAGCGCCCGGACCGGGTCACCGTTCATCGATCCAGGCGCTAGGCTCGCCCCCTTGAGCCCACCGCTGCAACCACGCTGACCATCCGGGCCCGGGCAGGGCCCCATCTCCCCCCCATCTGAGGTTCAGCCGTGCCCATCGTCACCCCCGAGTGGGTCAAGGACGCCGTCTTCTACCAGATCTTCCCGGACCGGTTCGCCCGCAGTGGCCGCACGGACATGCCCGGCCCGCTCGAATCGTG
>Ga0209254_10006846_pt1 | contig 10517 bp, 6 predicted proteins | sample FrelakmetDIP11DI_FD_187148 | JGI IMG/M metagenome (GOLD analysis project Ga0209254, IMG submission 187148) | Freshwater lake sediment microbial communities from the University of Notre Dame, USA, for methane emissions studies - DIP11 DI (SPAdes)... | ecosystem: Environmental > Aquatic >... | reverse complement strand
CGAAACCCAGCAGGTTCAGCGCGAAGAAGCCGTAGGTCCAGGGCAGGATGCGCCGTCGCGGAGCGCGCGCGGCGGTCCAGCCGAACAGCGGGATCGCCGCGAGCGTGGCGATGAAGGTGCCGGTGAACAACCACTGCAGGTTTTGCACGCCACCGGCGATGCCCATCGTTTCGCGCACCGGCCGCAACATGAAATAGCCGGCGAACAAAAAGAAGAACATCAGCACGCCGGCCGCCACCGCCGGCGCTTCGTCGGATTCGACCGCGAAGAGCCGGGACAGGAAGCGGACCGCCGGGCCCGGCTTCGGCATCGCCATCAGGCGAACATCGCCACGAGTTCGGCGCGTTCGGCCGCGCTCAGGTCGCGGCCCCGGCCGGCCTTGAGGTTGTCGCTCTGGCGGTCGGGTTTGCCGGTGGCCGGGATCACCACGGTCACTGCCGGATGACTGATGACGAACTTCAGGAACATCTGCGCCCACGACGTCACGCCCGCCTCGGCGGCCCAGCCTGGCAGCGCCTTCCCTGCCACGCGCGCGAACAGCCGGCCGTCGTCGAAAGCCCGGTTGACCATCACCGCCACGCCGGTGTCCCTGGCCAGCGGCAGCAGGCGCTTGTCGGCATTGGTCGTGCTGACCGAATAGTTGATCTGGATGAAGTCGGGTTTTTCAGCGGCCATGATGTCCGCGAGTTCGTCGTGCTTGCCGTCGACGTAGTGGGTCAGGCCCACGTATTTCGTCTTGCCCCGGGCCTTCAGTTCGCGCGCATAGGCCAGCTGGGTCTTCCAGTCGCGCAGGTTGTGCACGGCCAGCAGCTCCACCTTGTCGGTGCGCAGGCGCTTGAGTGACTGCGCGAACTGCGCTTCGCCGGCGGCACGATCGTCCGCGGCGAGCTTGGTCGCCAGCCAGAGCCGGTCGCGCAGACCGAGCTCAGCCATCAGGTCGCCGAGCACGTCCTCGGCATTGCCGTAGTTGGGCGAGGTGTCGATGACGCTGGCTCCGCCGGCGACGAAACGACGCAAGACTTCCTGCAGCGGTGCGCGACCGGGGACATCCACTTCGAAACTGCCCGAGGTGCCCATACCGATCACCGGGATGGCTTCGCCGGTGGCGGGGATCACACGTTTCGCCAGGCCGGATGCGGCGCCGGCCGGCGCGGCCGCCAGGGCGGGCACGGGATGCAGCGCGGCGGCCGTGGCGCTGAGCGCAGCGGCCGAGAGAAAGGAACGGCGACTGGTCATGGCTTCACCTCGTGGCAGGAACGTGAGCAGCGATGGTGCGTGAGCCTAAGTCAAATTTCCGTTCGCCGCCCCTGCCATTCGTCTGGACTATTCTCATCAGCGACGAGCAGAGGGGAGAGTATGCGACGACCCGTGCAGGCCACGCGCCGGGACGAATCGCGTTCCGGACCTCGCCCCTGCATGATTCGCGCTTCGCGCCGACGGGCCTGGGGCCGGCCGGTCACCGAACTGCCCGGGGGAAACACGAGATGCTGAGATCGATCTGGAAGACGGCCGCCGTGGCGGTCATGGCGTTCACCGCGGCCGCGCAGGCTGCAGAACCTGCCTGGATCACCCAGAGCAACGCAAACGCGCAGCCTTTGCTCGAACTGCTCGCCAGGTACGCCCCGGAGGTCGCTGCCAACCTCGGCGTCGACGGGCACGACGCGGAAATTCGCGACCTCAAGCCGAACGTCGACCAGCGCTTCGAAGCGGATTCGCGGATCGTGGGCGAGCAACTCGCGGCGAAACTTGCTGTCGCCACGGACCCCCGGGTGAAGCAGGACCTGCAGATCCTCATCGGCGCGGAACGCGACCAGCGTGCCACCAGCGAACTCACCCGCAGGCTGATGCTGCCTTACGTCGATGTGCCGAACATGCTGTTCGGCAGCTTCCAGGCGCTCCTCGACCCGCGGGTCGACCGCGCTCGCTATCCGGCTGCGCTCGAGCGGCTGCGCAAGTACACCGGACGCGAGCCCGGCTACGAACCGATCACGAAGCTGGCGAAGGACCGGTCGGCCGAGCGGTTCGGCGAGACGGGCCTGACTGGTCCGTGGACGGCCGAAGTCGAGCAGAACCTTGGCAACTCGCAGCGCTACCTGCAGGGCATCCGCGACCTGTTCGTGAAGAGCGAGCTCAAGGGCTACGAGAAGGACATCAAGGTGCTCGAAAGCCAGGTGGCCGACTACGACGCCTGGGTGCGCAAGGAGATCCTCCCGCGCGCGCGCACGACGAACCAGCTGCCGCCCGAGATTTACGCGGACAACCTGAAGAACGTGGGTGTCAAGATGGAGCCGCAGGCGCTTATCAACCGCGCCGTCGTTGGGTTCGTGCAGACGCGCGACGAGATGCAGTCGCTCGCCCGGATCATCGCGAAGGAACGCGGGCTGGCGTCGGCCGATTACAAGGACGTGATGCGCGAACTGAAGAAGCAGTCGATCTCGAACGACCAGCTGCTGCCGACGTACAACGCACGCCTCGCCGCCATCGAGGACATCGTGCGTCGCGAGCATCTCATCACGCTGCCGGACCGCCAGGCGGTGATCCGTCTCGCCACCGTGGCGGAATCGGCGGCGCAACCGGCCCCGCACCTGAGTCCGCCGCGCCTGATCGGCAACACCGGCGAGCCCGGCGAGTTCATCCTGCCGCTCGAGAACCCGAATGCGGCGCCGGGCTCGAAGATGGACGACTTCAAGTTTGACGCCATCACCTGGACGTTGACGGCGCATGAAGCGCGGCCGGGTCACGAGCTGCAGTTCGCCAAGATGACGGAAGCCGGCGTGTCGATCCCGCGCGCCGTGTTCGCGTTCAACAGCGCGAACGTCGAAGGCTGGGCGCTGTATGCCGAATCGTTCCTCAAGCCCTACCTGCCGCTCGAGGGCCAGATGGGCTCGCTGCAGATGCGCCTGATGCGCGCCGCGCGCGCCTTCCTCGACCCGATGGTCAACCTTGGCCAGATCACACCGGACGCCGCGAAGACGTTTCTGATGAACGAAGTGCTGCTCTCCGAGCCGATGGCCAAGCAAGAGGCGGATCGATACAGCTTCCTCTCGCCGGGTCAGGCGACGTCGTACTTCTACGGCTACGAAAAGCAGCTCGGCATCCGTGCGCGCGCGGAACTGCAGCTCGGCGAAAAGTTCGACGTGCAGTCGTATCACGACTTCGTGATCAGCCAGGGTCTCGTGCCGCCAGAGTTGCTCGAGCAGGCCGTGATGGAACAGTACGTGCCGTCGCGGCAGGCAGCGCACTGAAACTGCATTCACTCACACATGGCACGCCGTCCCGAAGGCAGACTGCCATCGGGTAAGGGCGGCCGCGGGCGGACAGTCGTTGAGGGCGCTCGTTCCGGGTCTTCCCCGGAGCGAGCGGAAAGGCAGACACGCTCGCCCCGGGGAAGACCCGGAACGAGCGCCTGGTCGACCGCGCCTGTGCGAGTTCCCGTCAAAGCCCGAGGATTCGCACGGCGCACGCAACGTCGACGCGGATACATCGCATGACGAACTGCCGATGATTCGCAGCCGGCAGTCTCCATGGCTCAGTCACCAGATCGTACTGATGGCACTCGTTCTGATGCGTCCGGTGTGCCGAAAGCAGACGTCGAAGGGGAAAGAACGCCCAAAGCGGTCCCTCACGAAGAGCGCCCGGACGACCAGGGACGACGACTTGACGCCTCGGCGGGTAAGCTCGGTCCCGCTGACGCGCGTGAAGCAAGCACCTTGTCGATCCGCTGCCCGTCCATGTCGACCACTTCAAAAGTCCAGTCCTGCCACCGGATCGAGTCGCCTGTCTTCGGAATCCGCCCCAGCTGCCAGAAAAACAGGCCGCTGATCGTTTCGAAATCCTCATCGACATCGTGGTTCGGATCGGGCCACTCGATCGGGAGGTACTGCGGAAGTTCCGTCATCGGAATCTGTCCGTCAAGTAGCCACGAGCCATCCGCGCGGCGGACGGCCACGCTGTCCTCTGGCGACGAATCGAACTGCCCGGTGATGGCTTCGAGCACGTCATGCAGAGTGACGAGTCCCTGCAATTCACCGTATTCGTCGACCACGAATGCCATGTTCAAGCGGGACTCTCGAAATCGATCCAGCACGTCTCGCCCACTGATGGTCTCCGGAACGAACAGGGGTGGCCGCGACAAGGACTCAAGGTCCAGTGGCTTGCCACGCAGGAGCGCCAGGAGCAGCGCTCTCGCCGAAACCACACCCACGATGTCGTGCTTGTCGCTCTTGACGACGGGGTAGCGCGAATGCGGGTGTGCTTCCATTGTCTCGATGACATCTTCAGGGGTAGCGTCGGCGTCCAGCGAGGCGATGTCCGGCCGCGACGTCATGAGCGTGGCGCTCGAGCGGTCGTTGAGTCGGAACAGGTTGTGCACCATCTTCCGTTCCTCTTCCTCGATCACGCCGGCGGTGGACCCTTCATGAAGCACGGCGTGGATCTCTGCCTCCGTCACCGCATTGCGACGCCTATCGTCGATCCCGAGAAGACGAAGTAGCGTTTGTGTCGAGCCCATGAGCAGCCAGACGAAAGGCTTCGTCGCGATCGACAATGCTCGGATCGGTGCCGCGACGAGCCGGGCGACCGCTTCCGCGTGAATCTGCCCGACCCTCTTCGGCACCAGTTCGCCGATAACGATTGAGAAGTATGTAACGATAACGACCACGGTTGCTGTGGCCAGGTATCCAGCGGCTTTTGCGGTCGCTCCCCACTCGATGAACCGCTCGGCCAGGGGCGGTGCCAACGTCGCCTCGCCGGCAATGCCGCTCAACATCGCAACGGAGGTAATGCCGATCTGTACAGTGGACAGAAAACGCGTTGGCTCGGAGCCCAGTTCGGCTGCTATGCGGGCCGCCGAGTCACCTTTATCGATTAGCGGCTGGAGGCGTGCCCGCCGCGCGCTGACCAACGCGATCTCGGACATCGCGAAGAATCCATTGAGAACGATAAGAATGACTAGGGCGTAGATTTCCATTCACGGGGCCTCTGAAGCCCAGTCGCGCGACGAACGGGCTGGTTACGGTAGTCTACCGGCTCGGTCCCGGCCCCACGGGCACCCCTGCCCGAGGAACAGCGGCCCACCCCCTCATGAAGGAAAAAGTTGGCAAGGCTTGCGGCGTATCTCGCCTGTGCGGCCGCAGGCTTTCTGATTGCATACTCGTTGCTGCGACTGGTCGGCACAGTCTAGCCCTGCGTCGGCTTGGGCGAGACCCGCGAGGTCCGTCGGATGTCACGGCCGAACGAGCTGAGCAACTTCCGCACCTCCTCGAGCCAGAGGATCGATGAAGCGACGCCTGCGGCGAGCAACCACTGCGCCAGTGTCAGTGGCGCGGTCTCGAACAGCCGCTGTGCGGGAGACCATTCGACTGCCAGCACCTGCAGTGCGAGCACGCTACTGATGGATGCCCACAGCAGCCTGTTGCTGAAGAAGCTCGCGTTGAACGCCGTCTGGGATTCGACGCGCGCGTTGAACACATTGAAGAACTGGAAGAGCACGAACGTCGTAAAGGCAAGCGTGAGCGCCTGCTCAGGCGGCGCGGTTCGCAGCCCGTAATTCAGCACAGCCAGTGTCCCCACCATCATCGTAATGCCAAAGCCGAGGATCCTCGCTATGCGGGCAAGAGACAGCAGAGGCGCGTTCCGCGGCCGCGGCGGCTCCTCCATCAGGCCCGGGCGAGCGGCGTCGAAGGCAAGCGAGATTGCGGGCGGACCGTCCATGATGACGGCGATCCACAGGATCTGCAGCGGCGTGAAGGGCTCAGGGAGCCCTAGCAAGGGCGCAAAGAACACGGTGAGAATCGCGCCAGTGGTGGTCGACAGCTGAAAGCGCACGAACTTGACGATATTGTCGTAGAGCACTCGGCCTCGATGGACGGCGCTCACGATCGTCGCGAAGTTGTCGTCTGTCAGCACCATGGTCGCAGCCTCTTTCGCGACCTCGGTACCTGCGATCCCCATGGCGACGCCGATGTCGGCTCTTTTCAGGGCCGGCGCATCGTTGACGCCATCCCCGGTCATCGCCACGACGTGTCCTTTCGCCTGCAGCGACTCGACGATCTTGACTTTGTGCTCAGGGGCAACGCGCGCGAATACCCCGACCGTATCTATGACGGACGATAGCTCCGCCGAATCCATTCGTTCGATCTCCGTTCCGGAGAGCGTCTCCCCCTGAAGGCCGAGCTCGCGCGCGATGGCGGTGGCGGTCGACCGGTGATCGCCGGTGATCATTTTGACTGCGATCCCGGCACGACGGCAGCGCTCGATCGCCGCCCTGGCTTCCGGACGCGGGGGGTCCATCAATCCGACCAGTCCCAGGAGCGTCAGATCAGTCACGTAACGTGAGAGATCGCCGTTGGCGTCGAAGTCGGCCAAGCGGAACGTGCGAAAGGCTACCAGGAGCCCCCTCAGCCCGTTGCTGCCGTTGCGGTGGTAAATTTCCTCGATTTCGCCACGCCCGGTTGTGTCGAGCGGCTGGACAACGCCCTTCCTGAGTTCGGCAGAGCACCGAACCAGCAGCACATCGGGCGCACCCTTCACATACAGGACGACCTCCTCCCCCTGCCGATGGAAGGTCGCCATGAACTTGTGTGCTGAATCGAACGGGACTTCATGGAGTCGCGGCTGGAAGGCATCCAGGCTCGTGCGGTCGATGCCATGCCCTGCAGCGAGCACCAGCAATGCTCCTTCCATCGGGTCGCCGATGACGCGTGTCTCGTCGATGCGGCTGTCGTTGCAAGCCGTCACTGCTCTCAACAGCGCGACGCCATCGACCTCACTTTCGTCATCCGGCACTGGACGCGCACTGCTCGCTGTATTGACGTCGAACGACTTACCGCCGCAGCAGTAAGTTCGCACCGTCATCTGGTTCAACGTGAGCGTGCCGGTCTTGTCGGAGCAGATCACCGTGGTGCAGCCGAGGGTCTCGACGCTGGCCAGGCGCTTGACGATTGCGTTCTGCCGCGCCATCCGCTGCATCCCCAGGGCGAGCGTCACGGTGACGACGACGGGCAGCCCCTCAGGCACGGCCGCAACGGCCAGTGCAATCGCTTCGATCAGCAGCTGCGCCAGTCCCTTGCCCCGCAGCCATTCGAGGATCGCCAACAGGGAAACGAGCGCCACCGCCAACACGCCAAGCCGTTTGCCGAGCTGATCGAGCTGGACCTGCAAAGGACTCGGGGGCTCGGTGGCAAGGGCAAGTTGCCGTGACAACTGGCCGATCTCCGTCTGCGGTCCCGTTGCAGTGACCACGAGTTCGCCGCGGCCCCGGGTGACCAGGGTATTCATGAAGGCCAGGTTGACGCGGTCGCCAACCGCCAGTGGCGTGTCTGGCAACGGCTCCGTGCTCTTGCTGACCGGCGCGGACTCGCCAGTCAGCGTCGATTCGTCGATCTCGAGGCTGGCGGCGAAGATGAGTCGACCGTCAGCCGGGATTCGATCGCCCGCCTCGACGAGAACGACATCACCTGGCACGAGCGTGTCGGCAGAAACCTCCTGTGTGACTGCAGAGCGCCGCACACGTGCACGTGCCGGCAACATGCTCTTCAAGGCTTCGAGACTTTGTTCGGCCCGGTACTCCTGATAGAAGCCGAACAGCGCGTTGATGACGACGACGCAGGAGATGACGATCGCATCCTTGACGTTGCCGATCGCCGCGGACAGCACAGCGGCGCCGAGCAACACCAGGACGAGCGCGCTGGAGAACTGCCCTGCGAGCACACGCCACGCGGGCCGTGGCGGCGTGACTGGCAGCTTGTTCGCTCCGAACTCGCGCTGGCGCGCTGCGATGGTCTCTGCCGCGAGACCCTGCTCGGGGTGAACGCCCAAACGTCGCGACGTTTCCGTCGCCGACTCTGCATGCGGGGTCAACGAGGCGTTCAAGGCGAAGAGCTTCCAAGCAGGAGCCGGGTGAGCTTCCCGTGGCATTGTACAGATTGGCGAACCGAGGATTTTCAGGCCCACTGTTGGCTGTGCGCGTGCGGCGAGAGCGTGTCACGCCGGCTCACAGACGTGGGTTGATGCACAGGAGCGGTGCAAGGACTGCATGATGGACCGAGTCCAATCGACTCTGCAGGTGCCAGCGATCTGCCAATGCGAGGGCGACAGCGTCCAGGTTTTCGTGGAAGGCGACGCCCTGTACGCATCCATGCGAATAGACATTGCATCGGCTCAACGATCCATCGACCTGGAAGCCTACATCCTGGGTGACGACGCTGTCGGGCGCGCGATCGTCGCCGCACTTTGCGAACGGTCGAGAGCAGGCGTGCGCGTCCAGGTCGCACTCGATGCCTTCGGCAGTCTCCCGCTGGCGAATTCCCCATTGACCCGGGAGCTGCGAGACGCGGGCGTGCGCTTGCGCTGGCATCACGGCTGGAGTTGGCGCCATCCGTGGCATATCCATCGGCGCAACCACCGCAAGCTGCTCGTGCTCGACCAGCAGTGCGCCTATCTCGGAGGCTTCAACCTGCGCGCGGACAGTTCGCAACAGACGGCCGGCGGTGGCCGCTGGCGCGACACCCATGTGCGCATCGAGGGTCCCTTCGCGGCGCAAGCGCAGGAGGCGTTCCAGGCGTTCTCGAGCGGCGATCTGCACTGGCAGCCTAGCCAGTTGGGCCCGAACCTGCTGATGACCAACGCCTCGCATCCAGCACGGCACCATCTCCGGGTTGCGTTGCACACGGCGTGCCTCCAGGCGCGCCAACGCATCTGGGCAACCACGCCCTATTTCGTGCCGGATCGACGCCTGCGCACCGAGCTGGCAGATGCCGCCCGGCGAGGAGTCGATGTTCGTATCCTGGTGCCGCTACACAGTGACGTTCGCCTGGTGCAGTGGGCGAGCCGGTCGGCTTACCGGGCGTTGCTGCACGCAGGAGTAAAAGTCCTCGAGTACCAGCCGCGGGTACTGCACGCGAAGACGATGGTGGTAGACAGCTCGTGGTGCACTGTCGGCACGGCCAATCTCGACTACCGCAGTTTCAACCTGAACCTCGAGATCAACCTCGTCTCGCGCTGCGAGGCGCTGACGGAACTGCTCGCCGCGCAGTTCGAATTCGACATGACACGGTCGGAGCTGATCGATCCCTCTCAATGGCACCGCCGCCCGTGCTGGCGCAGGGCGTTGGAGGGAGTGGCCTGGCGCCTGCGTCGATGGCTGTGACACTGGCAACCGGATGTGTCCACGGGCACGGACGACCACGCTTTATTGCTGGGAAACTACCAAGTTGTTGCTGCAGGCAGCCCGTGGTAAATCAAAGCAAGTCGCGAGGAGAACTTTATGAAAGGCTTGGCGTCCATCGTCGTCGGGCTGGATTTTTCGGAGTGCTCCCGAAGCGCGCTCAGTCACGCGCGGCGATTGGCTTCCTGGGCCGGGGCGCAACTGCATCCTGTGCACGTCGTCGACGCGCCGATCGACGAAACACGCGAGGATGCGGCACTCACAGCGATGCAGCGCGGAATTCACGCGGGCCTCGTCGAAGACGCCCGCAAGCGGTGGGACGCATTTGTCGCGGCCACCCCCGAGGCCTCCAATCTTCACCTCGACGTCTGCGTTGCCCACCGTCTCGTCGGAATCCGCCAGCAGTTGGATCGCCACAGCGCGGACCTGTTGGTTCTCGGCGCCTATGGCGACGAGAGGCCCAGTGTGGGCATGGGCACGCTGGCTTCCGCTTGCGTACGCAGCGTCCCGACCGACGTTCTGATCGTGCGCGACAATTATCGCGACCCCTTCCGAACCGTCGTCGTCGGCATCGACTTCTCAGCCACTTGTCAACGCGCACTGGAAGCGGCCTCGCTGATTGCGCATGGTGAGGGAGCAAAACTTTACGCGGCGCACGTCGCACCCGACCGGGTGGAGACTTACGCGCGTATGCGCACCGAACTCGGTCCGGACCTGGATGCGTTCGTGAATGAGACCACGCGCAAGTATCCCGGGCTCGATGCGCATACGAAGGTACTCCCGTACTCCGGCTACCGCTCTGGAGTCCTTGAGTTTGCGGCGCTGGTCAACGCGGATCTCGTTGCAGTCGGCACTCGAGGCCGGAGCAATCTGCGCGACGTCGTGCTGGGCAGCACGGCGGAAAAGGTGCTGCGCGACAGCGTTTGTGCGGTTCTGGCTACAAAGCCGCGCTGATGATTTCTCCCGGCCAGGCGGGAATGTGTGGCGGGTGATGGGTATCGAACCCACGCAAGTCGACTGGGACGATCAATCAAAAGGTAATTTCAGGGCCTGTCCCGACGGCCCGGTCATGGCCGATTTTCGCCTGTCGCAAATGTCTTTTTGCCAGAGCATGCAGCACGGGCCAACATGAGTTCGTGAACAGAGCCAAAAGAAAGGCCCCGGGGAAACCGGGGCCTTTCACTTTCGAACTCTCACCCGGCCTGCAGGCCGACCTCTCCCGCGCGAGCGGGAGAGGTGAGCATCATCACAGCAGCGGCACCAGCAGCAGCGCCACGATGTTGATGATCTTGATCAGCGGGTTGATGGCCGGGCCCGCGGTGTCCTTGTACGGATCGCCGACGGTGTCGCC
>Ga0209254_10006845_pt1 | contig 10518 bp, 14 predicted proteins | sample FrelakmetDIP11DI_FD_187148 | JGI IMG/M metagenome (GOLD analysis project Ga0209254, IMG submission 187148) | Freshwater lake sediment microbial communities from the University of Notre Dame, USA, for methane emissions studies - DIP11 DI (SPAdes)... | ecosystem: Environmental > Aquatic >... | reverse complement strand
CACGTTCACCGCAGCCTGCTCTTCGTCAACATAGATCTTCACGTACCACTCGACACCCTCGACCGCGACGATGTACTCGTCGGCGATCTCACCGTTGGCGAGGACGCAGGAACCCACCCACACTGCAGATCGGCTCACCCGAACAAGCGTCTTGGTTAGCTGCTCTCTTGCGTCATAACCATGGTTGATGAGCCACCCTGCGACTCGCAGTGTAGAAACGACCCGGTTCTCGCGTGCGAGTCGACGCACGAGCGCCGGGTCATAACGGGGCCCGCCAGCGCTCACACTGAATCGTCCGCCCGTGCGCATGGTAGCATTATGCTACCTTCTTCTCAACCATCGAAGTCACCTCCCGCAATGCAGCCAGTTGGGTCCAGTCTGACTCGAGGGAGCCTGGTTCCTCTCCACCCTTGGTACTGTCATGGCGAAGAACCCATGGATGAACCCAGGGGGAGGCGCGTGGGCACTGATGAGGGCTATCTGTCGACCGGCTGGTTGGCGCCCGCGTTCCCCGCACCGACCGCCTTGAAGATCAGAGCTCAGCCGGCGAGCTCTGCCAAACCAAGTTGGATGGTGACTGCCCGCTCCACGAGTTGAAGGTCGGAGGGCGAGAGGCGGCCGGCCAGGCCCACAAGCCGCGCCTTGGCTACGGTGGTTAGCTGATCGGCCATTGCTTTGGCCGGCCTCCCCGCCAGATCGACCAAAGCCTCACTGGGATAGATTCGGTCGACATTGCCGGTGAGAGGCACCACCTGGACCCGGTTCAAATGGCGGTTAGAGGCATCGTTACTGATGATGAGCGCCGGTCGCTGCTTGCGGATCTCTCCACCTTGGGATGGGCCGAACGCAACCCACCAAACCTCACCCCGCTGCACTGCCGTTTCCCTCGAACCCAGCGATGTCCCCAGCCGTGGCTTCGGCCCAATCAAGGGCGTCCCGTTCGCGGGCCTCGTCGGCAGCCATAGCCGCGTAGGCCTCATCCATGTCGGCTAGGAGCACGTGTGGACGCGCCAACGACTCGAGGAACCGGCTGATACGCCGCGGTCCCACCACTTTGCGCAGGCCGTTATACACGTCTTCATCGATGGTCACGGTGAGTTTCTTCCTCACGGCGGCCTCCTTTATACGTATTCTACACGTATACAGTACCATCGCGGCGGCTTCGAAGCGCCGTCCACCACCGGGCGCACCGGTAGCGGATATCCCTACCGACCCAGAACCACGTCGATCCCGGAGAGCACGAGCTCGAGCTTGGCGTGTGGCAGCTTGCCCATCGGATCGGTGAGCACGTCTCGGTCGAGCGTCACGAGCTGGGAGACATTTGCCACGGAATCCCTGGGAAGGCCGGTCACATCTGCGGTCAGGAGAACGTTGCCGGGGGCGTCGGCCCAGCGCAGGTTGCTCGTGAGCGGGACGCAGACGACCGTGGCGATCCGGCTGCGGTTGAACGCGTCACACTGCACCACCACGACAGGGCGGCGATACGCGGGCTCCGAACCAGAGGGCGCACCCAGATCGGCCCAGCACACATCTCCCTGCGAGATCACCACTCCGTGCGCTCAAGGGTGCGTGTTGAAGCCACCCGAACGAAGTCGGACCCCGAGATGGATCCCACCGCATACACGGCGTCGAGGGCGGCGGTGACGCTGTCCGCCGAGTGACGGGCGACGTACTCCCGCACTGCGCGGCTGTATAGCTGGCTGCGGGACTGCTTGAGCTCTGCCGCCAGCCGTTCAGCGTCCTGGAATACGTCATCAGGAATGGAGATGGCGGTCTTCATACCGCGAGTATAACCAGTTGGTGGTTCGACGCCAACCCCGACAGGTGGGTCGCCCTCGCTGCCGACGTCAACGTGGTCTTTCATGGGACACAGTGTCGCCCGGATTCCCCGCCGGTCCCGTCGGTCTTTCGTACGAGATTGGCGAGGAACCCTTGGAAGGCGCCCGCCCTGCTCCCTACGGCTGCTTGTCCGGCACCAGCGCGTCGAGGAAGCTCTCCATGCCCTGCGGGCCCAGATTCATGTGGCTGGAATCGGTGAGTCTGACGTAGGTGACCGTATCGCCGTCCGCTTTGAGTCGCTCCACGAGCAGCTGTTCGATGCTCTCGTTGGTTATTCGGTCGCCTTCAAAGGCTCCGAGCTTCTCAAGGCCCTTGCGGATGTCTCCAGACGGGTCCCGCACCACGAGCCAGGAGTCCGCGGCCCAGGGATCGCCCAGTTCCCTGCTTAGGTTGGGGTCGCCCGATCCGATAACGGTGATGGGGAAGTCCACCCGGCGGCCCAGGCTGGGCCAAGGGGTCATGAGCTGCATGATGCTGGGGTCGCCAGCCAACCACACATCCCACATGGGGTCGCCGGCGAGCAGGTAGTCGGCGTCGAAGATCACGAGCGACTCCGGTATGGTCGAGCCCGCGCTCTCGAGAGCACCTTCGGACGGGGAAGCGCCGCTGAAGGGCTCCATCAATGCCTCGTTGGCTCCTCCTGAATGGCCGAAGAGCGTGAGGTGCCCAGGGTCCCCTCCATAGCGCGCCCCGGTGGCCCGGGCAAAACGCACGATGGCAGCGATATCGCCTATCTCACCGTCGAGCACCGCCCGCAGCTCTTCTCCGCCGATCGTTGCGGGGGTGATCGTGGAGCCATAGTTGGAGATGGCGCGGCCCCAATCAGGCACGAACACCACGGCGCCGCGCTGGGCCACCTTGGTCCCCCAGGCCTGCAACCACGTCTTGTTCAGCGTGGCCCCATGCAGCATCACCACCAGGGGCCAGGGGCCCGCCTCTCTCGGGGCATACACGTCGAGTAACGGGGGATCCCACCCCTCCCTCTGGGTCATGTAGGGGATGTCGCGAGTGATCTCTATCTCGAGCCCGGCCTGGGTGGTTGTGGTGGGCGCCACGCTCGTGGTCGTCGTGGAGGCCGTCGTGGTCGTAGTGGTCAGCCTCAGGGTCGTCGTGGTAGAGGTCGCGCCTGCAACGGTGGTCGTCGTCTCTTCGCCACCGCACGCGGCCGCCGTACCGCCCAGTCCCACGACAAGCGCAACGACCAAGGCGAGGAGCCACAGGTTCACCTTGCCGCCCGGCACGCACTTGGTTTCCATCGCACACCTCCTGCGATCTGGATTCTCGCCCACGGCTGGTCTCACCCGCGGTCGCCTCGGCCACCCTGCGTCAATCCCTCGGCACCCACCTGAAGAGTCCGCCGGAAGTCGCGGCATAGAGCGCCCCCCCCGGAGCCGGATCGAGGGCCAGGGCCTGATCGGGGACCAGGACCGGTAGGTATCCGGTTGGGATGTTCCTGCCGATGTTCTCCCAGGTGGCCCCGCCGTCGGTAGACCGGTAAATGGTGCCCTCCCAGGGATTGTTCGGCCCCGACCACGCATAGACCGTGTTGGGCGACCGCTGGTCGAACAGTAGCCACGTGATCCATCGCTCGAGACCATCCAGTTTCACGTTCTCCCAGGTGGCCCCGCCATCGGTGGAGCGACGGATGATGCTCTGCCCGTTTTCGGACAAGTCGTCCCGGACCACCCAGAGGTTCGCGGGGTTGTACGGGTCGATCGCGAGGCTAACAGCCTCCAGCAAGCTTGCGACCGGCACGCCCCACTCCTTCGGGTCGAGATCAGTCTGTGTCCAGCTCGCACCGGCGTCGCTGGACTTGAACATGTGGGGGGAGGAATCCCCCTTGTTGCCGTAGGCGTAGATCGTGGAGGGATGTTGTGGATCTGCCACCACAACGGGGCCGAAGTAACCGGGGCCCACCCCGAGGTCGGTTCGCTGCCAGCTGTTGCCGGCATCGGTGGACCTATAGAGATACATGGGGCCGTAGTAGACCTCTTCCGCAATCGCGAACACCGTATCGGGCTGGTCGACGATAGCCAGGACCACTTGAGAGAAGCAAATGTCCGAACCCTTAGGATCGTTCAGCCGGGTCCAGTTCGTGCCTCCGTCATCCGAGCGGAAAAGCCCGTCGGAGCGGGACAGTCCGGTTGCGGTCGTCGCATAGAGTCTCGAAGGGGCCGAGGGCACGAGGACTAAGGAGTCTGCATAACCTCCGCCCTCCAGGATCAGTTCCCATTCTGTTCCGCCGTCGGTAGAACGAAAGATCCCAGCGCCTGTGGTGGCATAGAGAGTCGACGGATTGCTCGGGTCGACCAGGATGCCATTGACGGCCGGATCCGGAACCACCAGGTCGGGGCTCGCCTTCCTCCAAGTGCGGCCGGCGTCGGTGGACTTGTACACGTCGCCGCCGTCGGGCTGGAAGACAACGGTCGCTAGATATAGGGTCGATACTTGGGCGGGGTCCACAAGGATCGGGTCTGCCCACCCGCCTACGGGTGAGATCGACACAACAGCACCCGTGTCCGCATCGGTGATGGTGCCGTCAGACGAGGCCAGGAAGGCCTCAAGCGCCCGTTGCGCGGCGGTGGTTGTCGCCCGAGGGCTGTGGATATCGGCACGCGCGAAGGCCCGCTGTCCCTCGTCCACGCTGAGTCTGGTCCAGGTCGTGCCCCGGTCGGTCGACCGGCGCACGTAGCCGGTGTCGTCATACATGTAGAGCGTGGAGGGGATGGTCGTCGTGTCGAGCCAAGGGCCAGAGCTGGTGCTTCCGATCCTCGGGGCCCCGGCCTCGTTCAGGTCCATCCAAGTTAGGCCGCCGTCATCTGAGCGCAGCAGGTACGTGGTCCATTTCGTCTCAGCCTCCGCGAAGTTCGCATAGGCGACGTAGAGCGTGGAAGGCGAGTTGGGATCGAGAAGCAACGGCCAGCTTCCCGGCTCGCTTCCCGGGATCGTCGGCAGCTGGCTCCAACTCCCTGCCCCGTCGGTCGATTTGAACAGACCCACGGATGTGGCGACGTAGAGGGTCGACGGGCTGCTCGGATCCATGACCAGGGCAGAGATGGTTGCTCGGCCCTCCGCCAATAGAGGCAGCCGCATCCAGGTGCCGCTGGGTAGTTCCCCGGGCGTGGTCTGGGTGGTCTGACCAGGCGCTGCGGTTTCCGTGGTTTGATCGCCTATGACCAGGGTCGGCCCGGTTGCCGCGGTCGGGCCGCTCTCCCCCAGATTCCCCAGATAGGTGGCAAGCTCGAAGACTCCTACCCCGACGGCGGTCAGGAGGACAAGGCCGGCAAAAGCCGCGGCAGCGATGCGCAGGCTGCTCGTTCGCCTCGGCGCGGAGACTCGCTTCCGGCTGGTACCCGTCTTCCTTCTCAGGCGATCTGAGAAAGCGGCTTCGTCGAAGGGGGGTGAGTTCCGCTCGCAGAACTCACGCAGTTCTTCGTCTTTCCCGCATGGGTCCATTATTCTTTCTCCAATACTTTCCGCAGTGATTCTCGTGCTTTGTGAAGATGGCTGCCCACCGCGCCCTCGGATATGCCCATGGTGTTGGCAATCTCCGAGGTCGAGAAACCGGCCAGATAGTGGAGGGCAACGGCGGCGCGCTGGCGCTTGGGCAGAGGCTGGAAGATGGCCACGAAGCCGGCTTCCGGCGACCACTGCCCTTGGGTACGTTCATCGACAGATTGGCCCAGGCGTTCGACCAGCCGCGCCGTGCGACTCATGGCCCGTCGATAGTTCTTGCACCGGTTCATCCCCACCCGATAGAGCCAGGCCGCCGGGTCTCTCATGCCGGGCACCTCGCGCCAATGCAGGTAGAGTTGAAGAAAGGCCTCCTGAGCCGCGTCCTCCGCCAGTCCCCGGTCAAGGGTGATGAGCGCGAGGCTCTTCACCAAGCGAGCGCTGTGGCGGTTCACGAAGGCCTCGAAGTCCGCCGGCCAGTCCCCATCCCGGCTCAGAGTTCGGCTCCTCTCCCGGGCAGCCCCGTCTATGACTGTGACGTGGTTCGTCACTCCCCCCGGTGTCTGTTTCCATCATCCACTGAGTAAGACACCGGATAGGCTCTATATCTTTACTTTAGCTCGGAAGGCGATTGTTCTGAGGACCCCTGAATCCTCAAGGGCACCAGTTGAGTCAGGGGTACGGATGAAGGCTGTCGGTCGACCCGGTCGCTGGGCGCCCGCGTTTATCGAGCGAGGGCCTCATCCTCCCGGAGCAACTGACCCGAATGACGCACTGTGAGGATCTGCACGGAATCGCCAAGCTGATAGAGCACGCGGTACGAACCGTACAGGATCTCGCGAATCGCCGGATCGTCGATCTCCGGAACGACCCGACCACTCCCCGGGAAATCAGCGAGACGCTCGACCGCGGTAAACAGTTCGGTGGCCCAGCGAGTCGCGGCCTCAGGATCATCAGCGGCGATGAAGTGAACGATCTCATCGACACGGCCAAGCGCGGTCTCGGACCACTCGATCTTCACCTCTCAAGCTGGCGAAGAACTCGAGCTTTCGCTTCTTCATGGGCCACGCCTTGACCAGCGCTGAGTTGCTGCTGAGCCGCAACGATGTCCTCGAGAAACCCGAGGCGCTCCTGCATGGCTTCAAACTCGCGAACGTCAAGAAGCACTGCGACACCGCGCCCGCGTTGAGTCAACAGCATCGGACGCCCGGTCTCACTGACCTGTTGGACAAAAGAGGCGACGCCGGCTCTGAACTCCGTCAGAGGCCGGACATCTTGATCGAGCCTGATTGCGCGCATGTCAGCCTCCTGGTACATCTTAGCGTACGCCTAACTGTACCATGAGACTGAGCCGAGATGTAGATCCAGACTCCCGATTCACCGCTCGTGCCTCCCAGCATGTCCTGCAACGCGTCGAGCGCGAGTGCGAGTATTGCTGCCGTTGCTCTCCACTTTCATGCGTCCTTCGTACGAGAATGGCGATGGATCTACCCAGGGCGGCACCGCCCGATCAGATGATTCCACTGGAGAAGCTGAGTCTGTCTGCAGGAGATGCGGCAGATGGTCTAGTGCACGAACATGTACGACACCCACTGGTTGGCCATTCTTCCGTAACCATCGGCCCCGACGGACCCCTCTTGGCTTAAGCCGTACGCCGAAGTCCGCCGGCCGGTTCCGACCATGGCCTGATCTTCTCGAGTACGGGCGACAGCGCCCTCCGAGCCACCTCTATGTCATATGCGGCCTGCGCCCGCAACCAGTAGCCGTTGGACAGCCCGAGGAACTTGCACAGACGCAGATCGGTGTCCGCGGTGATAGAACGCCGGCCCGCCACGATCTCGCCGATACGCTGCGCAGGCACGCCGATCTCCTTGGCAAGGCGGTACTTCGAGATGCCCATGGGCACCAAGAACTCTTCGCGCAGCAGTTCTCCCGGAGTGACGGGCTTGAGTTCGATCTCGTCCACCGCCCACCTCCTCTAATGGTAGTCCACGATCTCCACGTCCAAGGCGCTCGTCCTTGACCACCTGAAGCAGACGCGGTACCTGTCGTTGATCCTGATGCTGTACTGGCCGGCCCGGTCGCCCTTGAGGCTTTCGAGCCGGTTGCCCGGCGGTATGCGGAGATCCTCTAAAGAGGCGGCGATCTCCAGTTGCCGTAGCTTCCGTCTTGCCACCGTCTCGATCTCGACGAAGCGAGGTACTCTTCGGCCACCGCAGAGGGCCTCGGTGTCGGCGTCCTTGAAGGAGGCGATCAAAGCTGAATAATAACGCGTGACGTTAATAACGTCAAGCGTTATGTTGAAAGGTATGGGGGAAGGAACTGCTCACGAAACCTATGCTGCCCCCGGTGCCGATCGCTTGCATCGGACCTTCGTACCATCGAGGCAAGTCGGCCGGACCAACAGCGCGCGTTGCCTCCCGTCGACAGGGCGCGCGGAGATTGTGTCGAAGCCCGGAAAGCTCCCGAAGTGCCGGCGGCTGCCGGCGCTGGAGTGCTCGTCTCGCTCAGATCCAAGAGCGTGCAGGAGGCCCAGCAACTGCTCACCACGATTATCTTCCTGCCCCGACTGCTACCCGCTCACCGGCACGATCGGCCCCTCGATGGCCACCCGGGTGGGCTTGGCCCTGTCGACACGCACGGTGACCCGCGCCCCGGGCTGCAAGGCGGTCTCCATGGCCTCGGTCACGAACTGGGTGACCCGCGCGCGGTAGGGCGAGCCTGCCTCCGGGCGCACCTCGAGTTCGCAGGTCAGCTGACGTTGGAGGCCTCCACGGATCTGCCTTCGAGCACCGGTCTTCTCCACCTTCACCACGGTAGCCTCCGCCGAGGTGCCACTCCTCAACACCCGGCCCGCCCTCCACTGAGGAAGGATGTAGATCGCCAGCCCGGCGAGCCATACGAAGAGCACGGCCATGCCTATCGCCAGCAAGATGGCGCCCGTACCGCCCCCGATGTTCCGGGGCCAGTCGGCGTTCTCGCTCCACCCGGCTGCATGGCCGATCCAGTAGCCCGCCCAGCCCCCAATGATTCCGAAGATCACCATGACAATGACGTTCAGCGCTCTTCTCATGATGCACGCTCCTCCATCACGACTCCCACTAACTTCTTTATGGGGCAAGTGGCTCCGAGTTGCAAGGCCCTTGCCCGCAACGGATCTGACGTCGGCGCCGAGACCGGCCTGGTTGGGGAACAGCCGCCCGGGGTAATTGGGAAAGGAGAAGCCCAGGAACCGGTCGAACCGGCGAAGAGCCGGCTCCCCTGAACGAGAGGCAGAATGAAGAAAGGACCTGTGATCGCCGGGGCGGCTTGTATCGCCGTGGCGGTGGCACTGATCGTGGTGTTGTCGGTCTACTGGACATCCGGCCCGGACGGGGTGGGGATGGTGGCTGATATCAATCGCCACTTCATCGAGCAGATGATCCCGCACCACGAGGACGCCGTGCTCATGGCCGAACTGGCGCTCACCAAAGCGGAGCACCCCGAACTGAGAGAGCTCGCGGCGAACATCAAGGGGGATCAATCCCGAGAGATCGACCAGATGCGCTCCTGGTACCGATCGTGGTACGGGGTCGATCCCCCCGAATACGGAGAAGACGGCAGCAGCTCGGGTGAGGGCATGATGGGGATGGGCATGATGGGGATGGGTATGATGGACGAGGGCACCAACCTGGAGGTGCTCGAAGTCGCTCAACCTTTCGATCGGGAGTTCATTCGGCAAATGGTGCCTCACCACCAGATGGGAATCATGATGGCCCAGATGGTCTTGCGCGGGTCGGATCGTCCCGAGATCCGGGAGCTTGCCCGCTCGATCATCGAGACCCAGAGCGCCGAGATAGAGCAGATGCTTGATTGGTATCGAGACTGGTACGGGGACTGAGACTGGTACGGTTACTAGATGTGGGTCGGTCATCTTGAGGCGACCAGCACTGAGGGAGGCACATGATGATGTGGGGCGGAGGTTACGGATGGGACTGGTTTGGAGGCGCGATCGGCACGCTGGTCATGCTGGTGATCTTGGCGTTGATAGCAGTGGGGGTCTACCTGCTGGTCAAAGGCCTGACCAGCCGCCCGAGCTCCGGTGAGACGAACCGGTTCCAGCAGGCACCCCCCGCCGGGACGCCCCCTGTGGGAGCGACCCCTGCCGGGGCGCCCCCTGCCGATACCGGTTCGCAGACGGCGCTGCGAATACTGGAGGAACGCTACGCCCGTGGTGAGATCGACCGGGACGAGTTCTTGCAGCGCAAGCAGGATCTGCTCGGGGGCTGATGCCGAAGCGGCGTTCGGAGGGCGCGCAACCAGCGCACGAGCGCGTCCGGCTCTGGAGCACGACCGCGGAGCCCGCGCAGCTTACGCGATCTCCCACTCCTTGACGACCTCGGTCTTGATGAGCCTCACCAGCTCCTGCAGGGCGCCGAAGACGTTCTCCCTGATGTCCCCCGCCACCAGCGCGTACATGATGTCGTCGCCGATGCTCAACCTGCCCTCGTTGATCCAGACACGCACCGCGATGACCCCCTGCCTGGCCTCTACCTGCTCGACCACTTCCGCCAGGCGCCCGCGGCCGTAGGAGAGGTCCATGCCGGCCACCGGCGAGCCGTCGCGTGCCGTGCCCCTGACGACTCCGTTGTGCATGAGGTACATGCCTATCCGCGCGCTGTCTGGACCGCTCTTGATCTCGTCCAACCAGGTTTGCAAGGACGGGGGTTCATGGTGCATAGTGTCCTCCTTGTCTTTGCAAGAATACATTGGACCGCGTCCACAGAGGAGGCCGTAAGAACATGGGGGAACGAGCGAACGAGTCGCGCTCAGTCGGCATGAGGACAGCCGGCATGAGGACAGCCGCCGTACACGCGGGGCATCCCCCCAACCCCCTCACAGGAGCCTCGGCCCCCGACGTTGTCATGTCGACCACCTTCATCATCGACCCGGGAATCTCATTCTCCGCCGACATGATCACCGACGAGACCCCCTTCGTCTACACGCGCTGGGGCAATCCGACAGTGGAGCAATTGGAACGTAAGCTCGCGGTGCTCGAAGGTACGGAGGAGTGCGTGGCCTTCGCGAGCGGGATGGCGGCGATCACCGCGTTGTGCCTCCACGTCCTCAAGGACGGCGGCCACATCGTGATGAGCGACGTCGCCTACGCCGCCGCCTCCGAGCTGGCCAACGACACCCTCCCGCACTTGGGCATCGAGGTGACCCGCGTCGACACGTCGAACCCCA
>Ga0209254_10006843_pt1 | contig 10520 bp, 8 predicted proteins | sample FrelakmetDIP11DI_FD_187148 | JGI IMG/M metagenome (GOLD analysis project Ga0209254, IMG submission 187148) | Freshwater lake sediment microbial communities from the University of Notre Dame, USA, for methane emissions studies - DIP11 DI (SPAdes)... | ecosystem: Environmental > Aquatic >... | reverse complement strand
CTGATCACCCCGATTGCGATGGAGAAGGAGTTGCGGTTTGCGGTACGGGAAGGCGGTCGCACGGTGGGCGCCGGCGTCGTCGCCGAGGTCATCGAATAACCCGTAACCGAATGAGCAAAGGAGACTGCCCGTGAGAGTGCTTATTACGCTTGCCTGCACCGAATGCAAGCGCCGAAACTATACGACGACCAAGAACAAGCGCACCACGCCGGACAAGCTGGAATTTTCCAAGTACTGCCGTTTCTGCCGCAAGCACACGGCACACAAGGAAACCAAATAGGTTCGGCACGCAAGACCCCGCGCAGGACTTCTGCATGCAGGCCAGTAGCTCTAATGGTAGAGCATCGGACTCCAAATCCGGGTGTTGGGGGTTCGAATCCCTCCTGGCCTGCCACCTTTTTCCCTGAAATCGCCGGGACTGCCTGCGCCGGCGATCTTTCAAGGCGCGGGGTTCGGTAGGCGCGCAGTTCGAGTTGTTGGAGAAACTGATGGGACGCATACTAAGAAAAAAGCCAACCATCCTCAAAAAGAAGAAGCGAACGGATGCGGACTCATCCGGATCGGACAGCGAAGCGGCGGCCTCCGGCGTTCGAACGTCCGAAGCGGCTCGAACGGAAGCCACCGAACCAACTCGCAAGCCGGAGATGAGGCGTGCGGCAGCGCCGCCGGCCGGCGAGCCAGCCGATAACGCGCTGACGCGCGCGCTGCAGTTTTTGCGAGAGGTCAAAATCGAGCTGAAGAAGGTCACCTGGCCGACGCGCAAGCAGACGATGGGCTCCACCCTGGTCGTCATCGTTCTGGTCATGATCATTTCGCTCTTCCTGGGACTCGTGGACCTGGGCCTGTCGACCGTGGTCCGGGCGGTATTTCGGGCTTGAGGAGATACGCCGTGGCGCTCAGATGGTATGTCGTCCATGTTTACTCGGGATTCGAGAACAAGGTCAAGGCGTCGCTTCAGGATCGCGTGGCGGCTTCGCCCCAATCTGAGAAATTCGGGGAGATCATCGTTCCGACCGAAGAGGTCGTCGAGCTGGTCAAGGGCAAGCGCAAGACCTCCTCGCGCAAGTTCTACCCCGGGTATATCCTGGTGCGGATGGAGCTCGACGACGAGACCTGGCATATCGTGAACAGTACCGCCAAAGTCACCGGATTTCTGGGCGGCCGACTGAAGCCGGCGCCGTTGTCCGACGCCGAAGCCGAGCAGATCATCAAGCGGATGGAGGCCGGTAAGCGTCAGCCGCAGCCGAAATATTTTTTCGAGATCGGAGATGACATCCGGGTGATCGACGGCCCTTTCAACAATTTCAACGGCACGGTGGAGGAAGTCAACCACGAGAAGGGCAAGATCAAGGTGCTGGTGAGCATCTTCGGCCGTGCCACGCCAGTAGAGTTGGATTTCGTTCAGGTGCAGAAGCTCTAGGAGCGCCGGCTCGTTCAACCCCGTCCGGCGCCCGGCGGGGGAGGAGGCCGACGAGCCTCCGCGGCCAGCCAGACTGATCGTTTTCAGGAGAAGAAAAGACCCATGGCAAAAAAAGTGATGGCATTCGTCAAGTTGCAGGTGGAGGCCGGGAAAGCCAACCCCTCTCCGCCCATCGGACCAGCCCTCGGCCAGCACGGGGTGAACATTATGGATTTCTGCAAGTCGTTCAATGCCCGCACCGCCAACGACGCCGGCATGATCATCCCGGTGGTGATCACGATCTACCAGGATCGCTCGTTTACGTTCGTCACCAAGACGCCGCCCGCCGCGGTTCTGATCAAGAAGGCCGCCAAGATCGCCAAGGGCGCCAAGGATCCCAAGCGCGAAAAAGTCGGAAAGATCAGCCGCCAGCAGCTGGAGGAAATCGCCAAACAGAAAATGGTGGACTTGAACGCATACGACGTGGAGGCTGCCTGCCGCATCATCGAGGGCACGGCGCGGAGTATGGGGATCGACATCGGGTAGGCTGACAGCATCCACTGACCGGCGGCACCGGAGCCTTTTCGAGCGGTGTCACCCGGGCAGATCCTAAGTCAAGGAGAACGGAACCAAGATGGCAAAGCGGGGTAAAAAATACGTCGAAGCCAGGAAGAAGATCGCCGGTCCCGCCGGCGTGGGGGTGGACGAAGCCGTGAAACTTGCGGTCGAGTCTTCGTTTGCCAAGTTCGATGAAACGTTGGACGTCGCCGTACGGCTGGGAGTGGATCCCCGGCACGCCGATCAGATGGTCCGCGGCAGCGTCGTGCTGCCGAACGGTATCGGCAAATCGGTACGGGTGCTGGTCATGGCCAAAGGCGAAAAGGAGAAGGAAGCGCAGGATGCCGGCGCTGACTACGTTGGCGGCGAGGACCTGGTCGAAAAAATCAAGGGTGGGTGGTTCGATTTCGACAAGGTGGTGGCCACGCCCGACATGATGGGCGCCGTAGGCAAGATCGGTAAAATTCTGGGTCCGCGGGGGCTCATGCCCAACGCCAAGGCTGGAACGGTGACCTTCGATGTAACCAAGGCCGTCAAGGAGCTCAAAGCCGGCAAGATCGAGTTCCGCGTGGAGAAGGCCGGAATCGTGCACGCGCCCATGGGCAAAGTGTCGTTCGGCGTGGAGAAGCTGGTCCAGAACGTCTCCGCGTTTCTGGAAACCATCCTGAGGATGAAACCGTCGAGCAGCAAGGGCACCTACCTGAAGGGCATCGCGGTGTCCACGACGATGGGCCCCGGCGTTAAAATCGATACGAGTTTGATCAAAGAAGTCGCAAAGTAAATCATATCTATCTGTCAAAGACCGTAGGTACGCAAGGGCGGTTAATCGGCGTATGCGCCGGCCTACCGAGACAGAGGGATTCTGCGGGTGGGCCGATCCGGATGCCCGACAGCACCCCTGATCGGCCCTGGCCATGACCTCCGGTCCTTCAGACACTCGAAGGAGGTGAGAATCGAAAGTGAAACTAGAAGAAAAGAAGCAAATCGCGGAAGACCTGCACGGCCGTTTCAAGAGATCGCAACTGGTCGTCCTGACCGATTTCAAAGGGCTGGACGTCGGTTCGGTCAGTGATCTGCGCCGCAAGCTGAAAGAGGCGGGCGTCGAGTACAAAGTGGTCAAGAACACGCTGATGGCCAGGGCGTCCCAGGACACACCGGTCGCAGTGATGGCGGATCATTTCAAGGGTCCCGGGGCGGTGGCCATCAGCTACCAGGACCCGGTGGCGCCCGCCAAGATCCTGACCAAGTTTGCCGACGACAGCAAGAAGCTTGAAATCCGGGCGGCGGTGCTCAACGGCAAGCTCATCGACGTGAACGGCGTCAAGGCCCTGGCGGCCTTGCCGTCGCGCGAGGTGCTGCTGGGGCAGTTGCTTTCGGTGATGGCGGGAGTCCCGACATCGGCTGTGAGAGTGCTGGCCGGCGTGCCGCGCGCTCTGGTGAACCTGCTGTCGGCCCTGAAGGACAAGCGGCAGGCCGCGGAGGCGCCGCCCGTCGCGTGAGCCCTGCCGGCGTCAGCGGTCGAGAACGGACCATCTCATTCCCATTTTTAAAAAGGTGAACAACTGGAGGTAACGCAACATGGCTAACGTGACCAAGGAAGATGTAATCGAGTTCATTGCCAACATGTCGGTGTTGGATCTGTCCCTGCTCGTCAAGGAGTTGGAGGAGAAGTTCGGCGTTTCCGCTGCGGCCCCCGTGGCCATGATGGCCGCCGGAGCCGGCGCGGGTGCGGCCGCCGCTGCACCGGCCGAGGAGAAAACGGAGTTTGACGTCATTCTGACGGCCCACGGTGAGAAGAAGATCAACGTGATCAAGGAAGTCCGTGCCATCACCGGTCTGGGCTTGAAAGAGGCCAAGGACCTGGTGGAAAGCCCCCCCAAGCCGGTCAAGGAGGGAATTCCGAAGGCCGATGCCGAAAAAATCAAGGCGCAGCTCGAGGCCGCCGGCGCCAGCGTGGAGATCAAATAGCGAGTTGTCCGGAACCGTGGCCTGCTGTCCGATTGGCTGGAGTTCATCCTCCCCTGGTGTCTTTCCGATCGCAGCAGGCCATGAAGACCATCATTCTGTCCAGCATCTGTCCATCATCTGACTCGGGTGTTCTAACCTTAACCAGATTGCGGAGTTGCTATGTCCGAGAGACCTATGGCAAGCAAGCGTATTCGCAAGAGCTTCGGCAAGATTGACCAGATCGTCGATATCCCCGACCTGATCGGCATGCAGCGTGACTCCTTCGCACGGTTCCTGCAGATCGACGTCCCACACGAAAAACGCGAGGAGACTGGCCTCCAGGCCGTATTCAAGTCGGTGTTTCCCATCAAGGATTTTACCGGCAGTGCCTCGCTGGAGTTCGTGTCCTACCGGTTCGGGGAGATTAAGCACACCATCGAGGAATGCATTCACCGTGGGATGACCTACGAAATTCCGGTGCGCATCACGGTGCGGCTGGTAGTCTACGACGTCGATGCCGAGTCCGGTGCCTCCACGATCCGCGACATTAAAGAGCAGGAAATCTATTTCGGCACGATTCCGCTAATGACGGCCAAAGGCACCTTTATCATCAACGGCACCGAGCGCGTGGTGGTCAGCCAGCTGCACCGCTCGTCCGGGGTCTTTTTCGACCATGACAAGGGCAAGACCCATTCCAGCGGCAAGATCATCTACAGCGCCCGCATCATTCCGGTCCGCGGCTCCTGGATCGACATGGAGATCGACCCCAAGGACATCGTCTACATTCGCATCGACCGGCGCCGCAAGTTCCCGATCACCACGCTGTTCAAAGCCTTCGGATACACCTCCGAGGACCTGCTGGCCTATTTCTATAAAACCGAACGGGTGATCGTGGATGGCAAGCGCCACTTCAAAGCCTTCGACGAGGACCTGCTGAAGGGCCAGCGGGCGAGCCGCGACATCAAGGACGCCGAGACGGGGGAGATTCTGGTCAAGAAAGGCCGCCAGTACAACGCGCGCATTCTTAAGCGCCTAAAGGCGTTGGGCACGGATCGCGTACCGATCAATGTGGAGGAGATCTACCAGCGGGCCTATGCGTTCACCATTCCGCATCCGCAGACCGGCGAGCCCGTCGTGCGGGCCAACGACACGGTCGACGAAGACAGCATCGCTCGTCTGGCCGATGCCGGCATCGCCGATTTCGACCTGCTGTTCATCGACGGCCTGTCCAGCAGCGACTCCGTCCGCAAGACGCTCCTGCTCGACAAGGTGGACAGCAAGGAGGAGGCGCTGATCGACATCTACCGCCGGTTGCGGCCCGGCAATCCGGCCACGCCCGAGGTGGCGCAGGAATTCATCGACAATCTGTTCTTCAAAAGCAACTACTACGACCTTTCCGGCGTGGGCCGGCTGAAGATCAACCAGAGGCTGGGGGTCAGCAGCGCTCCGGATCTCAGCATTCTGCGCAAAGAGGACATTCTGCTCACGGCCAAATCGCTGATCGAGCTGCGTGACACCCAGGGGGTCGTCGACGACATCGACCATCTGGGAAACCGGCGCGTGCGGGCGGTCGGCGAGCTGCTGGAGAACCAATACCGCATCGGTCTCGTCCGCATGGAACGTGCCATAAAGGAACGCATGAGCCTGCAGGAAGTCGACGCGCTGATGCCGCACGACCTGGTCAACCCCAAGCCGGTCTCGGCCGTCGTCAAGGAGTTCTTCGGCACGAGCCAGCTGTCCCAGTTCATGGACCAGACCAATCCGCTCTCTGAAACCACCCACAAGCGCCGTTTGAGCGCTTTGGGGCCGGGCGGCCTGACCCGCGAGCGCGCCGGCTTCGAGGTCCGGGACGTGCACCCCTCGCACTATGGACGCATCTGCCCGATCGAGACGCCCGAAGGTCCCAATATCGGTCTGATCGTCTCGCTCAGCACGTACGCGCGCGTGAACGACTACGGTTTCATCGAAACCCCCTATCGAGTGGTCGAGAGCGGGCGGGTTTCGGAATCCGTCAAGTTCCTGGACGCCTTCGAGGAAAAGGCCCTGCCGATCGCGCAGGCCAACGCGCCGGTGAACGAAAAGAGCCAGTTCACCAATCCCCTGGTCACCTCCCGCGTAGCCGGCGAGTTCATGATGGTCAACCGCGAGGAGATCGAGCTCATGGACATTTCGCCCAACCAGCTGGTGAGTGTTTCGGCCTCGCTCATTCCGTTCCTGGAAAACGACGATGCCAACCGGGCGCTCATGGGGTCCAACATGCAGCGCCAGGCGGTGCCGCTGCTCATGAACGAGGCGCCGCTGGTCGGCACGGGCATCGAGGGGGTGGTCGCCAAAGACTCCGGGGTGACCGTGGTCGCGCCTCGGGACGCCGAGGTGGTCGACGTGGATGCCTCGCGGATCGTGCTCAAACACGATCCGGCCGGAGACCCCAACGAAAAGAAGGTGACCATTTTCAACCTGTCCAAGTTCGTGCGCTCCAACCAGAACACCTGCTTCAACCACCGGCCCATCGTGCACAAGGGCCAGTGGGTCGCGGCGGGCGAGATCATCGCCGACGGGCCGGCCACCGACCAGGGCGAGCTGGCGCTCGGCAAGAATGTGATGGTGGCCTTCATGCCCTGGGGCGGGTACAACTTCGAGGACTCCATTCTGGTGAGCGAGCGTCTGGTGCGCGACGGCGTCTACACCTCGGTGCACATCGAGGAGTTCGAAGTGGTGGCGCGCGACACCAAGCTGGGCAAGGAAGAGATCACCCGCGACATTCCCAACGTCGGGGACGAAGCACTGAAGAGCCTCGATGACAGCGGCATCATCCGCCTGGGCGCCGAAGTCAAACCGGGCGATATTCTGGTCGGCAAGATCACGCCCAAGGGAGAAAGCCAGCTTTCGCCGGAAGAGAAGCTGCTGCGCGCCATTTTCGGCGAGAAGGCCGGGGACGTCAAGGACACCTCGCTGCGCGTGCCGCCGGGGATTCAGGGGATCGTCATCGACGCCAAGGTGTTCTCGCGCCGCGGGGTGGAGAAGGACGACCGCACGCGGCTGATCGAAGACGAGGAAATCGCCAGCCTGGAGAAGGACCGGGACGACGAGCTGGTGGTGATCGAGGACGTGGTCCGCGCCCAGCTCGCCGACCTGCTGAACGGACAGAAGGCCCAGTCGCCGATCAAGAAGGGCAAGAAGATCTACGTCAACAGCGGCGTCAAGCTGGACGCCAAAGTCCTGGAGAAGGTTCCAGTGGCCGCGCTGGAAGGCATCGTGCTCAAGGACGCGCAGATGACCCAGGTGGTGCACGAGATCCTGGAACGCTATCGCGACCAGCGCGAGCTGTGCCGGCTGGCCTTCGAGCAGCAGGTCAGCCGATTCGAACGCGGCGACGAACTGCCGCCGGGCGTGATCAAAATGGTCAAGGTCTACGTGGCCATGAAACGCAAGCTGTCCGTCGGCGACAAGATGGCCGGACGCCATGGCAACAAGGGCGTCGTGTCGCGCATCCTGCCGATCGAGGACCTGCCCTACTTCGAGGACGGCCGACCGGTGGACATGGTGCTCAACCCTTTGGGCGTTCCGTCGCGCATGAACGTCGGCCAGATCCTGGAGATTCACCTCGGCCTGGCGGCCAAGGGTCTCGGCGATCAGGTCCAGCAGCTCATCGAGGATCAGAAGGTCAACAAACTGCGGGAGAAGATGCGGCGGATCTTCTCGGCGACATCCGAAAAGAAGGTGATCGGCGGCCTGGACGACGATCAGCTGCAGCAGTTCGCCCGGTTCTACCGGCGCGGGGTCCATATGGCGACGCCGGTGTTCGACGGCGCCAAGGAGGAGGAAATCAAGCACCTGCTGGCGGAAGCCGGGCAGGACCGCTCTGGGCAGGTAACGCTCTACGACGGGCGCACAGGCGAACCGTTCGACGAGAAGATCACCGTCGGCACGATGTACGTTATGAAGCTTCACCATCTGGTTGACGACAAGATCCATGCCCGATCCATCGGCCCCTATTCGCTGGTAACCCAGCAGCCGCTGGGTGGGAAAGCCCAATTCGGCGGCCAGCGGCTGGGGGAAATGGAAGTCTGGGCCATGGAGGCCTACGGCGCGGCCTATGCGCTGCAGGAATTTCTGACGGTCAAGTCCGACGACATGGCGGGCCGGACGCGGATGTACGAGAAGATCGTCAAAGGCCAGAACGTGCTCGAGCCCGGCATCCCCGAGTCGTTCCGGGTCATGACCAAGGAGCTTCAGTCGCTGGGCCTGGACGTGGGCCTGCTGGAGGACGCCGACGTGCCGACAGCCTCCGAATGATCGACGGACCGACGGCTTCCGTGGTGAACCTTAACTCGATACGCCTTCAGGAGTGAAAGATGGACACCCTGTATGATTTTTTCGCTAAGCCCACCGACCCCCGCAAATACCGGGCGATCCGGATCGCGCTCGCTTCCCCGGAGCAGATCCGCAAATGGTCCCACGGCGAGATCAAGAAACCGGAGACCATCAACTACCGTACATTCAAGCCCGAGCGCGAGGGCCTCTTCTGCGCCAAGATCTTCGGCCCCACCAAGGACTACGAATGCAACTGCGGCAAGTACAAGCGCATGAAGCACCGCGGGGTGATCTGCGAAAAGTGCGGAGTCGAAGTCATCCAGTCCAAGGTACGGCGCGAACGCATGGCGCACATCGAACTGGCGACACCCGTCTCCCACATCTGGTTTCTGAAAAGCCTGCCGAGCAAGATCGGCAACCTGCTGGACCTGACCCTCAAGAACATGGAGAAGGTTCTATACTTCGACAGCTACATCGTGCTGGATCCCAAGGATACCCCGCTCCTGCGCGGCCAGATGCTCACCGACGAGAAATACCTGGAGGCCGTGGAGACCTATGGCTCCAAGTTCGAGGCCGGTATCGGCGCCGAGGCGGTCCAGAAGATGCTCGAGAGCCTGGATCTCGAGAAGCTCTACCACGAGCTGCGGACAGGGATCCGCGAGACCGGCTCGCTCGCCAAACGCCAGAAACTCGCCAAGCGGCTGAAGATCGTCGACGCCTTCCGGCGGTCGGGAATCGATCCCACTTGGATGATCATGGACGTCATCCCGGTTCTGCCGCCCGATCTGCGGCCGCTGGTTCCGCTGGAAGGCGGACGTTTCGCGACCTCCGACTTAAACGATCTCTATCGCCGGGTGATCAACCGCAACAACCGCCTGCGCCGGCTGATCGACCTTAAGGCCCCGGAGATCATCGTGCGCAACGAGAAGCGCATGCTGCAGGAGTCGGTGGACGTGCTCTTCGACAACGGCCGTCATGGCCGGGTGATCACCGGCACCAACAAGCGCCCCCTCAAATCCCTCAGCGACACGCTCAAGGGCAAGCAGGGACGTTTCCGTCAGAACCTTCTGGGCAAGCGCGTCGACTACTCGGGACGCACGGTCATCACGGTCGGGCCGGACCTTCGGCTGCACCAGTGCGGACTGCCCAAGCAGATGGCGCTGGAGCTGTTCAAGCCGTTCGTCTACTACCGGCTCGAGCAGAAGGGAATGGTCTCCACCGTCAAGAGCGCCAAGAAGATGGTGGAGCGCGAAGTGCCCGAGGTTTGGGACACCCTGGACGAGGTCGTCAAGGAGTACCCCGTGATGCTCAACCGGGCGCCGACGCTGCACCGGCTGGGGATCCAGGCCTTCGAACCGATCCTGATCGAGGGCAAGGCGATTCAGCTGCACCCGCTGGTCTGCACCGCGTTCAATGCCGATTTCGACGGCGACCAGATGGCGGTGCACGTGCCCTTGTCCGTGGAGGCCCAGATCGAGGCGCGGGTGCTGATGCTCTCCTCCAACAATATCCTCTCCCCGGCCAACGGCAGCCCGATCATCGTGCCCAGCCAGGACATTGTGCTGGGCACCTACTACATGACGCGCGGCATCACCGGGCGCCGGGGCGAGGGCCGGATCTTCGCCAATCCCGAAGAGGTGCGTTCGGCCTACGATTCCGGCCAGGTGGAGCTGCACAGCAAGATCCAGATGCGCATGCAGGGCAAGCGTTACGACACCACGGTCGGGCGTGTGCTGCTGTGGGAAATCATCCCCAAGGTCGACATCCTCGAATTGCGACACCTCATGGTGGCGACGGAAGAGGAGGCCGAGCAGGCGCGCGAGCGTCTGGTCGCCGGCACCGGGTTCGCCGATCTGGTGCGTGAGGTGTCGCAGAGCCCGGACCGCAGCGCCGACGGGTGGATCGGCAAGCTCACCTACAACGAGTTCAAGAGTGTCTTCAACTGCGATGAGGCCGATGTCGACATGGTGTACGCCCTGGGCATCGGCGATGTCAGCCCGATTCTTTACGCCGACCATGGCTACCACCTCTTTGAGGTGATCAACAAGTGGCCGGCGGTACCCTTCGACAGCGTCAACCAAGTCATCGACAAGAAGGTGCTGCGGCATCTGGTCGACCATGTGTATCGCAACCTCGGACCCAAAGCGACCGTTATCCTCTCCGACCGGTTGAAGGACATCGGCTACAGCTATTCCACCCGCGGTGGGCTCTCGATCTGCATCGACGACATGATCATCCCGCAGGCCAAGGGGGAGATCCTGAAGAAAGCCGAGACCCAGGTCAGCGAAATCGGGCGGCAGTA
>Ga0209254_10006842_pt1 | contig 10520 bp, 9 predicted proteins | sample FrelakmetDIP11DI_FD_187148 | JGI IMG/M metagenome (GOLD analysis project Ga0209254, IMG submission 187148) | Freshwater lake sediment microbial communities from the University of Notre Dame, USA, for methane emissions studies - DIP11 DI (SPAdes)... | ecosystem: Environmental > Aquatic >... | reverse complement strand
GGGTCCGCTGGGGCTCAAGCTGCCGCCGCCGGTCATCGGCTGGCTTGTGGACTCCAACGTGGCGCTGCTTTCCCTGGTGATCCTGACCAGCTGGGCGACCATCGGCTATGATATGGTGATCTTCCTGGCGGCGCTGCAGGGCATCCCGCGCTTTCTCTACGAAGCCGCCACCGTCGATGGGGCGACTCGCTTTCAATCCCTGTTCCGCATCACTATCCCGATGCTCACCCCAACTATTTTCTTTGTCCTGGTCACCAATACAATCTCCGTGCTGCAGATCTTCAGCGAGCCTTACATTATGACCCAGGGTGGGCCGGCGAATTCCACCCTGACCATCGTCTATTACCTGTACCAGAAGGGCTTCCAGCGCTTCCAGATGGGCTACGGTGCGGCACTGGCATGGATTGTGTTTGCCCTGATCTTTATCATTACAACCTTACAGTTCCGGTTTTCCAACCGCTGGGTTCACGAGGATTAAACGCCATGCTAGGACAGGTCGAACGCGTTTCTTGGCTCCAAAAAATTGTTTATTATCTCTTAATGGGCTTCCTGGCGCTTATGGTGATCTACCCGTTCATCTTCATGGTAACCACCTCGCTGAAAGATAGCCCGGAGGTCTTCGAAGCCATCATGCGCCCCTTCGGTAGGGAGCTGCGCTTCGAGAACTACGCCATCGTGCTGGGCACGGTGAACATGGGCCGCTACATGCTCAACACGGCCTTCGTCACCTTCTCGGTGGTCATCGGGCAGATCCTGACCTCTATGATGGGCGGCTACGCCTTCGCTCGCATCGAATTCCCCGGACGCGACCTGCTCTTCCGTTTTTACCTGGGCACCATCATGATCCCCTTTATCGTCATCATGATCCCCATCTATAAGATGATGCAGGTTTTTGGCTGGCTGGACCACTTCCAGTCGCTGATCATCCCCTGGGTGTTCACCGCCGCTGGAACCTTCCTCTTCCGCCAGTTCTTCAGGAGCATCCCCAAAGACCTGGAAGAAGCCGCCATCATCGATGGCGCCAACCGCTGGACGATCCTGTGGAAGATCTTTGCCCCACTCTCGGTGCCGGCTATTGCCACCCAGTTCACCATCTCCTTTCTGTATGCCTGGAACTCCTTTATCTGGCCCCTGGTTGCCATTCAGAGCAAGTCTAACTACGTGGTGACGCAGGGCCTAGCAGACATCCAGGGAGGCTACCATGCCAGCCCGCCGATCGTGATGGCAGGGGCCACCCTGGTCATCCTGCCCACTGTGCTGGCTTTCCTGTTCGCACAGCGCTACTTTATCGAGGGGGTGGCGACAACCGGCATGAAAAACTGAGCCGTTTGTGCCTACCTGATGTAAAAATGGGCGCAGGGTCCTCGCCTGAGGAGGCTGAGGCGAGAATCCCCGCTGTTCATTCTGGTTGCAAAAAGGAACACCGCTCATGAAGATGGAAAATGACCGTTTTGTCGTTTATGGTAACGCGATCGAGAAATCGCACTCGCAGAAGGCCATTAAATGGCAGAACATGTTCGTCAAGAAGTTCAACTACGACCCGAACGAGAAGTACAGCCTGAGCCTGGAGGACAACCCCTACCTGGGGCCGCTCTTCGGCTTGCGTAACATCGTGCGCAAGGAGGAGGGCGAGCCGGTAAAGAATGAGAAGGCGGTGATTTGCAGCACCATCCGCATGGGCTTTGGACACTACCGCATCGCTATGGCTGGCGTCTCATGCGCACGTGCGATGGGTTTTCAGCCTTACTGGTTGGATTTGCTGGCAATCCCGGGCATAACGACAGATGTGATTAACCGCTGCAACACCAACTACAGCGCCTGCTCTCGATTTTCCCAGAGAAGCCGGCTCTTTGAAAAATATGTATGGGAGGCAGTGACAACCGGCGAGCCAACCCTGCCAGTTCTCTCTCATTTCTTGAACTCCTGGATCCCAGGTTGGCCGTGGAGATTCTTGAAAACCAATGTTAAAGATTACAAGATGAGCGAGCTGTTCAGGAACATGTTCCAGGCGCTGCCCCCTGAAATGCCGATCCTGACCTCCCATATGTGGATTTGCATGGGAGCGGTCGCCGGGGGGATGACCAATGTTGTTGATATGATGTTTGATAACTGGCCGATGGCCTTCCAACTCACCGAAGGAGCTAAACATGCTGTCCAATCTCCATCTGGTTACTACGGATTTCGAGTCATGCGCGGCTTCGATGAGCGCGATAAGATTCTGAAACCGGTTCCTACTGATGCACTTATTTATGCAGGTCACCACGTCGACCATGAGCTGGTAGAAAATATTGAAATAGATTGCGCCGCACGCCTGCGTCGAATGAAAAACAACGAGCCCAGACGGCTGCTGCTCACCATGGGCGGGGCGGGTGCGCAGCGCGAGCTTTTCAAAGCCATCATTGAGCACTGCATTCCTTTGATAAAAAAAGGTAAAGTATGCCTGTTTGTCAACCTGGGTGATCATAAGTCCAACTGGGAATGGCTTAAAACCGAGCTGTCCCAACATGATGAGCTGGTCCAGCCGCATTTCAATTGGCAGGAGACGCAATCCTTTGTGGATAGCATTCGAGATCAGGTCGCTGACGGCCTGCACGTATTTCTGCACGATAACACCTTCCATGCTGTCTATTCAACCAATTACCTGATGCGGGTGGTCGACGTGATGATTACCAAACCCAGTGAGCTGGCTTTCTATCCGGTGCCCAAAATCTTCAACGCCAGGGTCGGGGGTCACGAAATGTGGGGCGCTATCAGGGGAGCAGAACTCGGAGATGGTACAATCGAAGCTCGCAGCATTATTCAAACGATCCAAGCGATCGACATCCTGACAGAAGAAAACGACCTGCTGCAACTATTCTGTGCCTGCATCCAGAAAAACAAATCTATCGGCATATATGACGGTGGATATAAATGCGTTGAGCTGGCAACAGGTAAAAAATTCGATAGAGTGGATGGCAAAGCAGTGTATTGAGAGCAACCGGACGCCAGAGCTTCATCGATCTCAGCAACCGATTGGAAACCTGATCTGAAAAAATTTTTTCATCCTTGATGGCGAAATTTATATCATGCTGACTCACAGGACAATATTGCTGTTGATGCGGCTTTGTTTCCACCAGAACTTGATGATACACGTGATAGCCTAACCCGTCCATTGGCGTGGTATTCAACAGGTCCATTTGCTGGTCGAGCTTCCCTCACTGAACACAAACTAGGAGAGGGGCAGGCACACTATATGGGTTGGTTTCCGACCCTGGACCAGGCGCAGGCACTGCTGAAGCACCTGGCAGAAAACTATGAAATTGAACGCATTGGAGATATCCCGGATGGAATGGTGGCAGTGCGGCGCGGAAAGAATACGGCTTACTTCAACTTCACCGAATCAAGTATGACCCTGCAAATATCTGGGGGTCCTCTTGAAGTGCCTCCCCGCGATCTCAGGATTGTAAAAAAGTTCGGGATGACTGACTGCGGGAAAAATAAAGCTGAACTAGCCATCTGATATTCTGACATGCATACTGATGCTTTTTCTTCCCTCACCATCCGCGGCGCACGGCTGCACAACCTGAAGAACATCTCGCTCAGCCTGCCCAAGAACCAATTGATCGTCTTCACCGGACTGTCCGGCTCGGGCAAATCCACGCTGGCATTCGACCTGCTTCACAAGGAGGGGCAGCGCCAGTATATGGAATCACTGGGTATGGTGACCTACGAGAGCCGCCCGCCGGTCGACTCCATCACGGGACTCTCGCCCACCATCAGCGTCGGGCAGAACAGCACCAACCGCTCACCACTCTCCACCGTCGGCACCGCCAGCGAGGTGTACACCTACCTGCGGCTGCTGTTCGCCCGCACCGGCCACCGCCCCTGCCCAAGCTGCAGTGCGGACGTGCCCCCGGCGCAAACATTGGTAGATCCGGCGGTGATCGCCTGGGAGGAAGAGCAGGGCGGCGAGCCCGAGAGGAGCATCAGCTGCCCAGCGTGCGGTGCGAGGCTGCCCGAGATGGGCATGGCTTTCTTCTCATTCAACAAGCCGGACGGCGCCTGCCCGCGCTGCACCGGGCTGGGTACGATTTACAGCGCCAGGCTGGAGGCTATCCTGGACGAAAGCAAGAGCCTCAGGCAGGGGGCGGTGCTGGCCTGGGACCCGCGCCTGGCGGAGTGGAACGTGCAGGTGCTGGAGGCAGCCAGCTGGCATTACGGCTTTGCGTTCGACCCGCAGGCTGCGGTAAAAGAGCTCGATCCAGCGGCACGCCACCTGCTGATGTACGGCGTGGAAAGCGACGAGTTCCGGGAGCATTTTCCGCAGCGTGAGCCCCCCAGGACGGTGGGCGAAGGGCGCTTCGAAGGGCTGGTGCCCAACCTGCTGCGCCGGCATGCCGAGCACGCCGCCGACGAGAACGAGGCTTACCTGGAAAAATTGGAGCAGTTGCTGGTGCTGCAGACCTGCCCGGACTGCCAGGGGAAGCGCCTGCACCCGGAGGCGCGCGCAGTGACAGTCACCGGGCAAAGCCTGGTGGAGATTACGCGCCTTCCGCTGGACAGGCTTGCCGATTGGGTGGATGGACTGCACGGCGACCTGCCGGCGGCTGACTGGCTGGTGGCAGCGCCTATCGTCTCCGACCTGCACGAACGGTTGAGGCGCCTGGTGGAGGTGGGTTTGGGCTACCTGACGCTCGAGCGCAGCTCCCCATCGTTATCGGCGGGCGAGGCCCGCCGGCTGCGGCTGGCGGCACTGCTTGGCTCCGGGTTGACCGGTGTGCTGTACGTGCTGGACGAGCCGACCATCGGATTGCACCCGCGCGACAGCCAGCGCCTGATGGTGCTGCTGCGCCAGTTGCGCGACCTGGGCAACACGGTGCTGCTGGTGGAGCACGACCTGGAGGTGATGCAGACTGCCGACTGGCTGGTGGACCTGGGACCGGGCGGCGGGCGCCTGGGTGGACAGGTGGTGGCACAGGGCAGGCCGGCAGAGGTGGCACAGGTGCCCGCCTCACTCACCGGGCAGTACCTGTCGGGGGCAAGGAGCATCCCGCTCCCCAATAGGCGCCGGCCTCACGAGGGATTGGGCTTGACGGTCCAGGGGGCATGCGAGCACAACCTGAAGGACATCACGGTCACTTTCCCGCAGCGGGCCCTGACGGCGCTCACGGGAGTCTCCGGCTCGGGCAAGTCGACGCTGCTGTTCGACATCGTGGACCGGGCAGGACGTAAACGATTCTACGGGGCGGCTGCCCAGGGACACCACCTGCCCGGCGCCCATTCCAGCATCCAGGGCTGGGAGCATTTCGATAAGATCATCACCATCGACCAGCATCCCATCGGTCGCTCGACGCGCTCCAACGCCGCCACCTACACCGAGGCTTTCACACCCATGCGAGCGGTTTTCGCCGCTCAGCCCGCGGCCAGGGAGCGCGGACTGGAAGCCCGGCACTTCTCCTTCAACCTGCCGGGCGGGCGCTGTGAACGCTGTGAAGGTGCCGGACAGCTGGCGGTGGAGATGCACTTTCTACCCGACGTGCTGGTGCGCTGCCCTGCCTGCCGCGGCCGGCGCTATAAACGCCAGGTGCTGGAAGTGCTGTACCGCGGGTTGGATATCGCACAGGTGCTGGAGCTGACCATCGAGGAGGCCCTGCCGCTGTTCGAAGATGTACCGGCTGTGAAAACACGCCTGGAGCTGATGGTCGAGACCGGCCTGGGTTACCTGCAGCTGGGGCAGCCGGCCTCCAGCTTCTCGGGCGGGGAGGCGCAGCGCGTCAAGCTGGCTAAAGAGCTTTCAGCGCGCTCTACCGGTCGCACCCTGTACCTGCTGGACGAGCCGACCACGGGCCTGCACCTGGAGGACGTGAGGCGCCTGCTGCAGCTGCTGCAGGGGCTGGTGGAGAGGGGCAACAGCGTGATCGTGGTGGAGCACAACCTGGAGCTGGTGAAATGCGCCGACTGGGTGATCGATTTGGGACCGGGGGGAGGCGTGGAGGGGGGAAGCGTGGTGGCGGAGGGAACGCCGGAGCAGGTGGCGGAGTGCGAGGAGTCGGTGACGGGGAGGATGCTGAAAGGATTGCTGTTGGTCGATTAGTCAGGATGGTTGTCGGTCGAACGGGGAAATCAATTGATCGGTCGATTGGATACCCCGGGAATTTTACGATTGGTGGATCCAAATCTGAGGAAGAATAAAAGGATGGTGTTTTGAAATATCTGTGAGGGAAAAATCCAACTCTGTTATATTGGCCGCATGTAGTGAGGAAAATCTAATGAACCCTGATGTGGAAGAAATTCGCCAAGGAATGTCAACTCTTCTCGCAGCGACACGCCGGGAAACACAGCAATCATTCTCGGGCGTCGAAATGGATTGGAGTGTGCAGGATGACCAGGCTGGATGGCGCGTTCGGGATGTGCTGGGGCACCTTGGCGTGTGGAATGGCGAGGCGGCAAAATCACTGCTGGCATTCGCGGAGGGCGGTGAGTATCACTGTATCCCATCAGAAGAGAAATACGATGAGTACAATGCGCATGCCGTCGATGAGCGCCGGTCCTGGGACATCCAACAGGTGTGGGCCGAGTACGAAGCCTCAGCTGATCAACTGAAAGTCCTGGTGGACAGCTTGCCGGCAGTTGCCTGGAACCGCATCATGCTTTATCCATGGAATGAGCGGGGTGTAGTTCGGAACCTGATTGAAGTGATGATGCAGCATGAGATTGAGCATCGGCAGTGGGTAAGCAGAGCAGTCGCTCAAATACCGTCTCCAACCGCATAACCGCGAACACCTGGCGCTGGAAGCAGGCGACGGAGCCCGCACAGTCGGGCTGGTCAGCGATTCGGGAGCGAGAGAGCAATTGTCCGCTGGAGCCAGTGCCAGGCAGCTCTTTATTTTCCGGGAACGATGATCGGATTTTCTCCTATGAATAAAAGCAAGTGACTAAACGACGATGGCAAGGCCGACCAGCATTGCTGCGATACCGGTTACCAGGAAGTTGGGGATATGCCTGAAAGCGGGCTCATTTCCATGCGGCCACATCTTCTGAGATTCACCAATGGCCGATATAAACTAGCTGGGTGTGGAGACATTTCGCTGATCGAAGCCCGCCAGGCTGGCTGGAACGGGCGGAACGCGCAGGCAATCGACCTGGGTCCGGGGGGAGGCGAGGAGGGGGGAAGCGTGGTGGCGGAGTGCGAGCAGTCGGTGACGGGGAGGATGCTGAAAGGATTACTCAGCAAGTCATTCTGACAGGAATTCTACAGCGCTCAGAAGGTAGATCTTTGTTGAATCCACTAATTTTGCTATCTCTACATTTTCATCAACATGGTGGACGAATAATGGGTTTCCGGGACCACACATCAGAAAAGGTATTTTGAGTGCAGGGACAAAAGCTACCGCATCAGTCCCGGCAGCAACGGCCTGCGGCTGCGGATGTTTTCCCGTCACAAGCGTTACAATCTCGAAGAAACGCTTAATTACCGGGTTGTCCGGAGGCGTTGCCAAGGGAGGAGCATCGAGAAGCACCTTAGATGTTGCCTGAAAGCCAGGTAGATCCACTTCTCCAGCTGTCCTGTTGAGTAAATCCTGGATCTCGTTCACAATCGCAGCGTGATCTTGCCCGGGAACCGTACGCAAATCGACCTGAACCACGCACCGGTCGGGAAGGGTGTTTACATCCATCCCGGCATGGATAGAATTGATACTGTAAACAAATTTCCCCAGAAGAGGATGCTCCACAAAAGGAAATTCAATCTTCAATAGATTGATCAGCAGAGGCAGCATCATCATGATCGCATTCCGCCCCTGGTCCATTTGTGCCATGTGAATCGCTTTTCCGTGCGTGCTGATTTCCAGCCACAAGAGACCTTTTTCCGCGATCACAACATCGTTATCCGAAGGCTCGGCAATAAAGAGGGCCTGAATTGGACCAAAATCGTAACGATTTACGATAGCCTTAGCCCCAATAAAGCCATTTTCTTCACCAGCTGTAAGCGCCAGGATTAAATCACCCTTCAATGGATAATGAGCGGCAGCAAGGATCGTGGCGGCGTGGACAATTGATGCCACGCCGCCTTTCATATCGGATGCGCCACGTCCCCAGACTTTCCCATCCAGGATCTGGCCGCCGAAAGGATCATATTTCCATTCTTCATCGGTTTGAGAACCGACATCGAGGTGCCCCGAAAAAATTAGTGCGGGTAATTCTCCAGTACTTCTCAATCTTGCAACCAGGCTGGCACGGTGCGGGGAGTGTGGAAAGATCTCTACCTGGAAGCCTGCCGTGCGGAGCAGGTTCCCCAGAAAGCCCGCTGCTTCCGCCTCGTTTCCTGGCGGATTTGGGGTGCGGAATTGTATCAACCGGCTGCAAAGGTCAGCGAGTTTTGCCTCGTCGATAAACGAAAGGAGCGGCCCGCACTTTTCGAGGAGAGAATCCATTCGTTTCGGACTCATTCCAAGCGTTCGAGCTTGAATATCACCGGCCTAAGGCCATCCGTACAGCAGGCAATTGCGACACCAGCTTGTTTTGACCAAGGGTAATCGCCACCCATTGCCAGGGTGATCAAATCGCGATGGATATCCGCCCAGGCCCAGGGGCAGAAGCCCTCCGGCATATAGTAATCCCGGCTGATAAAAACCGCATCGTCAGGGACCAAGTCGCAGTAACGAGACATGTCCTGGCCGTACTGGTCGAAGAGATCGTGGTTGCACATTTTCCTGAGAACGGTGATCTGGATGACTGACATGCGCTACTTCCCTGGGTTCAGCAAATGGACAAATGGGCAGGCGAGCTGCTACATGCCCAGCAGCTTCTTATAAAGTTCTACACGCCGATCGGGCAGGTAGGTGGCGATGGAGCGCCATTCGGCGACTTTTTCCATCGGAATCTCGGCGGCAGTCACTCCATCTCCATCTCCTAATTGCGCCAGGAGGCGTCCGGAGGGACTGACGATACAGGAATGACCGAAGCTGTAAATACTCTGAGAAATCCCCGCTCCCTGGCAGCACATCACCAGACCGACAGTATTCTCGAGAGCCCGGCTCACCGCAAATGCCGTGGTCTGCAGGTGACTCCACTGCCAGGTGTCCCAATCATTCGGCGGTCCAACCGTCAACCAGTTGGTAGCATTCAGAATGACTTCGGCACCATTCAGTACCAGCCCACGGATATATTCCGGAAATGCAAGGTCATAGCAAATTGATAGTCCGAGGCGCCCGAGGCGCGTGTCTACTATCGCAATCTCTTCTCCGGCTCCAAACATTTCCTTCTCTGCACCGAAAAGGTGCATCTTGCGGTATTTTGCTTTCAGTCCCTGCCCTGGATCGATGAACACACCACAGTTATAAAATTTATCTTGCTGTGATTCGATCATGCTGCCAAACAGGTAGACATCATACTTTGCACATAAATCAGACAGAAAATCTGTGGCCGGACCGGGGACAGTTTGGGCTACGTGCTCTGGTTTTAGGTCATCATAGTAACCGCTGGTGAAGGTTTCCGGAATAACTACGACGTCCGCGCCCAAATCCTTCGCCATCGGAACCATGGCTGCTACCTGTTTAAGGTTCGCTTCCACATCTCCGGCAAAGCTATGCCACTGCGCAACTGCGAATTTTGCTCCCATGACAATTCTCCTTTTTTAGATTAAATATTCAACGAGTATGACAACGGCGCAAATGAGAATCTCAAGCAGCGATTATGATCTTTTTCATTTGCGCCCGCGATAAAGCATCAGCGCTACCAAGATAATCAGGCCTTTCAAGATTTGCTGATACCAGAAATGCACATTGAGCATGTTTAATATGTTATTCAGAAGAGCCAGGACCAGCACGCCTCCAAAGGCGCCGCCGAGCGTGCCGAACCCGCCACCCAGGCGCAGTCCACCGAGGACAACTGCGATGAGGGAATCAAAACCCAGATTCGCACCTGCATTGGGATCCCCCACACCCATCCTGCTCACGAAGAACAAGCCTCCCAGCGTCGCGACGACCGCACAAATAACATATGATAAGATTTCCACCCGCCTGGTGTTAATGCCCGAAAGTCGCGAGACCTCTTTATCGCCTCCCACGGCGTAGATATGCCGGCCGAAACGGGTTTTCCTCAACATCAGTGAGGAGATGAACAGCACGAACAGGAAAAACAAGAGAGGGAAAGGCACGATTCCAACGTGACCGTTCGCCAAAAACCTGAAGGAAGGCGCGATGCGCCCGATGGGGATGAGTGTGATTACCAGGGCCAGGCCATTCAAGATAGAGAGCATTCCCAGGGTGGCGACGAAGGATGGAACTCGCAGCCTCACGACTGCCAGACCGTTCAGCAGCCCGATGAAAGCTCCCAGCAACAGGCAGGCAGCCAGCGCCGGAATGACCATCGGCTCGCGTCCCATCATCAGAGAAGCAGCCAGGATCGTCACCAGGGTGATAATCCCATCGATCGAAAGGTCAGTCCCACCCACCAGGACCGCGATGGCCTGCCCAATGCTCACCAGCCCGAGGCCGACGACCTGCCTACCGATGTTCTGAAAGTTATGCACCGAACGAAAA
>Ga0209254_10006841_pt1 | contig 10520 bp, 9 predicted proteins | sample FrelakmetDIP11DI_FD_187148 | JGI IMG/M metagenome (GOLD analysis project Ga0209254, IMG submission 187148) | Freshwater lake sediment microbial communities from the University of Notre Dame, USA, for methane emissions studies - DIP11 DI (SPAdes)... | ecosystem: Environmental > Aquatic >... | reverse complement strand
ACAGGGATCCCATAACACCCATAATCCGTCAGTGTGGGACTTCCCGTAAAGTATGGCTCCACAACAAAATCATACGCCCAGCGTTGATCAGGGACAACGCTGTGGGGGGCGTTGACTTCTAACCTGTCTCCACCCCAAGCTACTTTTAGAGGAACGTTTGCAGGCAAACGCACAGTGGCTGATGGTGCCGTGGATGTGATCGAGGCCGGATAGGCCACCGGTACAAAGTTTAGGATGGCCGGAGACAAAGAGAGCAGCGAGACAAGCCCAGTCATGACGATGGCTTTGCTTAAACGCCGTCGTATGACGGCATACAGCACAACCACAATCAAAAAGATCAAGCCGAGAAGGGGAGGAAGCATGTGGAGTAAAACCCAGGCTGTGACCTTGGCCATACCCCCAAGGAGAATCATGATCAATAGGCTAATACCAGCCAATAGGAGTACTGCGATAGGTATCCAGCGCAGGATGCGCCAAAAGGAAGTATTTATGAACTTGTTTCCTTTTTTGGCTATCGAGGATGAGTTATTTTGCATAGGCTATTCAATTTCGATTAGATTGCTAACAATACGAACGGAAGCGGGCTAACATCTGGTTAGGCGGACAGCCTCATTCCTTTTGGGCTTCATGCCTGCCGTCCAATATTCTAAATTAATATAGGCGATTAAGCTGCAAGAACGAGAAAAGGGGAAAAAATAACCTCCCGACACCAATAGTATATCAATATTCCCCAACATGAAAAGTGTTTAGTGGCAGAGAAAATAAATTAATCGATCAAGTGCTTCGCACATTCAGAAACCTGCACTGACACCCTCTCGCCTTTGTATTATCCGTATATACAGCACCCCCTTGGGGGCACTGGAACATATAGACCATATGGAACAATGATCCCATGTGGTCTTTTTGTTTCGTTTGATGCGTGTGCCTCTATAATTTCTACTCCTTCTTGTTTTTGTTAGAAAACCTTCCCAATACAATGCCCCCTTGAGTGCCGTTCGAATCCTACAACATTTAACGCACCCAAATAAACGCAACTGATAGATTCAGAGACTCCAGCCTACGGCGCAAGGAGATCGGAAAGCCAGGTATTCAAGGAACTATCTGTCGTTCTCTTCTGCGCCAGCTCCAGCAGTCGTGTGGTCAGGCGAGTGTGTGGATGTGTCCATCCCAGGGCTCGGGCATAGGCGCGAAACTCGCAGGCGAGCTTCAGCGGCACGAGACACATCGCCCGCTCGACCTGCTCTGGTCCGCCCGCGCCGAGGGTGTCGAGATACACGTCCCTTACGGTCTCTACAACAGAGAGTCCATGCGCATCGTCAAGAAGCCGATCGAGGCTGAAGAGCGGACAGCCGACGGTTGCCTCCTCCCAATCAAGCAAGATCGCGCGTCCATCATCCCGAATGATCGCATTGCTCCCATTGACATCAGGGTGGTCAAGCGACAGCGGGAGATCAGCAAGCGCATCCGCGTCGAGTTGGAGCGCCGGTTGCGCGTCACGAAGCCACTGGACCAATTCCACTGGCTGGTCCGATAGATCATCTTCGAGCAGGACACCCGGCACTCTGCGCACCTCGAACACTGGCAAATGCGAGAGATCCAGCTTCGCGACGGCTGCCTGAACCCGTGCAAGTTCACGCGCTGTAGCCTCGAGTGCCCCAATCGTTCCCATCTCTTCAGCAGTGGCTCCTTCAAGGTGCTCGAAGAGCGTCCAGAGCTGGCCGTCCACCATCTCGCTTGCGATCAGTCGCGGTGCACCTTCGGGCACGATCCTTGCGAGAAGGGCATGCACGTTGATTACCTGCGGAAACAGCGGAGTGAAGCTGGCTTTGAAAACCACACTGCCGAAACGCGCCGTCACGCCCCATTGTTTGCTTCGGAGGATTTCAGGCTCACTTATTTCGCCAGTGCAGGCAGAAGCAATCCAACGTGAGGCGGCATCCAGGGTGATATGCTCATTGGGCCAGGCAGGTCGATCGTTCGTCATTTGTTCATCTCCAGATCCAGTACTGCGGGTCGAAGGCGATGTGCTCGATCCCAATCAAACGCCTTGTTTGATCTCAGCAGTAAACTGATCATTCAGTTGTGCATATGCCACTCAATAGCATATGGGCTTCTAGAGCCTGATCGACGAATAAAAAACGCATTTGGCTGAAATAGGTAAAAATAAGATCATGCCTTGATTGTAGACCATAGGCACAGGGTAGACCAATGTTTTATCGCCTGTTACCCTCTCAACTATGGATTATCCGTATATACAACACCCCCTTGGGGGCACAGGAACATATAGACCATATATTCCATACTGTACTTTCTCGTCTACTACGCTCTGCTTTCAGAGCGTAGTTTTTTTGTGCGAGCCGCAAGTACGACTTGATTTTTGGACACGAATCTGATATACTGTTGTTGCAGATATTCTGCGTTAGCAGAGATGCATATAAAGGAGAGATATGGAAATCACAATTCAAGTTCGAGAACGTGGTGTGGTCACGCTCCCTGCCGAACTGCGCGAAAAGTACAACATCGAAAACGGGAAGATCTTCCGCCTGGTGGATCTTGATGGCATCTTTGTATTTGTCCCGATGGTGCCGATGGTTCCGGAGCTGGCTAACGAGATCGAACGGATCCGCCTGGAAGCTGGCGTGAGCGTTGATGAACTCCTGGATGATCTCCGCAAGCAACGTGAACGGTACAACAAGGAAAAGTATGGCAAACAACCCGCCTAAACCCCGCATTTTCGTAGATGCTGATGTGCTTTTTGCGGGTGCGGCTTCACCAAATGAGCATAGTGCCAGTTTGGTGATTCTCCGTATGGCAGAGATCACATTGATCGAAGCAGTGACCAGTGAGCAGGTTATCACCGAGGTGGAACGAAACCTTGAAGAAAAGATGCTGGCTGCGATGCCGGCATTTCAGATGTTGGTGAGCCGTTGTCTCCGTGTGGTTTCAGATCCGAGCGTGGCCGAAATCAAGGCGTTGTCACAGGCTGCTGACCCCAAGGATGTCCCCATTTTGGCTGCTGCTGTGCGCGAAGGATGTATTTACCTTACCACACACAATATCCGACATTTTCAACCCGGCGTAGAATCGGTCACGGTGCTAAAACCCGGTGATTTGGTACAGCGTATACGGTATCTCCTGGCTCAGATGTCTTCAGAGTGATCGAATCCAGAGCTGAGATTTGGCCATACTGGCTCAATGAACTCTAGGGCGGTTTGAGATCCAAATCTCGAGTCATGTCAGTCTTTACCCCCTCTCATCTTTGGATTATCCGTATATAAAGCACTCCCTTGGGGGCACAGGTACATATAGACCATATGGAACAATGATCCCATGTGGTCTTTTTGTTTACTGGTATAGCCCCCATATAATACAAGCAGAGTCGATCACTCCGCGTCAGTTTTCTTCAATACTGAACGATAGATGAGTATATTTCTGGATCTCGGGTCCAATTCCACTGACCAGCATGGAACGAATCAGTCGGATTGTACAAGGATTGGAGTGCATCGGGTTTTACAGAGCCTGCCAGCGGAATTTTCACCCGTTCGGTGACTTTCAGCATATGCTGAAAACCGGTAAAACAGTGAAATTCCTGTAACGCAGTAGGGCTGTCCGAGCTTACCCAGCTGCCAGGCCCGACAATTCAAGAGCCTTGAAATAGTAGTAGAACGCCTCCGGGCTGGTCTTCTTGACCTTGTTCAACTTGTTGTAATCCGGGTTTGATATCTGCCAGGATGCAAGATCCTTCCCGGGTTCGAATCGCTCGATGGCGCTCTCCTGCCTGGTGAGCAATGCGGCCAGGCAGGCTGCTTTTGCCGCGCAAAGGATGGCCGTATCGACCGTGAAATGGCCGGCATAAATGAAAGCTGCCAGCTTCTTGAACCCTTCCAATAACTCGGCATACTCATCGCCCGCTGGCCAACCGCGCATCCCGATCATGCAGGCAGTGCTAAAAGTGTCCTGCAACACATCAGCCGGCTTGTTTTTTCGTAGGTCCCGGTACGCCAGTTGGACTGCTGCGACATTCTCGAAGGCCTTGCGAACCTGGCGAAGATCGGCGGACGCATCGAACAGGGTCGCGATATCGTACAATTGCTTGGCGATCTCCAGTTCCTTGCTGGCGCCAACCAGGATCCCGGTGGTGTGGGGCGCGAAGGTGGTCAGCTTGTCTCCCAGCAATCCCTCCACTGTCGGGCAGGTCACCTTCGTTGCCTTTCCTGCGGTGGTCAGAAGCGGCGATTCCAGTTCGATCTCCTGTAGGCGGGGATAGGGGTTCGCTTCGAAGAGAATATCCAGCAGGATGTGACTTTCCTTGTCCTGGATCACCGAATAGAAGAAGAACTTGTAATGTTGCTTGGGCAGCTCACCCGACCGCCGGTTTTCTTCGAAGCGTGAAAATGCGCCTCTTGCGGTTATGGTGTGAAATGCCTTCTCGAGCTCTGTTTCCCGGGTGAGCAGGATGTCAAGATCGATCGAGAAACGTCGCGGTTCTCCCAGCAAGAGAAGAAGGGATGTTCCACCTTTGAAAATGAAATCCAGGCCGCTCAAGCGGAGCTCTTCCACCAGAGTCAGAGCCATGATCATTTTCTCGATCAGGATCGGGTCACTCCCGCGGGAATCCTGACGGATCCCCAGGATCCATTCCGGTGTGCGCGATTGGGGTAAGATCATTCGATATTCTCCGAAAACAGGGATAATTCAATTTGAGCACGTTCTAGGATGAATTGGCGCAATTTCTGGCTCACCTTGCGCCGGCGTGCATAGCGGAACAGCGTTTTCTCGCTGATCCAATACGAAGAAAATGCATTCTCGAAGATGCGGACCAATTCCTCGCCCTGGAGAAAATAGAAGACATCGTTCTCGACGAAGACATCCACCAGGATCTTCTCCAGCCTGGGAAACGGGATGCCTTTGACAACCCTGCCGGGCGATTCGGTCACCAGACGAAAGACAAGCAGGCTGCCTGGCTGAGGCAGCACGTATCGTTCCATGATGGACCGGTCAGGGGCCAGGAAGACCCGTCCGGAATACTCCTGGCTCAAAAGGTTGAAGGCCGATTCGCAAACCTCCCTTTCGGTTTCCAGAATGGAGAAGTTCTGACCGGGTAGGAGAAGCATGAATTCATACAGCAGCCTGGTCTCCCAAAGCATATATTGAGCATAAGGGAAAGCCTTCCGGAATATATCGTTCAAGAGCACAAGTTCCTGCGACCAGGTGGGGAAGAATTGTTTTTTCTGTGCAACCGCCGGCGACAGCGGATCGGGAAATGCATACACCCCTGACCCGACCGGCTCGATGACCTGGCGTTTCTCCAACCTGTACAGGAATCTTCGAAAGGCCTGATCCGTGGCTGCCTGGGAATGCTGTTCAAAAAACTTCCTCAGGTCAGATCTACGAACAGACCGGGAACCAGAAAAGGCTTTCATCAACTCTGTTTCATCAACCTTGATGGCATCTTCTTTCATAATTTATACGACTGTTGGTTTTAGTAATTCGGCACTATTTGCGTTTTAGTGCCGTTTTACGATATTGATCCAAGTATACCAGAAAAGGACCCCTAATGATATTGTGATCGACACAGAAATTGCATTGGATGGATTCCCGGCGTTGTGATACGGAGTAGTGCGTTTAGGTAATAGAGGCATTAACACCCTCTCAACTTTGGTTTATCCGTATATACAGTACCCCCTTGGGGGCATATTATAAATATCAAAACATTTATCTCCACTGAAGGGATGATATTCGAATTCCCTTGCGAGCACTGTATATACGGACGATTTATTAAGAGAGGCTTCCCCGGAGTAATTCTGGGGAAGATCGTTTAATGTACAGCCTAGCAGATAATCACATCACTGGGGGAGAATAATTGAGTTCCAACCGCGGGGCATTTCTGTGTTTTTTAGGTGCAGATGCAGTGAATTGTCAACCCCGCTCAGGTAGTTTTTACGGATTTTGTTATGCAAACACCTAATCCAACCAATCTAAGATGAAGGCGCTCTTCAAGCCCAAATTCTCACCCATGCAGTGGCCGGCAGCCCCTTCATCCATAAGTCCGACGATCAGTTTCTTTCGCGTGTCAGGCATGACTTCTACGATGTACTGCTGCTGGTGGCGGATCTCCTCGTTGGGATTTTCCCCCTCCCCGATCAAGATTAGAATCGGATAGGCGATCTCCGCCGGGTTGAAGAAAAAATCATGGCTCTTTTCGAGCTGCTGCCGGATGTTACTCCCTTCCCGCTCTCTGTGAAGGGTAAATTTGAAAATCCTTCATGGGATGGCAGGGGTCAGTGTCCAGTTTTTGATGTAACCGTAATAGCCCGATTCGTCAGGATCCGCTACGGCAGATTGGGTCACACTCCCGCTTTGGACACGAAAAGAGAGTGTCTTGTTTGTCAGGGGTGGTGCCAAGGCATACCCGACTGTTGGCGCTTGGGGACATTTCATTGTCCCGGGCAATCCTTCGTTTCCCGACCATTCCGCGATCGTCAACGTTACGATCCCATCCAGACAGAATCCATCACGTACTTCTACATTGCCTATTCCCGGGCCACGAATTTCGCAGGGGCCATCATCCGTATTTATTTGCCCCTCGTAGGTGTAATTGTAATTACACAGAACATCAGAAACCTGGCTTCCCACAACTTTGATAAAACACCCGCTATTTCGACTGGTCGTAGCACTTACTGAGTACACATCTGTTTGGCGACCGGGGCTAAAGTTGAAGCTATGATTGACTGTCAGTTCAAGATATTCGGGCTCAGATGGTCTTGGACAACCTTCCCAGGTATAGGTAACCAGGGGGACATGAGATATCTCTCCGATGGGAGTCGAGGCGCTTTCTTCCGGAGCGTCATCTCCTTGTGGGTCTGCCTGGCTGCTCATTCCTTCCTGAGCTTCTTCGCCTCCTCCTTGAAAAGGAGGCGGTGCTGCGCCATCATCTGCAAATTTATTGGTTGGAAAATTACAACTGGCTAGCACTATAACGATCACAAGGATACCAATCCTGCCAATAATCCAGCGGGCAACATCGGTTGGGTTGTGGATGTTCATTATCTCTCCTTCCAAGGATACAGGACATCAACACTTACATAATACTGCTTTTTCCCAAATTCCAAGCTGTACTTAGCATTTTTTCGAACATTAATCATCATTTACATTGGGTGTGATCAAAGACCACGTGTTGTCAGGTAAACAGGTTTAGGCTTTGTTGCACATCAATGATCTGTAATGGATCAAACAAAGACGAATTAATTCCGAAGAATCTTCTCCATCGATTTTCCTCTTGCAAGTTCATCGATCAGCTTGTCCAAATAACGAATATTTTGCAACAGCGGATCTTCGATTTCTTCCACGCGAATACAACACCCTTCACCCTGGATTTGTGAACAATTTGGATTGATGTATGGCGCTTGGGCAAAAAAGGTTTCGAAATCGTTTCTCTGTTCGATTTGCGGCTGTAGTCCTGCTTTAGTATAGCCAGTCAACCAGCAGATAATCTGGTCAACTTCACCCTTTGAATGGTTTTTTCGTTCTTCTTTTTGTACATACAGCGGATAAACGTTCGCAAGTTTAATCGTGTAAATTTTATATTATTCCACCATCGGTCCTCCGAGGGTAGAATTTCATGTAATGGGTAAACCAGATTTTTTAGCATACTGCATAATTTGCATACATCCGATTTTTTTGGAGAATAGCATCAAGATAGTGATTTTGTTCACATCACTTCTTTTCTTCAGCAAGCCGGTAGTCAAGTGCAATCACCGACAAGGCATCGATTTCTCTTAACCAAATCCCGCTTTCGTTGAGAAACTTAAACCCTCAGCGAGCCGCGGAAACCCCGGGCACCGTAATAGGATTCTGCGCCATTATGATATGTGAAAACATGGTCATAGCGGCGATCACAGAAGAGTGCGCCACCTAGTTTGCGGATCTCCTCAGGCGTTTTCACCCAGCTCGAGGTCTTGGTATCGAATTTTCCCAGAGTCTGCAGTTGCCGGTATTCTTCTTCCGATAATATCTCAATGCCCATGACAGCGGCCATATCCAGGGCAGAATCCTTTGGCGTGAATTCCTTCCTCGCCTCCAGCGCATCCCTGTCGTAACAGAGGTTCCTGCGCTCCTTGGGGGTTTCCGCTGAACAATCAAGGAAAATGATTTCGCCTGTCTTTGGATCCAAACCAACCACATCCGGCTCGCCACCGGTACGTTCCATTTCGCCGAGAGACCAGAGTTTTTCTCCGTCCGCTTCCAGCTTCGCCTGGACTTTCGCCAAATCAAGACCCGGATGGCGGGCCATGTTCTTCTCAAAACGGGATTTCAAGGTCTTGAGGAGCTCCTGGCGCTCCGCAGGCGAAAGCATTTTTTTTGGTGTATTCATAACGTTCATCCTTTCTTTCATTCCTAAATTCACTTTTATAGGATGTATTGTACCTATATTATCCTATTTATTCGTCATTTATTATTTCATGCATTGACAATTTAAATTTCAAACCTCAGGAGAGAATTCGTCCCGATACTTGGCTATCCAGATCCCCGCCAGGCTGACCAATTCACTTTTGTATATTCAAGAATAATTCTCAACTTTTTACGACCACCGATTGCAAAGGTACCGGCATCGAAATGCCCTTTTCTGCAAGTGCTGCGGTAATCGCTTCCAACCCGTAATCCCTGACGACCATCATGGCACCAAGTATGTTGACATCCACCCAAAAATAGACGGTCATCCCCAACGAGAGTTCATTAGCAGATTCCAGGGTGACGAACGGGGTGGGTTCATCAACAAACCCGGGAACCTTTTTAACCGCAGTAACAATGGTTTCCCGCAGTGTTCGGATATCAGCTTCATAGGTCAGATGCAATGGGATATCCGCTCGCCGCTTGGGGCTGCGCGTGTAATTGATGATTGGCTGGCTGATGGCATTCCCATTTGGAATGGCGACGGATCGCCCGTCGAAGCATTCGATCTCGGTCATGCGGGTCTCTATGGAAATCACGGTCCCTTCGAAACCTGCGATATTGACGGATTCCCCGATATTGAATGGATGTTGAACTAGGATGATGATTCCGGAAACGAGATTTTTAAGAACATCCTGGAAGGCGAACGTGATCGCGAAGGTGGCCAAGCCGAGAGTTGTCATCAGCGACGAAACATCGACAAATAACCCGATTGAAAAAACCAAACCTACTCCAAGGATTGTCCAACGGGTGAGATTCATCAGCAAAGTGGTAACGCCCTTGTCTGCCTTGCTTCGAATGAGGGTCCGCTCTACTAGTTTTACTGCCTGCCTGGCAAGGAAAGCTGCGAAAAGCATGATAACCACAGCAAAGATCAATTTGGGAAGGTCTTCTTTAATGAAAGCCGCTATGTAGTTCAAAAGGCTATCAAATAGGGTGGAAAAGGCTTGAATAATCATTGGTTCTCCTCCAGCATCAACCGTAAATTAATAAACCATTCACAAGAATTATAGCGAAATAATCCCCCCATAATTGGAGAATATGGATATCATAAACCCTCTTTACAATTCATCCTCTCCTTCAAATACCTAAAGAATAATTCGCTATAATATTAAATTACGAGAGAGGAGAATCCCATGTCCAATTCCCCTGTCCTTCAGGAAGAACGCGTACCGGTAAAGAGCCGAATCTGGATCTCCATCGCGGATTCATCGACTGCCATCCTGCAATCCCTGGTTGCCGCAAGTGCGTTGACATATTACTTTGTCAAACTGCGCGGTCTGGACCCAAATATGGCTGGAATAGTCTGGCTTCTTTTTGGGCTTTGGAACGCGATTAATGACCCTTTACTAGGATACATCAGTGACCGTACAAGAAGTAAGATAGGCAGGCGTCTCCCCTATATCCGTTTTGGAGCTCCATTGCTCGCACTGTTTTTTATTCTTTTTTGGATTTACCTTCCTGGAAGCAATACGAATCAAACCATGCTCTTTCTACAGATGCTGGTGGTTCTATTCCTCTACGATACGATCTACACCTCCATTGCTACCAATATCTATATCATGCCCTATGAGATGGCGGTATCCAATAAAGCCCGATCCTCGATTTACATTTGGAAGATCATTTTCATGGTTTTTACCATTATTATCCCCCTGGCACTTGAGCGTTTCAAGCCGGATGTTGGCGATGCAGCCGGGATCACTTCCTTCAGATGGTTGATGGTCGGCTTTGGATTAGGAATGGCGGTATTGGTCTTCTTCAGTACATTCTTCTACCGGGAAAAGCATTTTACCCAAGAGGAAAAACAACCTCCATTCTTCACTGCCGTCAAGGAATGCTTCACCAACAAGTCCTTCATCGTATTCGAAACGATCTCCTTCACGATCATCTTCGCGCAGACTGCGCTCATGCAGGGGATATGGCTGTATTTTGACGAGATAAATGTTTCCGGTCTCCCGCTTTATGCTGCTCTTGCGGCGGGGATTGTTGGTGGGGTTGTATTGTGGATTAACCGCAGGGATAAATGGGGGATCAAGAAAAGCACCCGCATTATGACTTTGGTTTTTGCC
>Ga0209254_10006840_pt1 | contig 10521 bp, 7 predicted proteins | sample FrelakmetDIP11DI_FD_187148 | JGI IMG/M metagenome (GOLD analysis project Ga0209254, IMG submission 187148) | Freshwater lake sediment microbial communities from the University of Notre Dame, USA, for methane emissions studies - DIP11 DI (SPAdes)... | ecosystem: Environmental > Aquatic >... | reverse complement strand
GCGGTCTTTGGGCGGGACGTCATTCACCGGCCGATCGCCGATGAAGATGGTGCCTTCGCTGATGTCCTCCAGGCCGGCTAACATGCGCAGGCTGGTGGATTTGCCGCAGCCCGAAGGACCGACGAAGACCAGGAATTCCTTGTCGGGGATCTCCAGGTTCAGATTGCTGACGGCCGTCACATTGCCGTACCGCTTCACCACATTCTCAAACGTCACTGATGCCATCTTCTCTGTCCTCCTTGGGAGAGTGATTGGAATATCCGCAATGACGGGTTCAAAGTTACTTCTTCACACTCAGGCAACACAACTGAAAGGGTTCGAGCGCCAGCATGTGTTCGGGCACAACGGTCGATCCCGTCACAAGATCGAAGCAATCCTGCGTGAAGCCGTGCTGCCGCACGCGATAGGCCTCGATGGCTTGTGGCTGCTCGGTGAAGTTGGTCAGCACGGCCACGCGCTCGCCGCCGCGCGAACGCACAAAGCCAAAGACGTGCTCGCTGCCGGTATCGATCACTTCCATCTCGCCATCGGCCAGCGCGCCGCATTTTTGGCGCAATTCGATCAACTGACGCAAGCGCTGATAAAGCCGGCCCTCGATGCTCGCGGAGTCCGCACGCCGATCGGCCTTATTCCCCGTCATGAACGGTCGGTGCACCCAGCGGCTGTCATCGGCTTTGGCGGGATCGTCGTAGTAGCTATAGTCGTTGAGCTGGCCGATCTCGTCGCCCAGATAGAGCAGTGGGATGCCGCCAATCGTCAGAATGATGCCGTGGATCAACAAGATGCGGCGCAGCGCGAGTTCCACTTCGGCTTCCGTCTCTTCATTCAATGCTTTCTCGAGTCCCGCCAAAGAGGCGCACGTGCCGGAGATGCGGCAGTCGCCGGTCTTGGGATTTTCTTGAAACGGCAAGCCGCGCGCAAACGCGCCCTCGAAGCGCCCGGTGTAAAACGCATTGAGGAACTGGCGATGATCGTAGCCGTTAACGCCCAACACGGCGGCGTCCTCATCGGAAAACGTCCAGCCGATGTCGTCGTGGCAGCGCACGTAGTTGACCCACGCGCAGCCCGTGGGAATCTTGAAGCGCGAGCGCATGGAATAACTGAGCAGGCGTGTCTTGCGTGTCGCCAACGAGTTCCACAGCAACGCCATCAATAGCGGATTGTATGACAACTGGCATTCATCCGGCCCGATGTATTTCACCACCTCGTCGGGATGCACGATCGCTTCAGACTTGAACAACATCGCCGGAGCCGCTATGCGTGCCACCGCGTTAAATGCCTGTATCAAACTATGCGCTTCCGGCAAGTTCTCGCAACTCGTGCCCAACTGTTTCCAGATGAAAGCCACGGCATCGAGCCGCAGCACTTCCACGCCCACATTCGCCAACGCCAGCATCTCTTCGGCCATCGCGTTGAACACCGCCGGATTGGCATAGTTCAAGTCCCATTGAAACGTATGAAACGTCGTCCACACCCAGCGCTCAATGTCGGGGAAATACGTGAACGCGCCGGGATGCTCATCGGGAAAGATGTCACGCAGGTTTTTTTCGTATGCATCGGGCATGGTGCGATCGGGAAACATGCGATAGTAGTCCTGAAAAACCCGATCGCCTGCGCGCGCTTGCAGGGCCCACGTATGCTCATCGGACGTGTGATTGAACACAAAGTCGAGCACCAGACTGATGCCGTTGGCGCGCAGTTCACTCGCCAGATCGCGCAGTTGATCGATGGTGCCCAGCGCCGGATCGACTTCGCGATAACTACTGACCGCATAGCCGCCGTCGTTGTTGCCCTCCGGGCAGCGGAAGAGCGGCATCAAATGCAGATACGTCAGGCCGAGTTCTTTGAAGTACGGAATCTTGGCGCGCAGGCCGCTGAGATCGTCCGCGAATAGATCGACGTAACACACACCGCCCAGCATTTGATTCGCTTGAAACCAGTGCGGATGATTTTCGCGTTCCACATCAAGCGCTTTCAATTCATCCGATCGGGCCAACGACATCCGCGCGGCGATGTTCAACAGCTCTTCGACGTAGTAAACGAAATCATACTGCTGGCCGTAGACGCGAAACAGCAACTTGAACAGCCGGGGAAAGTTCGCGTTGAGCCGCTGCGTGAACGTGCGCCACTGATCGGCTGGCATCCGCCCGCGCTTCGTACGGTAGCGCTCTTCCAGCCGCGGCAATAACCGATCGAGGGTGCGGCGGCTCTGCGTTTCAAACCAGACAACATCGTGAAGGGGGTAAGTGGTCATGGTTGTTTGGCAACGAAGGCTTCAGCGTCGAAGCGCATTTCGCGGTATGAGATGACGTCGGGCACGGTTACGGTTTTGCCAGCCACAGGAATTGATACGGTGCGAGTGATGCGAGATGTATGCGGCGTGATTGCGTGAGCAGATCGATCCAGTCATGCGCCTCGTCGGCCAACGCGATCGGCTGAGTTTGATTCGATAGATTGTGGATCGCCAACACGCGATCGTGATCGAGCGTGCGCCGGTACGCAGCGACGGCCTGCGATCCGGCATCGATCCACTCGAAGTCGCCGCGCCCGAACGCGGGATGCTCCCGCCGCACCCGCAGCGCGTGCTTCAGCCAGTTGAGCAACGAATCCTGATCGGCTTGCTGCACTTTGACGTTGAGGTGGCGGTGGCCGTAGCGATCATCATCGATCACGGGCGTATACAAACGCTCGGCGGGCGCTGCGGAAAATCCGGCGTTGCGATCGGCATTCCACTGCATCGGTGTGCGCACTCCGCCCCGATCGTTCAACCCGATGTTGTCGCCCATGCCGATTTCATCGCCGTAGTACAACACCGGCGAGCCGATGAACGTCAACAGCAGTGAATGCGCCAGGCGGATGCGGCGTTGATCGTTATCGAGCAGCGGCGCCAGTCGGCGGCGAATGCCCAGGTTAAGGCGCATGCGCGGCTCTGGCGCGTAGAAGTTCCACATGAACTCGCGCTCTGCGGGCGCGACCATTTCAAGCGTCAGTTCATCGTGACAGCGCAGAAACGTAGCCCATTGGCAGCCATCAGGCAAGTCAGGAGTGCGCTTCAGAATCTCCACCAGCGGCGACCGATCGGCTTTGGCCAGCGCCATGAAGATGCGCGGCATCAGCGGAAAGTGAAAGTTCATGTGAACTTCGTCGCCGTCGCCGAAGTAGGGCAGCACATCTTCCGGCCATTGATTGGCTTCCGACAACAGCATGGTGCCCGGCGCATAGGCATCAACGAACGCGCGCAGCCGCTTGAGATACGCATGCGTCTCGGGCAGGTTCTCGCAGTTGGTGCCTTCGCGTTCATAGAGGTATGGCGGCGCATCCACGCGAATGCCGTCAGCACCTTGATCGATCCAGAATTGCACGACGCGCATCATCGCTTTTTGAACTTCCGGGTTGTCGTAGTTTAGATCGGGTTGATGATGAAAGAAGCGATGCCAGTAGTATTGACCGCGCAATGGTTCGAAGGTCCAGTTGGACGGTTCCGTATCGAGGAAGATGATGCGCGTGTCTTGATATTTCTGGTCGGTGTCACTCCACACATACCAGTCACGGTAGGTGGCGTGATCGGGATGCTGCGGATCGCGTGACGCTTGAAACCAGGGATGTTGATCCGAAGTGTGATTGGGGATCAACTCGACGAGGAGGCGCAGCCCGCGCCGGTGGACTTCCTTGACGAGGCGGCCAAAATCGTCGAGCGTGCCGTAATCGGTATGGATGTGAAAGTGATCGCTGACGTCGTAGCCGTCGTCGCGCAGCGGCGAGGGCGTAATCGGCAGCAGCCACAACGTATCGACGCCCAGGTCCTGCAGATAGTCGAGCTTCGTCATCAGCCCTGGCAGATCGCCAATCCCGTCGCCGTTGCTATCGGCGAAAGCTCGCACGAAGACTTCGTAGAAAACGGCGTCTTGATACCACATGCCAGCCACCCGTAGGTCGGCATCCCTATGCCGACTTCAGTGCCGGCGCAAGGAGATGCGCCGGCACTGAGTTCTAGCCCTTCACCGATCCGGCCAGCAGACCGCGGACGAAGAAGCGCTGCAAGCCAAAGAACACGGCCAGCGGCAGCAGCATCGTAACGAACGCGCCCGCCGTCAGCAAGTGCCAGTCCTGCCCGCGCGAGCCGACGATCTCGGCCAGTCTTTGCGTCAGCACCTGATTGGTGGGTGACGCTCCGATGAAGATCAGCGCGACCAGGTAGTCATTCCACACCCACAGGAACTGGAAGATGGCAAAGGCGGCCAGCGCCGGCACGGACAGCGGCAGGATGTGCTTCATGAAGATGGTGAAGTGTGACGCGCCGTCGATGAACGACGATTCGAGAATGTCGCGCGGCAAACCGCTGATGTAGTTATACAGCAGGTAGGTTGCCAGAGGGAGACCGAAGCCGGTGTGCGCCACCCACACCGCCAGGAAGGTGCCGTTGATGCCGAGAGCGACATAGTCACGCAGCAGCGGCACGAGCGCAATTTGCAACGGCACCGCCAGCAAGGCGATCACTAACGCAAACGACATCTTGCGTGCTGGGAAGCGCATCCACGCGAAGCCGTAGGCGGCCATGGCGGCCAGGAAGATCGGGATGATGGTGGCGGGGATAGCGACTGCCAGACTGTTGAGGAAGGTGCGGCCCATGTTGTCGCCGCGTTCCGTAACTGTGGTGCCATCGCTCAACGTCGCCGTGTAGTCGTCACTGGCCAGCACCTGTTTATAGTTTTCCAGCGTGAAGTTGGTGTTGGCCGTGATCTTCTGCTCCTGCACTTCTAGATAGCCCACGCGCCGATTGCCGATCCAGATGAGGCGTTTGCCGTCTTGTTCAATGCCCTGGCGGAATTCTTCAAAAGTCGCCGTGACGCCGGCCAGCGTCATCGGCTGGTTGCGATCGACATCTGGCTCAGGTTTAATCTGTTCTGAGGCCACCCAATCTTGATGCGGGAGGACCGTCCACCAGCCGGTGCGGTTGATGTCCACGCGGTCGCGGAACGAGGAAATCAAAAGACCCAGCGTGGGGATCGTCCACAACAGGCAGATGATGATCAATCCGCCGTTGACCCAGAAGCCACCCATTCGTTTCTTTCCCGATTTTTTCGCGGCCATTAGAACACCTCCTGCTGCGCGAACCGGCGCAGGTTATAGGCCATCACCGGCATGACGGCGATGAGCAGGATCGTGGCGATGGCTGAGCCATAGCCGTTGTTGTTGTAGGTGAAATACTGCCGATAAAACTCGGTGGCGATGACGCTGGTGCCGTACTGCCCGCCCGTCATGACGATGACCACGTCGAAGATCTTCAGGGTGAAGATCACGATCGTGGTGGCAACCGTTACGATCGTGCCCATGATGTACGGGATCATGATGCTGAAGAAGATTTGCACTTCGTTCGCGCCATCCACGCGAGCGGCTTCCAGCATTTCGGAGGGAATGCCTTTAATGGCGGCGGAGAACAGCACCATGGAATAGCCTGTTTGCAGCCAGATCACGATGGCGATCAGAAAGAAGTTATTCCAGGGCTGGAAGAAGGCCGTCCACGCCTGCGGTTGCCCGCCCAATGAAACCACGACCGAGTTCAGCAAGCCGATCTGCGCCGCATCGGACGGTTTGACGGCGTACACAAAGTTCCAGATGACGCCGGCACCCACAAAGGAGATAGCCATGGGCAGGAAGATCAGCGCTTTGGCTAAGGTCTCGAACCGGCTGCGGTCGGCCAGCACGGCCACCAGCAGACCGAATGAAACGGTGAAAGTGGTACCGATGAGCATCCAGAGCAGGTTGTTGCGAAAGACAGTCAACATGCCGGGATCGCTGAGCACGCCGGTGTAGTTTTGCAGGCCCACAAAGTTGACACTGTCGGCGTCCTGGAGACTGAGGACGATGGTGCGCAGCGCGGGCAGAAACAGCGCCCAGATGAGCATGAACAACGCTGGGCCTACAAATACCCACGGCTCCAGGCGTGCCGGCCAGGGCATGGGGAGCCGCTCTACAAAGTGGTAGGCTGTAACGAAAAGCAGTATTATTCCGCCCACGCCCCACAAAATGGCCAACGCGGCGGTGATGAGGGGCGAGACGGTGCCGGTTTCCTGCGTCTGCAGATCGCGCAGCAGGATAAAGCCACCGACCAATAAGGCGAGCGCTGCAAGCAGTGGAACCAGCGCCATGAAAATCCGAGCCGGACCGCCGTTTTCTCTGACGACATCAGGCGGGAGACTGCGAGGTAGAGTGGTAGCCATATGATTCGATCCTTTCTTCGGGAACAACAAGAACAGCGGACGTTATCAACTTACAGCTACAACATATCATTGTATCTAATCGATTCGTTGCAACAAACTTCGTGCGATGATGAACTCCACCGTATCCGTATTAGCAACCTTATTTGGGCGTGCTCAGCGCACAGCGAAACCCGATCTGACCATCAAAGACATGGCCCACGTAGCCGCCAGCTCGCGCTGTGACGCGCAAATCTGAATAGAAACTTTTGGCGCCGCCACCGCGTCGGACTCGGTACTCTCCGGAAGCGGGACCGATCGGATTATCGGTGGGCGCGACGCTGTAGTAATCGGGCGCATACCAGTCGTTGACCCACTCCCAGACGTTCCCTGCCATGTTCAATGCGCCATAAGGGCTGGCTCCAGTCGAATGAGCATCGACCTTGACGGTGCGGCAAAAGTAACTGTAGCCACAGCGCGGCCCGTTAAGTTGCTCTTCTGGCTGCATGGTGTTCACCGTGCGTTCATAGCAGGTCGCGCGCGAACAATCGATCTCATTCCCCCACGGAAAGCGGCGGCCATCTGTTCCACGCGCCGCCTTTTCCCATTCCGCTTCCGTGGGAAGGCGCCTGCCAGCCCATCGACAGTAATCTATCGCGGCTTCAGCTTCATAAAGGAACGCCGGATAATCCCGGTAATCTGGATGCACGGCATAGGGAACAAAGGTTTGGGCCTCGGTCTCGTAAACTTCCGGTTTGCACATGCCAGCGGCCATGCATCGAGCGAAATTCGCATTGGTCACTTCGGTGCGATCGATCCAGTACGCATTCAAGTACACGCGATGCTGCGGTTTTTCATCCTCTCGGGCGAGCGCGTCATCATTTGCCGCGCCCATCAGAAACTCGCCGGCGGGGATACAGACCAATGTCGCTCCGTCTACGGATGATGTCCAGGTCTGCCCGCTGGTGGTGCAGGGCGGAACAACGTCGGCTCGATCGATCGTGCCATCCCCGGTGTTACAGGCAGCGGTATAAACCGCAACGATTGCCAGTATCATGCCAGAGATGACGCGGCTGCACTTCATGCTTCCTCGCGCTAGGCCGGTTCCCATTTTGGTTGACGCTGCTCCGGAGTCGAGCATTTAGGCGGATTCCGGCTGAAGCCTCTAGTCCGGGGCGTCAATCATTTTGGAAACTGCTTGGGTCGGCCAAACTAGCCATGTCACTTTCATTGCGGTTTCGGGTCGGATACCCAGCGGCTTGCCGCGCATCCGATTCCTTAGTGCTCGTGATACCGCGCGGCTTGCCGCGCGTGTAGTTCATTTTGGAGGTCGGCCCGCTGGAAAACGGGCCGACCTTGTTATCTTGTCGAGTTACTTCGGCCAGGAAGCGTCGATGTTCTTCAACGCGGTATCGAGGTCTTCGGCACCGGCGACGTAGCTGGTCATTTCTTTCCAGAAGGAGCCAGCGCCTACCTGACCGGGCATCAGGTCAGAAGCATCGAAGCGGACGGCTGTGGCATCCTGAATGATCTTGGCGACGCCGCGCTCGATGTCGCTGCCGTACCAGGCCAGATCAGCATCTTTGTGCGGGGCAATGGCGCCACCCAGTTTCATCCATTCCTTCAGGTGGTCACCCTTAGTGAACAGTTCTATCACGGCCTTCACTTCGGGACGGTCCTGGGTAGCGGCCCAGATGTCACCGGCCACCAACACCGGCTTGCCGTAAGCGGGGTCAAGACCGGGGAAGTAGAAGAAATCGTAGTCCACACCGGGCTTGGCGCTTTCCGGGAAGAAGCTGGTGATGAAGTTGCCTTGCTTGTGCATCCAGCACTTGGGACCGGCGGGGTCAAACATGGGTAGCGGCGCATCGCCGAAGTTGGTCTTCACGATACCGGCCTGACCACCGTACACATACTTGTCCTGCCAGATGTCCGTCATCGCCTCGGCGGCCTTCTTCACTTCCGGCGAGGCGAACTTGAGTTCGCCGGCAACCCACTTGTCGTAGTTTTCCGGCGTAGTGGTGCGCAGCATGAGCTCTTCCATCCAGTCGGTGGCCGCCCAGCCGGTGGCCGCGCCGGACTCGATACCCACACACCAGGGTGTAGAACCATCCGCCACCATGTCGTCCATCAACTTCTTCATTTCTTCCCAGGTGGTGGGAATCTTGTAACCGGCCTCATCCCACGCTTTCTTGGGGTACCAGACCAGCGACTTGCCATTGACGCGTTCCCACACGCCGCCCATGATCTTATTGCCGTCCGAGCCGGGAACCATAGCCATGTCCAGCCACGACTGATTGTAGTTGGCCTTGAGCGCGTCCATGTTCAGGAACTTGCTCACGTCCTGAATTTTGCCCTGGCGTGCGAACGAAGCCAGCAGACCGGGCTGTGGGAAGTCGATGATGTCCGGCGCGGTACCGGAATCCATCGCGGCCTTGATCGAAGCTTCAAATTCCTTGGAACCTTGATACTGAATATCAATGCCGGTCTGGTCTTCAAACGCCTTCATGGTAGCATCGAACTTCTGCGCGTCAGCATCCACAAACGGACCGGTCGCCGTGACCTTGGTCCCCTTGAATTCGCCCGCTAAGGCACGGTCCAGAAAACTGCCTGTGCCGGCAGCAGGTTGAGCGGGCTGCGCAGCGGGTGGCTCGGTCGGTTGCGCGGCTGGTGGTTGAGCCGGGGCAGGGGCGGCTGCCGGGGTACACGCACTGAGGACAACAGCTGCAATCAGCAGTACTGACAGGGCGATCCACAACGTGTTCTTCTTTGCGTTCATCGGAAAATCCTCCTTGACGAATTGAACTGAGATGGTTGGATTCGATGTTCGACTGCCACAAGCGTTTTTTCGCTTTCGATAGGTCTCCTCCTCGTTTGGATTCGAAAATCGCTTATGCTCAAGCGATTCCATGCATGCCTCTGAAAACGCCATGCGCTACCAACGACCCTGCGTCTTAGCCGAATGGAGCAGCAGTGGTCTTCCGCACGATTAACTCGGTGGGCAGCACTTCGCACTGCGGCTTCATCTCAGGATCGGCCAGCACTTCCAGCAGCAGTTCCACGCCGCGCTTGCCGGATTCGTAAAGCATCTGGCGCACTGTCGTCAAGCCAATATACTCGCTGATTTCAATATCGTCATAGCCAACCACCGATAGGTCTTCCGGCACGCGTAAGTTAAGGTCCTGCGCGGCTTCCAATACACCCAGGGCCTGCGTATCGCTGGCCGCGAAGATGCATGTAGGCCGATCGGGTTGATGCAGCATCGCAGTTGCCAGGCGGCGCGCTTCAGAGCGCGCGTGCTCGCCTTGCGCGTGATAATCGGATCGAAACGGAATGCCGGCGTCCCTTAACGCCTTCCGATAACCCTGCAAACGATCGCGGCTGGACGTGAAATTGAACGGTGTCTCGATCGGATCGCTGATGTAACCAATGCGCGTATGCCCCAGCTCGATCAAGTGCTGCGTCGCCGCTCGGCCGCCAGCCACATCGTCGGTGATGACGCGATTGAGCGACTTTAAGGAAGGGTGATTGGCGTCCACCAGCACGACGGGGACAGTGCTGTGCGCCAGCCGCTCCACGTCGTCGTCGCGCGGCGGGAGGGAGACAATGAGCACGCCATCAGTCTGCTCCCGGCGCGGCACATCGTGAAAGTAGGCATCACGTTTTTCGGCGGTTTCGACGTTATACAGCACCAGATCGTACTTGCTTTCGGCCAGTGTGTTTTCCACGCCGCGCAGCCGTTCCACTTCGGCGGGGCGCGTGAACCACGGCACGATGACGGCGATGGTCAACGTCTTGCCCAGCGAGAGGCGGCGGGCAGTGGGATTGGGCACAAAGTTCAGGGCCGAAATCGCGATCATGACGCGCTTTCGAGTTGCCTCGCTAACTTGCGGGCTGTCGTTAATGACCCGGGAAACAGTTCCCAGTCCGACTCCGGCTCGTTTGGCGACATCGCGAATGGTGGCGGTCATGACGCATCTCGTATTGGAACCGGTTCCATTTTATGGTAGAATCAACTGGAAGTCAATAGGTGAAACACAAATTTTAAGGTTTGCCTGAAACGTCGCATGACGCTCTTTGTGCTGTGCGGTCAAAGTATGCCAAAGTTGGATCATTGGGAATTGCCGTGGTAGCGCCATATCTGGGGGTACCATGAACGCGGTAAAATGTTGTGACTGCCTTAAATCCGCCGCGAGGTGAAGCCATGTCTACCGCCCAGATTACGGTCCCGCTGGACATTCCCGACATCCGCGTCTTGCAGACCCAACTCACCGCCCAGGGCGAGTTCATCATCACGGTTGAAAGCACCTTGACCAGTGCCATC
>Ga0209254_10006838_pt1 | contig 10522 bp, 13 predicted proteins | sample FrelakmetDIP11DI_FD_187148 | JGI IMG/M metagenome (GOLD analysis project Ga0209254, IMG submission 187148) | Freshwater lake sediment microbial communities from the University of Notre Dame, USA, for methane emissions studies - DIP11 DI (SPAdes)... | ecosystem: Environmental > Aquatic >... | reverse complement strand
GAAGGCTTTCGGCAACCGCAGTCTGCCGAACGGCCCGGTTGGACCCGATGCATCCATTCCGTGGCTTAGCCGCGCTGTCCCCCAGGCTGCGATCACATGGCAGGCTCTGCTAAGCGGGGCTTGCTGGCCATAGCACAATAAGCACACCGGACACGGAGAGTTCGACTGACCTGGCTATCCCGGCGTTTGACGGCGAGGTCGAGTCGTCCGATGATGGGCCGCATGGATCGGCGGGGGGATTGCGATGGTATTGGCGAAGCTGCTTCCGCAGCGCGGTGACGCGCTGCTCATCATTCATGTGCAGCATGACTTTCTGCCGGGGGGCGCTTTGCCGGTGGCCCGCGGACGGGAGGTTGTCGACCCGTTGAACGCTTACAGCAGAGCATTCGCGCGCGCGGGGTTGCCGGTGGTCGCCACGCGTGACTGGCATCCGCTCAATCATTGTTCATTCGCGGCCCAAGGCGGCCAATGGCCCGCCCACTGTGTTGCCGGCACCGCCGGCGCACAATTCGCGTCGGGGTTGGTACTGCCGCCGGATGCCGTGGTGGTAGATCAGGCCACCGACCCGAGACGGGAAGCCTATTCGGGTTTTTCGGGAACTTCCCTGAACGACGAACTAAAGCACCGTAACGTTCACCGCCTCTGTGTGGGTGGATTGGCGACCGAGTACTGCGTGCTCCATACCGTGCTCGACGGACTCGCTCTCGGCTATGCCGTTGTCGTCTTGGCAGATGCCGTGCGTTCCCTGGATGTGCAGCCCGGCGACGGCGCCTCGGCGCTGGAAACAATGCGCCAAGCTGGCGCCGTCTTCGGGCAGCTGGAGATCGCCCACGTATGAGGGAGCCAAACAGCGCGCTGCTTACTGATCAGTATCAGCTCACCATGCTCCAGGCTTACTTTTTGGAGGGCATGGAAGCGGAAGCGACTTTCGAGCTATTCGTGCGCCGGTTTCCGCCGACGCGCAACTTTCTGGTGGCGGCCGGCCTGCAACAGCTCATCGAATTCCTCGAACGTTTCCACGTTAGCTCAAGGGAGTGTCAGTGGTTGGCTGGCACCGGCCTGTTCCGAAGCGACTTTCTCGACTACCTCGGGGACTTGCGGTTTACCGGTGAAGTCTGGGCTATGCCTGAGGGCACGGTATTCTTCCCCAACGAACCGATCGTGCGCATCAGCGCCCCGATGCCCCAGGCCCAGATTGTCGAGACCCGGCTCATCAACCTGATCCAATTGCAAACTCTGATCGCTTCCAAGGCGGTGCGTTCGGTTCTGGCTGCGCCCGACAAGCTGCTCGTGGAGTTTGGTTTGCGGCGCGCGCATGGCTTCGAAGCCGGCTTGCTCGCAGCCCGCGCCGCCTATCTGGCCGGTTTTTCTGGAAGCTCGAACGTATTGGCAAGCAAAGTCTTTGGCATGCCTGCGTATGGAACGATGGCGCACTCCTACATCATGGCGCATGACGATGAGGCGGACGCGTTCGAGCGCTTCGCCGAGTCGTTGCCGCACAACGTGGTGCTGCTGATCGACACCTACGACACCCTGGCCGGTGCTCGCAAGATAGTCGGATTGGCGCCGAGGCTGACCGAGAAGGGGATCGCCATTCATTCGGTGCGCCTGGATAGCGGCGACCTAGTCGAGCTGAGCAAGGCGACACGAAAGATCTTGAATGAGGGCGGGTTGACCGGCTGCCGGATCTTCGCCAGTGGAGACCTGGATGAACATGAGGTAGGGAGGATGCTGAGTGAGGGCGCGCCGATTGACGGCTTCGGTATCGGCACCCGTCTCGTTACCTCCGCGGACGCACCCTATCTGAACTGTGCTTACAAGCTGCAGGAGTACGCCGGGCGACCGCGGCGCAAGCGGTCGAAAGGCAAGGAGACTTGGCCTGGACGCAAGCAAGTGTTTCGGTTTTACGATTCGGCAGGGCTCATGAGTCACGACGTGTTGACCCTGGCAGCGGACGACCTCCCTGGGGAACCAATGTTGCGGCCGGTCATGCGCGACGGTCGGCGTCTGGACGAGCTCGAGTCGCTCACCGATGCCCGTGATCGGGTGCTCCGACAATTGCGTCAGCTCCCGGCGAGGCTCAAGTCATTGAATAAACCCGAATCATATAGCGTCAAAATCGGGGGGCCGCTACGGCAATTGGTGGGGGAAATGGAACGTCGAGGTGAGTGACTTGAGACGCTGCCATTCCGAGGCACCTCGAGTACAATCTCTGGAAACCTGAAACGCGCCTCGTCATCACCGGCTCTTAACCGCAGGGCACGCTCGGGTGAAGACTGGTCGAAGGGCGCGTCCCCTGGCTATCCTTGTTGATTCACCTGAGAGAAAACATGAAACTACCCTTGCAGATTACATTCCGAAATATGCAGCCATCCGAGGTGATGGAACAGAACATCCGCGAGCGGGCCGAGAAGCTGGATCTTTTTTGCGATCAGATCATGAGCTGCCGAGTTGTCGTTGAAGCGCAGCACAAACATCACCAGCAAGGTAACGTCTTCCACGTGCGGATTGACCTTACAGTGCCCGGTGATGAGTTGGCGGTCAGCCGGGATCCCGGGAAGGATCATGCCCATGAGGATGTCTATGTCGCGATCCGGGATGCCTTTGACGCGGCACGCCGGCAGCTGGAAGATTTCGGTCGGCGGCGACGTTCCCAGGTCAAGGCGCATGAAGCGTAATCGAGACCATGAGCTACGCTGTGCGCTGGTGAGGGTAGCCACGAACCACGCCGCGACCGTTGCGGGACAGGGTGCGAGTGCGCGACGGAGGCGTCATGGGTGACATCGTATTCAAGTGCTTCGAGGACACCTTCGAAATCCTCAACCCGCTCAGTGATTTCAAGCGGGAGGTGCAGCGGATCGAGGTCCGACGGGACCCGCTGTCGGGTCGAACCAGCGTTTACAACCCTCTGATCGAAACCAGGGCGAAGCTGTTCGTCGGTGACGCGGATTTGGCCCTGCTCCGGCAGCTGGCGGAAGAGAGCACTGCCCACTGCTTTTTCTGCCCGGACAACATCGCCAAGGTCGCACGCTTCCCGCCTGAACTGGTCCCGCAGGGCACAATCAAGAAAGGCGACACGGTACTATTCCCGAATCTCTTCGCGCTCGGCAAATACCACGCCGTAGCGGCCGTGTCGGGACGCCATTTCTTGGCGTTGCACGAGTTTACACCCCGATTGATCGCCGACGCCTTGCGGGCCATGCACGAGCTGGTGGCCTCCATCTATCGTCAGGAGGCAGCCCCGCTGTATGCGACGGTCAATGCCAACTACCTGTTTCCGGCCGGGGCGAGCCTGATGCATCCGCATTTTCAACTGTTACTGACCTCCTCGCCCTACACCGAACAGGCCAACCTGCTGCGACAGTGCCGCGATTATCTTGCCGATCGGGGTAACGCCTATCACCAGGATCTCATTCGGACGGAACGGGCGAGCGGCGAGCGCTACATCGCCCGGATCGGGGCTTGGCATTGGCTAACCGCCTATTCGCCCTCGGGCAGCAACGAAATCCTGGGGATACATGAGCAGTGCGGCGACTTTGGCCAACTCACCGACGCCGATCTCGCTGCACTGGCAGAGGGCTTGTCGGTCACGCTCAGGGTTTATGAGTCATTGGGGCATCTGAGCTTCAACTTCACCCTGTATTCGCGATCCGATCCAGGGGTGCCCGATGGATTCAGTTGCCTGATTCGCCTCGTGACCCGACAAAATCCCTATCCGAATTATCGGACCGATGATTTCTTTTTGCAGAAAGGGCTGCACACTGAGGTCATCCTGACCTTGCCCGAAAAACTCGCCGCTCAGGCGAGACCACACTTTGCCAAATGAGAAGGAAGACGCCATGAAAAACGAAGCAGATCCCATCATCGGTAATTGGTATCAACACCTGGACAAGGGCCAGGCCTTCCAGGTCGTTGCCGTGGACGAAGACGCTGGCTCGGTCGAGCTGCAACATTTCGACGGCGATGTCGAAGAGCTGGACCTCGAAACCTGGTACCAACTCCCCGTCGAGCTTATCGAGGAGCCGGAGAATTGGAGCGGGCCGATGGATGTCGGGGAAATGGACGACCTCACCGGCACCGAAGTGACCGACACGCCGCCCGAGGACTGGGCCGAGCCCCTGGAAGAAATCGTCAAACCTCAGGACCGGCCGCCGCTAGAACCGCTGGAAGAACAGGAGGACGAATGGGGCGAGGGCTACCCAGAGGAAGAGCCGCTGGAGCAGGAGCCCGTCGCGGAGGCGTCCGAGGAGCCCAGCGAGCAAAAACCGCGCGAACGGAGCGGCGAAGCCTGGTCGGAGGACTAATTCAAGACCTTCCAGACTGCCGGCCTCGCAGAGGGTGCGCAGCGCGTGTTAGCTCCAACGTTCCAGCTGGAACAGGCGCCCGCTGCGCGGATGATCCAGCCTTTTCAAGCCCACTAGCCAGTGTTGCAGATCGGCGTGGAGCGCATCAGCCCGCATCCGGCTGCCAATGCTCGGGTGGCGGCGCGCTTTGGCCCGGCCCAGACGGACATGTTGCCGGCAGGCCCATGAGACTGGCCTCGTCAAAATTCGTGGAATGTCATCAGGAGCCCGCCATGCCCGTCCATAACGCCGATATCGCCGTCCTCTTCGAGGAGATCGCCGATCTGTTGGAGATTGAGGGGGCCAACGTCTTCCGCGTGCGCGCTTACCGCAACGCCGCCCGCACCTTGCAGGAACTGGACCGGGATGTGCGGGCGATGCTGTGGAAGGGTGAAGATTTGACCGAACTCCCGGGCATCGGCGATGACCTCGCCGGCAAGATACGCGAGATCGTCGAGACCGGCCGCTGTCCTGCGTTGGACAAGCTGCACCAGAAACTGCCGCCGGCCATCACGGAATTGCTGAAAATCCCCGGCCTGGGGCCAAAGCGGGTGAAGGCCTTGTACCACGAGCTGGACATCCACACCGTAGAGCAATTGCAGCGCGCCGTGCGTGATCACCGTGTCCGGGAACTGCCAGGCTTTGGCGAAAAAACGGAAGTCCATATCGCGCAATCTCTGCAAGTCCATGCCGGCGATGCGGGACGTTTCAAGCTGGTGACCGCCACCCAGTATGCCGAGCCCCTGGCGGCCTATCTCCGCGGTATCCCCGGCGTGCAGCAGGTGGTGATGGCGGGCAGCTATCGAAGAGCGCGCGAAACGGTGGGCGACGTCGACATCCTGGTCACCGCCACGCCGGACAGCAAGGTGATGGATCGTTTCATCGCCTATGACGAGGTGGCCGAGATACTATCCCATGGTTCGACCCGCAGCAGCGTGGTGCTGAAGAGCAAGCTGCAGGTGGACGTGAGGGTGGTGGAACCGGAGAGCTATGGCGCAGCGCTGCACTATTTCACCGGCAGCAAGGCGCACAACATCGCCGTGCGGCGCTTGGGTCAGGAGCGCGGGCTCAAAATCAACGAATACGGCGTGTTCAAACGCGAGGAGCGCATCGGCGGCGAGACCGAGGAATCGGTGTTTAAGGCGGTGGGGCTGCCGTTCATACCGCCCGAATTGCGCGAAGACCGCGGCGAGATCGAGGCGGCCAGGAGAGGCCGCTTGCCCAGGCTCGTCGAGTTGAGCGACCTCCGGGGCGATCTCCACGTCCACACCAAGGCGACCGACGGCCACAATACCCTGAGGGAAATGGCCGAGGCCGCCCAGCAACGAGGGTTTGAATACCTCGCCATCACCGAGCATTCTCGTCGCCTTACTGTCGCCCACGGCCTTGATCCGGTTCGCCTGGCCAAGCAGATTGACGAAATCGACCGGCTCAATGAACAGCTCAAGGGCATCACTCTGCTCAGGGGCATCGAGGTCGATATCTTGGAAGACGGCAGCCTGGATCTGCCGGATGAGTTGCTTGGCCGGCTGGATCTGGTGGTGGGTGCGGTGCACAGCCGCTTCGATCTGTCCCGGGCCAAGCAGACCGAACGCATCCTGAAGGCCATGGATCGTCCCTATTTTACGCTGCTGGCCCACCCCAGCGGGCGGTTGATAGCCCGGCGAGAGCCCTACGACGTGGACATGCTGCGCATCATCCGCCAAGCCAAGCACCGCGGCTGTTATCTGGAACTCAATGCCCATCCGGAGCGGCTCGATCTGCTCGACACCTATTGCCAGGTGGCCAAGGACGAGGGCATTCTGGTCAGCATCAATTCTGACGCCCACAGCGTGTTGGACTTCGAGCATCTGCGCTTCGGCGTGGGTCAAGCCCGGCGCGGGTGGCTGGAGCAGCAGGACGTGCTGAACACACGCCCGCTCAATGAACTGCGGCCGTTGCTCAAGCGCACGATGCAGAAAAAATGATCCATATAAGTGGGGGACACGAACACATCGCTGAGACGGAGGATCGTGCGCGTGGAGAGGTTGCGGAGGTCACCCAGATCGAACAGTCAAGCGCGGCGCTCAAACGGCAAGTCGACGAATACAAGCGGGTCGCCGAAAGAGCCGTTGATCAATGCGGGATGAAACACGGGCGTCATGGGTATCCGCCGCCGTTGGCCGGGCAAGTTTGAGCGTAGGGAATGAGATGCTGCATGATCCAGTGGCGCAGTAGTCGGAAAAATGGGTCTCGTGCTGCTTTCTCGAGCCAAGGATAATGCCCGCAGTGTGTCAGCTCCTGATACTCGAGCTGAGGGATGTAGGTCTGCAGGCTTTTGCAAATCATCCTGCCCGGATGCGGGTCGATGGCACCGTGCAGCATGATGACGGGAGATTGAATCAACCTGAAGGCAGCCGGGTAGATGCCCTCCGCCTGGAGCCTCAGCATATCTTGCCAGGTTTCCTCGAACGCACGATGATTGCCGGATTGAAAAACCAGCTCGGCTGTGTCCAGATCGCATGAGAAGATCGGCAACATGAGATTGCCCAACGCCTGGAAACGCTCGTCAGGGTCGGGGTACTGCTGAGCCAGGCGATCCAGCCGTCGGCGCAGAATCGCGTCGGTCCGCCTTGCCACGAGCCTGTGCATAGCATTGCGCGAGGCCGGGTCAAAGGTACCGCAGCCAACCAGGGCGATGGGGCCTGATACCCCGGGGTAAGCGGCCGCAAAAGCCAATGCTAGCATCGCCCCCCATGAGTGGCCGACCAGGACGGGCCGGAAACCTTCGCACCGCGCTACGACGACTTCGTGCAAGTCTGCGATATGTCGGGCCACCGTGAGAGGTTCGCTACCGCCACACCGCTGCAACGGTTCAAGTACCCGGAACGAATCGGCGAGTCTCGTCGCGACCGGCGCCATGTAGCCGGGCGCACCCGGCCCGCCGTGTAGGACCAAAACCCGGGGCCCGGTTGCCCCATAGGCGTGAACTTCAATCATGGCGATCACCTGCGTTCTTGGCGGTGACAAAAATAACCCACCCCCTTTGACATGCCAAGTGTCAACGGCTCTACCCACCTCAACGTCAAACCTGCGAGGACATAGGCCATGAGTACATCGATCGAACCCCGTCCACCTTTCCCGCCCTTCACCCCGGAAACCGCTGCGCAGAAAGTCCGCATGGCCGAGGATGGCTGGAACAGCCGCGATCCGCAGCGCGTCGCCCTGGTCTATACCCCCGACAGCGAATGGCGCAATCGCACCGAATTCCCCAAAGGCCGCGAGCAGATCGTTGAATTTCTGACGCGTAAATGGGCGCGGGAACTGGACTATCGGCTCATCAAGGAATTGTGGGCCTTTAACGGTAACCGCATCGCCGTTCGATTCGCCTACGAATGGCATGATGATGCGGGGAACTGGTTTCGCTCCTACGGTAACGAAAACTGGGAGTTCGATGACAAGGGACTCATGCGACGCCGGTACGCCAGCATCAACGATCTACCCATCAAGGAAGCCGAGCGAAAGTTTCATTGGCCTTTGGGGCGGCGTCCGGACGAGCATCCGGGCCTGAGCGATTTGGGGCTGTAAGTTCTCTATTTGAACTTTCCGGGGACATGTCGCGTCGACTTATAAAGAAAGCCGGTGTGGCGCTGACCGTGACCAGTAAGATGACTGGCGAACGGGCCCAAGACGGGAGCCGTCCTGAGGGCAGCCAATTACTGGGACTGCTGTTCTCCGAAGTTCCGCCGTCTATCGTCTGAATCGTTTTCCAAGCTTTCGCAGCGGACAACACAACATGCTCGAACTCAGACCCTCATCAGACCGGGGCAAGGCCAGCTTGGGCTGGCTGGATTCCCGGCACACGTTTTCCTTTGGCCATTACTATGACCCGCAACAGCAGGGATTTTCAGATCTACTGGTGATCAACGAAGACCACGTCCAGCCGGGAAAAGGCTTCGGAACCCATCCCCACAACGACATGGAGATATTTTCCTATGTTCTGACGGGCGCCCTGGAACATCGGGACTCCATGGGTACAGGATCGGTGATCCGCCCCGGCGACGTGCAGATGATGAGTGCGGGCAGCGGGATCACCCATAGCGAATTCAACCCCTCTCAGGAAGAACTCCTTCATTTCCTGCAGATTTGGATCGTTCCGGACAAGAAGGGCGTCCCGCCCCGTTACCAACAGCAACGCTTTGACGAGAGCGAGAAGCGGGGCCGCCTGCGACTGATCATCTCGCCTGACGGCGCCGAAAGCTCGCTTTCGGTTTACCAGGATGTCAGGGTTTATGCCGGACTGTTCGATGGGGATGAGTACGAAACGATGGTGCTGCCAGACAACCGCTTTGCCTATATCCATGTTGCCCGTGGTTCAATCGAGATCAATGGCCAATCTTTTTCGGCAGGCGATGGCGCACGTGTGAGGCATGAGCGTGAAATCAGCCTATCTAACGGCAGGGGTGCGGAGGTATTGCTATTCGATTTGCGCCCGAGAGATCGGCCAATCCCATGATCTCTCGCGAGCACACTGTCATCTTCTTGACCGCTGCCGCCATCGCCTTACCGTTGTTCTGCTGGCTCCGGGTCCAGGTAGTGCGTCGAGAAACCAGGGGAGAGTCGCTCGAGAATTGATCGCTTAGGCGTTGCTCCCGTATGGAAAAGGATGGTTCTCAATGTCCTCGTATAGCTGCAGCCGGAACCGAGGGGTGCAAATGGCGAGGAAGATCAGATCTCCCTGGCCAATGTTGGTAATCCGCTGACGGCATGACGGAGGTATGACCACCACGTCGCCGATACTCACGTCCTGCGGGGGCGAGCTGCCGACCTCCACGCGGCCGCTGCCCTCGAGAATGACGTAACGCTCAGTGGCCCCGATTAGCCGATGCCATCGCGTGGTCACGCCTGGCGCGACCCGTGCCCGGGCGATGGACGCGTCCGGATCATCCGGCGTGTTGGACAGTTCGATGATGTAACACTGTTCGGACGTATAGAACTCCGCACCGAGATTAATGCGCTGAATGGTTTCCTTCATCAGAGCCCTCGCTTGCCACGTACCCGCGGATTGATCGACCGCCGAGTCGAAACCCAAGGCGACGCGCTGATTGCCGTCTTGCACAAAGTCCAATCCAGCAGGCATGTCCGCCCTTCCCGGCGTTAGATCGCCGCTGTTGACGCCGGGAGCTTCGGTATTCATCCCGGCAATCCGAGCGGACCCAATGGGTGAATCACATTACGCAACGGGATAGAGTCTCTTACCGGCATCCGCGCCGGGTAGGCATTCATAGATTTCCGTGATTCGCAAAATAACCAGAGATCTCGCCGGCAAATCAGGCTTGTTCTGGCGAACCAACGCCTTCATCCTCTCATACTCGTCCCCCTCGGCTCTGATCTCGACGTTCCCTCTAATCTGAAAGCACATCTTGGGGTCGGCTGACCAGACAAAAATCGCTGCCCTTGGATTGCCCCGCAGATTCTCCAAGGTCTTGTGCAAATAGTTGTCGGTGATCCAGAGTCGATCGTCGCCCGCGACATGCAGGTATTTGACGGGCACCACATTGGGAATACCCGTCTCTGAAGCGGTCGCCAAGGGAAACAGTTCTGCCCGTTCGATGGCGTCTTTCATTTCACGCGTCAACATTGCAAGCCTCCTTCGGCTGTCATTGAAAGTCTGAATCACCTGATCACTTATGCCAAGCCAAGCAGCCGATCACGCGCAATTGGCCTTTGCTCCCGGGTTTGCAACCATAAGGTGGCATAGGCATGCGCCAGCCCGATCTGGTCGAATAGCGCAATGGTCGCGGCGACATCTGGAGACATGGCTGGAACTGGGCCGCCCCAGCTAACTCGGCGAGGATCCGATGCTCTCGTACATCGATCGCGTACTTCAGGGAAGGCACGACCTGCGATATTTTCGCCATCACGGGTCCAGCCTGATCAATCCGGTATTGCGGATTTTCCTTGCCGAGGTCGAGGCGGCCTTCCGCTCTTCGCCAAATGCCGAAGTCTGGCGTAACCGCGCACATGTGACCGAAGGCGACAAGCGCGAGCCAGTGAAAACGGGGCGGGGCATCGTTCCCTACTATGGACGACCGCGCACACCCACTACCGGGCAGGGTGTTGCGGCGGGCGGGTCCGTTCCTGGTCAATCGTCAACGCGGAACGGACCCAGTGTTGCCTTTTCCTCTCGCGCGCGGATT
>Ga0209254_10006837_pt1 | contig 10522 bp, 10 predicted proteins | sample FrelakmetDIP11DI_FD_187148 | JGI IMG/M metagenome (GOLD analysis project Ga0209254, IMG submission 187148) | Freshwater lake sediment microbial communities from the University of Notre Dame, USA, for methane emissions studies - DIP11 DI (SPAdes)... | ecosystem: Environmental > Aquatic >... | reverse complement strand
CGACGCTCTCCCAGCTGAGCTACCGCCCCACACGAGGGCGCGCATTGTAGCATCGGGTTGCCGCACCGCAACCGCAGTCTTTCAGGCCCGGTATGATTCACGCATGAACGTGCGAATCCGTGACGCAAAGCCCTCGGACCAGGAATTCCTGGCACACGGCAACGAGGCCATGGCGCTCGAGACGGAGCACAAGCGGCTCGATCCGGTCACGATCCGACGCGGCGTCGCTGCCGCCCTCGAGAATCCGGCACACGGCCGTTATTTCGTGGCCGAGGACGATGCGGGCAATGCCGTCGGTCAGCTCATGATCACCTACGAGTGGAGCGACTGGCGCAACGGCCAGTTCTGGTGGATCCAGAGCGTCTACGTGACGCCAGCAGCGCGGCGCGGCGGCGTATTCCGTGCGTTGTACGATCACGTCGACACGCTGGCCCGCAGCACACCCGGCGTCATCGGCTTGCGGCTTTACGTCGAACTGGACAATGTGACTGCACGCCGCACTTACGAGCGTTGCGGCATGCATGACGGCGGTTACCGCGTCATGGAAGTGGACAACTCGGGCGCGATTCAGGGCGCCAACGAAGGAGAGTGACCATGCTGAAAAAAGGAACCCAGGCGCCGGAATTCGACCTCGAAGACCAGGATGGCAAGCGCCATACGCTGAAGTCGCTGCTCGCCAAGGGGCCGTTGATCCTCTATTTCTACCCCGCCGACTTCACGCCGGGCTGCACCAAGGAAGCCTGCACCTTCCGCGACCTGCAAAACGACCTGGTGCGGGCCAAGCTCCGCGTGGTCGGGGTGAGTCCACAGGATGCCGAGTCGCACAAGAAATTCGCGGCCAAGCACAACCTCAACTTTCCGCTGCTCGCCGACCCGGACAAGAAGGCGGTCAAGGCCTACGACGTGGACGGTCCGCTCGGGTTCGGGGTGCGCCGCGGCACGTACCTGATCGGCGTGGACGGCAAGATTCAGGACTCGGTGCTGGCCGACCTGCGGATCGGGGCACACGAAGAGTTCGTGCAGACGGCTCTCGCGGCGGGCGCGGTCTGAGGAAGGGGTTAGGCGTTAGTTGGGTGTGCGACTTAATCCTAAAAATTACTATTATTAATTAATAGCTTACAAGTCTTATTTCGACGCTCTCGTAGGTTTTGACGGCGGCGTCGCCTGCCCATAGCGCAGCCGCAGCACGCGGGTTTCGCCCGGGCTCGGTATCACCACGACATAGATGGCATCAAACTCATTCTCGCGCATGGCGTAGTCGCTACCACTCAGCTGGCTGATCACGCCCGGCAGAGTCGTCGCGTAACCCACCACGACCACCGTCTTGCCCCGATGCTCCCGCTTGATGCGGGCGGCAAGGCCGGACCAGTCGCTGCTCGCGATGACGTTGATCGGCAGCTTGAACTCGTTGGCGACGGGCGCCGCGGTCTGCTGGGCCCGGCGCGTATCGGCGGCATAGAGATAGTCGACCTTGCGGTCGGCCAGCGCGTCGGCGATCAAGGCGCCCAAAGACGCCACGCGGTTTTCGCCGGCCGGACTCAGGTCCGGATCACCCGAGGTGCTTTCGCCTGCTTCGGCATGCCGAACCAGCAGCACGACAGTCGTTCGCGCCCAGGTGCCGAGCCAGTAGACGCCCGCCGCTGCCATCAGAATTCCGAGCAACGGAATCAGCAGCGGTGCCATGAAGGGGCGACGGCGGAGCTTGTTCAGCGGGTCCATCGCGGCATCATAACCAATCGGGCCATCGCCCTACTCCCGCCATTCCTTGAAAGCGGGAGATTCCACGAGACGCCATTCGCCAGGCTTGGCGGTCCGTTCCACGAACAGGGCCGGTACCCGCAATCCCCTTGCCCACTCGAGCCCGGCCTCGGTGCCCATGACCATCAGGGCCGTCGCGTACGCATCTGCGCGGATCGCGTTCGCATCGATCACGGTGACCGACGTCAGAGCGCCCTCCACCGTGCGACCGGAGCGCGGATCAATCGTGTGCGAGTAACTGTGGCCGGCGGTGTCGATGCGAGCATCGCGATAGTCGCCCGACGTGGACACGGCGGCATCACGCAAGCGCAGGCCGACTAGAGCTTCACGCTCGGTCGCGAGCGGCGCTTCGATCGCGATCCGCCACGGACCGCCCTCCGGTCGTTGCCCTGCGGCACGAACTTCGCCCCCGATCTCGACGATGAAATCCCGATGCCCAAGAGCCCGCACCTCGGTCACGATGCGGTCCACCGCGTAGCCGGGTGCAATGCCGTCCACGGTCAGTCGCATGCCGCTCGCACTCTTGCGAACCGACGTGCGCGGCGCTTTGCGCAGCTCGAGTTTTGCGTAACCCACACTGTTGCGGGCCTGTCCCAGCCTGGCGGACGAGGGTGGCGTGAAAACCGTGCGCGTTGAGACGTCGTCGCTCGCGGATTCGTAGCCCCATAGTGCGAGCATTGGCTCTACCGTAATGTCGAACGCACCGCCGGTGATCTCGCTGACATCGCGCGCTTCTTGCAACACGACGAACAAGGTCGGCGAGACGTCCTGCCAGGCGCGGGTCTCGTCCCGGTTGAGCATCGAGATCTCACTCGCGTCGTTGTATGTCGACAGGTGCCGTTCGCTCTCGACGAGCACGCGATCGATTGCAGACTGCACCGCGCGGCGCTCTTGCAACGAGTCCGCACCCGACACGGTGACGTGGTAAGTCGTTCCCATCGTCGGCCCGGCGAACTGCACGGGCTGCGGCGTGCGCGAGCACGCACTGACAACGACTGCCATGCAGATGACCAGACAGCGCTGCACTGTCGCCTTGCCGGCGCGAGCGAGCCGGGCGTTGGCGGGCACCATCACTGTTTTGCGATCGCCGCCTTGCCGCCTCGCAACACGAACTTCTGGATCTTGCCAGTAGCCGTCTTGGGCAATTCCTGCACGAACGTGAAGGCCGACGGCACCTTGAAATGCGCCAGCACGCCGCGGGCGAATTCGCGCATCTCCTCGGCCGTCGACGTCTGACCCGGTCGCAGCACCACGAACGCATGCGGCGATTCACCCCAGCGCTCGTGCGGCATGCCGACGACCGCCACCTCGAGAATCGCGGGGTGCCGCAGCAGGGCACCTTCGACTTCGATGGACGAGATGTTCTCGCCACCGCTGATGATCACGTCCTTGTAGCGGTCGCGAATCTCGACGTAACCGTCAGGATGCACGACGGCCGCGTCGCCGGTGTGAAAATAGCCGCCGTGGAATGCCTTCTCGGTCGCATCCGGATCGTTGTAGTACCCCTTCATCACGACGTTGCCGCGCGCAACGATCTCGCCGAGCGTGGCCCCATCCCAGGGAACGTCGCGCATTTCCACATTAACGACTCGCAGGTCGCCGGAGGTCATGAGTTCGACGCCCTGCCTCGCCTTGATCCGCGCTCGTTCGCCAGGCTCGAGCGCATCGTGCTCGGGCAACGGCGCACAGATCGAAATGAACGGCGTCGTCTCGGTGAGGCCGTAGACCTGGGTGATGGTCCAGCCGAACTCACCTTCCATGCGTTCGATGGTGGCCGCTGCAGGCGGAGCTCCTGCCGTCGCGACACGAACTCCACGTCGCAATGACTTGCGCCCCTCCTCCGGCCCGTTGGCGATGGCGATGAGCACCGTCGGCGCGGCGCAGAGCATGGTGATGCGTTCCTGGTTCACGAGCCGGTAGATGTTCTCTGCATCGACCTGACGCAGGCACACGTGCAGCGCGGCCGCCGCAGTCACGATCCACGTGTAGGTCCAGCCGTTCGCGTGGAACATCGGCAACGTCCACAGGAACCGATCAGCCGGGGTCATCGGCAGGTGCGCCAGCGTGCCGACCACGTTCACCCACGCGTTGCGGTGGGTAATCATCACGCCCTTGGGACGCGACGTGGTGCCGCTGGTGTAATTGATCGAGAGCAGATCGCCCTCGGCGATGGACGGCCGCTCGAACATGCCGTTGCTCGACGCCAGCAACTGTTCGTAGTCGAGCCAGCCGGGTTTGCTGCCTTCGAGCGCAACGAAGTGTTCGACCGTGGTCATCTGGTCGCGAACCTTGTCCACGGTATCCAGATAATCCGCATGCACGCACAGGACCTTGGTGCCACTGTGGCTGGCGAGGTAGACGAAGTCATCCGCGACCAGCCGGTAGTTCATCGGCACGATGACCGCGCCCAGCTGCGGCACCGCGTAATACTGCTCGAGGTGCTGGTGCGTGTTGGGTGCCAGCGTTGCAACGCGGTCGCCCTGCTTCACTCCCAACGTGGCCAGTGCCGACGACCAGCGGTCGCAACGCTGGCCGAACGCTTCGTAGGTCAGTCGCAACTCACCGTCGATGACGGCCTCGCGCGAGCCGTGCAGCTTGCGTGCACGACGGAGGAAATCGAGCGGGGTAAGAGGGGTTTCCATGCCGGTCGTCCAGTCAGGTTCGAATCGCGATCATGCCCCGTCTCCCGGCGCGCCGTGAGATCGGCCCAGAAGGGGCAGGCCGAGCAGTTCCCTGTAGAAGTGCTCCGCCTCCGGCAGGCATGAGGTCAATACGATCGTCTGCAGGCGTGCGGAAGCAAGCATGGGCTCCCTCCTCGTGCTCGCTTGGCAACAGTGAACATTCTTCATGTATATTCGATAACTTACTCGTAAGTCGTTGTTTTATAGCTTTCTTAGTGAGGTTATAGACGTCCCGTGGGTCCTCGGTCCACGTCCCGGGCCACCAACGAAAAACGCCCCTTGCGGGGCGCTTTGTCGACTGTTTGTGGCGGAGAGGGTGGGATTCGAACCCACGTACACCCGTTAAGATGTAACTGGAATTCCAGTCCAGCGCCTTCGACCGCTCGGCCACCTCTCCGTAGGGGGCGGAAGGGTACACGCCCCTCGCCCACCCGGCTAGTAGCCTCCGATCCCGGGGGCGGCGCTGAGATCAGGCGATCCTCACGTCTGTAGCCTTCATGGCGGCCAGCAACTCCGCCTCGAGACGCTCGGATAACCAGGTCAGCGGCAGCCGAATGCCCCGCTCCATCAGCCCCAGCCGGGCCACGGCCCATTTGACGGGGATCGGGTTCGGCTCGACAAACATCGCCAGGTGCAGCGGCATCAGCTGCTCGTTGAGTGCCACAGCCTCCGCATGCCGGCCGTCGAGCGCCGCAATGCACATGTCGTGCATCGCACGCGGTGCGACATTGGCCGTCACCGAAATCACGCCGCAGGCGCCCCGCTTCATCAGTTCGGCAGCCGTCGGATCGTCGCCGCTCAGCAGCAGGAAGCCGGGTCTGGCCGCGCCCAGGATCGATTCGGCTCGCGACATATCGCCCGTCGCCTCCTTGATGCCAACGATCCGCGGATGCTCGGCCAGTCGCACGACCGTCTCCGGCAGCATGTCGCACACCGTGCGACCGGGCACGTTGTAGAGAATGACCGGCACGTTGACCGAATCGGCAATGGCGCTGAAGTGCCGGTACAGGCCCTCCTGGGTGGGCCGGTTGTAGTACGGCACGACCGCGAGCAGGCCGTCGGCGCCGGCGGCGGCCAACTCGCGCGACAGCTCGATGCTCTTTGCTGTGGAGTTCGTGCCACTGCCCGCGATGATCGGCATGCGACCGGCGACACGCGCCTTGGCGCGCCGAACCAGTTCCGCGACCTCAGCCGGCTCGAGCGTCGGGGATTCCCCGGTCGTGCCGGCGACGACGACGGCGTCCGTGCCTTCGGCGACGTGAAAATCCAGCAGGCGCTCCCAGGCCTGGAAATCGACCGTTCCGTCGGCGCGCATAGGCGTCACCAGCGCAGGGATGCTGCCCGTGAACATTCTTCGGGGGCCTCGGTGGGAAGACTGCTCATGCTACGCAAGCGGAAAGCAGCGAAGCAAGGCAAAATCGCGGTACACGCGCCCGTGCGGCGCCGCTACACTGAGTCCAAGTATCCATGAAGCAACTGATCGCGATCTGCGCCATTGGCAATGACCGGACCGGGCTGGTCTACGACCTGACCCGCGTGGTCGTCGAATGTGGCGGCAACGTCCTCGAAAGCCGCATGACGGCCCTCGGCAACGAGTTCGCCATGCTGCTGCTCGTCGCGGGCAACTGGCACACGCTGGCCAAGCTCGAAGGCGAACTCACCAAGCTCGGCGAAGCCTCCGGCCTCACGATCACCGTGCGCCGCACCGAGCAGCGTCCGCCCCGGGTCGACATGGTCAGCTACACGGTCGATGTCGTGTGCCTCGACCAGCCGGGCGTATTGCATACCCTGTCCGGCTTTTTCTCGTCGCGCGGTATCGACGTGGGTGACATCAGCACTCGCACCTACAACGCCGCGCACACGGGTGCCCCGATGTTCTCTGTGTACATGGTCATCCACGTGCCGACGCGGATCCACATCGCCGCGCTGCGCGAAGAGTTCATGGATCTCTGCGATCACATGAACCTCGACGCCATCCTCGAACCCCTGAAGTCCTGAGCCACGCAACTCATGCCTGCAAAGACCGTCACGCTCGATCGCAAGGTGCCCGTCTTCTCCGCTGCCGCCAGCGGTGGCAGGAAATGGCAGCTGGTCGATGTCGCGGGCAAGAACCTCGTCGTGTACTTCTATCCGAAGGACAACACGTCGGGCTGCACCAGGGAAGGCGAAACCTTCCGCGATCTGCACGCGAAGTTCAGGAAGGCTGGCACGGAAATCGTCGGCGTCTCGCCGGACAGCGCGGCGTCACATGACAAGTTCATCGCCAGGTACGGCTTCACGTTCCCGCTGCTCGCCGACGAAGAAAAGGCCGTTTGCCAGCTCTTCGACGTGTGGAAGGAAAAAAGCATGTACGGCAAGAAGTACATGGGCGTCGAACGCAGCACGTTCCTGATCGACGCCAAGGGTGTACTGCGCCGCGAGTGGCGCAAGGTCAAGGTGCCCGGCCACGCGGAAGAAGTGCTCGCCGCTGCGGCCGCGCTCTGACGCGGCGATCAGCCGCCACGCCCTCCTGCCCCACCACATCAGCGGAGCCCCACTTGGCAAAGACCCGCAAGCAGCTCGAACCACGCAGGATCTACGTTCTCGACACCAACGTCATGATGCACGACCCCGCGGCCATCTTCCGGTTCGAGGAGCACGACATCTTCATTCCCATGACCGTGCTCGAAGAGCTCGATGCGGGCAAGAAGGGGCTTTCGGAAGCCGCCCGCAACGTGCGCCAGGTCAGTCGTTTTCTCGACGAGCTGATGGCGAACTCGAACAAGCTGCAGATCGATCACGGCATTGAACTACCCTCGGCCAAGTTCACGCCCGGCGGCAAGAAGCCACCGAGCGGCCGACTCTATTTCCAGACCAAACAGTTGCACGGCAACCTGCCCGCCACCCTGCCCGGCCACGGCGCGGACAATGCCATCCTCGCGCAGACGCTGGCACTGCAGCAGGAACACCGTGACGCGCGCGTCACGCTGGTGTCGAAGGACATCAACCTGCGCATCAAGGCCGCGATCCTCGGCGTGCGCGCCGAGGACTATTACAGCGACAAGACGATCGAGGACGCCGACCTCCTCTACACCGGCATCGAAAAGCTGCCCGGCAACTTCTGGGACAAAGCGGGCCGCAAGCTCGAATCCTGGCACGAGGCCGGTGGCCGCACGTTCTACCGCGTGCGCAACAAGCTGGTTGCCAACTGGGCGCCCAATCAATTCGTTTACCAGACCGACGATCACGGTCTCGAAGGCATCGTACGTTCGATCGAAGGCGACTCTGCCGTCATCGAAGTGGCGCGCGATTACCGCAGCGAACGCCACGGTGTCTGGGGCATCAGCGCCCGCAACCGCGAGCAGAACTTCGCGCTCAACCTGCTGCTCGATCCTGAAATCGACTTCGTCACCATCCTCGGCCCCGCGGGCACGGGCAAGACGCTGCTGACGCTCGCCGCCGGTCTCTCGCAGGCGCTCGAGACCAACCGCTACACCGAGATCATCATGACGCGCGTGACGATCCCGCTGGGCGAGGACATCGGCTTCCTGCCGGGCACGGAAGAAGAAAAAATGGAGCCCTGGATGGGCGCGCTGATGGATAACCTCGAAGTCCTCACGCAAAGCCAGGAAGGCGGCAGCTGGGGTCGCGCTGCCACCAACGACCTGCTGCGCAACCGCATCAAGATCCGCTCGCTCAACTTCATGCGTGGCCGCACGTTCCTGAACCGCTACCTGATCCTGGACGAGGCGCAGAACCTGACACCCAAACAAATGAAGGCGCTGGTGACTCGGGCCGGCCCCGGCACCAAGCTCGTCTGCCTCGGCAACATCGCCCAGATCGATTCACCTTACCTTTCGGAGACGACCTGCGGCCTCACCTACGTCGTGAATCGGTTCCGCGGCTGGCAGCACTACGGCCACATTACCCTGACCCGCGGCGAGCGCTCGCGCCTGGCGGATTTCGCCTCCGAGAGGCTGTAGGTCCTCCCGAGGAACCCTCGGCAGGGCCTGCTGTCATAGGGAGCACATGAATTTCACCACCATCCTGCGCCATCCCCGTCTGGCGGCGCTCGCCCTCCTCCTGGCTGCTCTGCCGGCGCTGGCACAGCCCCAGACGTCCTCGCAGGACCAGCTCCCCGAAATGGGGACCGCGGCCCAGGCGGCGCTCAGCCTCGAGGACGAGACCCAGATCGGCCGCATGGTCATGCGGAACCTGCGCGAGGCCGGCATGGTCCTCGACGATCCTGAGGTACATGAATACATCCAGTCGCTGGGGCTGCAGCTGTCGAGCCTCGCCCAGGATGGCAACCGCAACTTCAATTTCTTCGTCGTGCGCGATCCGGCGATCAACGCGTTCGCCCTGCCAGGCGGGTACGTTGGCATTCACTCGGGCCTCATGCTCGAGACGCGCAATGAGAGCGAACTTGCCGGCGTGCTGGCGCACGAAGTGGCGCACGTCACGCAGCGGCACATTGCGCGCGGGCTCGAAGCACAATCGCGCGCAAACCTGATGTCCACGGCCGCTATGCTCGCGGCGATCCTGGTGGGCGCGGTCGGAGGCGGCAGTTCAGACGTGACGATGGGTGCGATCACCGCGGCCCAGAACATGGCCGCGCAGGCAGGCATCAACTTCACCCGCGACAACGAATACGAGGCTGATCGCATCGGCATCGGCGTCCTGGCCTCCGCCGGGTTCGATCCCAACGCGATGCCGGCCTTCTTCGACACGATGTTTCGCCGCACGCAGCTGGGCCCCGACCGCGTTCCAGAACTGCTGCGCACGCACCCGGTCACCAGCAACCGCATCGCGGAATCCAAGGACCGGGCGCTGCAGTATCCGCCGGTCAATTCCAGGGACAGCCTCAGCTATGCATTGATGAAGGAACGCATTCGCGTGCTGCTTTTCTCGCGCAACGGCGACCCCCGCGACTACTACAAGGCGCTCGGCGACAACGAAGCCGATCTGTCGCTCGCCCAGACGTATGGCCGCGGCCTGTCGCAGCTGTACGGCAACGAAGCCGAACAGGCGGTGGCCACGTTCGCGCGGTTGCGCCAGCAGCACCCGGAAGTGATGGCGTTCCACACTGCGCTCGGCCAGGCACAGCTCGCCACCGGCAAGACACAGGATGCGCTGAAGACGCTCGAACACGCGCGTGTGCTGGCTCCCCGCAACGTGCCCGTCACGGTCCGCTACGGCGAGGCGCTGCTGCAGGCGGGTCGGCCGAAGGCCGCCCACGAAGTGCTGCTCGACCTGTTCAACAACGTGCCGCCGACGCAGGAGCAGATCCGGCTGACGGCAATGGCCGCCAACGCGGCGGGCGACGTGGCCGACGCCTACTCCTACATGGCGGAGTACCACCTGATGGGTGGTGACCTCATGCTCGCCATCAACCAGCTCGAACTTGCCCTGTCGGTGCCGAGCATCACCGAACAGCAGCGCGCTAAATTCGTGGCGCGGCTCAAGGAAGTGCGTGAATGGCTGCCAAAGGAACGCAACCGGTCGAAGCAGCCATCGGACAAGCCGGCGCCGGACGGAGAGCGTTCACCGGACAGCCAGCGCTCGCGGGGCTGAGCACGCACGCGACGACTCCCCACGAATCGATAGAATGCCGCGCTTGGGGAATGACAGGGTGGTCGTTCGGCCGCCACGGCTAAAGGGTTCCTATGTTCCTCCGCACTTCTCGCAGCACGTCCAGGCCGCTGATTTCTGCGTTTGCTGCCGGCATCTCGCTGCTGGCGGTCGCCGTATTCGTCGGTGGCTGCGCGACGACCCAGGCGGACGGCACCCCGCGCCCAAGGAATCCCGACCCGTTCGAGCCGGTCAACCGCGGCGTCTTCAAGTTCAACGACACCCTGGACCGCTACGCGCTGAGGCCCGCAGCCACGGTGTACCGGGACTACACGCCGAAAATCATGCAGACGGGCGTCGGTAACTTCTTCGATAATCTGAGCAACCCTACGACGATCCTGCACCAGTTCCTGCAGGGCAAGTTCAAGGAAAGCGCCCAGGACACGGGACGCTTCCTGCTGAACACCACGCTCGGCTGGGGCGGCGTGATCGACGTGGCGTCGGGCGGCACCAACCTGCCGAAGCACAACGAG
>Ga0209254_10006836_pt1 | contig 10522 bp, 7 predicted proteins | sample FrelakmetDIP11DI_FD_187148 | JGI IMG/M metagenome (GOLD analysis project Ga0209254, IMG submission 187148) | Freshwater lake sediment microbial communities from the University of Notre Dame, USA, for methane emissions studies - DIP11 DI (SPAdes)... | ecosystem: Environmental > Aquatic >... | reverse complement strand
AGTTGGTTCACTACCTGTGTTTTAATTTCCTTGGATAGATTTTTTTAGTCTTTTAGCTTGGTCATATCAAGATAATTATCTATGAACTTGGCAGGCATGATTATTCTTCGAATGTGATTACAACCGTCATACCCCAGCGCAGTCTCGGATCAGGATTCTCGATTCGCACCCTCACGGTGTATGTGATATCGCCCCGTTTTTCAACGAACACCTGGTCAATTTTTTCTACCATGCCGGTCATCTCCACCTCGGGCAAGGCGTCTGCCACGATAGTTACTTTCTGCCCCATTTCGATGTCAACAACTTCTATTTCAGTGAGGTCATCCGTTTCAGCATAGAGCTGCGAAAGGTCGGCGAGCACGGCAACCGGCTGTCCTGCAGTAACTAGCTGGCCTACCACGAGGTCCATCTGTACCACGGTTCCATCGAATGGTGCCACAAGATCCAAGTTATCCAGGTTCGCTTGAGCTGCTGCAAGGTTTCCTTCTGCAGCTTTAACCCGGGAGGTAGCTGCCTCCAATGCATCCGGATCTGGTCCTGCTTGCAGAGTCTGGTAATCTTCCATCGCCTGGTCGAGGCGTGTCTTAGCGTTTTCTCCATTAGTCTCAAGCTGTAGCCAGCGTATCGAGGTATTGTAGTCTGCTTGGGCGTTATCCAGCAACTCTTTTAGGTCTTCACGCGTATCGTTGCCCGACGGAGCATACCGGTAGGGTTCAAAATTCGTTCGAGCCTGGTCAAGCAATTTCTTCATCGCATCGATAGCTTCGAGAGGAGTCATGTTGAGCATGTTCTGAGGCACGGTGAAATTATCCAGGTTATATTGTGCATCCTTCAATGCTTTGTTAGCTGCAGCAATGCTATCGGCAGCGGTTGCCTGAGCCAGAGCCAGGTCGTCGTCCAGCTTCTGGCGTGCCTGTCGAGCGGCAACCGATTCAGCTTCTGCTGCAGCGATAGCTGCTTCGAGCTGCTCTCGATCCCCAAGCTTTGCCAGGATGTACCCTTTCATGACGATATCGCCTTCTTCCGCATTGACTTCCTCAACTTGCCCGCTGCTAAAAAAGGCGAGTTGTTTGTTCTCGCGAGGCACAACGTTCCCTTCTACGACGATGTTGGTATCGGAAAGGACCGTCGGTATAGGAGTAAGATCGGCGTTTTCTCCATTTTTTACACCACCGCATGCAACAAATAAAACACTGCTGCATAATGTTATTAGTATGAGAAGGATTTTCTTCGTTGTCTTTTTCATGGTCGATTTCTCCACTATGCTTATGATTGCATGAAATAACACATCTTGTTCTATTATACTCTACTCTATTAGTAAAAAGCAGGTTTTATGCGTATTGTTAAAACTTCCTCACTGGTACGCCAAGCTTTCTCGGACACTGATGCGACCAGCACCCCGGGCGGGCAACCAGCTGGCGATAATTGATAGTATAGTAATGATGAAGAACCATAGGATTTGTCCAACTGGTGTGTATTTATATACAATGTCCAGTTGAAAAGCTTGACCAAGCGCAAATACCATTAATCGGCCTACAGGGAAGGTCAGTGGTATTGCGAGTAACCAGCTCAGCCAGCCCAGAATGAGACCTTCTCCGATGAAAAGTCGTGAGATCGCACCCGATGATGCGCCAATTGCTCTCATCACCCCGATTTCTTTACGCCGCTCTAATACACTGAGGGCCAACGTTCCGCTTAAAGCGATGCTGCCAACCATGCCTATCATCACCGCCATTATTCCCAGCAGAATGATCAGGAAATTGAATTGGTTAATGAAGGTGTTTGCCGTTTCGATAGTACTATCCCCTCCAATGCCAAATAATCCTCTCTGAGCGCTTACCTCGATTCCTTTTTCCCGATAAAATTCACGAAGGTTCTTGGCGATAGTCTGTTCAGTGACCAGGTCTTCTTTTTCTGTTTGAATCCAGAGCGCTTGCCCTCGGTCCACTTCTCCAATATCTCTCAAAACTACGTCGCGAGGCACAGCTGCCGCTGAGGTCAAAATTGGGTCAAAATTAAGCCCAACCACCTTCCAATCACGTTCATTCTTTTCCCCATATTTCACCGTTACCCAATCTCCAACCTTGACACCGATTTCTTCAGCAAGTTTCATATTTAATACCATGCCATAGTTATCTTCTGGGTCCAGCCAGCGCCCTTTGCGCATTTGATACCCATAGACGTCGGTAGGTAATGGGACACCAAGCAGGGTCACCTGGTCATCATCATCCGAAGCCTCTTGACCTTTAGGGCGAATAGTGCCGCCATTGAATCCCCACATCTCTACTGCTTTGATACCCGGGTAAGTCTTTGTGATGCTCTCGATATATTCTATTCGCTCAGGTTCTTCGAATAAAAGTGTTATGTTGGCGTTTAAAATGGCAAAAATGGTATCACGGACCGTAAATACTACCGAGTCTCTGACGCTGACAACCATCATGAACACCAGCCCACTCAATACCAAAGCAATCTGAAGCAAAAACACTCGAGCTTTGTGTCGGAAAGTGTTGCTTATAGTTACGATGACCATTCGAGAGAGGTTTCTGGCATGGGTGAACAGCTTCTCAATCAATCCAGTATTCGTGCTTAGACCATAGGTGCTTATGGCTTCCCGTACAGTTGTTCTGGACGCACGCCAGATAGGTACCAGTGCAGCCAGGAGTGGCGCGAGAAGAGCTATGGCTGTTTGGATCATCACTGCTTGTCGATCGATCATGAACTCGCCCGGATCTGCACCGAAGCTATTGACCAACCAGGAAGTAATTGCCCAACCTCCCCAGATGCCTAATGGCAACGAGAAGGCTAAGGCGAGGATTCCATAAATGAGCACTAGAGTCAGGTACATTCGCACGATCTGACCGGTTCGACCGCCAATGGCTTTCATGATTCCGATCTGATCAACCTGGGATGAGATGATCGAGTTAATAGTGTTGTAAACCAATAATAGACCTAAGATGAGAACCAGCGCACCCATAACTCCTAGCAGGAAAAACAAGCCGTCCATGGTGTCTTGGAAGAAATGCTTATCCGGGTCAGTGACCCAAAAACCTGCGCTCTTATTCATCTTTTCGATCCGGTCGGTCAAACGATTAGCCAATTCTTGAGCCTTCTTTTCTTCATAAGGAAAATCACCCCTGACCGACACTTGACCAAAGTCCCGGTCACCTACCAGTCGCTCATATTCTTCCTGGGAAGCATAGAACTGCGCTGTTCCACCGAAATATGCAGGTTGTGTGAATTGATTATAGAGAGTACCATTGGTTTGTATTTCGTAGATTTTATTTTTGATTCGCAGATACACTTTTACGTACTTAGGTATCTTGTGAAATTGATCATCGCCCAATCCCAGGAGTATTTTGTTTTCGTTAGGCCATTCTCCTTCGACCAACTCCAACTTATTTAACTTCATATCATTGTAATCATCACGAGCTACCAGGCCACCTGATTTCCATTCGTCAGTGGGATTGACGCGATATTCTATCGTTGTGCTGTTCAAGCCTTCAATGAGACCTACGCCATCCTCTTGTTCAAGTTCCAACAGCTCTCTCTCATTTATGGGTGGACCAATGAACAATGTGAACATTGGAGCATTGAAACCTCTCCAGCTGGTTTGCATCATTGGAACCACCAGGTTGCGAGCGGTCAAGATAATCCCAATTGCAGCTGCGCCAATGCCAATAATTAGCATCACCTGGATAGTGCGGCTTTTATTGTTCCATAAATCTCGAATAATCTTATATCGTAAAACACCCATTGATTAATATCCAGTCCACACAGCTCCACCGACAAACTCGTCGCGAGTGATTTTTCCATCGATTATTTCCACTACTCGCGGCACTCTTCGAGAAAGTTCCTTGTCGTGAGTGACCATGACTAGCGTCTTACCCTGATCGATCAACTTAACGAAGAGGTCGAAGATATCGTTTGCATTTCGAGTATCTAAATTTCCAGTAGGTTCATCTGCTACAATCAATGTGGGATCATTTGCCAGGGCACGGGCGATCGCAGCCCGCTGTTGTTGTCCACCCGAGACCATGCTGGGCAGCTTATTTGCCTGGTCTGCCAGGTTCACGGTCTCCAGCAGTTGATATGCCCTATCTTGTTTTTCTTGAGAGGAATATTTCTTTGCAAAATCCATAGGCAGTATAATATTTTGCAGAAGGCTGAGAGCAGGTAACATCTGGAAGAACTGGAAGATGATGCCGACCTCTTGGCCACGCCAGGCTGCTAGCTGGTTTTCGCTCATCTTGTGGATCTCCCTTCCGTTAACAATCACTTCACCTTCATTAGGTCGATCAATCCCGGTAATCATATTCAGCAAGGTCGATTTCCCATTCCCCGAGGGTCCAACAATTGAGACAAATTCTCCATTCTTTACGTCAAAAGAGATCCCTTTCAAGACGGTGATTAGACCGTCTCCGACTGGGAAACTTTTCACGACTTCTTTCACTTGAACCAGTGGTTTTTTGCCATTAGTTATTACAAGGTCATCGTTCATAAGTATTTCTCCGAACAGGATCGCTTCCAGGAGCTCAATTCAAGAATAACTCGCTAGCATACGAATATGATTCATGGTTCCTTGGGATTCTCGACTGCCCAAATCAAAGATAACTTTGGTGTATAGGTTTCGCTGTCATAACTGTTCTCAACATCCACTGTTTTTACACCTTCTATTGCAATCTGGAGGTCAATATCTGTCCACATTTTATTCTTCACAAAAGCCATCATACGACCGTAGTGTCCTTCTGCAACCAAGCGAGCAGCCCCAGTAGCAAAATTCATCGCGCCTAACAGGTCCTGTCCATCTGGTACGCCTGTTCGGAGAAGGTAAGTTAACGGTTGTAGAAAGATTTCTTCACCGGTAATATACGAAAGTAAGCGAGCAGCAACCATCCCGCTGCCCACCAATTTCCTTCTGGTCAAGGGAGTTCGACCCGATGGCTGCTTCTCTGAAGAAATTATTTCGGCGGGCATTGTTCCCTCGCTTATTGTGGTCTCTTCTAAGGAGATCAAACGGGCGTATTTTTCAGCCTTCTCCGGGGTGGGTTGGGCGCCGTCGCATACCAGAACCACAGCATAGTTCGCAGGCGTCTGGCGTTTATCTTGTGTGATTAATAAGGCTAAACGCTCTGGGTCATAGGAGATTTCGGGGATGAGCACTCGGTCAACGCCTGCCAGAAACGCCATCAATAAAGTACTGTAGCCAGATTTTGCGGCAAAAGTCTCAACCACTACAGTTTGCTCGCGAGAACCCGCCAGGGCGCGAAGCTCATGGATGAAGGCTACTCCCCGGGCAAGACCGGTGCTGAATCCCAAGGTGTAATCCGTTCCGTGAATATTATTATGGATGGTTTTGGGGATTGCGATGATCGGTAGACCAATCTGGCTTAGATAAGCTGCATAATGCAGTGTGTCGTCATCGCCGATGACGATCATCGCCTGGTAGCCGAGTTTTTCAAAAACGGTTTTAACATGATCAGTGAGATCCTGTGTGTCTTTCGTCAAGTCGAGTAAGAATTCCGGTACTCTGTGACGAGGCGTCTGGCGTGGATCTAATCTTGAAGAATGCAAGAAAGAACCCGGCGAGCGGTCAATTGGGCGCATCATGTTCTTGGTCAGCTCAATAAACTGTTCACTGTAGGTGGAAGGATTGTGGTAATCATAATTAATAAACCCTTCCCAACCTTTTCGAACACCGATTGGTTCAAAACCCAGATCGATCGTTCGATAAACCAGGCTTTTCAGGCACATATTCAATCCAGGTACATCCCCACCACCAGTAAGGATGGCGATTCGTTTAGTGGTTGGCATCTCCTACTCCTTATATATACGTATGAATCCGAAATTGGTTTTTATCGGAATAGTTTCAACAAATAAACCAGAATTCTTGCTCTTTTAATATTGATTATAAATCGTTCCAATCAATGTTAGTAAGCTGATTAGGACAACAAGCAGGGTCGTGTAGATTGCCAACTTGCGCATAATTTCGCCCTCTTTACCAGCCATACCAGCGGTGCTTGCACCCACCACAATTTTGGTCGGCGCCATAATCGATGCCAGCGCAGCGCCTGCAGTTTGGCCTGCCAGTATGATTGGGACAGCATATCCCAGCAACTGAGCGGTTTGCATTTGTAATGCCCCAAATACTACATTGGAATTGGTGTTGCTTCCGGTCATGAATGCTCCAATTGCACCAATCCAGGGTGATGCGAGAGGGAAAAGCCTGCCCATTCCTGTGGCTAATCCCTGGGCAAGAGCATCTGTCATGCCAGAATACTCCATGATTACGGCCATGGTTAGCATTGAAGCAATGCTGACACTGGAAGGCATCACCCGTGATACTGTACCACTTAATATTCTTCTTGCTGCCTCAGGTTTTATCCATCCCACACATCGATAAAACAGGTAAGATAATATTGAGGCATATAGCAACAACATGCCGGTATGACCGAATAGGTTTAGTTTTCGTCCTTCTTCGGAAGGGGTTATAAGTCCGGATGAAGTGGTGACTTCTGGAAGTTTCATCTTAATAACCACCTGTCCTAGAAAATGTTTGATTTCAGGCACAAGTTGTACACATAAAATTACCAAGATCAGAATTCCATAACCCGAAAGGGCAATCAAAAGATTGGATTTAGAAATCTGGTTTTCTGATTGGTTCATACCGTCCGAAGAAGCCTGTTTGTACTCATGGTTGGATGTCTTACTGTTCCTTACCTTTTTGTTCATCCAATGACTCAGGGGAAAGACGATGATCAATCCAACCAGGCTGGCAATAAATGCGCCAATATTCCAAAAGCCTCTATTGGTCACCAGGAATTGGACCGATCCCATTACAATTCCTAACAATGCCACAACCAGCCATAGTCGTTTGAAAGCCACCCACCCTCCAGCTGAATGTGCAACCATCCAACCAACGAAAACACAAGAAATTCCCAAAAAAGTAGCTGCGGGTGGTATCAATAGTTTTTCTGGTTGCCCGGTGGCAGCCAACAAGGCGGTGAAGGAGGATCCCATCGATCCGAAGGTCACTGCCCATCCATGTCCGATTGAAGGTACGATGACTGCGGTTATTGGCGAAAATCCAAGCCCTATCAGAATGGGTGAGACTACTGCCACAGGTACTCCAAAGCCGCCCACACCTTGCAGGAAGGATGCAAATATCCATCCGATAATCAGAGCCTGCATACCAATATCGGGGGTCAATCTTGGCAATGCCTGGCCTATCGTGCGAATAGCTCCGGCTTCGTCAACGATGCGGTAGAGAAGGAAGGCCGCCCAGATGATCCATAATACGTCTATGGCAAGTAGGATAGCTTTCATATGGGCAATTGCCATTGGCTCAAGCCCACCCCCGAAATATGTGGCTGCAAGGAGTAAAGCACATAAATACCCTGCAGCGCCTGCTCTAGAAGCGCTCCAACGCAAGCCAACCATTAATATGAGGATTAGCAAGATCGGTGTTAGAGCAAGAAGGAAGGTCATAGAGGTATCGATGTAGGTTCTTATTTTCCTGTCGTCTAAGTTTACCAGCCTGAAAATCGAATAACAAGAGGAATTCTGCCTGGTGACCTGTGACTATCTTTCATTGGTCATTTTGGGTATGTTTTTTGCAACCAGATAAAAAGTATTCAAAAATACCAGTTGGATAATATCGAACGTTATTTCATAGATATCTTTGTGAGAATTGATACTTTTGTGGCATGTATCTTGCACATCCTTAGAGTATAGATTAAGAATAGGCAAAACTTATTAATTCAGTTAAAAATGATATGCCATCAAATAATCCACCCAACCTACAGCAGCTAGCATATTTCAATATCCTGCCGGATGGTTTCCGACAATCCCTGCAAGCCTATTTGCTCAAGTGGGAACTTCTTCCCGGTGCGGTCATTGTTCAAAGGGGAGATCGTTCTGATTTTCTGGCCATCGTTGGGGAAGGTCAGGTGAAATTGGAGAAAGAGAACGGGGATACCCAGTTTGTTGAAGCAGGAGAGTCTTTTGGGGAAGCGATGCTCCGTTATGGGGTGCCCAGTGCTTTCACTGTCACAGTGACTGCTCCAACAGTTTTGTGGATTCTTTGGCGCTCGGATTGGCTGGCAGTTAAGAGAGAATATGTTTCCACATCAATTCCAGCCTCGGAAATTCCTGAAACTAAAGAAAAGAAAAGTACAGCTAAAACAAAACCACGAAAGCCGAATAGTACAAGGTTCAGCATAGTCTTTTTATTGACAGCGCTCGGACTGATTATTTATTTTTTGGGACCGACCCTTTTCAAAACGATCAACCGCAATGCTGTGGATCTGGCAATTGCAGCAGGTCGACCAGAATTGGCCGTAGAATATCTGCAATTTGTTTTGACTATTAAGCCAGATTCACCTGAATTAAACGATGAGCTGGGTTATCTTTTATTCACGCAAGGTAATCTCACTGAAGCACTGGATTATTTTCAAAAAGCTGTGACCTTGGCTGGCGATTTGGCAGTTGCCCGGAACAATCTGGGAGTTGCTCTGCTAGATAAGAACCAAATACAGGAAGCCATAGGCCAGCTACAAGTGGCAATCGAGCTTGATCCTGGCAATTCGGACGCATACAAAAACCTTGGTGATGCTTATCTGTCGGCGGGTAATTTACCAGAAGCAGCCTTGTCATATCAACGAGCTTCTGAGCTGGATCCCTCCCAGCTTGAAGCAAAAGCACGCTGGGGGATGATAGCACTGGATCGTGGGCATGTGGAGGAGGCTCGAGAAACTTGGGAGCAAGTAGTTGCTGTCGATCCTCGGATTGCTCTGGCACAAAGAGGATTAGGCGTTGTGGCAGTGTTGCAAGATCGTCCGATTGATGCGCTGCTGAACCTTGAAGCAGCCCGTCTCGTCAATCCCACAGATCCAATTGTCTATATATATCTTGGGATGACATTAGAAGCTCTTGAACGCCCTGAGGAGGCAATGGTTGAATATCAACAGGTTCTTTCCTTGAGCACAGATCCTATAATACTGGATTGGGTTCAGGCACGCTTGAATGCTATGAACCAACAATCCTCCTTGGGTGAAATTAGTCAGAAAGGAGGTGCACATTCATTTATCCGAAGAGGTACATCAGAATTTCGTTTTGTGACCTGGGTGGCAGGTCGGTTTATAGTGTCGCCCAGAGTTGTGCGTCTGGATGGAAGAATATCTAAATCAGGCGTATGTTAACCAATTTCCAGATTTCTGCAACCGGCGCAGTACCTTCTGGAGCTCACAGGTGAAAGTGAACCGATGAGAGTTTTGAAAAAAAACAGTAAGGAGAATCAAATATGAAAACTAAGTCAATTGTGCTGCTTGCGATCTTGGTGTTAGCCTTAGCAATTCCTGTTACGGTCTACGCCGCCGGGTATTTTTACTGCACTACACTCCCAACAGGACCTGGAGGCAACGGAAGCTATAACTACCCTTGGGCGTGCAGCACCAACGAGCAACTGAACCACGTCATTTACGACCTGATCTGCAGCTATGGTGGTGGAGTCCTCTATCGAATTTTTTCCGACTCGTACGTTCGCTACCAGATTGCTTGGATTGGCAATGTATGCCAGGTCACATCCGAAGTACGGTATCCCGGCTATCCACCCAGTACTGGTGTGGATTTTCCAATGCCGCTCGTCATTGGGGTGGCAGTGGGAGTCGCGATACTGCTGGTGGTTGTGGGTCTCTTGTTTCGCCGCAGGAGCCAGCAGACAATCTAGTTGGTTTAAGCTGCGCTTGGGCTCGCAAGCTGCGAGCCCAAGCAAACTTCCTTATTAATACTTGAAATTAATACTTGAATTGATGGTGAGGGTCTGATGAAGAGCAGTACCTGGCGTCGATTGAGTGATCTATTGCTCTGCTTGGGGTTGCTAGTCTTCTTAGTTGTAGCGTTAACCTGGCTCCGTTCTGCATTCGCCTCTCGCCAGTTATTTGGATGGCGATATTTGGTCGCGAATTCGAGCGTTGGATTACCCGCTCCAGCCTTCCCTCCTACGCTCACACCCAAGGCAATTGCCATAGTCATACCCACCTCCGTATCCGAAGTTGCATGTGAGACACCCGAGGCTGTTTCCCCAGTCCCTTCCGAAGTGGAAGCCCAACCCTCACCGTACATTCCTCCAATATCTGAAACACCAGCAGCAACTGCAGATTTGCTGCTCGAAACGCAGCCTGTTCTGGAATATTCTGCATCGGGACCGATAACGCTGGCGTTTCCTTTAGTGATGAATAATAAGCCTCCCACACCCGAACCTCGTCCAGAAACCGGGCGTGTGGTGCGCCTGGTCATCCCCAAGATAGGGGTGGACCGGACCGTGGTTATGGTGGGTCTTACTCATGACGCCCAGGGTCACCTGCAATGGGATACCGATCGCCTCTATGCAACCCAGAATAGGGCAGACCTGGTTGGTCAATTAAACAACTCAGTGAATCCAGGTCAGGGCGGCAATGTGGTTCTGGCGGGGCATAATTATGATCAGGGTGTGTTTATCTGGGAGGGGGTCTTTATCAACCTGAAG
>Ga0209254_10006834_pt1 | contig 10522 bp, 6 predicted proteins | sample FrelakmetDIP11DI_FD_187148 | JGI IMG/M metagenome (GOLD analysis project Ga0209254, IMG submission 187148) | Freshwater lake sediment microbial communities from the University of Notre Dame, USA, for methane emissions studies - DIP11 DI (SPAdes)... | ecosystem: Environmental > Aquatic >... | reverse complement strand
GACCTCGGGCGCCGGCAAGAAGGTGCTCGACATCATGAAGGTCAAGCCCGGCTGCGTGATCACCGACGTGGCGCGCCCGCTCGACCTGCCGCCGGAGGAGGTGGCCAAGCGCCCGGACGTGCTGGTGATCGAGTCCGGCGAGATAGAACTGCCGGGCGACGTGAAGATGAAGAACATCGGTCTGCCGAAGGGCGTGGCCTACGCGTGCCTGGCCGAGACCATCGTGCTGGCACTCGAAGGGCGCTTCGAGAACTTCACGGTCGGCCGCGCGATCGAGTGGGAGAAGGTGCGCGAGATCTACAAGCTGGGCCTGAAGCACGGCATGAGGCTGGCGGCGATCTCAGGCGTAAACGGGCCGTTCAGCGACGAGGACATCGCGCGCGTGCGCGAACTGGCGCTGGCCGCAAGGGCCAAGCAGGGGGCGGCGCGCAAGCGCGCGGCGGCGAAAGAGGTGGCAGGCGCGGCGAAGAAGGCCGCCCTGAAGAAGGCCCCCGCCCGGGCGGGGGCCGAGGCGCCGAAGAAGCCGGCGCCGGTCAGCACTGCCGCAGCGCGTTCTCCAGGTCGGCGATCAGGTCCTCCTCGTGCTCGAGGCCGATCGACAGCCGCACCAGGCCCTCGCTGACGCCGACCTTCGTCCGCACCTCGGCCGGCACGCCGGAGTGCGTGGTCGACGCCGGGTGGCACACCAGCGACTCGGTGCCGCCGAGGCTGACCGCCGACTTGAACAGCGTCAGGGCGTTGATGAAGCGGAACGCCATTTTGCGGTCGCCGTCGAGCACCAGCGAGAACGTCGACCCCGCGCCTGAGCACTGCCGCCGGTAGACCTCCTGGTAGGCCGGGTCGGTGATCAGTTGCGGGTGCAGCACCTTCACCTTGCGCACCGGATTGTCCGCCAGCCAGTGCGCGACGCGGCTTGCCGTGGCTGCGGCGCGGCGCATGCGCAGGATCAGTGTCTCCATCGAACGGGCGATCATCCACGACGAATGCGGGTCGAGCTGCGAGCCGAAGGCGCCGCGCAGCAGCCGCACCTTCTGGATCAGGTCGGCCCGCCCGCTGACGCCGCCGGCCACCAGGTCGCTGTGCCCGCCGACGTACTTGGTCAGCGAGTAGATGGCGAGGTCGATGCCGTCGCGGATCGGGTGCTGGAAGATCGGTCCGAGCAGGGTGTTGTCGCAGGCGGCGATCGGCCGGTAGCCGTGCCGCTGCGCAAAGGCGTCAAGGGCGGCGCGCACCGCGGCGAGGTCGATCAGCGCATTGGTCGGGTTGGCCGGCGTCTCGATGTAGAACAGACCGACGCGGCCGCGCGCCGCCGCCTCTTCGAGCGCGGCGTCCATCTGCGCGCGCGATAGCCCGTCGGTGAACGGACTGCCGCCGATGCCCCACTCCGGCAGGATCTTGCGGATCAGCGTCTCGGTGCCGCCGTACAGCGGCGTCGAGTAAACGATCTGATCGCCCGGGCGCAGGAAGGTGAGGAACACGGTACCGATCGCCGCCATGCCGCTGGAGGTGACGATTGCCCCTTCGGCGCCGTCGAGCAGCGCCAGCCGGTCCTCGACGATCTCCAAGTTCGGGTGGTTGAAGCGGCTGTACACCAGCCCGGCGCCGGTGTCCTGTGGTGCCGGCTTGCGGCCGGCGACGATGTCGAAGTATTCGGCGCCGTCCTCGGCGGTCCTGAAGGCGAAGGTGGAGGTCAGGAACACCGGCGGCTTGACCGCACCCTCGGAGAGGAACGGGTCGTAGCCGTAGGACATCATCTGCGTCTCGGGATGCAGTTCCCGGTTGCGGATCGCCTTCTTGTGATAACTGGAGTAGGTCATCGCTGGCTCCGGTCGCTGAACGCGGTTTCGGGACAATCGTGGGCCAAGTGTGAGCTGGGTTCAAGCGGAGATGAACCTGAGCCATGCGAGAGGCATTCCTCGGCCCACAAGCGCGGTCAGCGCTGGTTGGCGCCTTCCGTCATCGCCGTCCACGCAGGCGATCAGGTTCCCGGCAGAGCGCCGAAGCCCCGACCTTGCCCTACGGCGTGATGAACGTCACCGAGTAGCGGAAGCTGCGACCGGCACCGCAGTTGGCAACGTTGGCGACCTCGATGTCCAGTCGCGTGTCGGCCGTTCCGCGGTCCCAGCCGCTGGCCGGTGATCGCACGGTGTCGATCGCCCAGACGATGGTGTTGTCGCCGTAGCCGTTGTCGCTGCTGCTCTCCACGCGCACGCTGACCGGCTGGCCCGTATCACCACGCACTGCAATCGATACGGCCGAAAAGTCCGCGCCCGCGCATGACAGCGAAAAGCGGTCGGTTGGGTCTGTCAGCGCGCGCGGAATGAAGCCGCGCGGTGGCCAGGCGATCGCCGAAGCCGAGGCGGCCGATCCTGTCGTTCCGGATCCGATGACCCAGAGCGCATTGGCCTGTGGCACGTCGCCGGTGCCGACCTTGGCCAGTCGCGGGTAGAGAATCCACCGTCGGTGGCCGACCGCGACGTTGTTGGCACCGCGGTCGCGCATGTAGCCGTCGAGCAGACCGACGTTGCGTGCCGGCGCGTTCGAGTAGGCCAGCAACGACTTTCCCGCGGCCTCGGCCCCTGCGGCGCTGTAGCACGGCCAGCTTGTCGGCGGGGCGTGGCTGAGGCTGTCGCTGGCATCCATCATCAGTGCTGCTTGCTGGGCCTTGGCCGACAACGATGAATCGAGCGTCAAGTCGCCCGGCAGGCCGGCCATGGCGCGGAAGTAGTTCAGCCGCCTCAGCACGGCGCCCTTGAATGCATCGGTGGTGTCACCGGCGGCACACCCGGTGATCGAACCGGACCACGAGAACGGTGTGTTGTCGAAGTAGGTGTCGTTCCAGCGTGCCACCACTTCGGCGCGGTTGGCGGCATCGATAGGCGCTACGACGGTGCTTGCCGAGCCCTGGACAGGCGCAGACGGGACCGGCGCTGCAACCGGGGCGGGCGAGGGCGATGCCGTCGGTGCCGAGACGCTGTCGGAACCGCCACAGCCGGCCAGAACGCCCGCTGTGACCAGTGCGGTTAGCAGAAGTCGCATCATCATCACCATCGCCAGGAAGCCCGAGCAGTCTAGCCCGCGCTGCGCTGCCGCAGCATCGTCGCTTTTCATGAACGATCGGCGTCCGGCGACTTCGCGTTCAGCCTCGGCGCCCTGCAGCCCGCATTTCAGCCCCAACTGCATCGCCGATGTTGTTCACGAAAACCGCGGTGCCAGACCATGCCCGAGGTATGTCTCGACGGCCTCCTGCCCTGACGCAAAGGGCATTGTGTACGCCGTCTCGGACGTGCTGTTCCAGGGCGGATGCAACATCAGCGACTCGCAGCAGTTCGGCCATCAGGCATTGGGCCTGTTCTTCCTGCGCGTCCACTTCGACGCCCCCGAGCACCACCTGGCGGAGACCGCACCCACCACGCTTGCCTGCAGCAGGCGCCGCCCGGCCTGGCGAGGCAATGGCGCGGCGCTGCGGCGCAGCCTCGCCTCGCGGTTCGCGTCAGCGCCGAAGCGGCACTGATGCCAAGCGGCGCCAGGGTTGGAGTGGCGCGCCAGCAGCACCGCCGCGCCGCATCGCAGGTCGATCGACCCCTCGATGACGTTCGTCGTGTCCGACGGGCCTCAAGCCGAAATGACTGCCCCGCGCAGGCGCGTTCCGTCCGCCGCGAACGACGGCGTGACCAGCCGTCCCCGCGCCTGCTCGTAGCTCGGCCAGCGGCGCAGTTCCTCCGGCGTGAGTTCCCGGCGCAGCGTGCCCAGCAGCAGGTCGCCCAGCGGCAGCAGGAAGTTGGTGTTGGCGCCGGTGTCGACGTGATGGATGTAGTGGTGGTGGTCGAGCCACTTGAAGAAACGCAGGCGCTCGATGGGGCTCAGACCCGGATAGTGCATGGCGTCGTGCGCGTGAATGAACAGGAACAGCACCGCGACAGAGGTCGCCGTCACCGACCAGGCGAAAGCGGTGTTGCCGCTCCACAGCCAGGCCGGCGCCACGACGAGGGCGACTGCGAACACGGCGTAGAAGGCGAGATGCGAGGCGATGGTCGCGGCCCATACAAGGCGGTTGGTTGCCACTCGGTCCAGTCGTCCGGTCCACAGCGGAACGTACTGCACCGGCCCGGCCTGGATGTATTGGTCCGGCGGAAAGTTGATCCAGTGGTGCGCGCGGTGATGGTGCTCGTAGGCCAGCCGCAGGAGAGGCAGGCGCGACGGTCGATGCATGATCCAGCGATGAACCACCCACTCGATGATCGAGGCGGCGAGCAGCGTGGCCGCGGCGCCTGCCGCAAGCGAGGCGAGGCTGCCGCCAAGGGTGCCTGCGGAAGACGCCAGCCAGCGGGCAAGCAACACTAGTACCGCCAGCGCCGCGTTGACGCCGACGAACACGGCGAACACCCGAAGGGCTGACGGCTCAGCGGCGCGATAGGAAGCAGCGCGCCGCCCCGAGGGCGTGCCTGCGCTCGCCTCGACCGCGAGCTCGTTGTCCGAGACGTGTTCCATCTCTGGTCTCCGCTTTCCGATTGGCCCGCCTTGACACTTCAGGTGCCGCCCTTGTTGGCAGGGCTTTGCGCCGAGCTGCGAACCATAAACGAGGATGTCACGGCCGCCGAACCCGCAAATGACGCTTGCCAGCTATCGCCGCAGAGGAGTTGATCAAACGCAATATTTCCGTCATCTGCCGCGCGCCCAGTCCGCTCCGGGCTTCTCAGCGCAGACAATGGGCTCAATCCGTCACATCTACAGGGGAAGGAGGAAAGCCCCATCGATCGTCGAATCGGCATGCGGATCGGCTCATGAGGGACCCAGTTGCCGAGGGCGTCAACCTCGGCGCGCCGTTAACCGAACGAACACGCGGTCCGCACCCTGCGGCACCGGCCAGACTCGGCATTTCATCGCTTGTCACCCGCGTCTGCATCGATGCCGGCGTCAGCCACCTGCGCCTGATCGGCGTCGGTGAGGACGGCGAACCCGTCGTCGACACGACGCTTCCCAGCGACGAGCGATTGCGCCGCGAACTGCTGTCGTGGCGCTCGCTGGCGAGCTTGGGCTGCGATGATGCTTGCGTCGTCATCACCGGCAAGCTCGCGCCGCTGGTGCGCGAGACACTGGCTTGCGGCGTGACGGTGCTGCCAGCCGCGGCGGCATGGCTTGCGGCCCGCGACTACCTCGCCAGCGAAGTCGACCCGGCGGTCCAGTCGCTGGCGGTCGTCGAGCTCTCAGCATCCGGCTACCTGCTGCTCGGCGTCGATCGCTCCGGGGCGCTGAAGGACGACCTGCTGGTCATCAATCCGCGCTGCGGCGCAGGCTCGGGGGTGAATCTCGATCGCGTGCTGCAGAAGCTGGGCCTCACGCGTGCGGACGTGGCTTCGATCCTCGAGCCGTACGCCGGAGAGCGGGGCAAGGAACTGCGCAACGCAACGACCGTGCGCGCCGACCGCTGCGGCGTGTTCAGTTCCTCGGCCACCATCTCCGACAAGAACCAGGGCATCCCGCTGGACGTGGCGCTGGCGACCACGCTGAAGTCCGAGGTGCTCAAGGCCTGCCGCAAGCTGCCGCGCGGCTTCGACCAGGTCTGCCTGACCGGCCGCGTGTTTCACTGGCGCTTTGCGCGCGAGTGCGCGGAAGACTGGCTGCGCGAGCAGGGCGTGCGGCGCGTGACCTGCGACCCGGACAACACGCAGGCGCTGACGTCGTTGCGGGCGTTCGCCCGCGAGGCGGGCGAACGCGGCATTGCGGCGCCGGAAGCGCGGCTGCAACGCAGCCCGTCGCTCGACGAGTATCCGGCGATGGTGCCGCTGAAGCAGCGCTACGAAGCACAGCGGCGCTACCTGCGGCAGCCGGATCTCGTGCTGCCGCGGCACCCGGCGCTCAACGGTCGCACGCTGCAGCTCGCGCTCGACGTCGGCTCGACGATGGCCAAGGCGGCCCTGGCCGATGCGCAAAGCGGCGAGATCCTCTGGCTGGGCACGCGCAGCAACGCCGGCGACACGATCCAGACCATCAAGCAGCTGTTCCGGGAGCTTGCCGCGACGGGCTGCGCGCGGCCGCAGGTCTGCGGCATCGGCATCACCGGCTCCGCCCGCTACCAGGTTCAACAGGCGCTCGAACACATCTACCCCGAGCTCGCCGGCCGCGTGATCGTGCTGGTGGAGAACTACGCGCACGCGCGCGGCTCGGTCGCGCTGGCGCGCGAGCACGTGCAGCGCCTGAAGGCGGCCGGCGAGCCGGCCGTGAACGAGGATCTCTGCATCCTGGTGGACATCGGCGGCGAGGACACGAAGATCTCCACCGTCGCGCTGAAGGAGGCGGAGCTGTTCGGCAACGCCATGAACCTCAAGTGCTCGGCAGGTACCGGCAGCCTGATGGACACGCTGGCATCGATGTTCGGGCTGACCGACGCCGCTGCGGCGTCGGCCGAGGCCTACGCGGCGCCAAAGGCGATGGCGATCAACGCCACCTGCGCCGTGTTCCTGATGGAAAACGCACGCAAGCTGCAGCTGCAGGGTGTGCCGCGCGAGCAGATCCTCGCCTCGGCCAGCTGGGCGATTGTCGAGAACATGGCCCGCACCCTGTGGAACCAGATCGAGCTGCCGGCCAACGCCGTCGTGCTGCTGCACGGCCAGACCATGCTGTCCGAGCCGCTGCCGGTGGCGGTCACGCACCGGCTTCAGTCCTATGGCGCGGCGTCGGGCTATGCGCTGGTGCCGCCCAATCCCGGGCACCGCGCCTGCCTCGGACTGCTCGCCATGCTGCGGCAGGCCGTGCCGGCCACCGCCGTGGAAATCGGCCTCGCCCGCTTCCTCGACGCGCAATTCGACCGGCGCATCGTCCAGTGCCGCGGCGCGGCCTGCGAGGACAAGGCGGCCTGCTGCAATCGCAGCAGCCTGACCTGCCGCGACGCCGACGGACGCAAGCTCGTCTCCTTCACGGTGGGGGGATGCAGCGCGGTCAACGAGCTGATGGCGAAGAAGAAGGACAAGGCCGCGGTCGCGCCGACGCGAGACACCTACAAGGAGCTCTGGGACTTCATCGACGGCCACCACCCACGCAGCGACCGCGCGGACCGGCTGGTCATCCCGCGCAGCTTCGCAGTGTCGGAGTGGGCTTTCCTGTTCGCCCGCCTGTTCGAGCGGCTCGGCATCCCGGTCTTCGTCGACAACGTACGGGAGTCCGACCTCGCCGAGGCGCAGCCGCTGTTCCACATCGACACCTGCGCTCCGCACATCGGCGCGGTGGGGCAGTTCCGGCGCCTGGCGGGAGAGCCTCACGGTCTGATCGTGGCGCCGCAGATCGAGTTCCTGCCGACGGGCGGAACGAGCGCCGGGCGTACCTGCACGCTCAACCAGGGCGGCGTCGGCGTCGCCATGAACCTCGCCCGGCTGGCGCATCCCGAGGCGATGGTTCAACTGTTCAATGTCGACCTGTCGGTGCTCGAGGCCGAGGCGCTTCGGGTCCAACTGCAGGACCGTCTGGCCCCTGTCTTCCTGCACTACGGACTCGCGCCCGATGCGAACGCCTTGCGCAAGGCGCTGGCAGGCGCGATCGAGGACCACTTGCGGCTGCGCGCCGAGGCGGCCGACCTCGCGGCGGACATGGCCGAGGAAGCGCTGGCGCAGGGCGGCCGGATCGCCGTCGTCGTCGGCCGCGAATACGTGCTTAACCCGGGCATCTACGACAGCCACGTGCGGCGGCTGCTGCGCGACAAGCACATGACGGTGCTGCCTTCGTTCGTGATTGATCTCGAGCTGAACCCGGACTATGCGCACGTCTACTGGCGCAATCCGCACTTTGTCGTCAGCCTGCTCGACGCGGTGTCGCGCCGGCAACTGCATCTGAAGCTGCGGCACGCGCGGCTGCGCGAGGTGTTCCGCGCCGTCGAACAGGGGCCGGACCTGCTGCCGGTGGTGCAGGTCTCCACGTTCAGCTGCGGGCCGGACAGCGTCGTGCAGCCATTCGTCGCAGAGATCATGCGGCAGCGTCCGTTCCTGCTGATCCAGTCGGACGCCGTGATCAAGGAACTCGCGCACCTCGAGAACCGGGTCAACACCTACATCAAGCAGCTCGAACTCGGATTGCACCAGCGGCTGAAGGCAGGTGGCGCGGACGCTTTCGAGATGGTCGCGCTTGCGGACTTGCGGAACGCGGGGCACGTCGATCGCGAGACCGACGTCATCTACTTCCCGACCCTGGCCGACAATCGTGTGCTGACCGCCACTCTGCGCGGCGCGGGCTACACCTGCATCGACAACTACGACGAGCGCGAATACGACCTGGCGCGCCTGGTGCGTGCCGGCCGGCGAACCGCAGGCGACGCCATGTGCGCGCCGCTGGCCGCGGTCTACGCCGACCTGGAGCGGGCCATCGACGACTTCGCGCGCCGGCGTCGCGAGGGGGACCCACTGGTCGCCGGCAAGCGCCGGCTGCTCTATTTCGACAACAAGGGCCCCGGGCCCTGCCGGCAGGGGCAGTACTTCGACGCGCACCGGCTGCTGTTCCATCGCAGCAGCAGGCGAGGGCGGCAATCGGCGGCGGAAGCGGGGCGTTGTCCCGCCATGCCGGACAGCACGACGGTGCAGTTCCTGGTAGGGCTGGAGACCAAGGGCTACGACATCGGCATCGAGGAATGGGTGCTGGCGCGCTCGCATCAGGGAACCGTGCTGCACGGCGTCCTGCAGAGCCTGCTGTTCGCCGGTGGGGCGTCGTGCCGCGACTACGCCGAGTACGAAACCTTCATGGCCGACTTCCGTGCTCTGAAGCAGGAACTCTATCGGGCGCAGGAAGCCTTCCGCGGGCCCGGCCCGGCGACGGCCTCTGCCCTCCGCAAGCTCGGCAAGGTGGCCTGCGTCGGGCCGCTGCTGAAGTACTTCGCCTACGGCTTGTCGGGGCGCGGGCTGGTGAAGCCGCTTCGACGCTTCGCGGACAAGTGGATCAAGGACCGCGCGCACCAGGAGAACCGCTTCCGCATTGCGCTGACCGGCGAGGTCTACATGCGCGCCAGCCAGGGTGAGGAGATCTTCCGCCTGCTGCTCGCCAATCTCGGCTTCCGCCGCTTCGAACTCGAATACACGCCGGTCTGGAACTATCTCGACTACGGGCTGGAAGAAGCGCAGGAGATCGAGCGAGACCGCATCGGCCGGCTGAGCGCCGGGGCGGCAGGGCCGGAGCGACGGCGGGCATTGCGCGGCGCGCGCGCCCGGATTCGCGCCACGCGAATGCTCAAGGTCGTGCTGCGCGACCTGGTGGCCGGGCCGCTGTATCGGGCAGCGCGCCTGGCGATGCCGATCGCTGCCGGCAGCGCGATGAGCGTGACGCGGGAACTGCTGCCGACCCTGCGCCCGCTGAGCGAGATCGCCACCTACGCCGGCGAGGCGATCGGCGAACTGCGCCATGGCGCCGACCTGGTGCTGAATGTCGCGCCCAATGGCTGCATGGTCGCCACGATGGGCGAGGCGCTGACGCCGGCCATCACGCACGCCGCCGGCAACAAGCGCGGCCGAGTGCAGCACCTGTTCTCGGCCGACGGCGACGTCAACCAGGAACTGCTGACGCTCGCGCTGCTGAAGGCGATGGGGCCGGAGCGGTACTACCGTACGCCCAGGGTTTGGTTGGCGAACGCTGTCACAGCGGGCACGTGAATCCATCCGCCCGTCTTGAAGTCAGCGGGCGTCACTTGCCGACTCCGAAAAGCTGGAGCAGATCATGCCTGCTGCCGACCTCACCTGAATTCACATCGCGTTGCCTTCGCTCGATACGGATGGCCTTGCGTGACCAAAGCTGCAGTTGTGCTCTGGCTTTTGGGGGAGTGCTTATGAGTGGCTTCTTGCGTCTCGCCCTGCTGGTCTTGATGGCGTCGAGCTTGCTGGGGTCGCCATCCGCATGACGCCGGCGGAGTTTGCGAGCTCCGAGGCGCGCGACAAGTTCTTCGAGCAGCAAAGGGAGACCTTCGTTGCCCAGGCCAAGCAGGTGCGGGAACAAATCTCGAGCATGTGCATGCCGCCCGACTGCGAGCAGCAATTGCGGCTGGCGGCCGATGAGGAAAGGGCCGGTCTCGCGCGGATCGAGGCGCAGCGCCAGGCGGCCCGTGTCGAGCCTGAGTAAGCGGGGGAGGGAAGATGAACAACGCGCTATGGAGATTGCTGACCCTTGCGGTCAGGGCGTTCGTGCTCGCCGGTCGTGCGATGACGAGCGGCTAGAACCAAAGCTACCTGGCGGCGGCCCGGCGGCAGTCCAGGCGGACGGCAAGGCCTTGATCGTGACAACGCCTGAAGACGATGCCTACGTGTACACGGGCCGCCCGACCAGTTTCACCGGTTCAGCCACCACGTTGACCTTGCCGCTCGGAGCGATCGTCAAGGAATCGGCGACGGCCGCCTTCGCCGATGCTCTCAAGGGCGGAGCCGATGCCAGCAACGCCATCAAGGATGCGGACCGCTATACGGTGATCGTCGCGCCCAAGCTGGGTTGGTTCGGCTACGAGTACAACCAGCTCAAGAACGTCGGCATCGCCATCACGCCGACGGAGAAGTTCGCC
>Ga0209254_10006833_pt1 | contig 10523 bp, 8 predicted proteins | sample FrelakmetDIP11DI_FD_187148 | JGI IMG/M metagenome (GOLD analysis project Ga0209254, IMG submission 187148) | Freshwater lake sediment microbial communities from the University of Notre Dame, USA, for methane emissions studies - DIP11 DI (SPAdes)... | ecosystem: Environmental > Aquatic >... | reverse complement strand
AGTGTTATCATCGAAAGGTTGGAACAAGCCCCCTTATGCGCCAGGAGCAACGCTTTCGCCTACGAATTATCTTTGCCGTGATCATCCTGGCGACATTGCCTTGTTATTGCAGCGGCCTGCTGCTGGTGCGCCTGAGGCGCAGCATTTCTGCGCTGCCGACCGGGACGCCCAGCTCCACACCCACCTGGACCGCGAGTCCCTCGGTTACCGCGCCCCCAACCTGGACCAGCCCGGCGATCTTTTCAGCGACTCCGGTCACGCCCAGCCTGACGCCCTCCAAGACTGCCACACCATTCAGCACCTGGACGCCGCTGCCGACGGAGCCGCCCACGGAGGTCTCTACACCGCTGCCGATCCCATCCGAGACCCCTTCGCCGACGCCGACCAATACCCTGCCTCCTTCGCCGAGCGCTACCGATACGGCTACCTCAATACCCAGCCCGTCCCCCACTGCGACCGATACACCCGTCCCGTCGCCTACTGCGAGCGATACGCCGTCTGGTCCATGAGCGAGCGGCTGACCGGCTACCTTAATGATTATGGCGGGCGCAACGCGCTTAGCACTTACGAAGCAATTCGTATCTACGTTGCGCCTGGACAAATTTTTTATCGACCTGGAGAAGCATGTCTGAGCCAGTCACTTTTTTGAAGGAATTGATCTCTGTCGCGGGGCTTTCCGGGTACGAGTCGCCCGTAAGAGAACTACTGCAGGCCGCCTGGCGACCGCTGGTGGATGAGATGCAGGTCAGCCGCCTGGGCAGCCTGCACGCCATCCGCCGCGGCAGCGCCAGCGAGCCTCGCCCGGCGCTGCTGTATGCCGCCCACATGGACGCCATCGGGATGATGGTGTCTGGCTTGCTGGATGGCTTCCTGCGCATTACCGAAGTGGGCGGCCTGGACCCGCGCATCCTGCCGGGGCAGCTGGTCACGGTACATGCCCGGAAAGACCTGCCCGGCGTGGTCGTCCAACTGCCCGCCCACCTGCTACCAGCCGAGGCCGGCGAGACATTGGGCAAGCTGGGCGGTCTGCTGGTGGACGTGGGGCTAAGCGCCTCAGAAGTGCAGAAACTGGCGCGGGTGGGCGACCTGGTCTCGTTCGCCCAGCCGCCCATCGAGCTGAGCGAAGAATACCTGGCCGGTCACTCGCTGGACAACCGGGCTTCACTGGCTGCGCTGACCGAATGCCTGCAAGCGTTGCAGGGCCGCCAGACTGCCTGGGATGTCTGGTTTGTGGCCACCGCGCAGGAGGAAGAGACCTTCGGCGGCGCGCAGACCTCGGCCTTCCAGCTGCGCCCAGCGCTGGCGGTCGCCATCGATGTCACCTTCGGCAGCGCTCCGGGCAGCCCGGCTTACCTGACCTCTCCGCTGGGTAAAGGCCCCACGCTGGGCTGGGGCGCGAATATCCACCCCGGCTTATACCGCAGGTTCAAAGAGCTGGCTGAGCGCCTGGAGATGCCCTATAAAACCGAGCTGATGCCGACGTACTCTGGCACAGACGCCGAGGTGATGCAGATTGTCGCCCAGGGTATCCCGACCATGGTGTTGAGCATCCCGCTGCGCTATATGCATACGCCGGTCGAAATGGTCTCGTTGAAGGATATCGCCCGGGCGGGTCGCTTGCTAGCCGAGTTCGCCGTCCAGCTGGAGCCGGATTTTATGGACCGGCTGACCTGGGAGGAGGGAGAATAGAGCATGGCGACCAGAGCTTCTCTTGCAAACCCCCGCCCGCCGCGCATCGCCGAGGCCCAAATACGCTTGCTGGAGCGGCTGTGCAATGCCTGCGCGGTCTCCGGCAATGAAAGCGAAGTACGTAAAATTGTGCTGGAGCAGGTGAAGCCTTACGCCAGCGAAGTGCGCGTTGATGCACTCGGCAATGTTCTGGCTGTCAGACTGGGCCAGACCAGCCAGCCGCTGCGCGTGATGGTGGCGGCGCACATGGACGAAGTCGGCCTGATGCTGGTCGATGATGAGGGCGATGGCATTTTCCGCTTCGATGTGATCGGCGGCTTGAATGCCTCGCAACTGGTCGCTAAATCGGTTTTTGTGGGCCGGGAGCATGTGCCGGGAGTGATCGGGCGACCGATCCGCATCTCGGAAGACAATGACCGGGATGAGAAGCTCACATTGGATGACCTGCGGATCGACGTCAGCCCGGACAATGCCAAACGGGTTAAAGCCGGCGACTATGCGACCTTTAGCACTGCCTTCGCCCGCCTGGGAGCCTCATTGCGCGCCAAGGCGATGGACGACCGGATCGGTGTGGCAAATCTGATCGAGCTGCTGCGCAACGCCCCGCCAAACATCGACCTGCTGGCGGCTTTCACCGTCCAGGAAGAGGTTGGGCTGCGTGGGGCGCGCGTGGCCGGCTATGCACTCAACCCGGACCTGGCGCTGGTGCTGGATTGCACGCCCGCGCATGATCTTCCGTTCTGGGAGGGCGACTCGACCGCTGCAGGCCAGGAGAATACACACTATAATACCCGCCTGGGCGCCGGACCGGCGATTTACATCTCGGACGCCTCTACCATCCACGACCCGCGCCTGATCCGCCACCTGATGGAGACGGCAGAGCAGCTGCGCATTCCCTACCAAATCCGCCAGCCGGGCGGCGGCGGCACCGACGCTGGAGCGATCCACAGGCAACGTTTCGGCATACCCAGCGTTTCGCTATCTGTGCCGGGGCGCTATATCCACACCCCTGCCAGCCTCGTCCGCCTGGAAGACTGGAAGAATACGCTGAGGCTGGCGCATGCTGCATTGAGCCGGTTGACCCCGGCCGTGCTGGCAGCTGACCGGTAAGTATTCATAAGGATGAATGCATGAAAACCTTCATTCAGCAATTGGTCGAAACCCCCGGACCTTCCGGATACGAAAGCCAGGTCAGAGACCTGGTAAAAAAGGAGCTCGAGCCGCTGGTAGATGAGCTGTATGTGGACCAGCTGGGCAACCTGATCGCCCGCCAGGGCACGCCGGGCGCCAACGGCGCTAAGATCATGCTGGCAGCGCACCTGGATGAGGTCGGCGTGGCAGCCACGCACATCGACGAGCAGGGTTTCGTACGCTTTCTGCCGGTCGGCGCGCTAAGCCCTTTGAGCTGCCTGGGCAGCCGGGTGCAATTTCTGAACGGCGCCAGTGGTGTGATCGGCGCCGAGGGCCTGGCTGACGAGAACAAGACGCCCACCTTCGGACAGCTGTTCATCGACCTGGGCCGGTCCAGCCGGACGGAGTGCCCGGTGCGAGTCGGCGATGAGGCGGTGTTCGTCCAGCCGTTCATCGACCTGGGGGAGCGGCTGGTTGGCAAAGCCCTGGATGACCGGATCGGCGTCGCCTTGCTGGTGGAAGTTTTGCGCGAGATCCAGGAACAGAAAATCCAATCTCCGCACGGGTTGTATTTCGTCTTCAGCGTGCAGGAACAGGTAGGCGCGCGCGGCGCGATCACCGCGGCTTATGGAGTCGATCCCGACCTGGGTATCGCGGTTGATGCAACGCCCAGCGGTGATACACCCGCGGGGCGTAAGCTGGTCGCCAGCCTGGGTAAGGGTCCGGCGATCCGGGTGCGAGATGGCAGCACGCTATTCGACCCGTCGATCGTGGACTGGATGGTGCGCACAGCCGAGGCAGCCGGGCTGCCGTTCCAGCTGGAGGTGGTAGAGAAAGAGTATACCGGCGGGCGCGCCATCCAGCTGAGCCATGCCGGCGTGCCGGTGGGCTGCCTGTCGCTGCCCTGCCGGTATATGCATACGGCATCTGAGATGGTGGATTACCGGGACCTCCAGAATGGGGTCAGGTTAATGCTGGAGTTGCTGCAAAGGCCGTTCCTTCCCGGCCGCGGCTAGCCGTAGCGACCCGAATTGAAGCAAATATGAGAGTTCTCGGTACGCTGTGTCTCGCTTTGAGCCTGTGGCTGCCAGGCTGCGCCGGTTTGGTCGAGCCGCCGGCTGCTCCGCCAGCTTATCCGGCGATCCAGCTGCCTGTTTCCGAAGCGACCGCCAGCGCCTGGTCGCCGCCCGCGCCTTCGCCCACGCCTGAAGGTCCGCTCAAGCTGCGCGTGTGGCTGCCGCCCCAGTTCGATCCGGCCTCAGACTCTGCGGCGGGTATGTTGCTGCAGGCACGTCTAGATGAATTCCAGAGGCGCAACCCGCGCGTTTCGATCGAGACCCGGGTCAAAGCGGTGAGCGGACCCGGCGGCTTGCTCGACTCACTGACCACTGCCAGCGCCGCCGCTCCCCAGGCGCTGCCCGACCTGGTGGCTCTGCCGCGCGATCTTCTAGAGACCGCCGCCCTCAAGGGACTGCTGCTGCCGCTGGATAATTTGACCACGGCACTGGATGACCCAGACTGGTATGCCTATGCTGCCAGCCTGGCGCGGTTGCAGAAGAACATTTACGGCCTGCCATTTGCCGGCGATGCGCTGGTACTTGGCTACCATCCAACGGTTACAGCCAAGCCGCCGGCTACCTTTCGAGCCGTGCTGGAGGCGGGCCAACCGCTGATCTTCCCGGCGGCTGGCGACCAGCCAATCTTCCCCCTGGCTCTATATTCGGCCGCTGGTGGGGCTGTCACGGATGAGCAGGGCCGCCCCTATCTAAGCCCGCTTGAATTGACCCAGGTACTCACTTTTTATCTCAGCGCAGAAAGAGCCGGGGTAATGCCGCAGGCATTATTGACCCAGTTCCAGGAAGAAGACCAGGTTTGGGAGGCGTTCTTGGGGAAGCAGGCCGATCTGGCAGTGACCTGGTCTGCGCGGCTGCTGGGATCGCATGCTGAAGATATCGCCCTGGCGCCCATCCCCACGCCAGCAGGCAAACCATTTACTCTGGCGACCGGTTGGGTCTGGGCGCTGGCCGGGCGTGACGAAGAGAAGCGGAAGTTAACCGTCGAGCTGGCAGAATTCCTGACCGAGCCCGGTTTTCTGGCCACGTGGACTCAGGCAGCCGGCTATCTGCCGACGCGCCCCAGCTCTTTGGTCTCAGGATTGAATGCTGCCTCGCAAAAAACGATCGAAAAAATCGCCCTGTCGGCCCAGTTGCTGCCGCCCACAGATGTACTGTCCAGCCTGGGAAATTCTTTACAACAGGCGGTTTTGGCAGTATTAAAAGGGCAAAGCGATCCTGCGTCCGCCGCTCAAACTGCCGCAAACAGCTTAACCGGCCCTTAAGTTGACGAAGGCCAGGGGGTGATGTTATGATGGTCTTGAATGAGTGGTCTATCGTCCGATAATAATCCCCAGAATATCCAGCCCGACCAACCTGATAGTACGAGCAGATGGCAGGAATTTTGGGAATATGCAACTCGAGCCGGATTTGCCGAGACCAGCTTACGCTTCGGCACACACGTCTTATTGGTGGCTTTGATTCTGTTAGTCGCCTGGGGGCTGCGAGCGTTCTACCTGATCGCCGGGCAAGAACAGGCGAAAAACGCCGCCCTGGCAGCTGCGCAGCCGACCCCCACTTCGATTAACTTGCCAGTGCAGCTGCCCGCCTTCTCGTTAGCGAACCTGACATTAGACGGCATCCCGCGATTCGCCAGTCTACACACCGACGTCCCTTCCCGTCCACGCCAGGAAGTGTTGCGTTATATTGTCAAGCCCGGGGATACCCTGTTTGAGATTGCCGGGAAATTTGGCATCCAGCCTGAGACGATCTTGTGGTCGAACCAGGAAGTCCTGGGAGATAACCCGCACAGTCTGCGACCCGAACAGGAATTGAATATTTTGCCAGTGGATGGAGCTTTCCACCGCTGGTCTGCTGGCGATGGCCTGAATGGAGTAGCCAAATTCTTTGGGGTCGCGCCCGAGGCGATCATCAATTTTCCGGGAAACCTGCTCGACCCAACCAAACTGGGAGATTGGTCCACCCCGAACATCGAGCCGGGCACCTGGCTGGTGATTCCCGGCGGGCGTCGTGAGTTCGTCAGCTGGAGCGCGCCGGTAATCCCGCTGGATAATCCGGGCGTCGCAAAAGTGCTAGGGCCGGGCGCGTGTGAGAACGTGCTGGGTGGGGCGGTCGGCACGGGGGCTTTTGTCTGGCCCACAGACACGCACACGCTCTCTGGGTTCGATTACGAGCCGCAAGCCAACCACCCCGGCATCGACATTTCTGGTAAAGAGGGCGAGGCTGTTTATGCCACGGACAGCGGCGTGACAGTCTATGCGGGTTGGAACAACTGGGGGTATGGAAATGTGATCGTCATCAACCATGCTAACGGCTGGCAGACCCTGTACGCCCACCTGAGCGCCTACTACGTCAATTGCGGGCAGTTTGTCTACCAGGGCAACACGATCGGCTCGGTCGGTTCAACCGGCAATTCAACCGGGGCGCACCTGCACTTCGAGATGATGTACAACGGTGTGCGGGTGAACCCCCACGATTATGTGAGATAAAACCAGCTCAGGCGAACTGTTTGCGCACCTCTGAGCTCAAGAAATCCAGCGCCGAGACCACGAGAATGATCGCCAGCAGGGCAGTTCCGGCTTTGTGGTAAGCGAAGGTATTGATTGCCTGGGAAAGGAAATAACCGATGCCGCCGCCGCCCACAAAACCGATGATGGTGGAAATACGTACGTTGATGTCCCAGTGGTAGATCGTGAAAGACAGAAAATCCGGGATGATCTGTGGCACCACGCCATATAAGACCACCTGAACGCGGTTGGCGCCGGTAGCAGTGATGGCTTCGAGCGGACCGTTGTCGATGCCCTCGATCGATTCAGAGAACATCTTTCCTAACGAAGCGGTGGTCACGATCACCAGCGCCAGCACGCCAGCGAACGGATTACCGAAGCCTACGATCAGGGCGAAGATGGTCGCCATCACCAGCGGCTCATAAGCGCGGATGATATTCAGGAAAGAGCGGGTGATGTAATAGATCGCCTTGCCAAGCTTGCCGCGGTGGGTAATATTACGGGCAGCCAGGAAGCTGAGCGGAATAGCCAGGATTGTGCCGAGGGTGGTTGCCAGCAAAGCCATGAAAACGGTCACAAACATGGCATTGACCACATCCCTGAGTGTCGGTGCCGGATGGAAAGACCCGCTCGGCAAGGAAGTCTCAGCCTCCAGGTGCGCCGGCTTGCCAGCTTTGGTGGCGGCAATCGGGCGGGCCTGGATTTGCTCGGCGAAAGCGCCGCTGGCATTGGTGGTGATGCGCTTAACGGTAAGCGATTTCCCATCCGGCAGGCGCCAAAAGATGCGCACTTCGGCATTGGGCGACAGGTTCTCGCCGTTTAGCATAAACATCGCACTGGGATTTGCACAGCTGGGCTGGGCGCTTACGATCGGTCCACTCGTGGCTGGGACGCTTGGCTCTGCACTTCCGCACGGGATTGGGAAAGCCAGCGAAATCGTGCTGGTAATCGCCTCGCGAGAGAATAGATCGGGAGACATCAATTGCGGCAGGATCTGTTTGGCTTTGGGAGAGGCCACGATCAGCTTCACAAAGTCGGGTTGTGTCACTTTCCAACTCAGCGCGTAGGCAGCGAAAATGACTATCCCCAGAACGATCCAGAATAACAAACGGATGAGGCGCGATTGGGTGGACATAGATCAGTTCAACCGTTCGCGCAGGCGGGCGCTGAAGAAATCCATGAGGATAACGACAATTGCTATACTGATAAAAGCCGCGCTGACCGCCCGGTAATCGCCCAGCACGATCCACTGCCACAGGAAGAAACCGATGCCACCACCACCGACAAATCCGATGATCGTGGATGAGCGGACATTGATATCCCAGCGGTAGATGGTCAGGGCGGTAAAAGCCGGCACAATCTGGGGGATTACCGCGTAGCGTATGGACTGCAACCAGGTGGCGCCTGTAGCGCGGACCGCTTCGATCGGGCCAGGGTCGATCCCTTCGATCACTTCGGAATATAGCTTACCCAGGGCGGCGGTGGTATGCACGGTCAATGCCAGCATACCCGGGAATGGCCCCAGACCGACGATAACCACAAAGACGATGGCGATGATGAGGGCTTCGATGGAGCGGAAGATGTTGAGCAGCGTGCGCACAACCACATAAATCGCATAGGTGAGCGGATTGGTGCCCATTAAGTTGCGGGCTGCCAAAAAACAGATCGGCAATGCCAGCAAAGCGCCCAGCGTGGTGGCTAACAAAGCCAGCGCCAGGGTCTCATAGATGCCTTGCAAGATATACAGGCCATTTAGCGAGATCTCATATCCGGGCAGAACTTCCCGCTGCACCACCGAAATGCGATATGTTTGAGCTTCCGGATTAACATTGATGCCTGTAGGGATCGGAAAAAGCAGGCTGATTTTCCCAGCCGCATCCGTATTTACGACGAGCATTTTGGTATTGTTGTTACCTAATAAGGTCATCATACCGGCAGGTGATCTAAAAGCGATCTCTGTGGGCATATTAGGGCGCAGCCCTTCGCCGGTCAAGAGGATATTCTCGCCAACCGAGGCGCAATCGGGATTGACTTTGAGGTGCACACCATTCGATGTGCTCTCAGCCAGGGGAGGCTCTGTCGAGCAGGGTACCAGCAACGGAACGAAGTATTGGTAGCTGATCTGTCGTTTGGCAATAAAGTCGGGGCGTAACATAGGCCGGATGACTGAGGCGGCGCGCTCCTGGTTTTTTATCAACGCCAGGAGGTTGATTTCAGTCACCTGCCAGCCGATCCCGTAAGCCATCGCCAACCAGAAAAGGGCTGCTATCCAGAGCGGTGCGCCTTTCGGCATTCGAAATGCATCCCAGATATTCCAAGCCCATAATGCAGCCGGCAGGACATACCAGCCCGGCACAGCATACCAGACGGTCGTCAGCAGCGTAGTGGCGAAAATCAGGAAAATTATGAATGCCCGGCGATAGTCGCCGGTCCAGGCCTGTCCCAGACCGGGCAGAATAGCAGAGAGCAAGCCGGCGACTGGGGATTGCAGCGGTCCCCCCGGACTATTTTCACCCGCGGAGCTCATGCTGCGTCCACCGTAGTCGCTCGCACCTCTTCCGCTTCTTCCCCATAAATCTCTTTAAAACGGGCGCGGTCGATCTCTTTTGGCAAGCCCTCAAAAACTTTTATGCCGTCTTTCAACGCGATCACGCGCGTGGCGTAACGATGTACCAGGTCCAGGAAGTGCAGCGAGCAGATGACAGTCGCACCATCGGTCTTGTTCAGTGCTTCAAGGTATTGCAGGATGGTGTGCGCCAGCACGGGGTCCAAGCTGGCGACTGGCTCATCTGCCAGGATCAGGCGCGGTTCCTGCATCAACGCCCGGGCGATACCCACACGTTGCTGTTGGCCTCCAGAAAGCGTATCGGCGCGGTTGTTAGCCTTTTCAGGCATCCCCACCCGCTCCAGGGCCTTCATGGCGCGCTCTTTTTCGCTGCTCGACCACAGCCCGAGCAGGGAAGCCCATGGATTGACATACCCCAGCCGCCCGCTGAGCACGTTGGTGATCACTTTCGAGCGCTTCACCAGGTTGAACTGCTGGAATACCATGCCAATCTGGCGGCGGATGTGGCGCAATTCCGTTGGGTTAGCGGAAGTGATGTCAACATCGTCCCAGACGATCCGCCCGGAGGTGGGTTCGATCAGCCGGTTGATACAACGCAGTAAGGTGGATTTGCCGGAGCCTGAAAGACCGATCACCACCATGAATTCACCCTCCAGCACTTCGAAGCTGACATCTTTCAGCGCGACAGTGCCGGTGGGATAGACTTTGGTTAAGTTTTCAACTCGCAACATAGGGGTTTTATGAAAAAAGGAGGGAGAGAACCAGTCTCTCCCTCCTTAGAAAAAATAAACGTTATCTGACCAGGGTGGTCACATCCAGGCCGGTGGCTTCCAAAGCAACGCGGAATTCATCATAGAAGGTGTCATCCACGACTTTGAGGCCCTCGATCTGGTAAACCGCATTCAGGGCGGCCTTGCCAGCGTCGGTTTCAGCCATCGCCAGCAGGGCGTCCACGATCTTCTGACGAACATCTGCTGGAAGGTTGGAGGCGAAGGAGACGTTATCGTTCGGGATAATCGGGTCTGAACGCCAGATGATCTGGATCTTATCATTCAAATCCGGGAACGCCTCGAGCAGGCCCTTGTCCTTCAGGATACCATCGTGCGTAGCGCCGAAGTCGCAGATACCGCCAGCATACAGCGCGCGTATCACGGTCGGGTGACCCTGGACCATGGCGGCTGGTTTTGTCTTGACGCCAGCCGCAGATACGAGACCGCTGGGGATCACGTAACCCGAAGCGGAGAGTGGGTCAGTCCAGCAGGGCTTCTTGCCTTCGAACTGCGCCAGGGCGGTCTTTGAATCAGCTGTGCTCTTCTCGGTGGCCGGATCGAAGTAAGAGGTAAAGCCGCTCGAGACATTAGCATCGAACTGGGTCGGGTAGTGGTCGCGCCCGTTGCGGACGGTAGCCAGACCAACATCTGCATATTCTTTTTGCTTGGCCAACAGGTAAGCCAGAGGCGGCAGCCAACCGATGTGTGCGTTGCCAGAGCCCATAGCTTCAACCAGCGCGCTGTAGGAGGTCGGGACGGTGGTCTTGATGACCAGGCCGGTGGCGTC
>Ga0209254_10006832_pt1 | contig 10524 bp, 9 predicted proteins | sample FrelakmetDIP11DI_FD_187148 | JGI IMG/M metagenome (GOLD analysis project Ga0209254, IMG submission 187148) | Freshwater lake sediment microbial communities from the University of Notre Dame, USA, for methane emissions studies - DIP11 DI (SPAdes)... | ecosystem: Environmental > Aquatic >... | reverse complement strand
CATTCGGGTTTCACAGGACCCACGAATTGGATGATCTGGTAGCGCGTCCTGGCCGAAGGGCTCCATTTCAAGTCATCCGGGACAAAGAAAGATCGGGACCCCCGGTCGAGGCTGTAACCATTGACTGTGAGGGGATGGGAGACTCGAGTTCTCCAAAGGGAATGAGTCTGTGCGACTGGGCTGGTCATTCCCCCGAAAGTCGTCAGCGTCAGTGTTAGAGCGAAAAGAGCGAAAGCGGATCTAAGATTCTTCTTGCCGTTCATTTTCTCCCCCCTTCTGCTAGCCTGCTCCTTCATTACTTAGAATTCATTCCTGTAAAATCGCCGCCTGAGAGATCAGGCGAAGGTTCCACAAGGTACGGTCTCCGGGAATTTGGAGCCACAGTGCGGGTTGTGCTTACAGGATGTGATGACTTGCATACTTGACAATGTAACAAAAAAGACGTAAGATGTCAAGGGTAAATGGACAGCGCGGTTTTTCCCGTTAAAGGTGCTCCTCAAAAAATAGAATTTGACAAAAACGTTTTTCCTTGATACGAATATGGAAATTCGACATCCTGAGGGAGAGAGGACGAAATCTTATGGCACTGAAGCAATATTACACAACCGGGGAAGCAGCCGAGCTACTTCACATTTCACGCTCCACGATTTCACGTAAATTTGACCGCAATGTCTTCTTTGGCAAGAAGAACCCGATTACCGGAGAGCGGATGATCAGTCGAGACAGCATCTCAGCCTTCATGAAGCAATACAATCTCTCTACGGATGTCTTCGCGATCGAAAAAAAGCGGGTCCTTGTCGGAACCTCTGACGGGAGACTCTTTTCGATCCTTCAGAAGGTTTTTTCCGAGGACGAACGAGTTCAACTGGAACGGTACGAATTTGGGGGTGATGTACTCGTCCGGTGTTCAAAAGAGCGGCCGGACCTGTTGATTCTCGACGAGGAACTTTCCGACATCCCTTGTGCTGAGGTGATCCGATCTCTGCGAAGACGGGAGGAGCAGAGAGGATTGGGAATCTTTTGTCTGGCCAAGACGAAAGGAACAAAACGGTGCATCGAGTGGGGAGCGGATGAGGCCGTGGCCAAGGAGGAATTAGAGCAAGAAGAGCTCCGACAGAAACTATACACATTTTTGGGACTGACGGAGGAGCCGAGTGAGGGAGTCCAGAGCTTCGAACACCAGCGGCGATGGCCGCGGGTGTCCGTCAATCTGCCAGCAAAAATCGGCGTGTATCGAATGAGGTCCCCTCATAAGCGAGACGTGGGAGAGGCCACGGTGGAAAACATCAGTTGCGGAGGAGGTTTTCTTTCGGGAATTCAGTTGGAAAGCGGCGTCATCCCCTGTGAACCCTTCCGAATCCTTCTCGAAGTCGACCAGGACCCCCTCAAGAGCTTGAAGACTCACTGTAAGGTGGTCCGCCTCCAGTCGAATGGGTCTCTCGGAGCCGGTGTTCAATTCACACGGCTTTCGCGATCCAATCTCCAGATGATTGAGGCGATCTCTCAATAAGGGAGATTTGTCGGGTCGGTTTTGGGCGTCGCCTAGGTGTCCCTTCCTTTCTCTCTCTGGTAGATCTTTTGAAGGTCCTGGTAATTTCTAACCACCTGCTGAATCATGCGTATGTCTTTCTCTTCAAGGGGGCGAACTGGTTTGGCCGGACTCCCCAGGCTGAGAGTTCTTGGGGGAATGATCGTCCGGGGAGTAACGACGGATCCCGCACCCACGATCGATTCCTCCCCAATCTCCGCCCCTTCCAGGATAATGGCCCCGATCCCTATCAGGGAGCCCCTTTTGATTCGACACCCATGAACAACCACGCGGTGGCCCAAGGCCACTTCATCTTCAAGGATGAGTGGGTGAAGATCCTCCTCCACATGAAGAACACAGGCATCCTGAATGGTACAGTTTGAACCGATCCGGATATAGTTAACATCCCCCCGGATGATCGCCTGAAACCACACGTTCGACCCTGATCCGATCTCGACATCTCCGATGACCATTGCGCTCTCAGCGATGAAAACAGTTGGATCAATCTTGGGAAGTTTCCCTTGAAATGCCATGATCATGAAAAGCTCCTTCCTTTCCTCTTTACCCTCCTACGCAGAAAGCCACGGGCTTTAGCCCGTGGGGCTTCACTTCTCTACCGGGAAAGTCATTTGCCCCCCGTAATACCCTAAAAGTAAGACCCCCGGCGTAAGAATCACTATTAGGACGAGGTAAAGCAGGGGCATAGACTGAGAAAAAACTTCTGCCCTTGAACTGCGCCAAACAACGAGGATTGCTTCCAGAAAGAGAAGAAGAATGGAGAGTTCAATTTTCCTTTTGATAAGACGGCTCAGTTTCAATCCGTAGTTGACCCACCAGGTGAGGAGTCCGGTGATGATTGCAAAGGGAGAAGCGATCGAACCGAGAAGGAGGAGATAGAAACTGGTGGACTCAAAAGTGGGTCTTTTGAAAAAAAGATAAAGGACAGCGAAGAGCGAACTCGCCGTCAAGAAGGCAATGGGAAAGTGAACCATGACCGGATGGGGGTGACGCCTCGCTATCGGAAATTTTTCCAGAAGACCTTGCAGAAACGACGGAAGATGCTTCAGCCCTTCCGAGGGTTCTTTCTTGAGGGTACCCACCTGGGGATAACGTTCAAGAACCTCAGTCCCATGAGGCGCCGCAGAGATGTCAGCGCTCAGATTTTTCCCAGAGGTGTGTCGGTTCATATGGAGACCCTTGGGCCACAGCTGGCTTTTAGAAAGATCATAAACTTTCCCCTGTAAAGCAATGTAAGTTGGATTTCCGTCCTTCCCATTGAAACTCAGCAGTTCCTCTGAAGTGAATTCTTTCATCGCGTCTCCTTGTGAAGCTCCCCAGGCACAGCGCGGGGCTTCCCGGCAATGACTCGTTATTCAATATTGTGCCCCTTCCTGCCTGCCGGCAGGCAGGGACCCCGCCCACATAGGGCGGGGCTTACGGGGCACGCTCCGGTCACGACCCGCCATCGAGACTTACAAGTGCCTTTCAGGGTGTTAAATATTCCGCAGTCCCCTAAGTCTATGAAGGAGATCACCTCTCTGTCAAGTCATTCAAAGAATTTAGTGTATTGCATTATCTCAGAGAGGGTGATACTTTGTATAAAATTGATTTTTTCGGAGGAAATCGATGGATCTCTTGAAAATCTTTGCGGGCATCATTCTGGGAGGCGCCATCGGACTCGGGCTCAGTTACTTGACCCGAGGTATCGGCAGCGCTTGAGCCCTCACGTGCAACCCCTATGTCACAACCCTCCTAGGTGCGGCCGTGGGGTTGATTTGGGCCTTAGGTTAAGGTCCATAAACTGGAAGTGGGAGCTCTGAGTTATGAGCTTTCACGGCCAAGTCGGCTGGATGCCAGCCTTGTCCCGCCTTAGCGGGATAGGCGGGGAGAAAAACCGACCCAGTAGTCATATCGACACGACCCGGAAGCCCCCCCCTGCCCCTGCCTGCCTGTCGACAGACAGAGGCAGGGAGCTTCGCTTTCGGTCATTTCGCATTTCGAATTCCGTATTTAAGGGGGATTCCCGTGCCTCAGCTGAGACAGGATCCAACGACGAAGGAATGGGTTATCATTGCGACGGAGCGTTCAAAAAGGCCTCACGATTTCAAAAAAGCTAAACCGTCGATCGAAAAACCTTCCTATAAAGAAGACTGCCCTTTCTGCCCGGGCAACGAACATCTCACCCCCCATGAAACCCTTGCTTACCGAAAAGGCGGCTCACCTGACGGAAAGGGGTGGTGGGTTAGAGTCATTCCTAATAAATTTCCGGCTCTCACGCCCGAGGGGAGCTTGGAAAGACAAGAGGAGAAGGGATTTTTCAGGTTGATGGATGGGGTTGGAGTCCACGAAGTGGTCATTGGGAGCCCTATTCATAACCAACTCTTTCCCTTGATGGATGAATTCCAGGTATCAGAAGTTCTCGTCGCCTATCGAGAACGGTATCTAGCCCTCAAGGAAGACCCACGGATCAAACTCATCATCATCTTTAAGAATCATGGGCAAGCCGCTGGGACCTCCATGGAACATACGCATTCCCAAATTGTGGGTACCGCCGTGGTTCCGTCGAATATCCGGACAAAATTGCAGACAGCAGCCCGGCACTATGATGATCATGGGGTCTGCGTGTATTGTGAAATGATACAGGAGGAATTGACGTTCAAGAAGAGAATCGTTATGGAAACCGAGAGATTCGTCGTCCTCCATCCCTTTGCTTCCAGATCTCCTTTTGAAACCTGGATCCTTCCCAAAGACCATAACGCCTCCTTCGGCTCGATCAAAATGGAGGACTCAAAACAGTTTGCACAAGTCCTGAAAAACACTTTGCTCAAGATTTATTCCAAGCTGAGCGATCCGGACTATAACTACGTCATCCATACTGCCCCCGTGAAGGATGAAGCTGAAGATTACTACCACTGGCACCTTCAAATCATCCCGAGGTTGACCACTACCGCCGGCTTCGAAATGGGATCTGGAATGTATATCAATGTCTCTCTACCTGAGGAGACCGCTCAGTTCATGCGAGAGGGATAAGAAGACCTATAGAAGGTTCGAAGATGGATGCCCTTTTATTATCACGAATTCAGTTTGCAGTGACGACCCTGTTCCATATCCTATTTCCCACCTTGACGATTGGCCTCTCTCTTTATCTCGTCGTCGTCGAACTCCTATGGCTTCGGACGAAGCAGGAAATCTACTACCGGATGTACCGATTCTGGGTAAAGATCTTCGCCATCAATTTTGCAATAGGGGCAGTCTCTGGCGTTGTCCTCGAATTCGAGTTTGGCACCAACTTTTCTCGCTTTTCTCAAGCAGTGGCTAACGTTTTTTCTCCGCTTCTCGCCTTCGAAGTGCTGACCGCCTTCTTCCTCGAAGCAGGATTCCTCGGCATCATGATTTTCGGTTGGACCAAAGTCCGCCGGGAGATCCATTTCCTGGCAACGTGCCTGGTCTCCTTTGGAACCCTCCTCTCGTCCTTCTGGATCTTGGCCGCCAACTCCTGGATGCAGACACCGGCAGGATTCGAGTGGGTGAATGGAAAATTCATGGTCAAGGATTTCATGGCCGCAATCTTCAATCCCTCTATGCACACCCGTATCGGCCACATGGTCGTGGCTTCTTTTGAGACCTCGGTCTTTGTTGTGGCAGGCATCAGTGCCTATTTCTTGCTCAAGGGAAGACATCTCGATTTTTTCCGCCGATCTCTTGGGATCGCGTTAGCCATGGCCGCCCTCTTCGCGCCTCTTCAAATTTTCTGGGGCGATCGGAGCGGCCTCAACGTGTACCGCCATCAGCCGGCCAAGCTGGCTGCCATCGAGGCCCACTGGGAAACGAACACTACGGGAGGTGCACCTTATATCATCGTCGCCCTTCCCAACGCGAAAGAAGAGCGGAATCTTTTTGAGATAAAGATTCCCCATGGCCTCAGCCTGCTGGTGACCCATTCCTTGAACGGACAGGTCAAGGGACTCAAGGAGTTTCCGCCGCAGGATCGTCCCAATGTGCTCGTTCTTTTCTGGTCTTTCCGTTTCATGGTAGCCATCGGCTTTCTCTTTCTTCTTGTCATGAGTTGGGCAGCCCTCTTGTGGCGAAAAGGGAAACTCTACACTTACCGTCCTTTCCTCTGGGCTTTAGTGATTGTTCATCCTTTGGGATTTTTGGCCACGGAACTCGGGTGGATCACGACGGAGATGGGCCGTCAGCCCTGGATTGTTTACAACGTGATGCGAACGTCTGAGGGGATCTCACCTATCCCGGCTGGCAACGTTCTTTGGTCCCTTGGGCTCTTTGTGGTCGTCCTGCCGGCGATCGGAGCCATCTATTTCTATTACCTGCTAAAGGCCTTGCGCCGGGGACCTGACCTGTCAAGCCCGATTCCGTCGATCCAGCGACCCATCGGCATGCAGGTCCTATCAGGCACTGATATGAAATAGATTCTTTGCCATTTGGAGGTCGATGATGGATCTTGTCACCGTCTGGGCGTGTCTGCTCGGTTTGGTCTTCATTCTCTACGTTGTCCTCGATGGGTTCAGTCTCGGCGTAGGGTTGCTCTTCCCAAGTGCTCGCAGTGAACATGAGCGAGATCTGATGATGAACAGCATCGCTCCCGTCTGGGATGCGAACCAAACCTGGCTTGTCCTCGGCGCGGGAGCCGTGTTTGCAGCCTTCCCGGGAGTTTACGGAGTGCTTTTCCCGGCCCTCTACATCCCACTCGTCACTCTCCTCTTCGGTTTAATCTTCCGCGGTGTGACGTTCGAGTTCCGGGCTAACGCGACTCGGAAACAACTCTGGAATAGGGCCTTCTTCATTGGGAGCCTCATCGCTGTGGTATCTCAGGGATTGACCCTCGGCGGAGTCATTTCAGGAACAACGGTTATGGAGGGCCAGTTCGCCGGAGGATCCTTCGACTGGCTCACCCCCTTCTCCGTTGCGGTAGGAATCGCCTTGGTGGCGGGATACGTCCTCTTGGGAGCGACTTACCTTATCATCAAGACAAGCGGAAGGGTGCAGGAAAGGGCTTATCGCCAGGCTTTCTGGTCTGCCATCATCGTGCTGGGATTCCAAATCCTGGTGACCATTTGGACTCCGCTTCATTATCCCAAAGTGTGGGCAACCTGGATCAACCCACCTCGAATTTATTTCATCTGGATGTTTCCGGCCATGGGTCTCACAGCGTTTTTCGGACTCCTCATTAGTCTGAAAGCCCGCTGTGAAATCCTCCCTTTCATATTTACCGTTATTCTGTTTCTGGCGGGGTACCTCGGTCTCGTTACTTCCCTCTACCCTCACGCGGTTCCTCCCACAATCACATTCAGGGAAGCGGCTGCCCAGAAGGAAACTTTGCAGCTTGCTCTCTGGGGAGTCCTCATCGTTCTCCCGGTGGTTCTGGCATATACCCTCTACAGCTACTCCGTCTTCCGCGGCAAGGTGCAGGAAGGGGAGTATCACTATTAGACCTTCTCCCGCCTAGATCGCCCCACATCTCTGGTAGATAGACAATCAATTTGTTATCCTTAAAGGGTAGCAAGATTTCCTATACGGAAAATACTGACATCAAAGGAGGCAGTCAGAAAGATATGACAAGAGAAAAAGTGTTTCGAACAGGATGTCTTCTGCTCATCTTCACAACGCTAATTTACTTCGCAGACTTAGGGCATGGCGCCACTTCCACATCTTCTGAGTCTCTCTCCGTGGCCAAAGACTTGGGAAATGCGTTTGTGGAAGTGGCGAAGAAAATGCAGCCTTCTGTCGTTTCGATTCGGTCCGAACAGACCGTGACCGTCGCCCCCTGGGAAGGGTTTGGAGAAGATTTCTTCAAGGGAACCCCCTTCGAGGATTTCTTTAAAGGCCGGGGAGGCCCTCCTCAAAAGAGAAGACAAGCAGGACAGGGATCGGGAGTCATTGTCGACTCGAAAGGTTACATTCTCACCAACCACCACGTGGTGGCCGGAGCAGACAAAATCACTGTCAGGCTTTCGGATGGCAAGGAATTGAAAGGAACGATTCGAGGATCCGACACCAAGACGGATCTCGCGGTCGTTCACGTGGAAGCGACGGACCTTCCCGTGGCCGCCCTCGGCGACTCAGACAAGATTCAGGTGGGAGAATGGGCAATCGCCATGGGTTCTCCCTTCGGTTTAGAGAGGACCGTGACCGTGGGTGTCATCAGCGCCAAGGGCCGGTCGGGGTTTGGAACAGGCACTTATGAGGACTTCATTCAGACCGATGCCTCGATCAACCCGGGAAACAGCGGAGGCCCCTTGATCAACATTGAGGGAGAAGTCATCGGGATCAACGTCATGATCATTCAGCCCGGGCAGGGGATCGGTTTCGCGATTCCCATGAATCTAGCCCAGACGATCATGAACGAACTCATTCAGTATGGGAAGGTGGTTCGCCCCTGGATTGGAATCGGGCTTCAAGATCTCACCGAGGATCTGGCGAAATCATTCAACCTCCCGGAAAAGGAAGGGGCGCTGATTAGCCAGGTCTTTGAGAAAAGTCCTGCAGAGAAGGCCGATCTTCGCGTAGGAGATGTGGTAGCTGAAATCGATGGAGCAAAGGTCCGAAGCAGTCAGGAGGTGGTTCGCGAAGTTTTAAAGAAACGAGTAGGGCAACAGGTCCAGTTTGTCGTCATTCGTGAGGGAAAACGTCTCACCCTTTCTGTGACCACAGACCAGATGCCAGAAGAGATGGCAGGAGAGAAACCCGAAGTGACTGAGGGCAAGGAGTGGTTTGGCCTTCGTGTTGTGCCCGTTACGCCGGATATTGCCAAGCAGCTCGCTCTTCCAAGACCAGAAGGCGTTGTGGTTGAAACCGTTGAGCCTGGGTCCGTGGCTCAAGATGCAGGACTGCGGAAAGGCGACGTGATTTTTGAAGTGAACCGCCAGAGGATCAAGGATGAAAAGGACTACCGTAAGGAAATGGAGAAGGTCATACCCGACCAAGGAGTTCTCCTGTTGATCCACCGGGGAGGCTCTACATTCTTTGTGACCCTGAAGGAAGAAAAGTAGGAAGAGGTGGAGCTCCACGGGCAAGCCCGTGGTTCCATTCAGTCGCCCCTGTGGGGCGACATCCCCCGACAAGGCCGGGACAGGCCGTCAAAAGATGGCGTATTCTTCCTTGCCGGGGCGAAGGGAGGATCCTTTGAATCGTTTCACAAAGTCAGGATGGCTTGCGGTCTTGCTGCTGGCGCTCTCAACAGCTTTTTTACCTGCTGCTTCGGGTGCCGCTCTTCAAGGACAAGTCTTTGAGACGACCTTGCCGAATGGTTTAAAAGTCATCCTTCTCGAGAACCACAAAGCTCCTCTCCTCACGTTCCAGATTTGGTATCGAGTGGGATCCAGAAACGAGGCCTGGGGGAAGACAGGTCTCTCTCACGTCTTTGAACACATGATGTTTAAAGGAACGGAAAAAGTGGGCCCTGAAGAATTCTCTCGCATTGTTCAGGAGAATGGAGGGAATCTCAACGCCTTCACCTCTCGCGATTACACCGCTTATTTCGAGAATCTCAGCTCTGATCGGGTTCAGGTGGCGATCGAGCTGGAAGCCGATCGACTGCAGAACCTTATCCTTCGCGAGGACGACTTCCACACTGAGCGAATGGTGGTGATGGAAGAGCGAAGGCTCCGGACGGATGACAATCCCGGAGCCGTCCTTGCAGAACAACTCGAGGCTACAGCCTTTCAGATCCAGCCTTACCATTGGCCGATCATCGGCTGGATGCAGGATCTGGAGAGACTCACGCTCGAAGACCTCAAGGTCTACTACCGAACCTATTACCCTCCTGCCAACGCCTTTCTCGTTGTCGCTGGAGACTTCAACAGAGAAGACCTTCTCTCCAAGATTGAGAAGGCCTTCGGTCCCATCCCGAAAGGCGTAGCCCCCGACCAGGAAAAAGGAAGGGAGTCACTTCAACTTGGAGAGAGAAGAATCGTTGTGAAGAAGGAAGCCCAACTGCCTTCTCTTGTGATGGGGTACCATGTCCCCAATCTCAAAGAGCGCGATAGCTACGTCCTGGAGGTTATTGCGGCGCTCCTTTCCGGAGGAAAAACGTCGAGACTTTATCAGAGTCTCGTTCGCGACAAGCAGCTTGTGCTCAGTGTGGATGCAGACCACTCTCTCCTGTCAAGGGATCCCTCCCTCTTCTATGTGTGGGCCGACCCTCTCCCAGGTAAAGAGGTCACCGACGTAGAGAAGGCCTTAGATCAGGAGGTAGAGCGACTCCAACGAGAGCTGATCCATGAACGAGAACTCGAGAAAGTCAAGAACCAACTGGAGTCGTCCTTCATCTTCGCTCAAGATTCTCTCTTCTTCCAAGCCATGATCTTGGCACGCTATGAGATCGTCTCGACCTGGAGAGCGGTTGATGACTACATCCCGTCGATCCGAAGCGTCACCCCGACAGATATCCAGCGTGTGGCCAGCAAGTACCTGATTCCCGACAACCGAACCGTAGGCATCCTCATCCCGCTTCCACCGAAGGAAGGGAAGACTCTCCCCAGTGGAGCGGGGACCAGGGAGCAGGTCATTCACTAATAACCCTTCTGGAAATCGTGCTTTAAATGCTCAAAGAAGGAGTTTTCGTAATGAGAAAAAGCCGACCTCTTTTCACTGTTCTTCTTGTTCTCACCGCCTTTTTCCTGAGTCCAGGAGCTCCCCTCCACGCAATGCCTCCAGTCCAAAGGGTTGTTCTTACCAATCAACTTGTCCTCCTTGTGGGTGAAGACCATTCCCTTCCTTTCGTGACCCTTCAATTCCTGACCGATTCAGGTGCCCGAAGAGATCCTCCTGGGAAAGAGGGATTGGCTGACCTGACCGCCCGGGGCCTTCTCTGGGGAACCTTAAAGCGAGACCTCGACGCCATTTATCAGGAACTCGATTTCATGGGAGCGTCTCTCACGTCTTCTTCGGGTCGGGATTATGCCACGGTGACCCTCCGGGTTCTGAAGAAGGACTTCGACAAGGGACTGAGTATTCTCACGGACGTCTTGACACAG
>Ga0209254_10006831_pt1 | contig 10525 bp, 9 predicted proteins | sample FrelakmetDIP11DI_FD_187148 | JGI IMG/M metagenome (GOLD analysis project Ga0209254, IMG submission 187148) | Freshwater lake sediment microbial communities from the University of Notre Dame, USA, for methane emissions studies - DIP11 DI (SPAdes)... | ecosystem: Environmental > Aquatic >... | reverse complement strand
AGGTCAGTAGAACTTCTTGAGGTCCATGCCGGCATACAGGCCTGCCACCTGCCCGGCATAGCCGTTGAACATCAGCGTCTCGCGCTTGAAGAACTCACCGATCCGGCGTTCGCGGGCCTGGCTCCACCTTGGATGGTCCACGCCCGGGTTGACGTTCGAGTAGAACCCGTACTCCTGGGGCGCCGAGGCCTGCCACGACGACACCGGCTGCTTCGCCGTGAACCGGATGCGGACAATCGACTTGATGCTTTTGAACCCGTACTTCCACGGCACGACCAGGCGCAGCGGCGCGCCGTTCTGGTTGGGCAGCGTCTTGCCGTACAGGCCGGTCGCGAGGATCGCCAGGGGATGCATGGCCTCGTCGAGGCGCAGCCCCTCGACGTAGGGCCACTCCAGGACGCTCAGCCGCTGCCCCGGCATCTGCTTCGGGTCGTGCAGCGTTGCGAACTCGACGAACTTCGCGGTGCCCTGCGGCTCGACGCGGGAAATGAGGTCCTTCAGCGGAAAGCCCACCCACGGGATCACCATCGACCAGGCTTCGACGCACCTGAGCCGGTAGACCCGCTCCTCGAGGGCGTGCGGCGCCACGAGGTCCTCGAGGTGGTAATCGCCGGGCTTGTTGACCAAGCCGTCTATCTTCACGGTCCAGGGCTTGGTGCGGAACTTCTTCGCGTTCCGCGACGGGTCGCCCTTGTCCATGCCGAACTCGTAGAAATTGTTGTAGGTCGTCACGTCGTCCCAGGGCGTCAGCGCCTCGTTGAGCGTGATCACGCCCTTCCGGACGTTGGGCAGCGTGTCCTGGCCGGAGGCGAGGGCGGCGGCGGGCGTGAACCCGGTCAACGCGGCCACGGCCGGCACGGCGGCGGCCTTCATGAATTCCCGCCGGCGGAGGTAGAGCTTCTCGTCGGTAATGTCCGAAGAACGAAAGTCTTGAGCGGGTTTGATCAGCATGGACGCCTCTCCAAGGATAACCCGGGCGGCACGCCGTCTATTCCCTGCCCCGGCGCCTGGCCATCGGCGTCGGCAGGAGGTAGACTCTAAATCGTTTCCAGGAGCTCACGCCCGTGACCCGATCCGACCCACCTCGCCGCCGGACAGCGAAGGCGCCATCAGCCGTATTCACACCGCGTACGCTCGCGTTCCTCCGGGCGCTCGAACGGCACAATCGCCGGGAGTGGTTCCACGAGCGCAAGGACCGCTACGACGCCGACGTGCGCGCACCGATGACCGCCCTGGTCGAGCGGCTGGCCGCCGACTTCAGGGACTTCGCGCCGGACCTGGTGGCGAACCCGCGCGTCTCGCTCTACAGACCTTACCGCGACACGCGCTTCTCCGCGAACAAGGCGCCCCTCAAAACGCACATTGGGGCCATCTTTCCGCACCGCCTGCTGCCGAAGCACGAAGGGGCGGGGTTCTACGTGGAGGTGGCGCCGCACCACGTCTGGTTCGGCGGCGGCATGTATATGCCCTCGAGCGCCCTGCTGTACCAGGTCCGCGAGCACATCGCCGCACACCACCGCCGCCTCGAGCGCATCGTCGGCGCGGCCGCCTTCCGGCGCACCTTCGGCGCGCTCGACGGCGAGCAGTTGCGGCGGGTGCCGCGGGGGTTCGCGCCCGACCACCCGGCCGCCCGGTTCCTGAAGTTCAAGCAGTTTCTCGCCGGCTGTGAACGCCCGGCGGAACTGGCCACGGCGCCGGACTTCTACCGGACACTGGTCTCGGCGTTCCGGACGCTGGCGCCCCTCGTCGACTTCCTCAACGAGCCGCTCGTCGCCGGACTGCCGTCAGGGCCGCCGGGCGCCGCGACGTCCCGGTCATTCACATAGCCCGAGGAACGCCGCGGTCTCGCGCCACACGTGTTCGAGGCTCGACCCGAGCTGATGATCGTCGTCCACCATCCGGACGGTCATCGCCGGACGGGCCGCTGAGAACCGCTGGACCATCGCGGGATCGACCACGGTGTCGCGCCGCCCCTGGAACACGAGTGCCGGTGTGTCGGCGCCGCAGGCCGAGCTGTCGTAGCGCTGCGCGTCCTGATAGAGCGCGTACCGGACGGCCAGCGGTCTGTTCTCCGCGTGATGGAAGAACTCGCGTCGATCGGTCTCCTGCCAGCGCCGCACGTCCTCCTGGCTCATCCCGCCAAACGGCGTGCGGCCGAACTCAAAGGCCGGCGCGAGCAGGACGAGCCGGTCGATCGGCCGCACGCTCGTCCGGGCCCGCCCGCGTGCGGCGGCATGCCTGGCAGCCGTGTGGAACGCCACGTACCCGCCCATGCTCGAGCCAATGAGCGCCACCGGCCCGGGCGGCACCGCGGCCATCGCGGCGTCTACCTGGGCAAGCATCCGCGTGACGGTCATGTGCTCGAAATCCGGCTGATTGAAGTCGGGGCAATGCAGCTCGATCCCGTGCGGCCGAAGGCGGTCCGAAAGGAAGGCCGCCTTGGCCGCCATGGGCGACGAGGCGAAGCCGTGCAGGTAGAAGACGTGGCGCATGCGTGCTCCTGAGAGGGACAACCCTATCGCTTCGCCGACTGTACGGGAACCGCGTCCAACACCCACATGCCTCTCCCGTGCGTGGCGGCGACGATCATCCGGTCGCGCGGGTGGATGACGATGTCGTGCACGTAGGTGGAGGGCAGATTCCCGCCCAGCACGTTCCAGGTGCCGCCGCCGTCCAGCGTGACGTAGACACCGATGTCGGTGCCCGCATACAGGATCCGCGCGTCGGTGGGATCCTCGGCGATCACGTTGACGGGCCCGAGCGGGATGTTGCCGGCGATGCTCTTCCAGGTGGCGCCGAAGTCGGTCGACTTCCAGATGTATGCGGTCACATCGTCGTCGCGCTTCCCGTTCTGCGTGACATACACGGTGCCCTCGTCGAACGCGGACGCCGCGGCTTTCGACACCCAGCGCTTCGGGTGGAGCCCCTTCGTGATCTCGGACCAGCTCTTCCCGCCGTCCTTCGTCACGTGCATCCGGCCATCGTCGGTTCCCGCGTAGAGCAGGCCGAACCGCATGGGCGACTCCGAGAGCGCGAACACCGTCTGGTACGGGACGTCGCCCAGTTGCTTCGGGTCGTTGTAGCTCAGGTCGGCGCTGATTCGCTCCCAGTTGTCGCCGCGGTTCCACGACCGAAAGACGTACTGCCCGCCGAAGTACAGGACGTCCGGGTTGTGCACCGACAGCACGAGGGGCGACAGCCACTGGCCGCGCAGGTAGCCGTCGGCGGGCCCCAGCCTGGGCGTGATGCTGACTGATTGCGCCCGGCCTCTGGCATCGACTCTCGATACGTCCGCGCGGTTGATGTTGTGGTAGAAGCCGGCGGAATAGACGACATTCGGGTTGCGGGGATCGATGGCGTGCCGGCTGCCCTCCCCGCCCGGGGCGCTCTGGAAGGCCTGGGCCGGGATCCGATCTCGTCCCCGGCTGAGGTCCACCACCGCCCGCCGGCTGCCGTGATCCTGGATCGAGCCGTAGACGCGGAACGGCGTGTCCATGTCGAACGAGGCGTTGAAGAACTGCACGACAGGCAGGTTGTCCAGGAACTCGCGCCAGTTGCGCCCCTGGTCGTAGGACACCACCACGCCGCCGTCGTTGCCGTTGACGAGGAAGTTCGGGTTGTCCGGATCGATCCACAGGGCGTGATGGTCGCCGTGCATGTCGCCGATGGCCTGGAACGTCTTGCCGCCGTCTCTGGACACGTTCAGCGCGAGCCCCATCACGTAGACGGTGTTCTCGTTGGTCGGATCCACCCTGATCTGCCCGAACACCCACCCATAGGTGCCGGCGAGCCCCTCCATGTAGGCGTTCGACTCAGTCACTTTCCGCCACGCCGCGCCCGAATCGTCGCTGCGGTAGACCTCGGCGCCCTTGATGATGTCGGCGCGCTGGCGCCCGTAGGCGTCGCGCTCCCCTTCCTTGGCCTTGCGCGCGATCTCGTAGTTGTCCACGAAGGCGTACAGCGTGCCGGGACGGCTGCGCGCGATGTCGAGCCCGATCCGGCCCCTCGATGCCGCCGGCGGGAGACCCGCATTGATGGGCGTCCATGTCTCGCCGGCGTCGCTGCTCTTGTAGATGCCGCTCTCGCCGTAGCCGGCCTCATTGCGCGGGTCGTTCCACTTGCGGCGAATCCGCTGCCACGTCGACGCGTACAGCACGTTCGGATTCGACGGGTCCATCACGAGGTCGATGGCGCCGGTTCTCGGGTTGATGTGGTGGACTCTCCGCCAGGTGGCGCCGCCGTCGGTGGTCTTGTAGACGCCGCGCTCCTCGTTGTCGGTCCACTCGTGGCCCGACGCCGCCGCGTAGACGATGTCGGGGTTCGAGGGGTGCACGACGATGCGCGCGATCGTGAGCGTCGCGGCCAGGCCCGCGTGGCGCCAGCTCCGCCCGCCGTCGGTCGACTTGAAGACGCCGGCCCCGGCGTTGGAGCTGCGGAAGATGTTGGCCTCGCCCGTGCCCACCCACACGATGTCCGGGTTCGAGGGCGCCAGGGTGACGTCGCCAATCGACGTCGTCACGCCCTGGTCGAAGACGGGCGTCCACGTGACGCCGTCGTTGTCGGTCTTCCAGACGCCGCCGGTCGCCGTGGCGACGTAGATCGTGTACGACTTCCCGCGCGGCGTGACGACGGCCACGTCCGTCACCCTGCCGCTGATGTTGGTCGGCCCCAGGAACTGCCACGAGAGGCCCTTGAAGGGAGACGCCTCTTTCATCGCCAGGTGCTGGTCGAACCACTTCAGGCGCACCTGCGGGTCGGTGGCCGTCGGGGCCGACTGAGTCGGCGCCTGGCCGATCAACGAAGCGCCCGCCAGCGCCGACGCAAGGACTGCCGCCACGAACGCCGACGCGAACCGGGCACGAACCACGGGTGTCATAGTCGTCCTCCGAACAAGGGCGCGCCGTTTATACCACGGCCCCGGGATGGAGCCCGCAGGCTTCCCTTCGACTTCGCTCAGGGCGGGCAGCCTGCGTCGGCCGGAGCGGACGTCCCCGACCGAAGTGCGCTCCGGGTCAAAGCGTGTTCTTGCAGCCGGGCACGCAGTTGCAGGGAATGCCCGCCGAGCCGTTGGTGTAGTAGTTGTAGCTGAGTTCCTCGCCCTTCCGGATGTTGCGTCCGGCCCGGATCCAGATCGTGTCGCCGATGGCCTGGCTGTAGCAGTTCGGCCTGCAGGCGTGGTTGATGTACTTGGCGATGTTGCCGCCGACCTCCGCGTCGCGCACCCATCGGCGGTTGACCGAAAAGCACCAGATGTGGCCGCGCCGCAGCTGGTCGGCCTCGCGGGGCTTGCTTCCGCCGGCCGTGATCTTCTCGCCGGCGTACTGGACGATGCGCGTGTTCTTGGTGATCGAGTCGAGCGCGAAGACGCCCCAGCCGTGCAGTGTGGAGCGGCGGCGCACCAGGCGCGGGTATGACGAAGTCCTCATCCGTTCTAAGATACACCGGGCGTGCGGCCGGTGACGCCGCTATTCCAGGACTCATCACCATGACGCACTCACGACTTGCGCTTGCTGCGGCCGCGGCCGCCTGCACCCTGACCGTCTCGCAGGCCACGCCGCCATCCCTGCCCGCATTCGCGCCCGCGATCGCGCGCGGCGGCCTGGTCTTCGTGTCGGGCATCCTGCCAGCGCCGCCGGTCGCGGCAGGATTCGACGCGCAGGCGACCCAGGTGCTCGACGAACTGCGCCGGCGCCTGCAGGCCGCCGGCACGTCACTCGACCGCGTCGTCTCGACCTCCGTGTACCTCGCCAGCGGTTCGGACTTCGCGGCGCTGAACACGATCTGGGCGAAGTACTGGCCCTCGGCGCCTCCCGCCAGGACGACGATTGTCGCCGGGCTTCCCGTGGCGGGGGCCCGTATCCAGGTCTCGGCCGTCGCGGCGGCCGCCGAGACCAGCCGTAGCGTGGTCCTTCCGCGCGGCTGGCCGGGGCCGTCGAGTCCGTACAGCTACGCCATCCGGGCCGGCGACACGCTGTTTCTTTCGGGCCTGCTCCCGCGCAGGGGCGCCGACAATACGCCCGTGAAGGGCGACATCGAGGCGCAGACTGGCGCCGTGTTCGAGAACGCCGACGCGGTGCTGGCTGCCGCCGGCTTCTCCCTGGCCGACGTGGTCTCGGCGCGGATCTTTCTGACCGATGGCGCCGTCTTCGAGCGCATGAACGCGGCCTACCGCACCCGGTTCATGACCGATCCGCCGGCCCGGGCGACCGTAATCACGCCGCTGCCCGCGCCGGACGCCCTGATCGAGATTACGATGGTGGCGGTGAAGGGGGCGGGGCGCGCCGCCGTGCTGACGCCGGGGCCGGACGGGGCACCGGGCCGTCCGAACCCCAACCTGAGTTCGGCCATCCGGACCGGCCCGCAGCTGTTTCTGTCGGGTATGCTCGGTGTGCTGCCAGCCAACGTCTCGGATGCCGCCGGGCAGACGGCTGAGACGCTCAACCGGCTGGAACGCACGATGACGGCGGCGGGCTTCGGCTGGCCGGAAGTGGCCGACTCGGTCGTCTACGTGACCGACATGTCAGCTGCGCCGGACGTTCTTCGGGTCTTCTCGGCGAGGACCGGCGGCCGGATGCCGGCCGGCACCATCGCCGGCACGGGGCTGGTGAGCCCTCAGGGCCTCGTCGAGATCATGCTCACGGCTGGAAAGTAAGGGAGAGACAGATGGCCGCCACGTGTTCGTTCGATGTGACCTCGACCGTCGACCTGCAGGAGGTCGACAATGCGCTCAACCAGGCCCGCAAAGAGGTGGTGCAGCGTTACGACTTCAAGGGTTCGAAGGCCGACATCCAGTTCAACCGGACCGACAACACGATCACGCTCGTCGCCGACGACGAGTTCAAGCTGACGGCGCTGTGGGAGATCGTGCAGGGCCGGATGATCAAGCGCCAGGTGCCGGTGAAGAACCTCAAGCTTGGCGAGATCGAGCGCGGCGGCCAGGACACCGTGCGCCAGGTCATCACCCTGCAACAGGGCATCCCGACCGACGCGAGCCGCGCCATCGTGAAGTTCATCAAGGACCGCAAGCTCAGGAAGGTGCAGGCGGCGATCCAGGCGGACCAGCTGCGCATCTCGTCCCCGTCGCGCGACGAGCTCCAGGCGGTGATGCAGACGTTGAAGGCCGAGGACTTCGGCGTCGCGCTGCAGTTTGGCAACTACCGCGAATCCTGATGTCACCTGGCCGCTCGCTCGCCGGCCTCGGGCTCGTCGCGGCCGCGGCGCTCGCGCTGACGGCCGCGGGGGTGGGCGGCCGTGTCTTCGCGGTGGCGGCGTCGGTCGCCGTGCTGCCGCTTCCCCTGTTCATCGGCGTCGTGCTGTGGCTCGACCGGTTCGAGCCCGAGCCTCGCGGCATGCTCGCCGTGGCGTTTCTGTGGGGCGCCTCAGTCGCGGTGCTCGTGTCGGGCCTCATCAACGGCGTCATGGACGCGGTCGCCGGACCGATGTGGACCGCCATGGCCGGCGCCCCGATCGTGGAGGAGGCGCTCAAGGCGGCGATCCTCGTCCGGTTCTACCTCGCCCGCCAGGACGAATTCGACGGGGTCGTCGACGGGGTGATCTACGCCGCGATGGTCGGCCTCGGGTTCGCCTTCGCGGAGAACGTCGACTACTACGGCCGCGCCCTCCAGCAAGGGGGCCCTGCCGGACTCGCCCTGCTTTTCACGCTGCGCGGCATGATCGCCTCGTTCTCGCACCCGCTGTTTACGAGCCTGACGGGTCTGGGCCTCGGCGTGGCCCGGCAATCGGGCGGCCGCGCGGCGGCCGTCGTCGCCCCGGTGGCGGGGTTTCTGGGCTCGATTGCGCTCCATGCGATCTGGAACGCGGGCGCGTCCGCCGGATTGCTTTTCTTCGTGGTCTACGGCCTGATCATGATCCCCGCGCTGGCCGTGCTGCTCGCGATCGTGGCTGTGGCGCTGAAGTTCGAGGGGCGCGTGATCCAGGCGCACCTGGCACTCGAGGCGGCCACCGGCCTGCTGACATCCGACGAGTACGCCCGTCTGTGTTCCGTCCGCGGGCGCCTGCACGCCTCGACCACCGCATTCCAGCGGGGCGGGCTGGCCGAGTGGCGCGCGCGCCATGCCTTCCACCGCGCGGCGAGCGAACTGGCCTTCCTGCGCCGCCGCGCCGCCGTCGACGGCGTGGCACCCGACCCCACGCTGGAGTGGCAGTACTTGCGGGCGCTCGGCGCCGCCGACGCAAGCGCGCCGCCTGCGACTGGTGTGCAGGCCTGACGCCTAGGGCTTTCTGAGCAACACGATCCGGTTTGTGTTCGTTCCAACTCGATTGTTGGCCACGCCCCAGAGGTTGGCGGTCTTCGTGAACGCCTGGTCGTTGATGAGGACGAACACCGGTTCGAGGCCAGCCTGCATGGCGGCCGGAATCACGGCTTCTTCGAGCCGCACGGTCCCCTGCTTGACTTCCCCGACCTCGAAGGCCACGCACGCGCCGAGCTTGAGGACGCGGCGGATCTCGCGGAAGACCTCCGCCATCGCGGCCTGCCAAAGGTCGACGCGCCGCAGGTTCGTGATGTGGACGTCCGCCGGATCGATGCCGCAGAACCAGCATCGGAGCCAGTTGTCCATCTTGTAGTTGACCACCGTCAGGAACGGCGGCGAGGTGACGACAAGGTCGACGGACGCTTCGGCGAGTTCCGGCGTGTCGTGCGCCGCTTTCGTCAGCAGGCGCGCCTGCTCAGCCGCCCGAGCCAGGTGGCGCACGTCGGCCGGGGTGAAGCCTTTCAGCAGCGCGCGCGTCTTCTTCAACACGACGTGGCGCAGGTCCCTCCGTGGCGGCACCTGCCTGCGCGCCTCGTTGATCTTCCGCTGGTTCGGGACCGTGGTCGCCTGGTTCGGAGGCAGCGTGTAGACCGAGAGGAAGCCGGGCGAATGGCCGGTCAGCCGGTTCACCGTCACCATCCGGATCCACCGGTCCACGCCATCGAGGGCGCCGCGGCGTTCCCGATCGAGCAGATAGTGCCGGAGCGCCGCAATCTCGTTGAGCGTCGCTGGATGGTAGAACACCTCCAGGTCGTGCGGGGCGCGCACGGCGCGGCGGAGGTCGATCCCGTCCAGGCGGCTGCGCACCGCGTCGATCGCCGGCGGTGAGAGGCGGGGCTCCAGGAGCATCCGGCTGAGCGGATTGATGTCGCACGCCCAGGGCACGCGGCCAGCCAGCGCCGCCTCGAGGGGCGTCGTCCCTCGCCCGGCGAACGGATCGTAGACGATGGCGCCGGGCTCCGTGAGGCGATCAATGAAGAACCGCGGCAGCTGCGGCTTGAAGCAGGCGCGGTACGAGATCTCGTGCAGGCTGTGGGCCGCGCGCTGGCGGCTGGTCCAGAACTCGTTGACGAACGTCGGAACCTCCACCATGTGCCCGTCGGGGCGCTCCGCCGCGGTGACCGCTTCGACCGTGGACCGGTGGTGCCAGCGGTGGTCGCGCACGTGACGGAGCAGTTCGTCGGAGGTCATCTGGTTCAATGATAGTGACAGAAGACAGAAGACAGAAGCCAGAAGGGCTCACTGACGTTCGTCAGAAGCCAGAAGACGATCGTCCAGCTGAACAGGCCTTTCTTCTTGCTTCTTGCTTCTGGCTTCTGGCTTCTGACCTGCGGCCGGTGCCGAACGAGCGGCCGCTAGTAAAAGTCGTGCGACTCGATCTCCACAGGCACGCCCGCAATCCTCTCGATGCGTTCGGCCCGAACGGCGGTGACGTTCTCCTGGTTCTGCAGGATGCCTTCGACCAGCAGGAACGGCTCTTCGAGAATCGTGATGCGCTCCCGCGCGAAGACATCGGGGCGGACGATGATGTTGCTGATGCCCGTCTCGTCCTCGAGCGTGAGGAACACGAACCCCTTCGCGGTGCCCGGGCGCTGGCGGGTGATGACCGTGCCCGCCACGCGGATGCGCCTGCCCTGCCGCTCGCGCGGAAGGTCGGAGGCGCGCAGCACCCCGCGCAGCGACAGATCGCGCCGGCGCAACGCCATCGGGTGGGGCCCGATGGTCAGGTTCGTGCCCTCGTAATCGGCCACGAGGCGCTCGGTGAGGCTCATCGGAGGGAGGGGACAGGGGGCTGGGGGCTGGGCGCTAGGGGCTAGGGGCTGGGCGCTAGGCGCTAGTGCTTGGGCCTCCCCCTCGAAGAGCTCCCCCGCCGGCCTCACCGCACGCTCAATCTGCCACAACGCCTCTCTCCGGTGATGGCCGAAGCTGTTGAGGGCGCCGATCTCGGCCAGCGTGGCCAGTTCCTCGCGGTTGACACCGGTACGCCCAATCAGATCTTCGATCGTCCTGAAACGGACTTGGGATTGGGGATTGGGGATCGGGCATTGGGGGCCTTCTCTTCTGTCTTCTGGCTTCTGACTTCTGGCTTCTGTCCGCAGGCCCAGCGCTTCAATGGCCTGCCCCACCTGTCGCCTCAGCCCGTTGACGAACCTCAGCCCCAGGCGCACGGAGCCGTCCTCCTCGATGTCGCACGCCCAGCTCGACCGCTGCACGTCGACGGGCGCGAAGCGCACGCCGTGCCGCTGCGCGTC
>Ga0209254_10006830_pt1 | contig 10525 bp, 5 predicted proteins | sample FrelakmetDIP11DI_FD_187148 | JGI IMG/M metagenome (GOLD analysis project Ga0209254, IMG submission 187148) | Freshwater lake sediment microbial communities from the University of Notre Dame, USA, for methane emissions studies - DIP11 DI (SPAdes)... | ecosystem: Environmental > Aquatic >... | reverse complement strand
GCCCCAGCGAACGCGTCCGGGTCCCCAGAACCGTCTGCCGCGTTTTGACAAGCCGCCCCATGTTGAATTTCTGGCAAAGAAACTGCTGCCCGTCGTGAATGAGTTCCCACGGGATGTGCACCAGCTGGTCATCCAGTTGGAGAATCAAATGGTCTGCTTCGGTCTTCCTTACTTTCTCTTTCACTTCGGGGGTAAACAGCTCGTCGCAGAAAAGCTGTCCCACCTCCCGGAGCTTGACCAGCACCTCCTTGGTCAGACGACCCCTTCGATTCACATTGTTCAGGGTTTCCACGATCTCACGGCAAAGCCCCCCGATCCTCTGTGTGGGGATGGGGATTTCTTCATAATGTCGGATCGTGCTGACTTCTCCTGCGCTCCCCTCGGTGGCACTTATCTTGAGGCGATCTTCTTCCTGGCTGATCTCCAGTTGAAGCACTTTGAGTTCAGGCCGGGGCTTCTTTTCCCCTGCAGCCTCCTGCGCCCGCACCCTCGGTTCAGCGCTCAGAATAATGTCCTCGTCCTGCCATGCGACACGATAGAGTTCGAGAGGCTCGGCTTTTCCTTTGACCGGCACCGTGGCATAGAACCGGCAAATGACATCTTCGCTGCCGCAAACCTCCTGGAACACGCTTTTGTCAACGAGCACCTGATCCGGTCCCGCCTGATTCTGGATGCGGGAAGCTACGTTGACTACGTCTCCTGCCACGTGGTCCCCGTCCACAAGGATCTCTCCTGTGTTGATTCCGATCTTGACGTGAATCTGATGGGCCTTGTCTATGCCGGCGTTGTATTGCCGGAGCCCTTCCTGGATGGCAATGGATGCTTTAACCGCGCAAAGGGTGACGGGAAACGCGGCCATGATGCCGTCTCCCATGATGCCGAGGATCTCTCCGTCGTTCTCCTTGATCGCAGGGAACACAATGTCGTGGTGCTTTTGGATCCAGGCCCTGCCGGCAATGTCACCCCAGGTCTCCATGTACTTGGTGTAGCCGCAGACGTCGCTGAAAAGGATCGCTCTTTTCTTTCGAAACTTCTCCTCGATGAACTTATCAAGGCGATACCTTTCCCGCAGGACCTGTTCCATTTTGAGGGATTCCGTCTCCACTTTTTTCTCTTTGTCCTCAGCCATGGCGAGACTCCCTGATCTCAAAAGTGTAGGACCCCAGCTTCGACCCGTTGGTGGAAAACACGATCTCATACCGGCCAAAAGGAATGTCCTCAAACAAAGTATAGCCTCCACTGAGAAGCTGAGACGAGATCTCCCTTTCCACTCTCTTTAAGGTGACCCGGATTCCATTCTTTTCTCTCCCGCTGGCCCTGACCCGGATGTGGGCTTTGTCCGCTCCTGTCTTCTCGATCTCGATCTCCGCCTCGATCTCCTTGAACACCTTCCTGATCATCACGAGGTCCGGGGCAGCCTTTTTTTTTGAACTTCGAATCGTGGCCTGCTGCCACCGCGAGGGAAGAGAGTAACGAAAATAGTCGGATATCTTCTCCACATACGCAGCAATAGACTCCTTCAGGCCTTTTTCCGCGACTCCCGTCGTTCGCCTTGCGACCAGGCGCACCGCCGCTTCTGTAACGCCGGAGGGCACCGCGGGCAACTCAGCCGCATCCCTGATTGCTTTGCCTGCAGTCACCAACTCTTCAAGGCAGAGCTCACACTCCGAGAGGTGAGCGTCCATCGCTTCCTTGGCTTCAGCAGACAGGCGGCCCTCCAGGTAGTCAGCGATTATCTCCTCATCAGGGCATGATTTTTTCGCCATGAACTCCATGATCGTCAATCGCTCCTGTCGTCTTTGGACTCATATCCCTTTCTCTATGCTGAATAGACACAGGAAATCGTTTTTTCTTGCATGAAAACATTCACTACCCGTGCGACACCAGGTAAGTCCTGAGTCTTTCCACGGCTCTGTGCTTGACCACATAGGCGTTTTGAACCGAAATTTGCAGCGCTTCAGCCACCTCCTCCACTGGAAGGCCCTGATCAATGTGGAGCTTCATGAAAAGCCGATCTCTGGGAGCCAAGCTTTCCATCCCCTCTTGGACCAACTTTTCCTGCTCAGCGCTTTCCATAAGAGCCAGGGGCCCTTGTTCCTCTGCCCGCAACCAGAAGAGTTCCTCAACAGGCGTTTTCTTCTTCTCCCACAAAGGCGCATCCACTCCCTTCTTCCTGAGATGGTTGAGGACAATTCGGACTGTCACAATCCTGATCCAGGAGGCCAAGGTGCACCCGTTTCTTCCCTGGTAAAGCTTCAGTTTTGCGCAACCCTGCTCAAAAAGCCCGAGGAATACTGTGTTGTGAAGGTCATCGAGATCCTGCCTGCCGAATGGGATTTGTTTGGCGAGAAAGGTGGTCCGCACGGTCTGGTAAACAAGATTCGAGAACCGGCGAACCGCGGTTTCCCATGCGCCCCGGTCGCCGGAAAGGCAGTTTGAGATGAGCTCCCGGTCTTCCTCAAAAGAAGGTCTCATTCCGTAATCACCCTGTCCTGGGTTTTAACGGCTTCAGGTTTCCCATCCAGAAGATCCGCCTTGGACATTTCAGACATGACCTGGGACACCCTGGCCCGCCCCACAATGACATTGTCCGCACCGAGGATCTTTCCTGTGACCGGGTGCTTCAATGGCTCTTCCTTGAAAATGAGCAACCTTCTGTTGAGCTTGACCTTGTCCTGGCCAAGATCCGTGAATATGGAGTTTCCTCTTTGTTGGAGAACAATGCCGTCGAGAAGGGGGAAGGCACGGTGAAACTTGACGGCCATCCCCTCGGCCAGGCCCCTTAAAGCCGCAGGATCCTTCACTTCGTCGTAAACATCTTCGCTGTCCAGAATTTCCGACGTCTCCGTGTCCACCAGGCGCGCCACGATCTCCGTGCCAGTGCCGGTTTCTATGATGCTCCCCATGACAATGGATTGGGCGGCCACGAGCTTCCCGAGGCGAAGAGCCGTGTTCTTGTCAATGAGCTCTGTGCTGCTCAGCTTTTGCTCCTGTAGGATCACATCCAGCTTCGCTCTTTCCACCACGCGGAAACGATTCTGGTTCACAAGGCTGTCAATCAATCGATCCTGGAAAGAGACGCTCGCCTCTGACACGACCCCATTCTGTTCAAAGGGCAGCACACTGAGGCTCAAGCGTTCTTGAAGCTGGAGAGCCTGGGGCACCCTTCTCTTCACCAAGAGTTTCTTTTCAGCTAGGTTGCCAGCCTGATCCTTGGCTTCAATGAGAATCTCGTTGTCTCCTTCTCGGAGCTCCGCTAGATGGCCGAAGAAAATGCTCTGGCCCTTTCGGCGGAGAACAGGCGCCTTATTGATCGTGAGGCTTTCAACTGTGCCTTCATCCACGGCCTGCCCTTCGATGTATATCTTGTCGAGGAAGACGGTTTGCGACTCCGTCCACCCCTTGAGCTTGATCTCAGGCGGCCGGGTGTCCTTGCCCGTCGCTGAAGCCGCAAGAACAAGAGGGGCTTCTCCGGAACCAGCTAAGGCCAGCCTGATGGAAGGCCACGCTTTTCCGGAAAGATCAAGAGGGATCGTGGCGGATGTTTCATTACCCAGGCGGTCTCTGGCCACCAGCTCCAGTTCTTTCCTGAGTTTGGGGACCCGTTGTCTGAAAGAGACTTCCGCTCCACCCACTTCTCGAAGGGGCTCGCCATTCAAAACAAGCTGAAGCACCCCTGCTTCATCATAAACCGAGCCGATGATCACGATTCCTCCTTCAGGTGCGGTCTGATCCTCCTCGATCTTCTCCACCGTGATCACAGGGCCATCCCTGTCCACCCGGATTACCACGTTTTGGCTCGTTTTTTTGCCCAGGAGGTTTCTCGCTACTACGGCGACTTCGTGTCGACCCTGAGGGAGCTGAAGGGCTTTCTTGAAAGGAACCTTCGCCTGGGCTTGTTCCAGGAAAAGGGGGATCCCCATTATGGAGACTCCGGCCACAAACCTTTCATCCTCGGCAACTCCGGAGATGGTGACAGGATCATCTCGGGTCCATATTTCTCCATTCCGTAAGTCGAGGACAAGTTTGGGCAGCGCGATTTCTCCCCCTTCCCTCTCGATCAGGGTTTCCCTGACCCGATCCAGGTAGAACCGCGCTTTGGAGGATGGGTACTGGCTTATGGAAAGCTCCAGTTCGCCCTGTGCTGCCATGAGCTCCCCTATGCGATAGAAGGCGATGCCTAACTCTCTGTGGGGAAAGTAGTCCACAAAGTGCATGCCATAGGTTCTTGCCATACGCTGATCTTCAGGCCGCTGCTCAATGGCTTGCTTCAAGTCCGAAACAGCCTCCTGATAGAACTTCCCCTCAGCGTATGAAAGCCCTCTCTCGTAGTAGTTCCACCACCGATGACGGAAAAAGGCCCCTTCCGTCTTTCCGTATTCTTTGCCGTCCTTCACATAAACAGGCGCTGACTGCGGTTGCGCGCAGGATACGATCATCAGGCAGACTGCGGACAGAAGCATTTTCTTCATAGGCCGCCTTGTTTTCATCATTGATTCAATCCCCCTGATACCCTCTCGTGATCCGTTCTCATCCCCTTTACAATGAATGTTAGGGGTACGAACACACTCAACGCGGCTACCCGGCCTTGCAAGCCTAGAAGGCGAGGTCTTCTAGTTTCCGCCGGATTCGACCCTCCTTCCACGCCTCTCGGTGAGACATTCACTGGGAGATTCACCTTGGCAAGAGTATCTCCCAATAGGATCCAAGGATCTAAAAGACCCTCCCCTTTTCTCCCTATGAATCATTGACGAAAGAAAAAGCACATTTTTGCATGGCATTCACAATATTAGGCATCTTGATCCTGGGAACTACTTTGAGGAACGCACTTCCTGATCGATAAAAGTCGCTTTTCCTTCACCCAGGGATCAGAAATGAATGATGAGGGATGCCAGAATGGTATGCTGCATGATATCAGCTTCGGAAGTCGCGATGAGATTTCCGGTATCAACGTTCCGGCCCCACCTCAGCTGGTACGCCACATCGAAAATGAAACCCTTGTATGCGATTCCAGAACCTATCGAAAAACCGTAGAAATCTCTCACCCCCCCTTGTGATGGCTCCGGATCATAGAATAAACCGGCTCGAAGAGGTACGGTTATATTTTTTTCAGGAAAGACAAAAAGATACTCACCGCCTAAGCGTACCTGGGTTGTGTCACTGATATCCGATTCACTAGCGGGTCGTCCATCGATAGGGCTGAATTCATTCCCCCGAGAATCTTTCAGAACATAATCGCTCCAGTGGGTTCTGTAGACATCAAAATCTAGGGTGAGGGCGTCCGAAATCCTCCAGGCAAGGCCGACCCCATAAGAAAGGGGCATCTTCAGTTCAACCTCTTCTACAACGCTCATTTGGCTTGTCACGGTAGTGCTTACAGGCGGACCGAACTGGCTCGTCTGGGAAAAGCTGAACTTGTGATCTACGGATGCGGTAAAAGGAGTCTTGATGACGCCTCCAAGAGCCAGGGTTGGGGTGATGTTCCACAGTATCCCGAGATTTCCGTTTATTCCTCGGAAATCTGCGTACTCGTCTCTTACCAGGGTGTCAATCGTTACCGGAATTCCTCCTTGGGTTCCCACCGACCGTTCATTGAAACTCTCCTTCCATCCATTGTCCCAGAAGAGTTTTCCGGTCCATACGTTTAGCGTCATACCCAGCGAAAGATTCGGTGTGATTTGAATGGCCCCAGCTATTCCAACCGGACCGAGAAAGCCATCCTGCTCGAATTGCTTATATTGAACCACATCCAAGCCGGCAGAAGAGAAGTCAAGGCGATGACTGAAGCTCCGATTGAAGTCATAAAGCCTTTGATAATTTAGTGAAACGACGATATTTTTGAAAGATTTGAAAGGGTAAGTTACACTGAAGTAATTCAAATTGAAATCGTCGACCTCTCCGGTATTGCCGATCTCTGGTCTAATGGCAGAGGAAAACTCTTCGCTTCTTTTAAGGTACTCCCCTACGATGGACATCTCCGGCTTTTCCAACTGGATCAGACCGGCCGGATTCCACGAAGCAGCGGTAGCATCATCAGCAACCCCGATGAACGCACCACCCATCCCCACTGCTCTGGCGCCTGAGCCCACAGGGTTTGGCGAAGAGGCTATCCCCACCTGTTGAAAAAGCGTGGCAGCCTCTGAACCAGCACCGAAAATTAGCGGACTAATGAGAAAAGCCAGTACGAAACAAAAAGCGTGGTTCCTATGCATCCCTCATCATCTCCTCTCAAGGTGGGGGTTTTTCTGAAAGACGCTCAGCCAGCTTGTGTTGCCTAACGGGACCCGTCGATAACCGTAGAAATAAAGCACCCGCCTCCGCCTATGTCTCCTCCTCCTCCGCTCGATGGGATGACTGTCGGGTCTGAGACACCGACCTCCATGGCGAAATCTGCCCAGCTCACATCGCCGCCGTACACTGTGACATTTCCCATGGATTGGTTGGTATAACCGTCTTTAATCGCAGTGACAGTGAAGTTTCCCACTGGGGTAACCATCATGTACTCCCCGTTCATGCTGAGAGTCTTGACACCGAGATCATTAAAGACGGTTGCTCCGCCAATATCCCTTCCGTTGGCTTGATCCTTCGCTTTGCCGGCAATGACACCGGTTCCTGTACACTGGTGGAGACCCCCTTGACTGCCGGCGTAAAGGGAGCCTGTTGATAATGCATAAACGTCATAATCAGGCGCCTCCAGGTTGAGCCAGTTTCTTCCCTGGTTGGGAGAAACATATATGCCTGCACCCAGTGTGCTCGCATAGACAACATCCTTGTTCCGTTTATGAAACTTGAGGTCCGTTACCGAGTTGTATTTTGCTCCCGGTTCCGTCATCAAAGTCCACTGAACGCTATCATAACGCTGGATACTTCCATATTCCCCTACGAAAAACACATTTTCACCGGAGCTTCCCCAAATGTCCATAAAAGCCTCTCTTGTGCCAAGCGACCCAATATTTAACCATTCCTTGCCGTTGAAATGGAGGAGAGTGGCCATTTCCCCTGCAGAATAAACATCGCTAAAAGAAGTCCCCCAGACTGCATTCAGGCCCAGGTCGGTTCCGCTCGCCATGGACGCCCAATGGTCTCCATTGTAATGAAGGATCGTGCCGTTTTCTCCCACAGCAATTATGCTCCCAGGAGAACTCCCCCATACGTCCCACAGCGCCGCTGTCGTTCCACTAACCATGGGTGTCCAGGTATTACCGTCGTAGCGAAGGATCGTGCCATCCGCCCCCACAGCAAACACGTTCACAGACGAAGTACCCCAGACACCCATGAGATTTTTCGTCGTGCCACTTGTCATAGGCATCCAGGTATTGCCTTCGTAATGAAGGATCGTGCCACCCGCTCCCACAGCAAACACGCTCGCGGGCGAAATACCCCAGACACCCTCAAGATGTTCCGTCGTGCCACTTGTCATAGGCGCCCAGGTAGTGCCGTTGTAGTGAAGAATAATTCCCGTCCAGCCCACAGTGAAAACATCATTGCTCGTATCGCCCCAAACCCCCTGAAGGATTTTTCGTTCACCTGGTATGCCAGCAAAAGAGCTTTTCCAGGTTTCTCCTCCATCTGTGCTTTTGTAGATGGGGACATCTGTTTCCGCACTGTAACCGCAACCAGCATAGATGGTCTTTGGGTTGCTCGGATCGATGAGCAAAGCGTTGACAATAACCTTCAAATCGCTAAGGGAGTTGCGAGCCCAAGTGATTCCTGCATCAGTACTCTCCCAAAGATCCCCGGTCACACGCGGAGCATAGAAATTACCGCCTCCAGCCAGAATATGACGGGTATCGGAAGGGTCGATCCTTACTGTATTAAAACTGTATGATTGTCCTGTGCTGTTTTCGCCAATGAGGACTCTGGAAAAAGAACCAGCTCCATTTTCTGTTTTGAAAATGGCACCACCTCCTCCGTACGAATCAACCGCAAGATAGAGGACTGCAGGATCAATAGGGTTTATGCAGATGTCACGAATAAACCGAGTCTCATCGGAAACCTTGCTGTAGGACCATTGCAGTCCACCATTTGTTGTCTTAGCCACATACTGTTCCAAACCAGCAAAAACTGTCTGGCTGTCCTGAGGATGAAACTCCAATGACTGTGTCATGTAGTTTAGGATCCTTGACCACTCTTTGCCTTTCTTCTTCTCATAAACCCCTGAAATCGTTCCCGCGAGCATATGCGTTGAGTCCTTAGGGTCAGTCTGCACGTCATAAACTATGATTGCGTTGATGCCATTGTTGATGGGCATCCAGGTTTTTCCATGGTCCCCACTCCTGAACACGCCAAGACTAATATCACCTCCGTAAAGTGTCTCGCCATTTGTTGGGCTTACTGCGAGCGTCAAGAACTGGTATTCAACTACATAGGTTTCCCAATTGATCCCTCCGTCCACGCTTCTCGATACCTTCGGGAGGAGATCACCAAACCATGGGTTCTTCCAGGCCGCGTAAATATAATCTGGTTTCTGTGGATCAAAGACAATATCCTGAACTAGTCGGCAGCCAACAGTTTCAGGAATGACCGGCCATTGATACTGCCATGCTGTCCCGTCAAAATAGAATTTGATTATTCCATAGCCGCTCCCTGTGAAAACAATGTTTGAATTATCAGGTTTAACAGCAACGGAGGTGAATCCTGAGTCTAAACTCATCATCTTGTTCCAAGTCTCGCCACCGTCTCCACTGCGATAAAGCGAGCCTGCATAGACTCCCCCAAGTCCTTTTGAATCTGTACCAGCCCAGATGGTCATGCTGTTTTGGGGGTCGATGGCGATGCTTGTCACTTCATAATCTAGATTTGATCCCTGATTTGCCTTGGTCCAGCTAGACCCTCCATCCTGTGTCTTGTAAATTGCTCCCGGTGAGTAGGCGCCTCGAGGTCCGCCAGTGCCCACATATACCCTCAACGGATTGTTCGCATCGATTGCCAACGATTTGCAGAATCGAAAGTTATCCCCTTCCCCTCCACAATCAATGCAGTCTCTCTGCATGGAACTGTTTCTTACATGCACCCAACTCTTTCCTCCATCAGTGCTTTTGGCAACCCAATAGTTGTGCGCTGCCCAAACCAAATTGCTGTCGCTAGGCGCAATCTTCACAGCAAAGACAGCTTGGTTCTTAAATGTGTCCTCAGCCTCATATCGGTGCTCCATCTTTACTGGCTGCCAGTTGTCGCCGCCGTCTGAAGTGAGAAAAAGCCCGTCGCCCATGTAACTCCCAGCAAAGATCTTATTGGGGTTAGTGGAATCAACGGCAATGTCGTAAATCGCGCCACCGTAAAGGCCTAGGTTTGTCCAAACCTGAGACCTAGAGTGGCCCGGAAATATCAATAGGATACAGAGGCTCAGGATGAAGAGCGAAACTCTTATGAACATACGCTTCATTTTCTACCTCCTTGGTGGCCAAACCACACCTAACGAAACAGACAATCTCCATGTTTACTCAGCTCTAATTCTTTCTCTTGCCCCTTCTGAAGCTCCTTGAACTCACTAAAAGGTTGCCTAAGAAGGCCCCCAAGAAGGGACTATTACCGCAATTTGGCACTCTATGGCACATCAATACCCTGAGATGATGAAAAGGGCTAATGTAAATAGCCGACTCGGCAGACCTATTGCTCAATGACATTATTTCTTCACAAGAGCACTTTCACCTGGGCCACACTCGATAAGGATGCCCGCTAGGTGGAGCGAGAGCGCGGAAGCCTTCTCGCTTTTGCGTACTACAGACAAAAGCCTCAATGAAGTATAAACCTCATTGAGGCTACATCGGGGAGCCTTCTGACGAAGTTTGTCCACACTTCCTCCGAGAAGGTTGAGGCAAGTGATCCGTTATAGAAGAGGGTTACAAAAAACAGTTAGCGTAATTTTAATTATTACAGATCGCAAAAAATGTCAAGATAAATCCCGTTCTTGGCCAAGTTCGCTCCAGAAATCTTGCTAGTGCTCCAGACCAGACAATGTCCGAGTACTTGTGCACTTCAGGAAGATGCTGCGCGGGAAAAAGCTCCATTTGTATTCCCTGAGTAATGGGGTTCTCTGAACTCTAAATCCAGGGTTCATTGACTCCTCACTACCCGCATGAATTCAGGAATCCGATGTGGACGTCGGAGGATCAGGAGACGGTTTCGAATGCCTCAAGCATACGACATTCCTGATTGCTATAGCGGGGTTTGCAGGATACTCCTACCATGGGAAGGAATTTGACCGGGCCATGATTTGAACCATATTTTGGCCGATGACCAATTACCAATGGCCCTTATCCGGTTTTGATTACCATTCCAATACTTAAAAATGGGCTACCTATGACTTCGATACGAAGCTTCCAATCCGACAGATGAGCTGAAACCCGGACTTTCGAGAGTATGCTCAAATTCCGGTTCATTTGGCAATACTAACAAACCCTCTACCTGCCTGCTCGATAGATTTTAACTTCAATTCTAAACCTCGCTATGATAAGAGCTATAGAAAAGGGGTTTGAATTTGGCCGTCTAAATCCGTTTAGGAAATGGTTTCAATTCGAACCTA
>Ga0209254_10006829_pt1 | contig 10526 bp, 11 predicted proteins | sample FrelakmetDIP11DI_FD_187148 | JGI IMG/M metagenome (GOLD analysis project Ga0209254, IMG submission 187148) | Freshwater lake sediment microbial communities from the University of Notre Dame, USA, for methane emissions studies - DIP11 DI (SPAdes)... | ecosystem: Environmental > Aquatic >... | reverse complement strand
GTCTTCGGTCATCCGGGTTCTCCAGCAGCAACGTCCGGGTTCGCTATGTGTCAGCTTTACCGTGGCGTCGCATTGGACCACCGCGCCCGGCCTGGTACCCCCGTTGAAGCGCGGCGTACGAACTGGGCAATGCCCGCGCGATCGTCGCGCCGAGCACCAATGACAAGCGACAACCCGGCTGCGTCCAACGCGTCGCGGCCTTCATCCGGCACGGCGCCTTCGGCGAGTACCACGGTCTCGTCGCCTCGCCCGTAGTTGCCGACCACCCATCGCGGTGCCGCCAGGGCCTCGGCCGGAGCCTGACCTGCAGCCAGGCGCATCAGCGACTGTGCCAGGATCTGCGGCTGGCCCTTGCCGCCCATCACGCCCAGCGCTGCCACCATCGCCAAAGGCTCGATTTCCGGCCCGGGTTGCCAAGTGGTGTGGGGTGGCGATCGCGCCTTTGGTGGGGGTCATGGGTCGGGGTGCCCTCTTCATCGATCAACGCAGGGTGGGGGTGCGCGAGTTCACCCGTGATGCGGCCTGCGAAGGGAGGGCCGGCCCGCTGCGCAAGAACACGGTGGGCGCAAGTCCATTGAACAACGGCAAGGCCGCGCCCCCCAGTGCCGGCGTTTCCCGATCGACTTCGGGCTTGATGATCTGAACCTGGCGGTTGGTCAATCGAGTGCGACTTAGATGTGCTCGCAGACTGTCGATGAGTCGGGTCAGGATCGAGTCCGGAACAATGCCACCGATGACGATGGCCTCAGGGTCCAACAGGTTGTCGATCGTGATGCAGGCGGTTGCGAGATGCCGGGCGGCGAGGTCGATCCACGGTCCCATCTCATCGATGCGGTCCGCGATTCGCGAGGGATCGATCCGGCTCGATCCCTCGGGGCGTCCGTCGAGCGCGTGCTGGGCTGCGGACAGCGACGCATAGCGCTCGAGGCACCCCCGGTTGCCACACGCGCAGGGTCGCCCGCCGGCTTCGACGACGATGTGACCGAGTTCGCCGGCCCTGCCGGCGCTGCCGCGGTAGGGGTGCCCCGACAGGATCATGCCGCCGCCGACGCCGACTCCGATGTAGATGTAGAAGAAGTCGCGCAGTCGCCGGCCGGCGCCATGCAGTTGCTCGCCGACGGCCGCTGCCGTCGCGTCGTTCTCGACCAGCACCGGAATGCCCAGCGAGGCCGACAGCAGATCGACGACAGGCACCTGCTGCCAGGCCGGCATCGAGGTCGGGCCGAACGCGACGGGCGCGCCATGCTCGAACCGCATCGGCATCACGACGCCGGCACCCCACAGCCTGTCGGCTGCAACGCCTGCCTGGCGCGTCAGCGCGGTGGCGAGCCGCTTGACGTGACGCAGCACGACCCGGGGCGCGAGGCCCTCGATCTCCATCGTCTCCTGCCCACGCACGCCGCCGGTGATGTCAACGAGCACCAGCACGAGACGGCGATGGTCGAGTGAGATCCCGAATGTGTAGCCGCCATCGGGATTCAAGGTCAGGCCGACGGCAGGGGCGCCTCGGCTTCCCGTGCGAACGGGCTCCACGCGCAGCAGCCCGGAGCCCAGCAACTCGTCGGCGATATTCGAGAGCGTCTGCACCGACAACCCCGTCTTGCGGGCAATCGCGGCGCGAGAAATCGGGCCCTGAAGCCGGATCATCTCCAGCACAAGGCGGCGGTTGAAATTTCGGGCGTGGCCAGGCGCCGCGCCACCTGTGGATGGCCTGCTCATGGGCTCCGGTTCCCGTTGCATCCGCTGACCTTCGGTGATTTAATCCAAGTGCTAGATTAAATCCGGGATGGCTTTATGGGAAGCGCTTGCGGATGATGGGTACGATCGGCGCAGAGGGTCCCCTGAGGATCGGTTTCATCGGCGCGGGCTTCATGGCGCAGTTCCATCTGCGTGCGCTGCTCGGGGTTCGGAACGTCGTCGTCGCGGGCGTGGTGTCGGCGACCGAGCCACGTCGTGATGCCTTCGCGGCGCAGGCCAACGGTTTGGGGCTCGGCCCCTGCACGGCCTTGCCGAGTCTGGCCTCGATGCTGGCGCACGACGGCGTCGATGCGATCTGGATCGTCAGCCCCAATCACACCCGGCTCGCCATCATGCGCGAGATCCACGCGGCAAGGGCCGCAGGAGCGACCTCGGTCTTTGCCGTGGCGTGCGAGAAGCCGCTGGCGCGCAACCTGGCCGAGGCCCGAGAGATGCTGCGACTGGCCGAGGACGCCGGCCTGCTGCACGGCTATCTGGAGAACCAGTTGTTCTCCACCGCCGTCCAGCGCGGGCGCGACATCGTCTGGCGCCGTGCCGTGCCGAATTCCGGTCGACCCTACCTCGCGCGGGCCACCGAAGAGCATTCGGGCCCTCACGAACCCTGGTTCTGGGATGGCGTGCGGCAGGGCGGGGGGGTGCTCTCGGACATGATGTGCCATTCGGTGGAGGTGGCCCGATTCCTGCTCACCAAGCCCGGCGAATCGCGCGCGTCGATGACCCTCGTCAGCGCCAACGCCACCGTCTCGACGCTGAAGTGGAAGCGGCCCCCCTATGCCGCCCGGTTGAAGCAGCGTACGGGCGGCGAGATCGACTACGCGACGCGGCCCGCAGAGGATTTCGCCCGTGGTTTCCTGACCTTGCGCGATCCGGACGGCAACGAAGCGGTGATCGAGGCCACGACGTCCTGGGCCTACGTCGGCCCGGGCTTGCGCATCACGCTCGAACTGCTCGGGCCCGAGTACGCGATGGAGTTCAACTCGCTGTCCACGGGATTGAAGGTCTTCCTGTCGCGCGAAGTGACCGGCAGCGCCGGCGAGGATCTTGTCGAAAAGCAGAACGCCGAGCAGGGCCTGATGCCGGTGCTCGACGACGAGGCAGGCATCTACGGCTACACGCTCGAGAACCGGCATTTCGTCGAGGCCTTTCGGGCCCGCCGCATGCCCGACGAGACCTTTGCCGATGGCGTCGCGGTCGTCGAGATGCTGATGGCGCTGTACCGGTCCGCGGAACTGGGCCGCACGATCGCGCTGCCCGACCCGGAGCTCGAAACCTACGTCCCACCCGTGGCGCGGCCGTCCGCCGCATGACGTCCACGCATCGTCAACCGCAGCCGAGGAGATACGCATGACCCGTCTGACCAGGCGCTCCGCACTCGGAGCCATCGCCGCCGCAAGCATCGTTATGCCGGCTCGTGCACAAGCGCCAGTGACGCTGAAGATCGCCTACCCCGCGTGGGACACCAAGGCCCAGGAGGCGGCGGTCACGGGTATCTTCGCCGAGTACGAGAAGCAGAATCCGAACGTCAAGATCGAACTGATCTCGCTGCCGTTCCCTGTCCTGCGTCAACGGCTTGTGGTCTCGGCGCGCGCCGGAGATCCGCCGGACGTCGCCTACGTGGACGGTCGCTGGGTCCCGGAGATGGCCGCACCCGGCTTGCTGACCGACATCACCAGCAACGTGGCCAGACTCGATCGCGCGGACTGGTTCGCAGAACCCTGGCGCGGCGCCACGCTCGGCGGACGCCTCTTTGCCGTCCCGGACCGCATCGACCCGTGGATGGTCTACTACAACACCGACCTGTTCAAGAGAACCGGCCTCAGCGTGTTTCCGAAGACCCTCGACGAACTCGCCATGGCGGCGGTCAAGATGACCGGCGACGGGGCCTATGGCTGGGGTCTCATCGGCGCCAAGGATGCCAGCCTGATCAGCCGCTACATCAATTTCCTCTATGCCTGCCACGGCGACCTGCTGACGCCGGACGGCAAGAAGTCGGCCTTCGCGCAGCCCGAGTCCGTGGCCGCGCTTCGCTTCTACACGGACCTCCTGGTCAAGCACAAGGCGGCGCAGCCCTCGGCGATGGCCAACGGTCTGAACGACGTCAACCAACTCTTCATGACCGGCCGTGCGGGGATGATCATCGACGGCCCGTGGCGGCAGGGCACCCTGCGCGAGCAGGCGCCGACACTGAACTGGGCGCTGGCGCAACTGCCGCCCGCGGCCGGCAAGACGCCGCGCTTCCTGACCTCGTCCTGGTACTACACCCTGTTCAAGGGCGGGCGCAACCAGGAGGCGGCCTTCAAGTTCGTCGAATTCCTGCTGCGGCCGGAGAACATGGCGCGCAGCGTCGTGACGCTGCCCGGGCGCCGCTCGGCGGCGCGCGACCCGCGCTTCGCGACGGAAGCCTACAAGCCCTGGGTCGAGGCGATTCCGCACGCCGTCCCCTTCACGGTGACCGACAAGTTCACCGAGATTGCCGATGTCGTCGGCGATGCGGTTCAGCAGGTGCTCGGTGGCCGTGCCGATGCCGACAAGGCGGCCGCCGATGGCAGCCGCAGGATCGACGCGCTGCTGGGCTGAAGCGGCTCAGCCCACCGGGAGGATCGGCGGATGAGCCAGGGTCTCGTGCGCGTGGCCATGCTCGGCACGGGCTTCATTGCGGAATTCCGGGCCCAGGTCTATGCGCGCTTGCAGGGCGTGCAGGTCGTATCGGTCCTGGGCCGCGACCCCGCGAAGACCGCGGCCTTTGCCCACAGCGCCGGCATCGGCCATGCGGCGACGAGCTGGGACGAACTGATGAGCGGTCCGGCCTTCGATGCCGTCGACCTGTGCCTGCCGAACCACCGGCACCTGGAGTACGCGCTGCTGGCGGCGCAGGCGGGCAAGCACATCCTGTGCGAAAAGCCGCTCGGCATGACCGAGGCCGAGGCGCTGCAGATGCTCGCGGCGGTCGAACAGGCGGGCGTCATCCACGCTTACGGCGAGAACATGCTCTACGCGCCGGACTTCCGCGAGATCCTCGACATCGTCGCCGCCGGCACGATCGGCAAGCCGCTGTGGGTGCGTGGTCGCGAGGCGCATTTCGGTCCGCACTCGCCGTGGTTCTGGAAGCGCGCAGAGTCGGGCGGCGGGGCACTGATCGACATGGGCTGCCACCTGATCGCCGTCTTCAACCTGCTTCTCGGCGAGAACCCGACATCGGTGCTCTGCCATGCCCCGACGCTGCACCACGACACCGACTGCGAGGACATCGCGCTCGCGCTGCTCCAGTATCCGGGGGGCACGCTCGGTCAATGCGAGGCGTCCTGGATCCAGCGCGGCGGCATGCAGGTGACGCTGGAGATCTCGGGCTCCGAAGGCATGGTCACCTACGACCGCTCGGGCCTGTCGCAGCCGATCAAGGTGTTTGCCCGCAAGCAGGTGCAGCGCTACTTCTCCGAGAAGGCGGAGCATGACCGCGGCTGGCTGTTCCCGACCGTCGACGAGTACTGGCGCTACGGCTACTACGACCAGATCCGCCACTTCGTCGATTGCATCCAGACCGGCAGGGCGCCCAAGCTGAGCTTTGCCGAGGGGGTCGTGGTGAACCGCATCATGGACGCCGCCTACCTCTCGGCGAAGTCCGGCACCTGGCAGGCGATCGCAGGCTGACCTTGCATGAAAGCAAGCCCGACCGCAAAGGGCTATCTGTTCGCCACGCCGCTGCTCGTCGTGCTGGCGGTCGTGGTGATCCTTCCCGCGATCTACAACGCCGTCCTTGCCTTCTTCAAGTTCGACGCGGCGAGCAACGCCTGGCGCTTCGTCGGCATGCTCAACTTCACCCAGCTGTTCGCGCAGGACGAATTCTGGAACGCGGCCTCGGTGACGCTCCTCTGGGTCGTGGGCAACGTCTCGCTGCAGCTCGTCATCGGCATGGCGGTTGCGCTGGCGCTGAACGCGGTGACGCGGTTTCGGGCCTTCTACAGCGCCGTCGTCATGGTGCCGTGGGTGTCGTCCTTCGTCATCGTCGCGGTGGTATTCCTCTGGCTCTATCACTCCGAGCTGGGCGTGCTGAATGACATGCTGACCCGGCTGGGGATCATCGACCAGCCGATCGCCTGGCTGGCGTCGCCAGGGATGGCGCAACTCTCGCTGATCCTCGCGAACACCTGGAAGTTCTTCCCGCTGGTGGCCATCACGCTGTTCACCGGACTGCAGGCCATCCCGCGTGAGCTTGTCGAGGCCTCGCTGACGGATGGCGCGAGCCGCGCCGGGACGCTGCGCCACATCGTCATCCCGCTCATGGCGCCTTCGATCGCGACCGCGGTGCTGCTGTCGGCGATCTGGGCCTTCAACGCTTTCACGCTGTCGATCATCATGACGGGCGGCGGCCCGCTGCGCGCCACCGAGGTCATGGGCCTGTACATCTACAAGGTGGCGTTCGACGCCTTCAACTTCGGCATGGCGGCAGCCGCGTCGATGCTGCTCTTCGCCGTCATCCTGATCGTCACCACGCTCTACCTCAGGGTCGCCGATCCGGCGCGCGGGGCGAGGGACTGAAGCATGCGACGACACCAAACGCTGGTTCAGCTGCTCGCGCAAGGGGTGCTCGTCTGCACCACGGTGTTCGTGCTCTTTCCCTACGCCTGGATGGTGGTGACCAGCATCAAGCCCATCGCCGACGTCGTCGCGTGGCCGATACGCTGGATTCCGCGGACGGTTACCCTCGAAAACTACGCTGCCATCCTCGGCGATGCGCGTTTCCTGCGCTCGCTTCTCAACAGCGCGGCAGTCTCGATCGCGGTCACCACGATCAGCCTGCTTCTCTCCGTGCCTGCGGCCTACGGCCTGACGCGGCTGGTCCGCGGCGGCGGGCGGCCCATGCTGGTGGGCGTGCTCGCGTCGCAGTTCTTCCCGCCGATGGTGTTCTTCGTGCCCTTCTACATCATGTTGCAGTCGGTCGGGCTGCTGAACACCCTGCCGGGCCTGATCTTCGCGTACCTCTCGGTGACGCTGCCCGTCTGCACCTGGATGGTGGCGACGTCCTTGCGCGACATCCCGGTGGAGATCGAGGACGCCGCGCGCATCGACGGCTGCAGCAGCGCGCTCATCCTCCGTGACATCATCCTGCCCATCGCCGCGCCCGGCATTGTCACCGCGGGCATCTTCGCCTTCGTCCTGTCGTGGCAGGAGTACATCTTCGCATTGCTCTACACGACGAGCGAGCGCGCACAAACGGCACCTGTCCTGATGTATTACCTGCTCGGCCAGCACCAGATCGACTACGCGCGCCTGATGGCGGCGGCGGTGCTGCTCTCGATTCCCATCGCCGTGCCTTTCGCCGTCATCCAGCGCGTCTATCGCAGCGGGCTGACCGAAGGGGGCGCCAAAGGCTGATGGCCGTGCCGATCCCGACCTTCATACGCGAACAGCCGGCTGCCCTGGACCGCTGCGTGGCAGCGGCGCGCACGTTTGCGTCGACCTGGGCCGTGGAGTCCTTCGACGGCGTCGCGTTGGTCGGAGCCGGATCGTCTTTCAACGCGTTGCAGGTCGCTCGCCCGCGCTTCGTCGCTGCGCGGCGCGGGCCGGTGCTGGTCTACGAGCCGCAGGACTTCGTGGCCGAACTCTCCGATCTCAGGTCAAGTCCGCTGGTGATTGTCCTGTCGCAGAGTGGGGCGAGTACGCGCGCCATCGAGGCGGCCCGAGCCGCGGTGGCGATTGGATTGCCGACGCTGGCGGTCACCGCGACGCCGGAGGCGCCCTTGGCGTCATCCGGCGCGCAGGTGCTGCACCTTCCGGTTGGTGACGAACCTGTGGGGCCCAAGACCAAGGGTTTCATCGGGTCGATGGCGATGTTGTTCATGATCGCCGAGGCCCTGGGCGGACCGCGCTCGGATCCGATGGCGGGGCAGGTGCTGGACCCGCTCGTCGAGCAGGCTCGCGCTGCTGCAGTGGAACTCGTGCCCACGCTCGCGGAGGTCGACGTCGTCGTCGTCGCGGGGCGTCGGGCGAACCATGGCATCGCCCTGGAGGCATCGCTGAAGATCGCCGAGATGGCGGGAGTTCCGAGCGTCGCCTGGCCGACCGAGGAACTGCTGCACGGTCGCCTGCACGGGCTGACGCGGCATTCGGTGGTCTTCGTGATCGGGCAGGGCGCGGAGGAACTCGCGGAGGCGCAGCGTGTCCGTGAGGTGATGAGGGCCCGCGGTTGCCGGGTGATCGTCGTCGACCCGGCGGGTGCCCACTGGCCTGGGCGCGTGGCGATGCCCCAGGGGCCTTGGAGCGCGCTGGGCCTCATCCTTCCCTTCCAGTGGCTGGCGGTGTTGCTCGCTGAGCAACGGGGGCTCGATCCCGAGGCCATGCGATACGGCGGCCTTTCGCGCGAACTCGCCATCAAGACGGACGCCCGTTTGTGAGCGAGCCCAAGCCCGTTGCGCTGGGCATCGACATCGGCGGGACCACCGTCAAGCTGGGGCTGGTCGACGTCGAGGGTCGTGTGCTCGGTCGCCGTCGCTTCGCCTACGCGTCGGTGCCGAGCTTTGCGGTGCTGTGCGACCGGCTGGTGTCGGACATGCGGGAGATGGAGCGCGAGGCGCAGCGCCTCACCTCTTGCATCGGCGTGGCGGCGCCGGGGCATGCCCAGGCTGGCGATGGGCTGATGGTCGATGGCACCGCGAACGTGCCGCTTCTGCACAATCGGTCGCTGGCTGCCGTGCTGCGCGAACGACTCAGCCTTCCGGTCGCCACGATCAACGATGGCACTGCCGCTGCGCTCGGCGAGCTGAACTTCGGTTCGGGACGGGGATGCAAGCGCTTCGTTGTCGTTACGTTCGGCACCGGTGTTGGCGGTGGCGTCGTCATCGACGGGCACGTCATCGCCGGGGACGACGGCGAGCCGCCGGAGATCGGTGCCATGGTACTCAGCGCGCCCATGGCATCCCCGCGAACGCTGGAAGAGTTTGCCTGCGCGGCCGGATTCACGGCCGCCTATCAACGGCACGGTGGACAGCAACGACTGTCGCCCGAGGACATCTTCACCCGGGCGGGCACCGGGGAGGCGCCCGCGATTCGCTCGATCGACGAGACCTGCCGACGTATCGCGCAGGCTTTCGGAACCCTGATCAACACGCTCAACCTGAATGCCTGCCTGGTCGGAGGCGGCATCGCTGCGGCGGGTGAGGCGCTTCTCGAGCCCATACGCCGGCACCTGCCCGATTTCACCTGGCCGTACCTGCTCTCGCATACAAGGGTCGAACTGGCGGCAACGGGAAGCGACGCAGGAACGCTTGGCGCAGCGTCGTTGGCACTTCGCTCGAACGTCGCAGCGTCGCGCTTGCCGCCGGGTCTTTGATCAATCATGCCGGACCGGTGTCCAGGGCGGAGTCGTCCAGGGTCGCGGTCACACCATGCACCGGCAGTCCTCGCCGTGCGGTGCGGAACGCCGTCGGATCAGGGCGTCGTCGACCCCACGCCAGTCTTGTGGTTCCACGGCATCATGAGCAGTACCTTGGCGATGATGCAGCGATCGAAGAACGTGACCATGATGGTGCCGATCAACATCACGCCGAAGAGCACCCGGCTGGGGTCCAGCAGTGCCAGCACGGTGAATGCGCCATAGACCAACCGCACCTGCGTTGTGAGCGCTGCGAAGCCGTCCTTGAATAGGAAGTGAACGAACTGGACGGCGCTGATCGCGACAACGGCATAGAAGCCCTCGATACGACCGGCGAACCCGGCGACCATCGCAAGCAGCGTCAGCATCCAGTACCACCAGTCGATGGTGGCGGGAGCGATCTTGAACTTCATGGGTTCCTCCAAGTCTTGTCGGAACTCTAGAAATGTCTCGCGTCCCCCTTGCCAGGCATTCGATCTACATCAACCTTCTGCCATCCAGCAGGCAAAGCCCGATGCTGACCGGGTGCTCGACTTTGGTCGTTGGGTCAAGCCAACGCGTCCCAACACCGCATTTCCGAAGACGGCATGCCTGCTCAGCTAAACCAAGGCGAGCGCCATCATGGCCAGTCCGACGAAGCCCACCGTCCAGACGACGGTGCGCAGATACGGAATGCCAGCGTAGTACACCGCAATGAACAGGAGCCGGGACCAGAAGAAGATCTCGGCGCCGAGAAGCACCTGAGGAGACTGAGTGCCCGAGCCGTGTGCGACGAGGGCCAGTGCGGCAAACAGAACGAAGTTCTCGAGCGTGTTCTTGGCTGTCCGGTCCGCTCTCCCAGCCAACGGCGTCGCCTCGGGAAGGTTGTCCCGGTTGCCCATCGCCGTCTTCAGACCCTCAGGCGTCCAACCCTTGGCGCGGATGAGGCTGGCTACGAGGAGCAAAAGCCACGTGATGGCTGCCATGTACACCACTAACGATAAAAGATGGGTCACATCTGTCTCCTGAGTCTGCGGTGGCACTCTAAACCATCACCCGCCCGCGGGGGGCCTTGTAGATGCACGCCTTGCCGCGCTTTGAGTCCGCGGCCGAGGACCCGACCGTGCTCTCCCTCCCGGGGCCGAGATCGCCCCAGGCAGCGACGCCAGAAACTACGCGCGAGGCACCCAAGTGTCAATGCCGGATTCGCGAAAGTGGTCAATCGCGACCAATTCTTGACGACTGGCCATCTCAGGCGTCAACTGCCGAGTCGGCTTGAGATGGCCGACGGGCATAGACAACAAAGGAGACGATCATGGCCTCAGCAATGGTTCAGTATGTGTTCACGCCGACCCCCGGGTGCGACATGCCCGCCCTGTTCGAAATGATCAAGGAGTCCGCAGGGCTCTGGAGGAAGCAC